>Ga0308171_1000463_pt1 | contig 88057 bp, 81 predicted proteins | sample PhyGR1_FD_202135 | JGI IMG/M metagenome (GOLD analysis project Ga0308171, IMG submission 202135) | Phyllosphere microbial communities from UC Gill Tract Community Farm, Albany, California, United States - DLSLSG.R1 | ecosystem: Host-associated > Plants > Phyllosphere > Unclassified | place: USA...
AAAACAAAACAACCGGGCGTATAAGCCACGGTCGCTCACAATCAACGCGGGGTGGAGCAGCCCGGTAGCTCGTCAGGCTCATAACCTGAAGGCCGCAGGTTCAAATCCTGCCCCCGCAACCAAAAATTAGCCCGCTTAACCAATAGGTTAGCGGGCTTTTTCATGTTTGGAGCACGAGACTCCATAATGGCTGTGGAAGCGTCTTGGAAGCACCAGGCGGAAAAACAGAGCGTAGGTCGCATTCTGTAAGGACGGAAATGTAATGACCCGGTCTGGCGGATCTGTAATGCCATTCCAGAATTCCCGCTCGACATTGTGCCGCATCCGCCCCAGCTTTGTGTTCCGTCGTATGTGGAAACGGGGCCCTTAGTGCACGCCGCATCACCGCACGGCGTTGTTGGCGGTCGTGATCAGCCCGTTCGTCAGCTGCACTGCGGCACTCACCGGATGCTGACCAATCAATTGCGCAAACGGGAGGCGGACGGTCTGGTCCACCGCAAGATCTACCCGGAGGAGCCGCCCACGGTGGAGTACAGCCTGACACGCCGCGGCATGACGCTGTAACCCGTCATCCTTGCGCTGAAGGGCTGGGGCGAGGCCAACGTCATCGCACCGGTTTCCTACACAGCATAAAATGCCGGGCGTGGAAAGTTCAATGTTCGCGCTTCAGACCAACGAAAGACAATAGCGCTCCAAGGGCAAGTACGGCAACGGCAACGCCGATCGAAAGATGCATTCCTTTGACGAACGTATCGGGGCTCGCGTTTCCAACCAGATAGCCGCAGATGGCGACACCCAAGAGGCCGCCCACCTGCCTGGCGCTGTTGAGCACCCCCGAAGCAAGGCCAGCGCGAGACGGCTCCACGGAGGAAAGCGTTAGGTTCGTCATCGTGGGTACGGTCAGGGCAATTCCACTGGCCGCGAGCAGCATAGGGATGGTCAGCTGCCAGTAGGATCCGCCAATACTGATCGGAAGAAGGAAAAGATACCCAATCGCTGCGAGCGACTGGCCGAAGACCATTAGCCGCCGAGCACCCAGTTTCGTGATAAGCCGCCCTGCAATGATGTTCATCACCATCAGCACGACGGTCATTGGCAGAAAGGCCAAACCTGTTTCCTGCGGCGACAGATTTTGCACCCACTGGAAGAAGAGGCTCAGAACGAAGATCAGGCCATAATAGGCAAAGTTGACGACAATCCCGCTGAATGAGGCAATCGCGAAGGGCGGTGTAGAGAAAAGAGAAAGCGGGAGCATCGGAGCGTGGCTCAGCGCCTCGATGATCAGGAAGCTAATGCCGGAGCAGAAGGCCACACAAAGAGCGATCAGGATGAGCGGATCTGTCCAGCCCAGCGGCCCGGCCTCGATCAGGGCCGTCGCCAATGCCGACAAAGCGATGATTGCACTGACCTGACCAGGCCAGTCTAGCGAACGTTGCGTGTTGACGGGACTTGGCCGGCCATAGCGACTGATCAGAGCAAGCCCCAGCATTCCGATCGGGAGGTTGATGAAAAACACGCTCCGCCAACCGAGATGGGTCACAAGAACGCCGCCGACAACGGGGCCGGCTGCAAGAGCCATACCACCCGCTGCGCCCCACCAGCCGACGGCGCGGTTGCGCGCCTCGCGATCAGGAAAGGACTGTTGAATCAGCGACAAGGAATTCGGAACCAGGAGAGCCGCACCCGCGCCTTGCACGACCCTCGCAACGATCAGGACCGGCAAATCCGGCGCCAACCCGCAGGCCAATGAGGAGAGCATGAAGACGATAAAGCCGCAGATGAAGACGGGCTTCGCGCCGAAACGATCGCCGAGCGTCCCCGATGTCAGAAGCAAGGCCGCAAAGATCAGCGTGTAGGCATTCACAACCCATTGTAGACCCGCGACCCCGGCACCGAAGCTGGTTCGAAAAGCCTCCAGCGCAACGTTGACGACGCTGACGTCCAGCAGAACGAGAACAAAGCCGAGGGCGGATGCAGCTAGGGTGAGTTTCGGCCGGGAGACTTGATATTGAGACATGGCAACGATCCGAGGATTGATATCTTGCCCAATTTATCAGCGTGCCATCTCCGCAAAAATTCCGTATATTCTCCAGTGAAGATGGAGTTTTTGCACAGATGGATTGGGAAGATCTCCGCCATTTCGTCGCTGTGGCGCGTGCTGGTACCTTATCGGGCGCTGCGCGCAGTTTGAAGGTCGATCATGCCACGGTCAGCCGCAGGCTCGCGGCGCTCGAAGCATATGTCGGTGTCACGCTCGTCGACAGACTTCCGAGAGCATGCCGACTGACGGACATCGGGAAATCCGTGCTTGCACATGCGATGGACATGGAGGCAGCAACCGACGCCATCTCTCGCATAGCGCAGGCGGCGACTATGCCCTTGGTCGCCAAGGTCACACTGAGCGCGCCCCCTGTTCTCGTGGCGCATCTGCTGGCCCGCCACCTTGCCGAGTTTCGCGCCCGTTTCCCGCACATTCGGCTTTCACTGGCCGCTCAAGCCCAGCAGGTGTCGCTCAGCCGCCGAGAGGCGGATGTCGCGTTGCGACTAACACGGCCGCAGGAAGCCGGGAGTGTCGCCAGGAGAATTGGAACGATGCCATTCGCATTTTATGCGCATCGCGATTATTCCGCGCTGGACGCGCCCGATCGGTGGCAGTTTATCGCTTACGATCAAAGCTTCGCCGAGATGCCGCAGCAGAAATGGCTGCTGGCCAATGCAGGACAGCGGCCTGTCGCCTGTGAGCTAAATGATATCAGTGGCCACCTGATTGCGGCTCAAGCCAAGGCCGGCGTTGCCGGCCTGCCATGTTTCCTTGGAGATGCTCATCCCGAACTCAAACGGCTTGAAGACGGTGAGCCAGCATTCTCCCGTGAAATATGGCTGGTGGTCCATAAGGATTTAAGAAATATGCCGTCGGTCCGCGCAGTCATGGAGTTTGTCACCGGTTTGATCTCCCGTTGTGATGGGCTTTCCCGCTGACTGCGAACAGACTACCGAGACTTTCGCCGACACTCGCCCGTGCGTTTCAACCGTCTCGGTAAAATGCGGCCTCGGCAGCTCTGTGCCGATCCCACCTTTCAGTGTCTGGAAATACGCCAAGCTCGCCACGCGGAGTCATCTCGGATCTGCCGGTGCGGTCGCGTGACAATGGCTGAGCTGACGCCGCCCCGGAGATTAAACGACAGAGAACCGCTTAAGTCGTTATCCAAGACCCATGAGCGCCGCATCCTTCGCGGTTCATCATGCGATCGATCGCCAGGCTTCCGGCAGTACGTCGTGTAAAGCCTGCCGGATGATGGCCGCCAAGTGGGTGGCTACCCCGGTCTCAGGCCTGGAGGGCCGCAGAAGAGAAAGGCCAAGCGACGGCACATCTGGCAATCCATGTCGCGCCGCATCCAGGACGTGAACGCCGGCGGGCCGCCCGAATTCGGTGCGGAGCGCGATGCCAAGCCCGGCCATCGTAGCTGCCCAGAGGCCACCAAGGCTCGGGCTGACAAAGGCGATCCGCCAGGGAATGCCTGCCCTGTCGAGATGGCTGCAAGCGAGTGTACGCAGAACGCAGGGGGCTTCCAGCGCCACGAGCGGCAACGGTTCGCTGCCCGTGCTTTGCCAGAGGATTCCCTGCTCCGCAGGACCGAGCCAGCAAAGCGGCAGCGCGGCAATCCGCTCGGCCTCTGCCGCCGTGCCGTCGTCCCAGGCGAGGGCCAGATCGAGATGACCGGTAGCGATCCTCTCGCGCAATTCGCTATTCCGGGCGATGCGGCCTTCGATCCGCACCTTGGGATGGGCGCGGGCAAAGCGGCCTAGCACCTGCGGCAGGACGGTCTCGCCGAAATCCTCCTGAATGCCGAGACGTACCCAGCCTTCGAGGTTTGGGCCCTGTATGGCGCTGATCGCCTCGTCGTTGAGGTCCAGCAGACGCTTCGCATAGGATAGAAGGACCTCGCCGCTATCTGTCAGGACCAGCCCACGTCCGGATCGCCGCACAAGTCCTGTACCGGCCTGTTCCTCCAGCTTCTTCAGTTGCGCGCTGATCGCCGAGGTCGAACGGCCTAATTGGTCTGCCGCTTGCGCAAAGGACCCAGCCTCTATGCCGGTCACGAAGCTGCGCAGTGCATCCATGTCGAGATTGGTCAGACGCATCACTAGTGTCCTGAAATTCAGGACATATGATCCTGAATAATTCGATTATCAGGATGATTGTCTCGCGTCATAGTGGTCTCGTCAACAGCATTTGATGGGAGCACAGCAATGCCTTTCACCCGCATCTCTCTCCTGGCAGGAAAATCGCCGGACTATCTCGCCGCTCTCGCCGACGGCCTTGACCGTGCCTTGGTCGACTGTTTCGAGGTGCCGGAAGATGACCGCTTCGTGGCAATCCACCAGCACCGGCCGGGCGAACTGATCTTCAACCGGACCTATCGTGGTGGCCCGCGGTCGGACGATTATGTCTTCTTCCACATTACGACCGGCAAGGCGCGTTCGGCGCAGACCAAGGCGCGTTTTTACCGCAGGCTTGTCGAGAACCTCGCTGCGTCACCTGGCATGCGCTCCGAGGATGTCATGGTCGCTATCGTCAACTCGAGCTTTGAGGACTGGTCCTTCGCTTCCGGCATCTCTGCCGCTGCCCAGGCCGTGACAGAGGGCAAGCGATGAGCGATGTCTTCGAGATGCGGGAGCAATGTCCGCCCGCAATGACCATCTTTCGCGCTGGCGAGGGGATCGCGCCGGCGCCCGGCGGCGTCTCTAGCGGTCCGTTTCTCGTCCAGATGCTGCTGTCGAGCCGCGCCGAGGGCGAGATGACGGCGATGCGCGCCTTCGTCCCGTCCGGCGTCGTCACGCATTGGCACAGCCATCCGCGCGGTCAGCTTCTCTTCGTTCTCGATGGTGTCGGCCTCGTTCAACGTGAAGGCGGTCCGGTGAGCGACGTGCACGCCGGTGATGCCGTCTGGTTTGCTCCGGACGAGCGCCATTGGCACGGCGCGACGCCCGCGAGCCCTTTCAGCTATCTCAGTGTCCAGCCTGTGAAGAAAGGCATGGCGGTCGAATGGCTTGGCCCTGTCGACCAGGAAGGTTTTTGAAAATGATCGCGATGCAATACAGTTTTACCTTGCCGACCGACTACGACATGTCGATCATCGATAGGCGCATAAGCGAGAAAGGTCCATTGTTCGACGGCTTCCCGCGCCTGCGCTTCAAGGCGTTTCTTTCTGCAAAAAAAGAGGACGCCGGCTTTTGCAGCGCCGAAAACCTCTATGCGCCGTTCTATCTCTGGGAGGAGCCTGAAGGGATCGACAGCTTCCTGACCAGCCCTGGCTTTGCGGCACTGACGCGGGACTTCGGCTGGCCGTCTGTCCAAACATGGCTGATCTGGCAGGCCGATCTCGGCCAAGACCTTGGCGCAGCCCGCTTCGCCACACGGCGGATTCAGCCGATCACGCCTTATGCCGATCTGGCCGGCGCGCGCGAGACCGCCCGTGCTGACGCGCGATCCACGATTGAGGCGGGCGCTCTCGCTGCGATTGCGGCTTTCGATCCAACTACGTGGCGACAAGTGCAATTCTGTCTCTGGCCGACCGTCCCGGAGATCGCGACTGAGCAAATCTATACGGTCGGCCATGTGGCGTTGGGACGGACGGGCTGAAACAACCCCCTTCATCGCTATCCGATGTTCACTAGCTTCGAGGACAGGTTCCAGAGCCTCTCTGCGGCATCGGGATCGGTTGCATAGGCTTTGACCCCGACGAACGGCTCGTCTGCCGTCTCCGCCCGAACCGCGACGTCACAATCCTCGCAATAGAGGCCGCCAAGCCCATCGAGTTGGGATGATGTCGCCGCCCATACCTGCGTTGCAGCCCCTTGTTCTGGTGTCTTGAAAGTCGGATCGACAGGATTGCCCTTTGCGTCGAGCCAGCCTTCGGCAGTCATCTCGGTCTGCGTCAGGTGCCGTTGGAGCGGCGTGAAAATCTTGCCGGGATGGAGCGAGAAGGCGCGAATGGCATGATTACGGCCGAGATAATCGAGGTGGACCGCGAATAGCGCATTCGCTGTCTTCGACTGGCCATAGGCGAGCCATTTGTCATAGCCGTCCTCAAACTGCACATCGTCCCAGCGGATCGGCGAGGCGTGATGCCCGGCCGACGAGACGGAGATGACGCGCGCGCCGCCTTCCAGCAGTGGCCAGAGCAGGTTCGTCATAGCGAAATGCCCGAGATGGTTGGTGGCAAACTGCGCTTCCCATCCTGGGCCGAGCCGCATCTGCGGGCAGGCCATGATGCCGGAGTTGTTGATGACGATGTCGATATGGTGCCCGGCTGCGAGAAGCCGCCTGGCGAAGAGATCGACGCTGGCAAGGTCTCCGAGATCGAGAGCATCCACGATCACGTTGGGGACATCATAGGTCGCCGACCGCGCCGCCTCCGGATTTCTCGCGCCGACAATCACCTTCGCCCCGGCCGCCGCCAGCGCTTTTGTGGTTTCCAGTCCGAGGCCGGAATGACCGCCGGTGATGATCGCATACTTGCCGGTCAGGTCTATGCCGGCCAGCACATCCGTTGTGGTGGTGTGGGAGCCGTATCCCGACCCAATTGGGTGTTGATGATCTGTCATGTTGCGTCTCCGAAGTCGAGGACGGTCCAGCGCGACGCCGGGCCAGATTCACTCGTTGAGGCGAAGATGCGCTATGGATGTGGAACGATCCATGCTGTAAAGTTCGGCTATCTTTCGCGATCGTACGGATCTGATGTTGTGGACCCATTGTCCGATGTTCTTTCTCTGCTCCGACCCAGGACGGCGATCAGCGCCGGTCTTGATGCCGGCGGCCAGTGGGCGATCCGGTTTCCGGCTCATGATGGTATCAAGTTCAACACCGTGATGCGGGGCACCTGCCAGGTGAGCGTGGAAGGTGAAGACGAGACGGTTCAGATTGAAGCGGGTGACTGTTTTCTGCTCACCCGTGGCCGGCCCTTCCTGTTCGCCACCGACAACCCGCCAACGCCGATCGACTCCGCCACGATCTATGATCTCGCGACGGATGGCATCGCGACCTGCAATGGTGGCGGTGAGTTCTTTTTGGTCGGCGGACGCTTCTCCTTCGAGGGAGATCATGCGGGTCTTCTGTTCAACGCACTGCCCGCCATCGTCCACGTCCGCGATGCGTCCAGCCAAGCGGCGGTGCTTCGCTGGGCGCTGGAGCAACTGGCGCTGGAGTTGAGAGAGGGATCTCCTGGCAGCACGCTGATGGCCGATCATCTCGCGCAGATCATGCTGCTTCAGGTGCTGCGGCTGTGGTTGGCCTCTGGCACACGATCCGGTTGGCTGGGCGCGCTGGCGGACCAACGACTAGCGCGCGCACTGAGTGCGATGCATGCCGAGCCGCAACACCGCTGGACGCTGGTGGAGCTTGCCAGTCTTGCGGGCATGTCGCGCACCACTTTTGCGGAGCGTTTCCGCAATGTTGTCGGCCAGACTCCGCTCGACTATCTGTTGGGCTGGCGGATGCGGCTTGCCGCCGACCGTCTTCAACGCAGCGGCGATAGCGTTGCCACGATCGGATTTTCTGTCGGGTATGAATCGGAAGCCGCGTTCAGCACCGCCTTCCGCCGAGTGATGGGCCGCACGCCGATGCAGTACCGACGCATGGCGATCCCGCTACCCGCGCCTTGAACTTCAGCCCATTATTTTGAACTTCATGATCGTGAATGCGCTAAATCTGGTGAGGGTAACCATAACCAGCGGACAATCCGATGAAGCAGGCTCTTCCTAATCAGGGAGGTTAGGGCTTGCCAGCGTCGGTGTTTGCGCGGGGCAATGGTCTACGTATGTCTGTATCCCTAAGCCTATCGCGGATTGCCTGTTGCCCCGTCAGTCTCGCCGAACGCCTGCCGATGGGCGCGGACCCAGGTTTCGACATCGGTCGCCTGGAAACCTTCCAGACCTGACTGGGATGTATAGGGCTGCGCCAGGATTGCGTCCGCCTCGTCGGCGTGTTCGGCGAAGTAGCGGAACTTCGACGCTACGCGACGGCCAACGCCAGTGCCCATCGCCGCATCGACTTCGCCCTCGAAGTCTTCGAGTGACTGAGCGCGGTAGCGGATAGTCCGGCCAAGACCAGCGCTGACGCACGCTGCCAATTCATCACCCGTCAGGCTTTCCGGTCCGGCAATCCGATGATCACCGCCCATCGCCCCGCGTTCCAGCAGCGTCAGTGCTGCCTCTGCGCAATCGTCGGCCGATGTCCAGGCGATCCGCTGAGAGGCCGGTATCGGCGGTGCGAACACGCCCTCGGTCATGATCTCCGCTCGTGCCGAAGGCTTGAGAAGATTGTCGAGATACATGGTCGGCCGCACGATGGCGAACGGCATATCGAAGGCTCGCGCCGTATCCTCGATCATCCGGTTGGCAATGAAACTCGGTTCCTCGCACGGCGCGACGCGGCTGGCGCTGGCGAGCTTGAGGATGAACGATCTGACGCCTGCCTCGGCAAATGCGGCCAGTGCATTCTGCGCCTGCGACAGCATCGCTTCGGCCGGGCCGATCGGCACCTGAAGCACGGCATGATTAATACCCGCGCAGGCAGCGGCGAGAGATGCGGCATTTCCCAGATCGCCTTCGACCCGTTCGACACCGGACACTGTCAGCCCTGACGATACACGTGTGTAGTCCCGGACCAGGGCACGGATCTTCAGACCCCGTGCCAGTGCGGCGCGCACGACGGCGCCGCCTTGAACGCCGCTGGCGAGGAAGACGAGGATAGGTTTCGAACGGTTGATCACAGACATAGACTGCTCCTTCAAAACGGCCTGTCGGAGCAGCATCGTCGTAACCGGCGCCGATCAGACCCACAAACACGACGAGCGTGCGAGGACTGTCGGGGATCGCATCGGAGGGATGCGAAAAGAGCTTTCCCGATCACGGGAAAGAGCTTGGGCCTACCCAGACCAAGCCAGCCATTTCGACGAAAGCAATTATGCCAGCGCCCGGGCGCGCGTCAAGCTACCACCATCGATCCTGCCTTTCCCTAAACTTACGATGGTGATCGGGATGCTGCTGGCGGCGAGGTGGTCGAAGACTATCGCCATGCGGGCCTGTCCTTGCGCCATCATCCGGTCGCGCTTTTGCCGGCGGACTTGCGAAGACGGCGGATCGTTGCCTGTCGGGAGGCGATGGAAGCCCGCGACGGGCGCTGGGTGGAGGCAGCGGGCCCCGTACTGGAGCGTCAGCGTCGCGGTTCGGCGAAGGGGGTGATGTTCATTACGCTGGAAGACGAGAGTGGTATCGCCAAGCTCGTGGTCTGACACGAAGGTGTTCGAGGCCAATCGCCGGACGATCCTTTCAGTCGGTATGATCGCCTTGCGCGGCCGTGTGCAGCGGGAAGGGGAGGTCGTTCATCTGGTTGTCCAGCGGCTGACCGATCTTCCCGCGGAATTGGCCAGCTTCGGCGAACGTGGCGGTGCGTTTCCCTTGCCTCATGGGCGCGGTGACGAGTTCCATCGCGGCTCCCTACCAGATCCTCGCAGCGAGCCGCCGAAGAGGCCCGATAACCCTTCCGAACTGATCGCTTCGATCAACTCCCTATTGGTCAGACTGCGTTGACCAGGCCTCCGGATGACGAGTGGAGAAAGCTATGCGAGGCTCTTCTTCATGTGAACGAGCGTCCCTCTGCTGATGGCTTCCTCGCGCTCGACGCTATAACCTAGCGATGAATAAAGACGTACGTTTTCTTCGAACTTCGAGTTCGTATAAAGTTTCACCATTTGAAATCCAGCGACCTTTGCCATCTGCTCGGCAGAAGCCACCATTCTTCTACCATAGCCCCGCTTTTGGAAATGTGGAGCGACAGCGACGTTCTCTATCAGCAGGTAATCGGGCTTTTGGATCGTCTCGATCAAAGCTGCGATTTCGTTCCCGATGAGGAGAAGGTCAGTCCTGTGATCGCGGATGTGGGCGGCGTGGTCCGCCTTCATCGGCATTGGCTCCCGCCCGATCACCGGCACCCATTTGGAATAGGCCAAACGGGTAATGGCCGTTACCGCCTCTGCGTCTTCGATGGTGGCAATTCGGATTGTTTCGCTCATAATCCAAGTATGGCCTTTGAAAATGAAGAAGGGAAGCTTGCCCGCATTGTCGGCGGGGAAGGCGTCACGGACTCCCGTCTGATCGACGCCGTGCCCGCTGACGCGGTTGCGGTCGGCGACTTTCGATTATTTCCGTGATCGCCTATTTTCAAGCAGAACGACAGACTAAGAAAGTGAACTCCTTGATCAATCAGCTGCGCCTCTACAGAATAAATCCTGATCTTCGGGACGTATTTCTTACGCGTTTCCGCGATCATGCTGCATGGATCATGCGTGATAGATACCAGTTTAAAATCGTCGCCATGTGGCTATCAGACGAACAGGACAATCTTAGGTTCGTCTATATTCTTTCCTGGCCAAACCTTGAAGCGAAGGAGGATGCATGGAAGCGATTTATGGCGGATGAGGAATGGACCGAGATAAAGCGGCGAACGCGCGAGTCGACCGGCGAGCCGGTGCAGGGCATCGAAGATATTCTGCTGAACGCCGTCGAGTTCTCGGCGCCGCTTGGCGTGTAGGAGGCAGGTGAAGGAAGCGTTTTACGTACGGGCTCGTCAATCGCGCTTTCTCGAAAGGGAACGGCCGGTTAGGATGACAAACGTTGATCGTGACGTGCGGGGGAAGTCGTGACGTTTCTGCAAGCAGCCCTGAACGGTGATCGACAGCACGACGCTGTTCCTCATACTGCCACCGCCATCGCGGCCGACGCGGAGGCAGCGGTTAGGGCTGGCGCGCAATCCGTTCATGTCCACGCTTATGATGCCGCCGGGCGGGAAACTCTGAACGCTGCGGAATGCGATGCAGTTGTTGCGGCGGTTCGCAAGCGCTGCCCTGGCATCCCCATATCGCTTACAACGTCGGCGAGCATCGTCTCCAACCCCTCACGACGTCTGGCGATGGTGCAGGAGTGGAATGTCCTGCCCGATCTCGTGACCGCCAATCAGGGGGAGGCCGGGATCTTCGAGTTAGCCGAATATCTGCTGTCGCGCGGTGTCGAAATTGAAGCCGGATTGCTTTGCCCGGACGACGCCCATCGTTTCGTGTCGTCTCGACTGCCCGATCGGTGTCGCCGGGTCTTGATCGAGCCCCTTGACCCTCATCCGGAGACCGCATTGCGGGATGCAGCGATAATGGAGGCGATCCTGGCCGATGCGGGGATTTCACTCCCACAAGTCCATCATGGCTTTGACCGGTCGTGCTGGGCGGTGACCTTACGTGCGTTGGAGCGTGGACACGGCATCAGAACTGGCATGGAGGATGTGGTCATGCTGCCGGACGGGCGGCCCGCGCGAGACAACGCCCATCTCGTCATGTCAGCGCGCTCGCTGATTGGCGGCATAGCGATCCTGAGCTGACCGGCGCTTTACTATTGGGAACGGCGATTGAGGCGGTCGGGCTTTCCCATTGGGATGGTAAATTGAGAAACTGTAGGCAGCTGCAAAGATCGCTGGGTATTTCTAGCAGAACGATTTCACATTCAGCCGGTGAGGTAATCCGTCAGCGCTCCGGTCGTCGCATTTGGCGAAGGCGTCCCTCACGCGACGCACTCCTCGAGAAAGAACGCTCCATTTGGCGCTGCACGATATTGACAGCTTCGTCTACGTCGCGCGTAGGGCAGCAGGCAGATTGCATAGCATGCAGCGATGAGTTTTCTGTTTGCTGTCAAAGTACTGGGTGGATTGTTTATCGTTAGGAATCCAGACGAAGTGACCATCACCATGGGAGCGTTAGCCCCTGCGATGACCTGTTCTGCCAAGGTGGAGGTGCGAACCTTGTAGGCGTCGTACCCCTCTTCCTTGATGAAACAAGCCCGATGTTACCGATGCGCCGGGTGAACTCACTATCCAAGTCAATGAGGCGTCGGCCCAGCAGTGGCGCGATCTCCCGTCCGAGGGACGACTTACCTGCGCCGCCCGGCCCGATGAGTAGGATGTTTTGCGATCGAACCCAGCGTCTGCGTTCGTCCACCTCGATCATGGCCCAATGTTCAATCCGTTGCCCGGCTGATTACGCGATCAAAAAAGTGTCTTGGCTTTCCCAAAGGGATGGTTGATCGAGAAGCGACTTCTCTCGTATCGTGTTGGCTCCCATGGAGAACGGCCATGCTGATTTCGATGATAATAATGGCGGCGACTGTGCAAGCCTCCAGCCCGCCATCCGCGAGGTCCAGCGCCTGCGCTGAATCGAGCATAGTAAAACTAACACCTGCTGACACTCTCCAGCGTCTGGACGACTTTAGAACTGGCCTGACGACGACCGATCGCATTCGCCTTGATCGGGCGCTGCCCCGAAGTGCTGATGGCGGCATTGCCCAGTGCAATGCGGTTGAGGGCAGCCGGGCATCCTGCGAGGCTGCTGCCTACATGCCGGCACTGCGTACCACAGGGCTGATGCAAAGGTTTCTCGCGACAATCTGCCCAAAGCCATAACCCTTCGCGTTGCCCCAAGCGAAGAGCAGGTGAGGCGGTCGGGGCGTTTCCAATGGGATCTCAAACCTATTTAAGGCTTGAAGTTAGAGATGCCGATCGGACGATCTCTGCTGGCGTAGAGCCTTTGCAACGGAGGTTGTCGCGAGTATCGCCGCCAAAAGAGCGAAAGCTACCCACACTGGAAGCCATCCAGTTGCAGCATCTGCAAAAAATTGTCTGGGATATGCTCCAAAGCCGTAAGGCAGGAAGAGGAGAGCAGCCGCAGCGAGCGCGGTTACAGCGACTGTAACGATAGGAAGTGATCTGGCCATCGTGTCGTGCCTCCACTTTGAGCCATGATAGCTATCGACCCAAACGCCAGCAATTGCGCTTTCTCATTTGGGAACGGCCAGCGAGACGACCGCAACGTTCTCGAAATCGATGGTAAAGCGGGAAAACGTCCGCCGGCCCATTAACGGGCTGGCGGCTGCATAAGTTCTATTGTGATATGATCGGGGCCTGAAACGTAGGCCACCACAGTTCCCTTCCGTGGACCACCTGGGATGGGCAGTGGACTACCTTTAGCCTGCCATCCTGCTGCCTCGACGCGGGCAATGGCGGCATGAATATCCTTCACGGTCAGAGCAAGGTGGGCCGCTCCGATTGATCCCGCGCTGGAAGGCACGGCGCCGTTCCGGTGCCCATTTGAATATTGCAGCAGCTCCACCACATAGCCGTCTGGTGCCCTGACGATCGCCGTTTTCACATTTGGATCATCGACACCAGTCACCTGATGCAGGAAGTAACCTCCCATCTCCGACTGCCGCTCAAGCTTAAAGCCGAGCGCTTCTGTCCAGAACCGAACGGCTTCGTCCAATGACGATACAGCGAAGCCTGTGTGGTCCAAGGCAATTACGTTTGCGGTGTCATTCATTACTGCACTCTCACTGGGCCGTGCTTGCGGCATCAGGGCTGCGCCCCAGATGCGACCGACGGCCAACATCCTAGCGAACATAATCGTCACGGTAACGTTTTAACGCTGAGGCCGTTTCCTGAAAAGGAACGGCGGTCGAGACGGCGAGGGGTTTCCCATTGGGATGTTGATTTGGACATTTGCTTTCGTATTGATCTGCTCGTCCATGATCTGAATTCCTGTGCGCCAGCATGGTGATCACCAGCGATGGAGTTTGGCCATCCTCCGCTCGATGCCCATCTGTATCACGCGTCCTTCGGCATGATCGTTGTACGAACCATCGATGACGGCACGACCGGCATGATGAAGGAGGAGAAGTTCAGTCCGATCGACGCACCGAACCTTAAGCCAGCTCCCACACTGATCGAAAAGGGTAAGAGCTATCTGAATACACCGTCAAGGCCGCCCTTTAAAAACGCAATAAACACCCGGGTCTGGCTTGGGCGATGTTCGGGCCAGATCAAATGAACACCGTTGCCTCTTTCGACCGAGGCGGCAAAATCGTTCAGAAGCATACGCAATTCGCCGTCACGGATATGGTGGGCTACGATCCAGTTTGGCAGGCAGGCAATACCGCCTGGATGCGACAGGCCTTTCAGTCAGTGAAATGCAGGCGATTGCCCGCGAGATGAACGTTTCCGAGACGGCTTTCATCCCGGTCGGCGAGACGCCAATGGTTTTCCCCTTGGATTGAGTTTCGGGAATTGCCCGCGCCGTCGTATTGTGGTGACGACAGAGGATAAGGGGTACGAAGTTGGCCGGATATGTAGCCCTACTTCGCGCCGTGAACGTCGGTGGCACGGGCAAGCTGCCGATGACGACGCTGGCTCAAATGTGCGAAACGTTCGGGTTCGAGAAGGTGAAGACGTATATTGCCAGCGGCAACGTCGTCTGCCGAAGCGACAGGTCCGAGGATCAGGTCCGATCCGCCCTTGACAAGCAGCTACACGCCTGCGACGGCAAAAGCGTCGGTGTGATCGTCAGAACTGCCTCCGAGATGAGCGACGTCATTGCCCGTAACCCCTTCTCGGACGCGCCAGGCAATCGCGTCATGGCGTTGTTCGTGGACGAGGCGCTTCCTGCTAGTCCTCTCGATGGCGTCACAGGGATTAAGAACGAAGAAGTCCACCTCGGGAAGCGGGAACTGTTCGTTCTCTACCCCGAGGGCATGGCGAATACTCGCCTCCGCATCCCCAGCGACAAGTACGGGACGGCTCGCAACATGAACACCGTAGCGAAGTTTGCCGAGATGACCGGAGCGGTCGCTTAGTCCAGCAGCGTATAGCGAAATTGTGCCGGCCGGCGCATTTCCATGGGGATAATGAACTTGAAACCAGGCGGGCGCACGATGGGCATACGCCCGCCCTTGCTCGTCACCGTTCCAGTGTGAACGCCACCTCGTAGAGGCCGGGGTGTGCCTCGCGTAAGCCTTGTTACCCTCAAGCAGGCCCTTGGCATTGAGATGCTCAAAAACCCGCCTCGCGGCGTGGCGATCCGCACTCTGCGAATAGTTGACCACCCGCGTGCCATCCAAGCTGCGGTGCAGGCTGGCTGACATCCATCCATCAACCTCGCGTGCAACCTGTGCTGCCCCCGAAAGATAGTCGATCAGTGGCTGCTGTTTCCCGTCAGGTACCGTAAACACGTTGATCTGCGTGATGATCGGGGTGTTGGCTTTAATTATAGGCATTGCTTTACGCTCCTTTTTTTGAGCGCAGCCATCGCGGCATGGAAGCTGGTCGAAATCGTGCACACAGCGCCAAGCCCCGGCGGGCTACGCCGATGCTTGTCGCGGGTTCGCCATGGGGCGACACAGAGCCTCTTGAGAGGGGGCGGGCTTACCGATGCCGCCCGGGTCCTTTTCGACGCTCCCATGATAGTCGCATGCGGGCGAAGCGGCAATCTATTCCCCATCCGAAGTTTACCGATCGGCATGGTCGAATGAGAATATCCGCAGCTCCTCGAAACTCGCCACGTAGGAGTAAATGGGAAGCGATCAGAGCCATTCGCAAGGACTGGCATTGCGACGAAGCCGTCACTCTGAAGTGGCTCGATAAACGGCGGTTTTTGACATAAAAAGGCCGCTCAGCGTCCCTTGAGCGCTATTGGAAAGCGGACACTGGTTCATGTTGAAGAAGCCGGTCGCTTGCAGTCCGGTCGCCGGACGACCTTTGCCGTGCGTAGGTGGTCGGCGAAGCGCCGACATGGCGCGAGAAGGCGACGCTGAAAGTACTTGCCGAGCTGTAGCCGACATGCCGGGCAATCTCGGCGACGCCCAGCTTGCCATCCTCGAGCATCCGCTTGGCGAGCACCATGCGCCAATGCAGGAGGTATTCCATCGGCGCCGTGCCGACGTTCCGTCGGAAGCGCTCGAAAAAGGCCGAGCGCGACATCGCGGCGGCCTTGGCCAGGCTAGGTACGTCCCAAGCGGCGGACGGCTGTTCGTGGATGGCACGGATCGCCGCCGCCACCCGCTCGTCTCCGAGCCCGCGCAGGATGCCCGACGGGCAGTGCGGACCACACGAGCGTAGTGCCTCGATGAACAGCACTTCCATCAGCCGGGCAAGAACCACGTCGCGTCCAGCCCGTTCGCCCCTGGACTCCTCAACCGCCAGCTGGATCAGGGTGGTCAGGCGCGGCTCCCCACGCGCGTGGATCAGCGACGGCAGCAGCGATACGAGTAACCCTGCGTCGGGCGAGGCGAAGGCGCAATGGCCGACGAGCATGCGCACATCAGGTTCGCCTACCTGGTCGCCCAGGCGGAACACGTTAGGCTTAATCTCCACTGGCCTGCTGTCGAGGCCGGTCGAAGGAGGACTGGAGGCACTCGACGAGGCGAAATGATAGGCGGCCGGGATTAGCACGAAGTCACCGCGCTCGATCAGAAGCGGTGCTTCTCCCGGGATGTCCAGGCGGACGGTCCCTTCGAGCGCCGCGAAGAAGAAGGCGCGGCCGTCCTCCGCTCGGCGGACGCGCCAGCGACCTGCCGCCTCGACGAACTTGGCATAGGACAGGTCGGGCTGAAGCAGGCTGACAATCTGCGTGAGGGGATCGGTCAACTTTGGACGCTCGCCAAAAAGATGTGGACGGAGGAACGTAGCATGTCCCAGCGGGAAGGCCATATCATGGCATGACAACGACAGGAGATTGCATGCCGACAATTTTGATCACCGGGTGTTCCTCGGGCTTCGGACTGGAAATTGCCCGCCACTTCGCCGCGCGTGATTGGGACGTAGTTGCGACGATGCGTACGCCGCGCGAGGATGTGCTGCCCACGTCCGAGCGTATGAGAGTGCTACCGCTCGACGTAACCAGCGCCGACAGCATCGCCCATGTCGTCGCGGCGGCGGGGCCGATCGATGCGCTCGTCAACAACGCCGGCATCGGCTTCCTCAACGCGCTGGAGGGAACGCCGGTCGAGGCGGCGCGGCACATCCTTGAGACCAACACTCTTGGTACCATCGCGATGATGCAGGCGGTGCTGCCGCAGATGCGCGAGCGGCGTGACGGAGTTGTCGTCAACGTCACCTCGGCCGTAACCTATCGGCCGCTGCCGCTGCTGTCGGTCTACGCCGCAAGCAAGGCGGCCGTGAACGCCTTCTCCGACAGCGTCGCGCTGGAGCTTGCGCCCTTCAACGTTCGCGTCCGTGTCGTTCTGCCGGGCCGGGCACCAACGACGCGCTTTGGCGACAATGCCCGCGCGTTGATGAACGGCGGCTTCCCTAAATCATACATGCCGTTGGTTGAGCAGGTGATGGCGGGCTGGCAGCAGGACACCGGACCGACCACTTCGTCCGAGGACGTTGCCGAGGCGGCCTGGCGCGCGGTGACTGACATGAGCGCGCCCGCACATCTGCCGGCGGGTGCCGACGCGATCGCTTGGTCGCAGGCAGGCTAAAGCGACCGACGGGTCCGCAGTGTTGCGGGGCCGCTTGCAGCCAGTCCTAGACTTTGAGCACCTCAGTCGAGCTGCTTCGCGACCTAACAGACCCAGAGCATGACGCCAGTGCGTGGAACGTTAAGGTCTACCATCTGCTGATCGGTTTTCACTACGTCCACACACATCCCGCAGCGTGGCGCCAAGGGCGCGGGGCTCCAGCTGCCGAGAGGAGATGGGCGCATGATCGGGTCGATTGAGCGCTCCGTGAAGGTCGCTTGAGTGATTTCCAAAACTGGCGCGTGGGTTCATGGCGGGGTGCACTGGATTTTAAGCCGCCAGCCTTGGAATGACTGCCTCGATTAATCGCAAGAATCGTTGGTTGCGGGCCCTCGCAACCAAATTTACGACCATCATCAAAACCCCGTAGCCACATGCTGCGGGGTTTTGGCGTTGATCGAACTTCAATGCCCGCAACTCCAAAGTCCGCAGCTGCCGAGAGAGACAGCATAGCCCGCACAATGTGTTTCCATGCGAACAGAGTGAGTGTTGATCTTCTTGCGATAGAGGCAGGCGCATCCGCAATTGGTGACGATGATGTCTCGATCATGGAAAGTATAATCGATGTCCGGCAGGCCAAGGTATGGGTGTAAAGAGGCGCTGTAGAGGTCAGCCGGCACTTTCATGCCGATCGCCCCATGCGGCCTCTCCTTGCCACCGAGGCTAAGCGTATCCGAAAAAAATCTGTTCGCCGTAATAAGATCATCCGGCGGGGCAACCAGAGAAGCATGGCTTCAGTCGGCGCGCGCAAAAAGGTTGCGGTCGCGTGCGCGGACCGGATCGGCCCAGTCCCGCTCGAACCAAGCCGCTTCGCCCGCCTGCGGCGGCAGTTTCAGTTCAAGAGGTTGGCCGGCTTCCTTGTCGTCTTGGGCCGCGACCCGGAACAGATAGTGATCATACATCCGGAGCGCTTCGATCATTTAGATGGTCGCGACGGTGCGATCGCGGACGAAGACCAGATTTTCCCCGTTCTAATTGTCGGTAGGTTCCGAGAAGTTATAGGAACCGAGATAGAGCCGCGCAGTCGGCTTGTTGAAGTCCAGCACCACGAATTTGCGGTGCATCCGGGTTCCGCGTTGGTTGCCGTGAACGCCTGCAAGGCCTAATGGTTAGGTCAGGAACGGTGGCGGAACGTTGCCTGTCAGCGCGGTGGCGCACACGACGCGACGGCGATTGTCGGGACCGAAACCCGTCAGCCCAAGGTTTCCGGCCTGGACACGACCATCTGCTATACCCATCACGTGCACGTCCGACTTCCGCAGTGCCCGCCCTAGGCCACGGACTCATTAGTTGAGGCGATCCATATCCTCGTCGCGGCATGCTTGAGGGCGGCCATGTAATTATGAGCGCGTCGGTCATATCGCGTCGCGAGGCCTCGCATCTGCTTGATACGGTTGAAGAACCGTTCCACGAGATTGCGCTGACGGTAGACCCAGCGGCTGAAGCTGAATGTCTGCTTTCGATTGGCCTTTGCAGCGATAGTCGCCCAGCATTTGCGTTGCTTGGCGAAGTTTCGAATTGCGTCGGTGTCATATGCCTTGTCGGCGAGGATCGTCGCGCCAGGCCGCAGATCGCTCAACAGCTTTTCAGCCACCGGTGCGTCGGCGGCTTGGCCGGCGGTGAGTTCCAGCTGAACTGGTCTGCCGTCTACATCGATAAGAGCTTGGGCATTGTCGTCAAGCCGCGGTGCGAACGTCCCATTCTAGGATCGGCAGATCCATCTTTTTAGCGTTGGCACCATGTTGGTGAACGCGAACACAAGAGCTGTCGATCATTATGATGTCTCCATCGTAACGCTTCGAAACGGCGTCCAGAAGACGAACCCAGACGCCCGCCTTGCGCCAGCGGGAGAACCGATTGTAAAGCGTCGTGCGCGGGCCATAACGCTCCGGCACATCTCGCCAAGACGAACCAGTCCTGAAACGCCACAGGATGCCGTTGATCACCCGGCGGTCATCGACACGCTCAATTCCACGGCTATTGTTCGGCAAAAGAGGTGCAATGATAGCCCATTCTTCGTCGCTCAATTCGTGACGGCGCATGGCAATCTCCTTTCACGGAAATTGAATCATACACCCTCAATAAGATGAACACCATTTATGGGGACACGGCCTAGTGTTTTGTTCAGTTTGGATAGGGCAGACGGTAGCGGTCACGAATGGTGGCGCCTTCGTATTCGCGCGGATAGACGCCGCGATCCTGCAGGATCGGCACGACCTTCTCGACGAACTCTTCGATATCATCCGGTGCGCGCGGCGGCTGGAGGGTGTAGCCGTCCACGGTTCCGTCTTCCCACAGGTCGATGATCTGGTCTGCCACCTCTTCGGGCTTGCCGAGAACCAGGCGATGGTGACCTTCCGAACGGCGCACCGCCTGACGCGCTGTCAGCTTTTCGTGGGTTAGCAGGTCGGACAGGCCGAGCCCCATTCCGACTGCCCATTGACGGTTCTGGTCCGGCACGAAGCGCTCGCCTTCCAGTACTGCGTCCGGATCGAAAGTAGCGAGATCGAGGCCGTTTTCCTTCGCAAAACGCACAAGGAGTCCATCCTCCGAGCCGGTCCCGCTGTACAGTTCATGTTTGCGCAGGGCTTCTTCTTTCGTCTCACCCACAATGACGACAAGGCCTGGGACGATGCGGATGCCGGATGGATCGCGGCCAAAGGAAATTGCGCGGTCGCGGACCTTTTTGCCGAATGCTTGTCCCGCCGGACGGGAGAGAATGTTGCAGTAGATAATTTCGCCGTGGCGAGCCGCAAGGTCTATCCCTCCTTCCGACGCGCCAGCCTGGGCGATGACGGGATGCCCTTGCGGGCCTCTTGGAACGTTGAGTGGACCTTTGACGTGAAAATAGTCTCCTTCATGATCGATTGCTTCAGCCGTTGCGGCATCCCAGAAACGCCCTTCCGGCACATCGTTTTCGCGGCGCGGATCCCAGCTTGACCAGAGCTTTTTCGCGACATCGAGAAATTCGGTGGCCCTGGCGTAACGTTCGTTCCGTGGCGGAAGCGGTTCGTTGCCGAAGTTGGCCGCCACACTGGGATTGAAAGAGGAGACGATATTGACGATCAGTCGACCGCCGGTGACGAGATCGATGGACTGTGCTCGTCTGGCGAAATTGTAAGGCGAGTTGTAGGTGGAGGACACCGTTGCGACAAGGCCGATGTCTGGCACCTGCGCGGCAAGGGACGTGGAGAGAATAAGGGGATCGATGGTGTGAAACGGGCGGCTCGTCGGGTCCGTCAGCAACGCCGGATGATCGGAGAGAAACACGGCATCGAACCGACCCTTATGCGCCAGTTCAGTCAATCGGCGATAGTAGCCGATATCATTGATGTCATGCCGGTCGCCGGTCCGGTATTTCCACGCATTGGGAAGATATCCGGTGGTGTTGATGCCGACGTTGAGATTAAGCCGGCGTTCGGTCTTGCTCATGCTGGTGCTTTTTCTTTTCAGGTGGTCGGTCTCCGGCTCGGGCCGGGTCAGTCATTCAAAAGCGTAACAGTCGGAATTGCCGTCGCGAGTTAAAAATTCTTGCTGTCGCGGAAAGAAAAACTTTTATGCGGTTTCGCGGCGGAGATGTTTTTGCTGTAGAGCCGATGGAGATGATTTAATCGAGAAGGTTATATTTGCCGGAGGAATCATCCGCGATTTCACGCTGGCGGGTGGTGGGAAGAAACGAATTTTCTCAAGTGCCTCTTAAATAGTATACTATTTCTATAGAAAAATATGTTTTTATATAGCTTTCTTCCTGACTGTATTGAAAGGAAGAACGCCGTGGCCAATGCTGCTCTACGCCAGATAGATCAACCGGAAAGGCTATGGTACACGCGCTGCCCGGCGCCCACACCGCTTTCCATTGCCGTACAGCTTGGCTGGATCGAGGAAACCTTCGCCGCTCACGGCATTGCAGTATCCTCCATTCGTGATTCCGCCGATCCGACCATCCGTCAAAGCCATTTCGACCATCGGCTGGACTGGTCTTTCCGTCAGGGTGGCAACATTCCGCCGATATGGGCGAAAGCCGGCGGCCGGAAAACCCGATTGGCGGGTCTGACACGGACGGACGAGTTCCAGGCTGTCATTGCGTTACCGGAACGTGGAATCCGCAACGGTGCCGATCTGAAAGGGCGCCGCATCGGCGTGCCGAAGCGACCCCATGAAGCCATCGACTTTCAGCAGGCGACATCTCTGAAAGGTATCGTGTCGGCGTTGACGATTTCAGACTTGGCGATCGAGGATGTCCAGTTGATCGATATCGTTGCAACCGAGTCGGTGCTGCTCGGACCAGCCGAGGACAGGTTTCTCGGGTTACGGCGCAGGTTCCCCTATGGTGAGGAGATCGCAGCGTCGCATCGCGGTGAGATCGACGCGTTCTTCGTCAAGGGCGCAGAGGGTGTGACGGTTGCCAATCTCATCGGTGCGCATGTTGTGGTGTCGACGGGTTTTCATCCAGACCCCAAAATCCGCATCAACAATGGCACGCCACGTCCTTTGACAGTGGATGCCACTTTCGCGGACGAGCGACCGGATCTCGTTGCGGAGCTGGTGGCGACGGTGCGGCGCGTTGCCGCCTGGGCGAACGACCATCCTGATGAAGCCGCTCGATTCATCGCCCGCGAAATTGGCGTCAGCGAGGACGCGGTGATCGCCGCCAATGGTCAAGCGGTTCACCGCAGTCTGCGGCTCGATCTTGAGCCCGCCGAGATCGACGCGATTGCTCATTTCAAAGATTTCCTTCTCGAATGGAAGTTCATCCCAAATGATTTCGATGTCCACGCATGGGTCGATCCGCGCGCCGTTGATGCACAACGCGCTTGAGTAAAGTGAGATCGATATGACGAAGATTCTCGTTACAGGTGCCACCGGCAAATTAGGCCGGCTTGTGGTCGACCGCCTTTTGCATCGAAACGTCACAACCCGTGTGCTGATGCGACGGCCCGAAGAGGCCCACAGACTTTGGGGTAGTTCAGTCGAGATCGCCACCGGCGACTTTGGCGATGGGGCGAGCCTCAAGGAAGCCGTTTACGGCGTCGACAGGGTCTTGCTGCTTTCTCCCATCACAGAGACACTTGCAGTCGATCAGAAGCGTGTCATCGACGCTGCGCTCTCCTCCGGCGTGACACGGATCGTCAAGATATCTGGCTCGGATTGGACCATCCAGAATTCCTCCCGATCCATTTCAGGCGCTGCGCATGCGCAGGTGGAACGGCATCTCGCTTCAAGCGGTATCCAGTACGTCATCTTGAGGCCGAATGCCTGGATGCAGGTTGCCTTGGAACCTATCGTGGCGGCCTTGAGCCAAGGCGATACCGTTCCGGCCCAATTTGGTGAAGCGGCGGTTTCGTTCATCGATGCCGGGGATATCGCAGATGTTGCCGCCCACGCCCTGATTGAGGATCAGGCACCTCAAGGCGCTTTCGTGCTAACTGGGGGCGAAGCTTTGACGGCGCTCGATATCGCCGGTGTTGCCGCCCGTCTGCTTGGGCGCCCCGTTGGGAGCTCCCAACCGTTAAACTCTGCAATTCCGTCGCATCTCGGCGCCTTCGAACGCAAGGCAATTGCCGAGTTCAGAGAGCTCATCGGTGAAGGGCTCGCGGCGTCTGTTGAAGACACCGTGTTCCGTATCATAGGGCGGGAGCCGCGAAGAGTGGAGGATTATCTTCGCGACCGGCTTGGAGCCGCAACCTCCCGTCGCGACACGAAACAGGGAGAAAAGACATGGCGCTGACAGCTGAAAAGACGTCTGGACCGGACCTCAGAGGCCCATGGGACTTCGAAGAAAGCCCGCTCAGTCAAGCAGCGAAACAGCCACTCATGCTGGGGCTGTTCCTCAACCTGCAGGACATCCATTTCTCCAGCCTTCCCACGAGCAACAGTTGGACGTTCGATTATAATGTCGATGTGGTGAAGCGGGCGGAAGAGCTTGGTTTCGAAATCGCCTTCAGCCGAACACAGTGGCTGCCGAAGGGCGGCTATGACGGAGACTCCTCCCTCGACAGTTTTATCGCACTCGGCGCGATGGCCGCGGTGACGAACAGCATTCTCCTGATCTCAACGATCCATGTCCTTTACGGACCGCTCCATCCTCTGCACCTGGCCAAATATGGCGCGACACTGGATCATATCGCCAAGGGCCGATGGGGCATCAATATCGTCACCGGCCACCGCGCGGTGGAGCACGAAATGTTCGGCTGGCAGCGGATCGACCATGACAAGCGTTATGACATGGCGGGCGAACTTTTCGATGTTCTTCATCGCCTCTGGGGAGAGACCGAAAATTTCTCCTATGAGGGCAAGCTCAATCCCTGGGCCATCAGCAATGGCTGGATAACGCCCAAACCGTCCTTCGGGCGCCCGACACTGGTGACCGCCACGGGCTCACCTGCCGGCATCGATTTTGCTGCACGGCACTCCGATCTGGTCTTCGTGACGTCTCCGGGCGGGGCGCATATCGACAGCGCGCTGGAAACACTTCCCGAGCACGTCGCCACCATCAAGAACCGCGCCAAGATTTATGGGCGACAGGTCAAAACCCTCATCAACCCGATCATCGTCAGTCGCGACACAGAGCAAGAGGCGATCGCCTATGCCGATGCGATCGAGGCGGGAAAGCCGCAGGCTGGGACAAGAGCCTTTGCCACCAACAACTACGATAGCGATGCTCATGCCTGGAAGGGGCGTGGTGATCCTCGCCACAAGCAGGGGCGCAACCTCGGCGGCAATATCGAAATCATCGGCTCGCCGGAGCAGGTGGTCGAACAGCTCGTCGCCCTGAAGAAGGCTGGTATCGACGGAGTTCAGATCAATTTCTATGATTTCCGTGACGATCTGGACTATTTCGGGAAGCGAATTCTACCGCTGATGAAAGAGGCTAGCCTGAGAATTTAGACCCATCCAGCACTAGGACCCGGGGGTTAGCAGAAACAACTGACGTTTCCCGCTGCCTCGACCTTCCATTTTAGAGACTTGCAGTTCGCAATCATCTGGTTGCGAAACAGAGATCCATTACCTTGAGGAAATGCCGTGACCATTGCCGTCGATCCTGTGAAAACGCCCGGTCCTATCGTTATCGACCAGATCGCAACCTACGCTCCAGAGCTCGTTTCCATTCGCCACGATCTACATCGACACCCGGAGGTCGGTTTCGAGGAGGTGAGAACGTCCGGTATCGTAGCTGAAAAACTCAGCTCCTGGGGTATCGAGGTGCATCGCGGCTACGGCAAGACCGGTGTGGTTGGCGTGCTGCGGGGGCACTATGACGGCAATCGCTCGATAGGGCTGCGGGCAGACATGGACGCCTTGCCCATGCCGGAAGAAACCGGCTTGCCCTATGCGTCAGTCTATCCCGGCAGGTTTCATGGCTGCGGCCATGATGTTCATACGACGATCCTGCTCGGTACCGCCCATTATCTGGCAGAAACCCGTAACTTCGCTGGCACAGTGGTGTTTATTTTTCAGCCGGCGGAGGAGGGGCTAGGAGGTGCGCGCGCCATGATCGCGGACGGGTTGTTCAAGGATTTTCCCGTTGACGAGATTTACGGGTTGCACAACTCCACCCATGCCGCTCCCAATCATCTGACGGTTTCGCCCGGCACCGTTCTGGCAGGGGCCGATTTTTTCGATATTCGGTTGAGGGGCAGGGGTGCTCACGCTGCCCATCCAGATGCGGCCCTTGATCCGGTACCGGCGACAGGCGAACTTATCCAGGCCTTGCAGACGATCGTCAGCCGCAATATCTCGCCGACGGATCCCGCGGTTTTATCGATCACCCGCATCGAAGCGGGATCGGCCTATAACGTCATCCCCGAAACGGCCGCGATTGCCGGGACGGTGCGGGCCTTCTCGGACGATGTCCGCGAGACCATCCGGCAGCGCATCCGCGCGATTTCGGATCACATTGCCGCCGCTCACGGTCTTACTGCCGAGGTGGATATTCGCGATATTTTCTCGGTTTTGACCAACGACGATGCATCTGTTGAGATCGTCGCCAGCGTGGCGCGGGAAGTCCTCGGAAACGAGCGGGTTTCGACAGAAGCGCGCCGCTTCATGGGAAGCGAAGATTTCGCCGATTTCCTGAAACATGCGCCGGGCGCATTTTTCACCCTTGGCCATTCCGGCACGGTGCCAGCCCATAATCCCCGATTTGTCGTTGACGATGCCATCTTGCCGGTTGGCGCAACCTTGTTTGCCCGGCTGGTGGAAACCCGGCTGAAGGCCGACTGAAAACCAAAAGATATTGGAAGGACACATTCATGGATTTGACAAGACGTACAGCATTGATTTTGAGCGTGTCTCTGGCGGCAAGTATCTCATTGGCACCCTTGCCCGGCATGGCAACGGAGACGCCTAAAAAGGGCGGTGTCGTGACGCTGGCAGCGCTCGGTGAACCGACGACACTGGTGCCACTTTTCGATTCCAACACGCGCACGCGGGCCATTTCCACAAAAATACTGGAGGGACTTGTCCGGTTCGACGGCGATTTCAAGCCTCATCCGGTTCTGGCTGAAAGCTGGGAAACCTCTGCTGACGGCCTTCGGTACACGTTTCGGCTACGCAAGGGCGTCAAGTGGCATGACGGCAAGGATTTCACCTCTGCGGACGTGAAGTTTTCGCTACTCGCTTTCAAGAAGGTCGGCCCACGCGGGCGCATCACCTTTGCCAACATCGCTGATGTCGAAACGCCCGATCCGCTGACGGCTGTGGTGGTGCTGTCCAAACCGGCACCCTATCTTCTGCGCGCCTTGACCGGCGGCGAAACGCCGATCCTGCCCGCCCACGCCTATCCTTCCGAGAACCTCAAGGAGAGCCCTAATGGTAACGCGCCTATCGGCACCGGCCCGTTCGTCTTCGAGGAGTGGCAACGCGGCAGCTATGTGAAGCTGAAAAGAAACCCGAATTACTGGCAGAAAGACCTGCCTTACCTTGATGGTTTTGTGGCGCGCTTCGTGGCCGATGCGGCGTCTACCACGATTTCGGTCGAAACGGGAGAGGCAGATTATACCGCCGATGTCTCCTATAGCGATCTGGAGCGATTGAGGCAGAACCCCAAACTGGCTGTGGAGGTGTACACCGACGCTTATCTCAACAACGCCGCCGTTTTCGAGTTCAATCTCGAGAACCCGATACTGGCAAAAAAGGAGGTTCGTCACGCATTGGCCCATGCCATTGATCGTGATTTCATCAACGATGCGATTTTCTTCGGCACGGGCAAGCCGGCGGGATCGAATATTCCCGCAGTCTTCACCGCCTATAATGATGAAAAACCGTTTACCTATCCCTTCGATCTCGCCACGGCGAATGAATTGCTGGACGCGGCCGGTTATCCGAAAGGCGCCGATGGCACCCGGTTTTCGCTAAGGCTCACGTTCCTGCCATCGGATGTCTTCCGCAAGACGGCGGAATATTTGCGTTCGACCTTCGGCAAGCTCGGCGTCAAGGTGGAGATCGTTGAAGGCGATCTCGCGACCTTCATCAAGCGCGTTTATACCGAGCGCGGGTTCGACCTGAATGTGAACGGCATTAGCCGCCTTTTCGATCCGACAGCCGGCGTGCAGCGTCTCTATTGGTCCGATGGCATCAAGAACCCCGCGCCCTATGTCAACGCGGCCCATTACAACAATCCGGAGGTGGACGCTCTGTTCCGCGCGGCGGCCATCGAGGTGGATGAAACGAAGCGGGCAGAACAGTTTCGCAGAATCCAAGAGATTACCGGAGACGATCTGCCGAATTTCTCGATCGTGGCTTTGCCGACGGTCATTTTGCGTAACACCAATCTGAAGTCCCTGGTGACGACGATCGATATCGCCTATGGCGACCTCGCGACGGCGTGGAAAAGCCAATGAGGTTTTAGTGACGCGGTTTTACCGTTCACTTCGGTGTCGACAACGGGAGATTACAAGCGAAAAACCGGCGGTATGGCCGGTTTTTTTGTTGCTCGAAAGGGAGATGGGGACGTTTGTGAGTGTCGCGTGACCGACGCATTTCGCGCAAAAACATTGCCCGCCGGAGATGGTGCCGCGAACGGAAGTGCCGACGATCGAAGTTACGAAAAAATCAGTTTCATCAATAATTTATCAGAGAGAAATTCTTCGTATTGGAGCAAGAAATGCTTTCTGGACCAAGGTGTTGGATCACTGCACGGTGAAGTCGAAAACGCTTCTCGCAGGACTGACGCCATGGCCAAGGATACGCTGTTTTTGATCGCTCCGGGTTTCGAAGATCCAAAGCACCCCGGTGCGCGCTTCGTCTGCCCGCATTGTAACCAGATCGAAGGTCTGCTGGCTGCCTTCCCGGAATTCGCGGCTGGCATAGATGTTCGTCGTGTTGCTTTCCAGCGTCCGCGTGAGGCTGTCATTGCCGCTGTCGGGGAGGAGAACCAGTCTCTGCCACTATTTATCTTCGCAAGCGATCCGCCGGCTGACGCAAAGATCAAGGGCGATGTCCGCTTCCTTCAGGATACAAACCGGATCTTGCAAATCCTTGCCGAGCGCCACGGGTTCCCGCAGCTCCATTGAGTCGGCGTCCTAACCAGAACATTTATTGGAGACACACATGACTATTTCAAGACGCCAGTTTCATAAGATTGCACTTGCTGCCGGTGCCGTGGTGGCACTCCCCGGTGGCTCCTTCGCCGCAGCCGAAGAGCCCGTTTCGGGTGGAACGCTGAAGATCGTGTATTTTCCCGAGCCCACACAACTCGTGGCAATCAACACAAGCGCCGGCGGACCGCAGTTCATCGGCTCGAAGATTTACGACGGTCTTTTGACCTATGATTACGATCTCTCACCGCGCCCAAGTCTCGCGAAGGAATGGAGCGTCTCTGCGGACGGTCTGGAATATGTCTTCCACCTGCAGCCGAATGCAACATTTCATGACGGCAAGCCGGTAACATCGGCCGATGTGGAATTTTCACTTCTGCGGTTGAAAGAGGCTCATCCTCGTGGCCGTGCGACATTCGCCAATGTCGACAGGGTTGAGACATCGGACCCGCTCGTCGCGAAGGTCAGGCTTTCCAAGCCCGCGCCCGGTCTGATCTCCGCGCTTGCTTCTTCTGAATCGCCGATCGTACCAAAGCATATCTTCGAGACCTTCAAACCGACTGAGAATCCCAAACCTGGGCAGATTATCGGCAGCGGTCCATTCGTGCTGAAGGAATGGGTGCCGGGTAGCCACATCCTGCTGGAGAAGAACGCCAGCTACTGGGACGCGCCACGCCCTTATCTGGACCGCGTGATCATTCGTCTCATCAACGATGCGGGTGCACGCGCGGCTGCGCTGGAAACCGGGGAAGGGGATATCGGCCCCAATCCGGTGTCGCTGGCCGATCTGGAACGGCTGAAGGCCATTCCCACATTGAAGGTGGATGACCGCATCTATGCCTATGCCGGTCAGCAGAACCAATTGGTTATCAATCTCGAGAACAACTATCTCAAGGAACTGAAGGTCAGGCAGGCCATCGCCCATGCGATCGATGTTCCGGCATTGATCGACACCGTTCTTTACGGTTACGCCGTCCCATCACCGACACCGATCAGTCCCGGCCTAGCAAAGTTTCACAATTCCGATATCGGCTTTGCAAAATTCGATCCGGTTCTGTCGGAAAAATTGCTGGATGAGGCGGGTTTTCCGCGCAAGGATGGTGGCAAACGCTTCAAGCTTCGCGTCACCACCAATCCGTTCAACCCTCAGACCTATTCGGACTTCGTGGCACAGGCGCTATCGAAGATCGGTATCGAGGCGGATATCCAGAAATTCGATTTCGGCACCTATGTGAAGGTCGTTTATACTGATCGCGCTTGGGACCTGTCGGTCGAATCCCTCTCCAATACCTTCGATCCAACGGCCGGTGTACAGCGCGTCTACTGGAGCAAGAACTTCAAGATCGGTCTGCCTTTCTCCAATGCCAGCCATTATTCCAATTCAGAGGTGGATCGGCTGTTGGAAGCGGCAGCGGTGGAGCCCGATATCGAAAAACGCGCCGCCTTGTTCAAGGAATTCCAGGTCATCGTTGCGCAGGATCTTCCCGTCATCAATCTCGTCGCGCCCATCCAGCCCGTTGTCGGCAGTGTGCGCATCAAGGATTACGCGACAGGTGCTGAGGGGCTCGGCGGCAATCTTGCCAGAGCCTGGGTGACGAAGGAGGCGTGAGCCTTCTCGGTCCTTCGGTGCGCGCCGGCAGACAAAAAGATGCATCGAATTCTTGAAGTAAGAGCGTCCTAAAAGAATGGCTCTTCGAGTGAAGAGGAAATCATTGCCATGAGCAAAAAGGCCGAGAAGCTCATCCTCAACGCCTTCATCTACCCCGGCGGACATCACGAAGCGGCGTGGCGGCATCCGGATTCGGAGCCGTTGCGGGTTGTCGATATCAAACTCTATCAGGATATCGCGCGCAAGGCAGAAGCGGCGAAGCTCGATGCGATCTTCTTCGCCGATGCGCCAGTACTGGATGCAAACATCCGTTATGCAGCCCGCCACCGTTTGGAGCCGATCACCATGCTGGCGGCACTCGCGAGCGTTACGGATAAGATCGGCTTGATCGCAACTGCCTCCACCACCTATTACGAACCCTACAATCTCGCACGATTATTTGCTTCGGTCGATCACATCAGCGGTGGACGGGTTGGATGGAACATCGTCACGACTTCGGCGGATGCGGCAGCAAGCAACTTCAATCTGGACAAGCACCCACCGCATGCCGACCGCTATCGACAGGCAAGAGAGTTCGTTGATGTCGTGACCAAGCTTTGGGACAGTTGGGAGGACGACGCGATCGTTGCGGATAGGGAAAGCGGTGTCTTCGCCGACACCGACCGCATCCATCCCGCCAATCATGACGGCGAGTTTTATCGTGTGCGGGGTGCGCTCAACGTTCCGCGTTCCCCTCAGGGCCGTCCAGTCTACGTGCAGGCCGGATCGTCAGAGGATGGACGCAGTTTTGCGGCTGCCTACGCGGAGGCAATCTTCACCGCGCATCAGACGCTGGAGAGTGCGCGGTCATTCTACTCTGACATCAAGAAGCGCGTTGCAGCCAAGGGACGCAATCCCTCTTCTGTGAAGATACTGCCGGGCATCAGCCCCTTCATTGCGTCGACGGAAGAGGAGGCGCGCAAGCTTGAGGCTTCGTTTAACGATCTGATCCAGCCCGCCTTTTCATTGGGTCAATTGCAACGTATCACGGGGATTGATCTGTCATCCGCCAATCTCGATCAACCCTTGCCGAAAGAGGCTGTGGAAGCCACGCGCGCCCAGGCCGATAGCAGCCGCCATCAGCTCGTACTCGACGTCATAGACCGGGAAAACCCGACGATCCGGCAATTGTTGCATCGGATGGCCGGTGGGCGAGGCCACAAGGTGATTTCGGGAACACCGGATCAGATTGCCGATTGGATAGAAACCTGGTTCCGCGAGGGTGCCGCCGATGGCTTCAATATCATGCCGCCCTGGCTGAACCGAGGGTTCGATGTCTTCGTGGACGAGGTGGTGCCAATTCTGACGCGACGTGGTTTGTTTCGCGAGGATTATGAGGGTAATACGCTACGCGACCATTACGGTCTGCCAAGGCCGGACAATATCCACACTGCCAGAGAGTTGAAGAGCGCGCGCGCCTAGATCTTTCAGGAGAGAGTGATTTCGGTCTTGCGATCCCGAAGACTCAATCCGGTGCAAAGTTTGTTCAGGCGGCTTCTTCGAGCGCGCCACCGTCGTCACGCAACATAGCAAGGAGAGACGAGACCTCGGGTCGCCGCCGCCTGTCGAGACTGGTCAGAAGGTGATATTGGCTGGTTGTCGGTTGGGGCGTACCAAAGGGGCTGATGAGGCGACCGGTCTTGAGTTCACCTGCTATCAGCGAATGACGGACAAGCCCGATGCCGTGGCCGTGGGAGATCGCCTCTATCAGAGCAGTTTGGCGTGAGAAACGGGGACCTGTTGCAGACAGCCGCAGAGGAATGCGGCAGGCGCGTAGCCAATGGGTCCATTCGAAGGCCGGATCCGGACCATTTCCACGCAGCATAGCAGAACCGATACTCCGCAATCGACCGGGATCGCCGTTCAGTCCGTGGCGGGCATCAAAGTCGGGTGTGCAAACCGCGTTTACGGTGTCAGGGAAAAGCGGTTCATGAACCAGACCCGGCATCTGCGCGTCTATAGCCATGATCGCGCAATCGGCGTCGAAATGGCTAAGGTCCATTGTTCCGCTTTCGACCGACTCGAACGAGAGTTCGACATTGTCCAATACCGGAAGAATTGTACCCAAGCGTGGCGCCAGCCAACGTGCCGCGAAGCAACCTTCGACGAGAACACTCAACTGCGGCCTGGCCTTCGAGACCATCAAGTCGGACAGGCTGCCGATCATGGTGTCGAAGGCATCTGCAAGGCCGGGATAGAGCGCCGTGCCGGCATCGGTCAGACGCAACTCGCCACGCTGGCGGCTAAAAAGTGACTGCCCAAGGTGCGTTTCAAGAATGCGAACCTGTTGGCCGATGGCAGCAGTCGAGACGTGGAGTTCCTCCGCCGCCCGCGAAAAGCTGGCATGCCGGGCAGCAACGACAAAGGCGCGCAGGGCTGTCAGTGGCGGCAGTCTTGACAGCGTTGGAAGGCGAAATGCCGCGCTGCTGCCGGCTAGAGTAGCAAACTCAGTTCTCATGGCTGTTTCTCCATTACGGCCCCACGTTCCGGCATGGTCAGAATACCCGGCCTTCCTTCAGGTGGGTTGCTGTGCCGTTGAGGACATAATCCCCGACGACCCGCGCCTTGTGGGCGAGCGGATTGTGATTGTAGACGGTGCGGATGTTGCGCCAGTGCCGATCGAAATTGCGATCGCTCGATGTCGCCGATCCACCACCCAGTTCGTAGAGATTGGTGGCGACCGTCAGAGACAGCTGGGACGCGATGATCTGCGTGCGGGCGGTGGCGAGCGCCCCTTCCAGAAGTGCTGCTTCTATGGCCTCTTCATCGCCGCTGGCGAAAGCGGCGGCAGTGCGGTCCAGCGTTCTCGCGGCTTCGCGGATGAGGGTCTTCACTGCAAAGGCACCAGCGCTGATCTCGCCGAGTGTCTTCTGTACGAAAGGATCTTGATTGGCAGTTTCGGCGCTGCTGTGAAGCGTGGTGCGGGCCTGGCGCAGCACATAGTCGATCCCGTCATTCAGCGCGCCTTGAACGGCGCCGGTGGCCGAAGCGGCCAGATGCAGTTGCCGCAGGGCCGAGCTGTGGCGGCCGATCTGGCTGCCGAGTCTGCGGGTCGTCAGCTCATGGGGCAGCACTTCCACATTGTCGAGAAGCACGCCGCCACTCGCTGTCATGCGCTGGCCCATGCTGTCCCAGTCATCGAGAATGGTGATGCCTGCGCGATCGAGCGGAATGAGCACGCCGATCGGCTGGTCGTCGTCATCAATGGCGCTGAAGGTGCCGAAATCGGCAAAGGCAGTGCCCGTCGCGTACCACTTGCGACCGTTCAAACGGTAACGGTCGCCTTCGGCACTCAGGCGCGTGGCGATCTCTCCGGGACGTTTCGTTCCCTGTTCGGTACTGGCGCCGGCGAAGAGTTTACCGGCAAGCACATGCTCGAGATGACGTCGGTCCTCCAGCTCGAGCGGGGCGAGTGCGAGATTTTCGGTGAAGTTGAAGTGGCTGCGAAGCGCATGCGGAATATTGCTATCGGCTTCCCCGAGGATCATCAGGACTTCGATGTAGTCGGTGATCGAGCCGCCCGGCCCGCCTTTGGCTTCGGGAACGCGCAAGGTGCCGATCTTCGCTTGCTTGATCAGAGCGAATATGTCGAAGGGCAGTTCCCGTTGACGTTCGCGCCGGGCTGCATCCTTTGCCGCGATGGCCGCTATCTCCTTTGCTCGGACGAGGATCTCATCCCGGCTCGGAACGCCGGCATCGTTGGTCGTGGTTGGCTGCTGTTTGAGATTGGACATTGCGGGTGTTCCTGAGCGGATGTGGGAGCCTGCCGCGCTGTCGCGCAACAGGCATTTCTGCGGGACGATCAGGCAACTGCGCGCGGCTTGATCGTCGGTCGGGGCGCAGGCTCGAGATTGCGCGGCAGGCGACCTTCCACGGGATGACTCGGGTCGTTGAAGCCGGGGGTCGAGGGATGGCCGGTTGTCACAAGGCTATCGACCAGCGCTTCGTCTTCCGCATCGATTTTCACATCCAGCGCACGGATATATCCGTCCCAATGGTCTTCGGTGCGGGGGCCGGTAATTGCGGCCGTGACGAGCTTGTTATTCAGTACCCAGGCGAGCGCGAGATCTGCGGCTGAAACACCCTTCGATGCGGCGTGGGCGGCGATCTTCTGGGCAATCTCGACCGATTCAGGACGCCATTCCGTTTCGAGCACACGTTTGTCGCCACGGCCGACGCGGGTATCCGCGGCCGGTTGTTCGCCCGGCTGATACTTGCCAGTCAAGACTCCGCGCGCGAGCGGCGAGTAGGACACGACGCCCAGACCGTAATGGTGGGCGGCCGGAAGCTGTTCGGCTTCTGCCGTGCGATTGACGATGTTGTAGAGCGGCTGGCTGGCGACGGGTCGGTCGATCCCGAGCTGGTCGGCCAGGTGCGAGATTTCGGCGATACGCCAACCGCGGAAATTCGATACGCCGAAATAGCGCAGCTTACCGGCGCGGATGAGATCGGCAATTGCGCGCACCGGCTCTTCCAGAGGCGCGTCGAAGACAGCGCGGTGGAAATAGAGAATGTCGATATAGTCGGTATTAAGCCGGCGCAGCGAGTTTTCCACAGTCTCGATCACCCACTTGCGCGAATGCCCGCCAAGATTTGGGCCTTTCGTATGCGAGTTGACGAATTTGGTCGCTAGCACCCAATGATCGCGGCTCGCTTTGATGCCGCGGCCAACGACTTCTTCCGACTTTCCGTCGTGATAGACATCGGCCGTGTCGATGAAATTGATCCCCTGTTCGCGCGCCTTATCGATGATGCGGAAGGCAACGTCATCCGGTGTGGGTCCTCCAAACATCATCGTGCCGAGACTGAGCGGCGAAACCTTGAGCGCGCTGCGCCCTAAATAGCGATAGTCAACCATTATTGTTGCTCCTTCATATTACTGGGTATGGTGTTATTGGGCATGATGGCAGGCCACCGCATGGTTCTTGCCAAAAAGGGTGTAATCCGGTGCTTTCTCCCGACAGAGATCGGTGGCGAGCGGGCAACGGGTGTGAAACCGGCAGCCGGAGGGCGGGTCGTGCGGGCTTGGCAGATCGCCTGAAATGGGTGCTGCCTGTTTGCGCCGCGCGGGATCGGGAACAGCGGCGAGAAGAGCGCGGGTGTAGGGATGTTTGGGGGAAGCCCAGAGTTCCGCCGTCGGGGCGCTTTCCACGATCTTACCCAGATACATGACCAGCACGCGGTCGGAAAAATAGCGCACCACGGATAGATCATGGGACACGAAGAGATAGGACAGAGAGAGCCGCTTCTTCATCTCTACCAGAAGATTGAGGATCTGCGCCTGGATCGAAAGGTCGAGAGCCGAGACCGGCTCGTCGCAGACCACCAGTTCGGGTTCGAGGACCAGAGCACGGGCTATGCCAATGCGCTGGCGCTGGCCACCGGAAAACTCATGAGGGTAACGATCGAGCGAGTCCGCCGGCAAGCCAACCTGCGCGACGATCGCTTCCACGATGTCTCGCTGGCGCTTCCTGTCGCCGATGCCGTGTACCTTCAGAGGTCCCGTCAGAATGGTGCGAACGGTGTGGCGGGGATTGAGCGAGGCGAAGGGGTCCTGGAAGATCATCTGAATGCGGCGACGGATGCCGCGCAATTCGGATGACGTCATGGCCGTGACATCGGCGCCCTTGAAGGTGATCCTGCCGGAAGACGGTTCCACGAGCCGCATGAGCGATTTCCCGAGGGAGGATTTGCCGCAGCCGGATTCCCCCACCAGCGCAACGGTCTCGCCCGCTTCTATATCGAGTGAAACGTCATCCACGGCCCGAACCGTGCCACGCCCGCCGCTATAATGGGTGGAAAGACTATGCACCGACAAGAGTGCCATCGGATACCTCCTGAGATCTAGGGTCGACGAAGGGGCAAGCAGCATAGCGCCCGTTCGATACTTGCCTGAGCGGCGGTACATATTGCCCGCAAAATCCGCGGGCGCTCGGACAGCGCGGGCGGAATGCACAGCCACGTTCTCCGGTTGCGGAAACGATGGACCCCGGAATTTCGATAAGCGGACCATCGCGATAATGCTGGCCGTCTTCTGCGCGGGGCGAAGCCGCAAGCAGGCCTCGCGTATAAGGATGATAAGGATTGGAAAACACAGGCTCCGGCAATCCCTCCTCCACCTTTCGGCCGGCATACATGACCATCACCCGGTCCGCCCATTGCGCCACGATGCCAAGATCGTGGGTGATGAGGATGACGGCCATATCGAGATCGCGGCGCAGATTGTCGAGCAGTTGCAGGATCTGTGCCTGTATCGTGACATCCAGCGCGGTGGTCGCCTCGTCGGCGATCAGAAGTTTGGGATTGCAGGCGACCCCGATGGCGATCATCACACGCTGGCGCATGCCGCCGGAGAGCTGGTGCGGATAATCATCCACACGGCGGTGTGCATCGGGAATATTGACGAGATCAAGAAGCGCGATTGCGCGATTGCGCGCCTGATGCCGGTCGATCCTTTCATGGATGCGCAGCACCTCGATGATCTGCTCACCGACGGTGAGGACGGGGTTGAGGGAGGTCATCGGTTCCTGAAAGATCATACCGATATCCCGGCCGCGAATGCCGCGCCATTGCCTCTCTGACAGCGACAAAAGATCGCGGCCTTCGAACACAATCCGCCCGCCGGTTTTGGCGTGGCTGGGCAACAGACCGATGAGGCCGAGTGCCGTCAGCGATTTTCCGGAGCCGCTTTCTCCGACAATCGCCAGCATCTCGCCAGCGCTGACGTCGAAACTGACACCTTTGACTGGCTGCGCCGAACCGAAGCTGACGGAAAAGTCGTGAACTTCAATCAATTTGCTCATCGGCGTTCCTCCGAAAAGCGCGGGTTGAGTGCATCATTGAGGCCATCGCTGATGAGGTTCAGGGAGACGACGGTAAAGACGATGGCAAGCCCCGGCAGGGCGGTCAGGTACCATGCCGTCCTGATGACATCCCGGCCGGAGCCGATCATCGAACCCCAGGAAACGCGATTAGGATCGCCGAGCCCCATGAAGGAAAGCGCTGCTTCCATGAGAATAGCGCCAGCCACCATGACGGAGGAGGTCACAATGATCGGTGGCAGCGCATTGGGCAGGATTTCCTGAAACACGATGCGCGCATGGCCGTAACCCAGGCTTCGGGCGGCGAGTACATAGTCCTTCTCACGGATGCCGCGAAACTCGGCCCGGGTAAGACGCGCCACCAGCGGCCATGTGATGATGCCGATGGCTGTGGTGACAGTTGTGACCGATGGGTGGGCGATGGCGACGAGCACCACAAGCAGAACGAAATTAGGCAGTGTCTGAAAGATTTCGATCAGCTTGACCAGGATATCATCGACAAGACCGCCGAAATAACCAGCGAAGGCGCCAATCGCGATCCCGATCGTGAGGCCGATCAGCGTTGCCACCACACCAACAGTCAGCGAAATGCGTGCGCCATGGACGATGCCCGCAAGCACATCTCTACCCATGGAATCGGTGCCGAGCGGATAAGCCGCATTTTGTCCGGGCCAGAGGAAGGGGCGGGCCACCATTTCCAAGGGATCCCCCGGGTAGATCAAGGGGGCAATCAGCGCCGTCACGATAACGGTCGCGAGGAAAAGCAGGCCGACGATCGCATTGGGGTTGGTGAGGAATATTTTCAGTTCCCGCCGCAATCCGCGACGAGGGACGGAAACAGATCTCGCCGATAGAGCGTCTGGCGCATGGATGAAAGGCCAGACCTTTTCTTCCGGCTTTGCCAGCTTCGGCTCGATCGCTTCGCCGCTAAGTTCGGTCGTCTCAAGGATGGCTGAGTTATGGGAGGAATTCATCGGCTAGCTCCGATGCGGGGGTCGAGCCACGCCTGCAGCACGTCCACGACCGCATTGACAATGATGACGACGAGGGAAGAAAGGAGGAGGATGCCTAGCAGCACGCTGAAATCCCGCGCCATCACCGCTTCGAAGGCGAGGCGACCAAGGCCCGGCCAGCTGAAGACAGTTTCGACCACGACCGCACCTCCGAGAAGACCGCCGATATGCATTCCGGCCATGGTGGTGATCGGGATCAACGCATTTCGCAGGATGTGGCGCGTGGTCAGCCGTAAGGGCGAAACACCCTTGGCCCGTGCCGTGCGCACGTAATCCTGCGACTTCACCTCCAGCATGGCAGCCCGGGTCAGGCGTGCATAAATGGCCAAAAAATAAAGCGCCAGTGACAGGGCCGGGAGTACGATGTAACGCAGCCTGTCCAGCACGGCGGCGAGACCGGTGAGGCCGCTGCCAATCGTGCTGTCGCCGCCGGAGGGAAGCCAGCCGAGCTTGACGGAGAATGTCAGGATCAGCATCAGGCCGATCCAGAAGCCTGGCACCGAATAGAAGATCAGCGAGCCGATGGAGATGATCCGGTCTGGGAGCTTGCCGGAAAAAATTGCCATGATGGAGCCAAGGAAAACGCCAACGAGAATGGCAATTCCAAGGGCGGCGCCCATCAGCGCCAGCGTTCCAGGCAGGCGCTGGCCGATCAGATCCGCCACGGGCATGCCGTAACGGGGCGAGAAACCGAGACTGAAATGGGCGAGGTTGCCGAGATAGTTCATAAGCTGATGAAAGACCGGAAGATCCAGGCCGAAACGGCTGCGTATCTCGGCCATGGTCTCGACCGTTGCCGAGCCGGCCTCGGCGGCCAGCACATCGGCGGCGTCGCCCGGCGCCAATTGCAGCAGGAAGAAGTTCAGGATGACGATACCCAGGACCGTCGGAATGGCCTGAAGCGCAACGCGCCTTGCCTGCAATAAAATCCGTTTCGAATTCGACATTGGCTAAGTCCGTATTCTCAGACGTTAAAAATTAACGCGGTGGGTAATGCGCATTAGTTGACTAATTTTATGGAATTTGTCAAAGAGTAATGGAATTATTTTCTGAAGTTGACCGATATTAGCGCAATTTAAGAAAGAAAATTCCACTAAATGAGGGTTTTTGGCGGATCATGCCAAGCTCGTTCTCAAGTGTGGAACAATCTTCTTCCTAATCGCGACGTTTTAGTTCCGCCGGTTTCGCTGGCCCAATCTTGGAGAGGATGATCGCATGACTGTTTTTAACCACACGACCCGGCGCGGCTTTCTTCTGGCTTCGGTAGCGCTCGGCGTCGTGTCGCTTCCAGGAGTAAAGCTTAAGGCGGCGGAGCCTGCTTCCGGTGGCACTGCCACGCTTCTGATCTCGTCGGAACCGCCGGTGCTGACAACGATCGCACATACGGCCTATAATTCCGTCTATATATCGCCGAAGGTCACGGAAGGTTTGCTGACCTACGATTTCGACCTGAACCCCAAGCCGCTTCTGGCCCAGTCGTGGGACGTAAGCCCGGATGGTCTCCGCTATACGTTCAAACTGAGGCCGGCGGTCAAGTGGCATGATGGCAAGCCCTTAACCTCCGCGGATGTGGCATTCTCCATCAACACGATCAAGGAGGTGCATCCTCGCGGCCGCAACACGTTCTTGAATCTCAAAACCGTCGAGACGCCGGACGACCTCACTGCGATCCTCGTTCTTTCCAAGCCAGCGCCATATTTGATTACGGCACTGGCTGCCGCAGAGACGCCGATTGTGCCCAAGCATCTCTATGAAGGCACGAAGGTAACGGAAAACCCGATCAATCTCGCACCCATCGGCACGGGACCGTTCAAGTTCAAGGAGTGGGTGCGGGGTAGCCATATCGTTTTCGAGCGCAATGCCGATTATTGGGACGCACCGCGCCCCTATCTCGACAAGCTGATCGTTCGCTTCATCCCGGATGCCTCCGCTCGTGCGATTGCGATTGAAACCGGCGAGATCGATCTCGCCCCCGGCACGCCGGTCGCCTATAGCGATCTCGACCGGCTGAAGGAACTTCCCAGCCTCGGTTTTGAAACCAATGGTTATCAATATAGCAATTCGGTCAGCCGCGTGGAGTTCAATCTCGAAAGGGATGTCTTCAAGGATGTTCGCGTTCGTCGCGCCTTCGCGCATGTGATCGATCGCAACGTCGTCTTCAATACCGTCAATTACGGCTACGGGGCGACGATCAGCGGACCGATCAACCCGAAACTGACGAAATGGTTTGTCGGGGATCTCAAGACCTATCCGATCGATTTGAAAGCGGCCGAGGCGCTGTTGGACGAGGCGGGCTACAAGCGTGGCGCAGATGGCATTCGTTTCAAGCTCAATCTTGATTATGTTCCGAGCAACGATGCCTATCCGCGCGGAGCGGACTACATTCGTCAGGCCCTGGCGAAGGTTGGCGTGGATGTGACGGTGCGGACCCAGGATTTCGCCATCTATACCAAGCGCATCTATACCGATCGTGATTTCGATTTCGCCTATGAGGGCATGAGCAATCTTTTCGATCCGACGGTTGGCGTGCAGCGGCTTTACTGGTCTAAGAACTTCAAGAAGGGCGTACCCTTCTCCAATGGTGCTGCCTACAACAATCCGAAGGTTGATGCGCTGCTGGAGGCTGCCGCCACCGAGATCGATCCGGACAAGCGCGTCGCGCAATGGAAGGATATTCAGCAGATCCTCGTCGAGGATCTGCCAGCTATCGACATCGTCGCGGCGCCGGAGATCACCATCTTCAACAAGCGCATCTCGGATCATACCGTTGGCGCCGAAGGTGTCGCGGGTAGCCTCGCTTTCGCGCATATCGCCGCATCCTGATCGCTTCCTCTGATCCGGCCCGCTTTTGCGTGCCGGACGTTCTTTCCGTGAGGCCCACATCATGAGCACGACACTTTCCGAAATCTGGTACACGCGCTGCCCCGTCCCGACACCCGTTGGTCTGGCGGTGCAGCTTGGTTATCTCGAGGAAACATTCAAAGAAGTCGGAATTGCGCTGAAATCGATCATCGATTCACCAGATCGTTCCATCCGCCAGAGCCATTTCAACCATACGCTTGAATGGTCGTTCCGTCATGGCGGAAACGTGCCGCCCATCCGTGCCAGGTCCGAGGGGCGCAATACGCGCCTCGTCGGGATCACCTGGACGGATGAATTCCAGGCGATCATCACCTTGCCTGAAACCGGCATCCGCTCCGTTGCAGATCTTGCAGGTCGCCGCATCGGCGTTCCGCGACGACCGGAAGGCATCGTCGATTTCATGCGCGCGACGGCGCTGAAGGGCATCGTCTCCGCGCTTTCGCTGGAAGGGCTGACGATTGAAGATATCGCTCTGGCAGATATTGCAATTGCCGACTCTGTGCTCGCCACCCAGGAGGGGCCGTCACTATTCGGATTGAGGCGAAGGCAATCCTTTGGTGAGGAGATCATTGCGCTGCTGCGGCGCGAGGTCGACGCAATCTTCGTCAAGGGAACTGCGGGGATCGCCGCGGCCAACCTCATCGGCGCGGTTCAGGTCATCGAGTTCGGTTTTCATCCCGACCCGAAGATACGCATCAATTCCGGCTCACCGCGCGTGCTGACTGTGGATGCGCGACTTGCCGACGAACGTCCCGATCTGGTGGAGCGGTTGGTTGGTGCAATCCACAGAGCTTCGCTCTGGGCAGAACAGCATCCGGACGAGACGCGCCGCTTTATCGCGCGCGAGGCGGGAGCCACGGAAGAGCAGGTTCTAGCGGCGAACGGGCCAGAGGTTCACCGTCATCTGGGACTTGGGCTTGATGCAGAACTTGTCGCCGCTGTCGGAGATTACAAGGATTTTCTCTATCAGCGGGGCTTTCTTGAAAACAATTTCGACCTCAACGATTGGATAGACGGCCGGTTCGTCGCGGCAGATGAAAGGGCGGTCGCATGACGGGTTCAGTTTCCGCCGCCCTAAACCCAGAGGAGGCGCGCCCCGATCCCGTCGCTCTGGCAATCTCGCTGGCGGAGCGCTTTCGTGTGACCGCTTCCCAGTACGACAGGACCGGGGAGTTCGCCACTGGCAATTTCCAGGCTTTGTTTGAATCCGGCCTACTCGGTCTTGTCACGGCTGAGAAAGATGGCGGTTGGGGAGAGGGTGTCGAAACGGCTCATGCCGTCATTACCGTCATAGCCAAGGGGGATCCCTCGACCGCGCTTATTCTTGCCATGCATTATAGCGTTCACGCAGCGATCCGACGCGGAAAGTGGCCCGCAGACGTTGCTGCCAAAGTTCTGGCCGCCAACAGAAGAGGGACGGCGCTTATCAATAATGCGCAGGCGGAGCCAGGCGTGGGTTCGCCAGCCCACGGTGGGCTGCCCGAAACGACGGCTCGTATCGAGGACGACGTTTGGGTCGTCAATGGCCGAAAGAGTTTCGTCACCGGCTTGCCAGGGCTTAAATGGGCGGTCGTGCTTGCAGTAACCACGGAGGAGACGCCGCGCCTCGTCCAGCTCCTCGTGCCGCTGGATGAGCCGGGAATAGCGCAGGAGAAGGCCTGGAATGCGACGGGAATGTTTGCGACCGCCAGCCACGATCTTGTACTGACGGAGGTGCGGGTGCCCCTGACCGATATTGTCGCCGAACAGCCGGCAAGCGAGCCGTTACGCCGTGACGAGGCGCACGGTAACAATTTCTTCATTTTGCTCGCTTCGGTCTATCAAGGGGTTGCGCTCTCGGCAAGGGATGACCTTCTACGCCATCTGAACGGACACGTGCCGGCAAGCCTCGGCACACCTCTCTCGTCCATTCCGCGTATCCAGGAAGGCCTGGGCCAGATCGAGGTTCTTCTTGCGGTCAACCGGCGCCTGCTTCTGTCCGTGGCCCGTGATGTCGACGCTGGGGAAAAGGTGGGGACAGACGCTCTCGCCGTTCGGCACGTGGTGATCGACAATGCCGTCACCGTGACCGACCTGGCGCTCGATCTTGCCGGCAATCGCGGCTTGCGCAGGGACTACAACCTCGAGCGCCATCACCGGGACGCCATAACGGCAAGGGCGCATGCCCCACAGAACCATATGATCCGAACGACTCTCGGTCGACAGGCGATACACGGTGTTGGCAAGGCTCAACAGTAAGATGCGGTCGCCCGCCATCATTAAGTCAGCGTCGGCGTGATGTGTCGGCCCATGGCACGAAGCGGCGCTCGATGAAGCGGGCAGGCCACTCAAGTGTGAAGGCAACGATGGCGATCACTGCAATTCCCGGGATGACAATATCAGTGACCAGCAATTGCGCAGCTGACTGGGTGATGAAGCTGAGGTCGTGGCGAGCGCAAAGTGGATGCCGGGCAGGATCGAATGCGCGAATGGCGGCAACAAAACCCGCGCGAGACCGTGAATGCAGGTGGCTCCCAGGCGCGGGCGGCCTTGGCGAAATCCCTTGATACGGCTTTGACACCTGCACTCGTCAACAGGATGATCTATGGCCGCATGGAAAGGACGATCACTGTCACCTTTGGGGCTTCATCGGGTTGACCCAGATGATGATCAGCGCGAGGTAGGCCAGCGGCAGCAGCGGTCTCAAGAATTCGACGATCGGGTCGAGCACGCCACAATCGACGCGGCTGAGAGCGGCTGATGGTAGCCTTGGATCAGGTGAGAGTTTCAGCGGTTCTCAACGCTGTCTCCATCCGGTCCAATCCCTCTACGAGGAGGGCACGCGGGCATGCAAAGTTCAGTCGAACGTAATTGACGTAATCCGTCCCGAATTCAGAGCCAGCGCTGAACCCAACCTTGCCGTGCCTGAGGAAAAACGATTGAGGGTCTGGGCTCAGGTCAAGTTCTCTACAATCCAGCCACGCTAGGAATGTACCTTCAGGCTTAACTATCCGGATCGAGGGAAAGCGGCGATTGATCTCGTCTTGCAGAAAGTCCCGGTTGGCTTCGAGGTACTGAAGCATTTCCGCCTTCCATTCGGAAGCTTGTTTATAGGCTGCAAGTGTCGCTTCGAGGCCGAGAATATTCACACTGTCCACCATGCCAAGACGCGAGGCTGAGAATTTCTCGCGCATTTCCTTGTTTTTTATAATGGCGAAGGCAGTTTTCAGTCCGGCAATATTATAGGTCTTGCTTGCAGCCATGAGCGTGATGGTTCGCTGGGCAGCGTCATCCGATAGAGATGCAAATGGAACGTGGTGGCGGCCATCGAAGAGAAGTTCGCAATGGATTTCGTCTGATATGACCAAGACGTCGTATCGCCGGCAAGCGTGGGCCATTGCCTCAAGGTCTTCGCGGGTGAACACCTTGCCTGTTGGATTCTGTGGGTTGCAGAGGAGAAATGCTTTCGATTTTGCAATCTCAGTTCCAAAAGCTTCAACGTCCATTTCCCACCCGCGCTCGCCTGGGCGGAGAGCCGCTTCGTGACGCGTGAGGCCCCAGTGGCCGGGGGCATTGAGGATAGGGCGGTAGACGGGCGTCTGGACGGTGATCCCATCTCCCGGCTGAAGAAATGCCTTCATCGCCATGTTGAAACCAGGCTCGACGCCTGGAAGGAAAACGATCTCCTCTGGAGCGATCTCCCAGTCATATTTTGATTTCAAGTCCTCAACGATGGCATTGCGCAATTCATCCTTCGCGACGCCATATCCAAGAAAAGGGTGCGCGAGCCTTCGCGTGATTGTTTCGATGATCTCGGGTGCTACCGAAAAATCCATGTCCGCAACCCACATGGGCAAGACATCGGGTGCGTATTTACTCCATTTCGAGCTACCTGTGCCTAGGCGGTCATGCACCAGATCGAAATCCGTCATCGAAATCAAAGTCCTTTGATCATCCCGCCATCGACGCGGATGGAGGAGCCTGTAACATAGCTTGCTTTCGTGCTGGCAAGGAAAGTTGCGACTGCCGCAAACTCTTCCGGCTTGCCGTAACGACCGACAGGAATATCTTTCTTTGAAGCATCCTGTACCGCTTCGATGTCCGCACCCGTGTTTTTCGCCTTGATGCCATCGAGTTCGCGAACGCGGTCTGTGTCGATACGTCCTGGTAGGATCATGTTGACTGTGATCCCGTGGTGAGCCCCTTCTGCGGCAAGTGTCTTCGACCAGCCTGCCACCGCTGCGCGCACGCCGTTGGAGAGCGCAAGGTTGGGAATAGGCTGTTCGACGCCGGATGAACCCATGGTGATGATGCGACCCCATTTGCGTTCGATCATGCCGTCGAGCATTGCATCGGTAATGGTGAAAATGGAGGTGGCCATCATCTCGAAAGCAGACATCCAGTGGTCGGCGTCCTGGCCAATTGCGGGACCGGCTTTTGGACCGCCGCTATTATTGACCAGAATGTCGACACCGCCGGCTGCGCAGAGCGTCTCGATCAAGGTAGCAACGGACACCTTGTCCGAGAGATCGACCGCGAGGGGCACCACGTTTTTTGAATTCTCAATTTTGTCAGCGCTTCGTGCAGCGGCATAGACCTTCACACCTTCGGCAGCGAGGCTGGCGGCGATCGCGGCGCCAAGACCGCGGCTTGCGCCGAGAACGAGTGCCGATTTGCCAGAAATTCCAAGGTCCATTAGTTCAACAACTCCAGTTTCTTCGTCTGCCGCTCGATCAACTTTTCAACTTCAGCTGTCGCTATCTTGCTCAGTGCAGCACCAGGGCGACGCTGCGCCGCGCTTGCTATGGCTCCACGTTTCATCAGAATGTATTTGCGCACAGCAAGGCCAAGGCCCGGCTGCTGCTCGTAGCGCATTAGCGGAAGGTAGGCGTCGAACAAGTCCTGGGCGTCGTCGAACCGGCCCTCGTGGCTCAGGCGGCAGACGCCGACCATCATTTCAGGGTAGGGGAAGCCAGTCATTGCGCCGTCTGCGCCCCGCTGCATTTCTTCGGTGAGAAATACACCGGCATTGCCGCAGAGGATTGAGGTGCGTCGGCGTCCGCTGGCCTCGGCCTCGCGAAGATCGGTTATTTTTTGGAGTCCAGGCCAGTCCTCGTGCTTCACCATCACGATGCTCGGGTGCGCCTCAAGGATAACCCCGAGAGTTTTCGATGAGATTTGTACTCCGGTCGAAAGCGGGAAATCCTGCAGTACAATCGGAACATCGGTGCCGACCGTTTCCACGACATTGCGATAATAACCGATGATCTGCTCATCCGTTTTAAGCGAAGGCGGAGGCGCAACCATGACACCCGCAGCACCCAGATCCATGACGGCTTTGGTCAACTCGCCGATGGCGGCGAGACCGGGGGCCGACACGCCGACAACGACCGGTCTGTCTGCGGACCGACTTATCGTCTGTCGCGCGACCTCAATCGACTCCGCCTGCGTGAGCTTCGGCGCCTCGCCCATCATGCCGAGGATCGTCAGACCGTCCGCGCCTTTTTCATAATAGAAATCCACCATCCGATCAACGCTGGCATGATCCAGCGAACCGTCCTCGTTGAATGGCGTGACGGCAATGACGAAGACGCCTTTGGTCGAAGAATTGATAAGGGACATTTTCGATGATCCTATTCAAACCAATTGGATTGGCCGCGGCGGACATATTGGCCCGAGCCAGGCTGATTGAGGACGTCCCTACCATCCCAGGCCAGTTGGCCGGAAAGATAGGTACGGACGACCTTGACCGAAAATTCGCGGCCGTCGAACGGGCTCCAGTTCAGCTCGTCATGAGCCTTGGATGAATCCCAGACATTTCGCTCGCGTGACAGGATTGCGAGATCTGCATCGCCGCCGACGCGGATTGAGCCCTTCTCTGGCCACAGGCCGAAGAAACGTGCGGGTCGTTCGCAAAGCTGTTCGACCGTCATTTGCGGCGCGTCCAGTCCGCGCTTCTCGGCAGCCGTATAGAAGGCAGGGAGAAGCGTTTCGAGACCGGGAACGCCGGCGCCTGCTTCGAAGATGGACGGCGTGAACTTATTGTCGATTGGCCAGCTGGAGTGATCCGAGCTGACGAAGGCGACACGGCCAGCGACGATTTCGTCCCACAAGGCGTCTATCTGGCCCGGACGGATGGGCGGGTTGACCTTCATCTTGGCGCCAAGCTCCGAACCGTCCTTATCGGGATCGAACCAGAGATAGTGCACGCATAGTTCGCCGGTGGCAGCGTAGCCATCGGCCAGATAATTATCGACGAGTTGGAAGCCACGCGCCGTGGTCAGGTGAACGATGTGCGCATGGGCGCCGGCAGCGGCTCCCAGCTCAAGAAACTGCGCCGTTGCCGCCAGTTCCGCCGCAGGCGGACGGCTCTCTGAGTGGGCTTCGATGCCATCGCGACCGGCAGCTTTCGCCGCAGCGATATGGGCGCGAACGATTTCTTGGTCCTCGTTATGCACGCCAAGGGGAATGACGGTGTCTGACAGCGCCTGAAATGTCGCAAGGATCTGCTGTGCGGCGATACGCGGAAAGCGTGTTGGACTACTTTCGAATGTCGAAATCTTGAACGCGACCACGCCCGCCTCGATCAGGGGCTTGATGTCGTCGGTTGTTTGGTCGGGAACGATCGTACCGTAAAGTGCGACATGGGCATGCGCGTGTTCGCGTATTGCCGCGACCTTGTCGTTCAACCGCTCGACAGTGTTAAGGGGAGCCGGGTTGTCATAGGGCATATCCACAATGGTGGTGATGCCGCCCGCAATTGCGGAACGCGTCGTGGAGCGAATGCCTGGAAGCCCACCATAGGAGCAGGCATGGGTCTGGCCGTCTACAACGCCGGGAATGATAAGGTTATCGCCCGCGTCGTAAAGTTCGGCAGATGGTGGGGCGTCGCCGGTCCCAATGGCTTTGATTTTGCCATCGTCGATGCCGATCCAAGCGTTTTCGAGTGGGCCTTCAGGCAAAACTGCGGTGCCGCGGACGATCAGGTCGAAGCTCATCGTCTTGTCCTTCCATATGCCAAATCAAGGTGAGTGAGGGCGAGGGCCGCCCCTGCCTGAACCGGGTCGATGACCGGGATACCAAGGTTCTGCTGAAGAGCATCCCTGTAACTGCCGAGACCGGCGCAGCCGAGAATGACGACATCAGCACCGTCCTCGTCCCGCAGCAGACGCGCGGTTTGCGAGACGATGTCGACGACGTTTGCAGCGACAAGCTGGCTGACCGTTCTGTCGATCGAGCGATCGCCCGCCAGCCGTTGATCCAGCTTGAGAGCCTTCAGGTAACGAAGGTGGCGGTCGATGGAGGATTGTCCAAGCGAGATGATCCCGAAGCTGTTGCCCAGCGCGTGGGCAGCTAGATACGCGGATTCCGCGATGCCATAGACCGGGCGGTCTACATGCTTGCGGACCTCGGCTATGCCGGGATCGGAAAAGCAGGCCAGAACGAAGGCGTCAGCCTGCGATGTTGACACGACTTCAATGATGTTTGGTATCACTTGCGCGACATGATCGTCAGTCTCGATACCCACCGGAGATTTTGCCAGCTCGATGCACTGAATGTCGTGAGAGGAATTGAACCGAACCGGCTCCAAGCAGGCTTCCATAGATTGCGTGACTGTTTTTGAGCTGTTCGGATTGATGATGAGGATTTCTGGCACACCTACACCTGCGACATGGCACACCGTGATGGTGTTGCAGATTTAAAATATACCACGTAGTATATTACACATCTCATGCTGTCAAAGCGAGTTTCTCTCGGTGTGGAAAAGCGGGTCGGGATTTGAAATCCTTTGACTTGCGGCCTTTACATAGCTGACAAAGACAAAAAGCGCGCTTTGCGCATGGAGGCATTTTTGAATATTTCTGAAAAGTCTGTCCCTCAGGAAAAGCGGGCGAAATCGCTGACCGAGCAGGCTTATGTCACGTTGCGCGAACGCATCATCATCGGTGAACTTGCTCCAGGTGTAGAGGTCTCGGAGCCGGAGCTTGCAGAGCAGCTCCAGATGAGCAAGACGCCCGTGCGGGAAGCGTTGGGACGTCTGTGTGTCGAAGGCTTGATGGAGGCGTTCCCGAGACGTGGTTATCGCGTCACACCGGTAACATTGAAGGACGTGAACGATCTCTTTGCCATCCGCGGCGTGTTGGAAGGAACGGCCACAGCTCTTGCCGCGCAAAACCTGACGGATGAGGAATTGCGCGCGCTCGATCAACTGGCGCAGGCGAATTACGTTGTCGGTGAAGATGTCAGCACCAAAACCTTCGTGACATCCAACGAGTTGTTCCACGCTGCAATTGCGAAGGGGTCGCGCAATCCGCGCTTAGCTTCGCTCGTCATCAGCCATCTCGAAGAATGCGCACGGTTCTTCTATATGGGTACGCGGGTGCGCGACCTTAATCCTGAAACGGAAGCGGACCACCTGCGCATCGTGGGCTTCTTGCGCAAGCGGGAAGGCGAAAACGCCAAGCAAGCCATGTTGGACCACAATGAAAACACACGCAAAGGCTTGCTCGATGCGCTGATATCCAATTCGCAGGTCAGGCTGTCGCTATAAAGCATCTCACACAGAAGTGTGAAGCGGGTCCGCGATAACGACATGCTGCAAAGCAGGCACTAAACGCCTAAGATTCGATTTCGGAGATCGCGACACGCTTCAAGCCACTTAAAGCTCCGCATCATGCCGTAGGACAATCGAACGCAATTTCCACGCGGACGCGTCAGTTTTGCTTGACCAGATGTCCCGGAGCTGCCTCGCGATATAAGACCTTTGCCGGTACATAATCGACCGGGCGAACCGCGCTGCCGATCTCCATGCCAGTCCGCAGTTTGCGTTGCTGGCGTCTGTGCGGATCCGCAACCGGTACGGCGTCCAGCAACCGTTTGGTATAATCATGTTGTGGATTGCCGAAAATCTGCGCGCGAGTGCCGATCTCCACGATTTCTCCGAGATACATCACTGCGACCCTGTGGCTGACGCGCTCCACAACGGCCATGTCGTGTGAAATGAAGAGATAACCAATATTCAGCCGCTCCTGAAGCTCCAGCATCAGGTTCACGACTTGCGCCTTTATGGAGACATCGAGTGCCGAGACCGCCTCATCTGCAACAATGAGGCTAGGATTGAGGGTGAGCGCGCGAGCAATGCTGATGCGTTGGCGCTGGCCACCTGAAAATTCGTGCGGGAAACGGTCCGCCATGTCCGGCTTCAAGCCAACCTTTTCCAAAAGGTCTATCGCTCTGTCATGCGCTTCCCGCTTACGGCGGATGCCGTGGGCAATCATCGGCTCGGCAATGGCGTCACCAATGCGCATACGCGGATTGAGGCTCGAAAACGGGTCCTGAAAAATCATCTGCATTTTTCGGCGCGCGCCAGTCAGATGCTTTCTCGGCATTGCTCTCACATCTTCACCATCCACCTTGATCGTGCCGCTGACGGGCTCCACAAGGCGCAGAACCGAACGACCCGTCGTGGATTTTCCACAGCCGGATTCACCGACCAGAGCCAGTGTCTCGCCCGCTTTCAAGTCAAACGATACGTCTTCCACCGCGTGAATGCGGGAGGTGATGCGACCAAGAATCCCCGATCTGATGGCAAAGCGCGTCACCAGATTGCGGACCTCTAAAACAGGCCTTTCGAGGGGTGGTGACGTCAACTTTTCCGGGATGACCTGGCCGGTTTCGACATCGACCAGCGGAAAGGTGGCGGGTAGTGCGTGATCCGCCATCGAGCCAAGTCTTGGCACGGCGGAAAGCAATGCGCGGGTGTAGCCATGGACAGGGCGGTCGAAAATGTCTTCGGTGGGGCCAGCCTCCAATGCTCTGGAGCGGAACATGACCAACGTGCGGTCCGCAATCTCGGCGACGACGCCCATGTCGTGCGTGATGAAAAGCACGCCCATGTTCTCTTCATCCTGCAGCACCTTGATCAGCTCCAGAATTTCCGCCTGAACGGTCACATCCAGCGCCGTCGTCGGCTCGTCCGCGATGAGCAGCTTGGGGCGGCAGGAAAGCGCCATGGCAATCATGATGCGTTGTAGCGTGCCGCCCGAAAGTTCATGTGGATACTCATCGAACCGCTTCGTCGACGAGGGAATGCGAACACGGTCGAGAAGCTTGATCGTTTCCGCTCTGGCCTCGCTCAGCCCAATGTGGCGGTGCCGCCGCATCGCTTCGGCAATCTGTCTCCCTACGGTCATCACGGGATTGAGTGAAGTCATAGGCTCCTGAAAAATCATGGCGATCTGATTGCCGCGAATATCTTGCATGTGTTTTTCGGGAAGCGTTAAAAGTTCACGGCCATCGAGTTTGACGCTGCCGCTTACACGTGAGTTCTTCTCAGGCAGTAGTCGCATGATCGACATTGCCGTGACGCTTTTGCCCGAGCCCGATTCGCCGACAATCGCAACCGTTTCACCAGCATCGACCGTGAAGCTCACATCATTGACGACGGGCGTCCAGGTGCCATTCTTCCGAAAAGCTGTCGTCAGATGTTCAACGGCGAGAATGGACACGGCGGCTACTCCGAACTGATAATAGATTATCGGTTCAAGCGCACCGATCTTGTGATATACTACGTAAGATATTTGCGCTTGCCAAGCTTGTTCTGGTGGCCGAGGATACAGGCATGTAGCGCGCCTCAAGGAGCTAAGGTGACATGGCAGATGACATCCGCAAATCCGTTCTTCTGACACCTCTGGAGCTGCAGGCTCTGCGAGACACGGGTCAAGACGTTACTATTTTGGCGGTTCATTCCATCAATCCCTACACCGGCGAGCCGTCTTTCAAAGGATCTCGCATCGAAGGTGCGATCGATACGCAAGCCTACACCGACTTCCAGTCTCCGGCGACGGTCGAGGGCGGCCAGCGACCCTTGCCTGATATCGAGGCATTAGTGCAAAAAGCGCGGCGCTGGGGATTGCGAAAGGAAAGCACGATCGTCGTCTATGACGGCGATCGCAGTATGACGGCCGCGCGGGCTTGGTGGGTCCTAAAATGGGCAGGATTACCAGATGTGCGGGTGCTGGATGGCGGCTTCCGTGCCTGGCAGGCGGCTGGGCTTTCCATCACTGAGGCTGAAGCTACGCGCACTCCCAGCGATATCGAACTCTCCTCCGGACATATGCCTGAGCTTGATGCCGATGGCTCTCTCAGGCTTGCGAGGGATGGTGTTCTGCTAGATGCCCGCATCCGTCCGAACTACATCGGTGGGCCGGCGTCGGAAGGGCAGCCACCCAGAGGTCATATTCCCTATGCGGTCAGTGCGCCAGCGCCCGATAACGTTACCGATTATGGCAATTTCACAGATAGCGCGACACTCAGAGAAATGTACCGAGCGCTCGGCGTAGATGGCTCGAAAGAGGTGGGCGTTTATTGTGGGGCTGGAATGTCTGCTGCCCATACAGTGCTTGCGCTAGCGGCAATAGGCGTTCGTGCCTCTATGTATCCTGGATCTTGGTCAGCATGGATCTCGGATCCGTCACGGCCTGTGGTGGTTGGCGCAACTCCAGTGTGACAGGCTGCTTCGGTGAGCGGTTACGTCCACAAAACGGATAAAAGAAGAGCAGGATATTCCTTGTTTTGCTTATAAAACAGGCGAATTTTCCCTCTGTTTAAACGCCAGGCGGATTACTTTACAAGCCACATTTGCGCTGATATATCTCGTAGTATATTACGATTATGAAGCGCGATTGAACGTGTTCAAGGTGGGAACGGGGCTGGTGCCCCATGCTTGGAAAGGGCAGGCAGATGAATATCTGGAAAGGATTTACAGCCGCTGCTGTGGCTTTGCCGATTTTGGCAGGTGCAGCTGTTGCGAATGCGCAGGAACAACTGAAGACGCTGGTGGTGGCGGTACCTTCCGATCCGGTCAGTCTGGAGCCCGGCACCAATAAGGCCGAGCCGATCGGCAGTGAAATCATCCTCAATGTCTTCGACACTCTGGTCGCGTGGACGGCGCCGGATTTCACCAAAATTGAGGGGCGGCTCGCCACCAATTGGACAGTATCGCCTGATGGCAAGGAATTCAGCTTCAAGCTTCGCGAAGGCGTGAAATTTCAGGATGGAACACCCTTCGATGCCGCTTCCGTCAAATTCTCACTGGAGCGAACCAAGGCTTCCAACCCCTACGTTAAAGCGACATTCGATCTGATCAAGGACATCGCCGTTGTCTCGCCGACGGAAGTCAAGATCACGCTATCAGCGCCATATCCGGCGTTCCTCTCTATTCTGGCGCAGCCACAGTCTGCGATTGTCAGCCCGACGGCGGTTGAAAAATTTGGTGATAAGTTCGCGTCTAACCCTGTCGGCACTGGCCCCTTCGTCTTCAAGGCCGCCCAAGCAGATACCAATGTCGTGCTTGAGGCCAATCCTGATTATTTCCGCGGTGCGCCTAAGCTTTCGAAGATCATCTACCGCGTCATTCCGGATGCTTCCACGCGCCGGTTGGAGCTGGAGAGCGGCGGTGTTGACGTCGTCCAGCAGCAGGGGCAGCTATCGGCAATCGCAGCCGAAGATATCGAAGCCTTGAAGTCCAATAAGGACGTGAAGGTCATCGAAAGCCCGAGCCAGATCATCCGTCAGCTTGAGTTCAACAACAAGAAAACGGACGGGCCTTTCGCCAATGTGAAGGTTCGGGAAGCGATTACCCACGCCATCGACTACGACGGGCTACTGCAGGGCGTTTTCGGCGGAACGGCGGAGCGCGTTTATGGACCGCTCACGTCTAACAGCTGGGCCTTTAATCCAAAAATGAAGGAGTTGGCACCGACTTACGATCCGGACCTGGCCAAGAAGCTGCTTGCCGAGGCAAAGGTCGATCCATCGTCGATCTCGCTCAAGCTCTACAGTTTTCAGGGCCCACTCTGGGGGGCGGTTGCAACCTTCGTCCAGGCCAACCTTGCGGATATCGGCATCAACGCAACAATCGAGCAGACCGAGTTCCCGGCTCTTCGTGCGTTGCAAACCTCCGGTCAGTTCGACGTGGCTTTGGATGGACGTCAGCCTTGGTACAACGATCCTGACGCACATATCACCATCGGCTACCTGTCATCGCTTGCTGATACGGCCATGACGTTCCGCATGCCGCAGGATAAGGCGCTGGATGACCTGATCCTCAAGGCGCAGCAGACGCCGGATATGGAAGCCCGTAAAGCCCTTTACTTCCAAGTGCAGGAGGAAATCGCCAAGCGCGTGCCGGCAGCCTATCTTTTCAGCCCCAAGCTGATCGTGTTTGCGCGTGCCAATGTCGAAGGGCTCGTCGTCAACAGCGCCCCGCCTCTCAACGAATACTGGTCGGTCTACAAAAAATAACCAGAGATGGGTGGCGGGCACTTTCGGTGTCCGCCGCATCATCATGGCCGAATGACGTCGAGCGCAGATGACTTGTTCCAATATTGAGTGAAGCAGAATATGGCGAGTTTCATCATACGCAGATTGATCGCGTTAATACCTGTGATGTGCATCGTGCTGGTCATCGTTTTTTCGCTCGTTCGCGTGATACCCGGCGATCCGGCAGTCACTCTCCTCGGGCCTGGCGCGACGCAGGAGCAGATTTCGGCGCTTCGTGCTCAGCTCGATCTCGATCAGCCCGTCATGCTTCAATTCGTCCATTATGTCCTAGGGCTCTTTCAGGGCGATTTTGGGCTCTCGCTAAAAACTGGCCAGCCGGTTGCGCATGAAATACTTTCCCGTCTGCCCGCAACTATCGAGCTCTCAGTTCTCTCGGTCATCGTGGCCATAGTCGTCGGTATTCCGCTTGGCGTTCTGTCCGCTACACAACCCAACTCGATTTTCGATCATTTCACCCGTGTCGCATCGCTCGTCGGTGTTTCGATGCCGGCCTTTTTGCTGGCGCTTATCCTACAATTGGTCTTCGGCACCTATTTGGGGTGGCTCCCTGTATCGGGCCGGATGAGTTCCTTTATTACGGCCGAGCGCGTAACTGGGTTTGCCATTCTGGACGGGGTCATTACAGGTCACCTTGATGCAGCGTGGAGCGCGGTCCAACACCTCATACTTCCGACCGCCGTTCTCGCGGCGTTCCTCGCCGCAACGCTTGGCCGCTTCGTGCGCAACACAATGCTGGATGTGATGGGTGAAGATTTCATCCGCACCGCAAAAGCCAAGGGCTTGCGGCGCAGCGATGTCGTTCTCAAGCATGGCCTACGCAACTCGCTGTTACCTGCCGTCACCGTCATAGGCCTGAAATTCGCCGAAATGCTTGGCGGCGCCATCCTGACAGAAACGATCTTCGCCTGGCCCGGTATCGGACGATACATGTTCGAGGCGATCAAGAACCGAGATTATCCTGTCATTCAAGGCACCACGCTCGTGTTCGCGCTGCTGTTCGTCCTGACCTCCATCGTGGTGGATCTGTTCTACGGCGTTTTGGATCCGCGCGTGCGGAAGAAGATGAAGTAGAGCCATGCGCGACGTTGTACTATTTCTAAAAAGCAACACGCTGGCAGTCGTCGGTCTCCTGATACTCGCGATGTTGATCCTTGCCATCGCCATCGGACCATGGATCACGCCTTACACGCCGACGAAGCTCGATATTCTACACAAGCTTGAGGGCCCAACATTCGCCCATTGGCTAGGAACCGATGCGTTCGGTCGCGACGTGCTGACGCGTATCATGTATGGCGGGCGCGCAACGCTGACCATCGGGGTTGGCGTCGTCGTCATCGCTTTCGCAATCGGCGTTTTCTTTGGCATGCTGGCGGGCTTTGCCGGAGGCTGGATCGATAGCATCATCATGCGCATCGTTGACGCCATTCTGGCATTTCCGGCCTTGGTGTTGGCCATCGCGCTCGCTGCGGCCTTTGGGCCAAGTCTGCAAAACGCCATGCTCGCTGTGGCGATAACGCTTGCCCCGCAGTTCGCTCGCGTGGCACGAAGCCAGGCTCTCAGCATCTCCGTGAAGCCCTATGTCGAAGCCGCAGTCTCGCTCGGCTTGCCAGCCCACCGCATCCTGTTACGCTACATTTTCGTCAACGGCCTCGGCCCACTTTTGGTGCAGTCCACCCTCGCACTAGGTAGCGCGATTTTGCAGACGGCAAGCCTTGGCTTTCTTGGTCTTGGCGCGCAGCCACCGATGGCGGAGTGGGGCGCCGACGTTTCCGCCAATCTTCAATATGTGCGAAGCGCTGCCTGGGTCGCTTTGGCACCCGGCATGGCAATCCTTCTTGCGGTTCTGTCCTTCAATCTGATCGGGGACAGTCTTGCAGACTGGTTCAATCCGCGTCGGCGTAGCGAGCTCGAGTAATACCAGCAATGTTGACCATAAGCCTCGAAAAAATCGACTTCCTGCCGCCGACACGGGTGACGGACGATACCAGCGTGCTGACGCTTAAGAACCTCGTATTCGAGCCTTTGCTGCGATGGGACAACGGTCCGGTGCGACCCGGGCTGTTTTCGCGGTGGACGCACACGGAAGACGGTTGCAACTGGGCTTTTCACATTCGGGAAGGCGCTGTCTTCCATGACGGTAAGCGATGTGTGGCCGATGATATTATTTCGTTCATTGATGGCATTCTCGATGCGGTCGATACGTTCGGAATGAAATGGTCCTATGCCCGCTACCTGCAAGATGCGCGGATATCTGCAGACGGCGATACCATCGTGCGTGTCGCCAATCCGAAGCCCATTGCTGATATCCTCGACATCTTTTCGGAGTTCTACATCTGTCGTTTCGATGCTGAAGGCCGCCCGATTCTCGGCACGGGGCGCTACCGTGTTCTGGACTATGAGCAGCAGCGTAGCGTCATTCTCCAGAGGGAAAAGGGCGCAGTCGGACCCGAACGAATTACTGCAGTAGCAGAAAAAGAGGCGGCTATCCGCTACCAGCAATTGCGCTCTGGCCTTGTCGACGCGGCATCCAATCTGGAGCGCATGGAAGGCCGTCTCGATTTTTCTGAGAGTTATCAGTGGGGCAGAGCCGTTAACACCCTGTCGGTAATGTACTATTTGAATTGCAGCAAAGGCATTTTCCAATCGCCCGCAGCAAGGCTTGCCGTCAATCATGCGGTGGATAAGCAAGCCATTGCAGACGACATCTTCCATGGCTTGGCGGTTCCATCGTCCACAATCGTCAGTCCCTTTCACATGGGTTCCGCTAGAGCCAACCTTTCGCCCATTCCGTTCGATCCGGAAAAAGCCAGACGTCTGTTGAAGGGGGTGGATACGAGTACCGAAATCGAGCTTCGCACGCCGACCTTCATGCCCGAAAAATCTCCGGAAATCAGCCAGTTTGTCGCTGACTCCCTTGAGGCAATTGGCTTGACGGTGAGCGTCAGGACAGAGCTGGACAGGCCCGAATACGCCCGCCAAATCGGACGCAAGGACATGGGCGATATGGCGATTTTTGACTCCTCGCCACACAGCACCTACCGCATTCTGAACGACAAGATTTCCAGCGCTACCAAAGCCGTCTGGTGGCAGGGTTATGATGACGACGAGACGGAGGCGCTGATTGCTACCGCGAACGCGGCAGTGGAGAATGCTGACCGGGAAGAGGCTTATGCCCTCTGCCTTAGGCGCCTACACCAAAATCCGCCCTGGCTCTATCTCGTCCATCCCATCGATGTGTTCGCCGCGCGAAAGGATCTGCCCGGCCTGTCAATCGATCACAAAGGCACACTCAACATTTTCTAAAGGACGCAGTACGTGGAAAAAGACTACGCGATCACCTTCTTCTATTACGATGACATCATGTCAGTAGTGCCGTTCTATGAAGAGGTTATGGGCTTCGAACTGGTGCTCGATCAGGGAATGGCGCGGATCTATCGTATCGCGGGCAAGTGCTATTTCGGCATCGTGGACGGAAATCGCGGCCACCTGAAGCATCAGGAAAAGAGCGCCGTCTTGCTGACGATCGTCTCCCAGAATGTCGAAGGTTGGCACGAACGGTTGAAGCAGGCTGGTGTCAAAGGCCAATCAGATCTGCTGCGCGGCCGCTTTTGCGAACATTTCTTCTTTGAAGACCCCGCTGGATACGCCATCGAAATCCAGCGCTTTCATAACCCGGACGTTGCAAAGCTGTTCTGATGATGACCGAGACAAAAGGCGATAACGCAGCTTCGCGCGAAAGACTGCTGTTGATGGCGAAAGCCTTCGGGAAGGAGCCGCTCTTATCGCTGCCGAACGGCGCGGTCGCGACGCTGGAGGAAGGCTATATTCCGTTACTCGTCAATTTCAGTTTTGAGGACAAGGCCGCGAAGGGCTTGCGCAAACTGAAGGACCAGGCGGAGCCTGAGCCCGCTGTCTATTTCTCGGCGCTGGAACTTGTGCGGGATAACGCGACCCTTGCGCTGATCGGCGAGACGGGAAGCGGTAAGAGCACGTTCGCCAAGCATCTTGCATTCTCCCTTGGCCAAGGCGACATCCCGCAGAATGACGTTGTGCGGAACGATCACGGCGTGGTTCACACGGAAGAATGGGGTGCAGAGAAAGTCCTCCCGGTTTTCCTCACGGTTACGAAAGGCTTGAGTTTTAACGCTCTGCTCGCTCGCCTTGCGCCGGATTTGAGCGCCTTGCAGGGAGCCGATGAGACGTTGCTTCTCATTCTCGATGGTGTCGAAACGGCAGGGCAGGAGGCATCGGCCTTTCTGGAAGCAGCGGTCGCTTTTCAATCGCGCCACCCCAGGACGCGTATCCTCGCGCTGATCGAAACACAGGCCGCAAAACGCCTCTCGCTCCCACCTTCGTTCGCCTGTCACGAATTTCTGCCTTTGTTAAAGGCTCAACGGCGTCGGGCTGTGATCCGCTTCACTGGATGTGCTCCGGCTGATAACGCAAGCGTGCTTTCAAAAGGGGCCTCCAACCCTGCCCAGTTCGTCATGGCACTGAAGGGTGCAGGGCAAGAGGAGACTGCGGAAGGCATCGTTGATCGCTGGGTCGAAAAGCTCGCAGAAGATGCAGAGACCGCGGATTTCCTGTGCGGTCTAGCTTATGACGCTCTGGCTGGACAATCAAAGGATGGCAATCTTTTCCCGGTTGTTCGCGCCAGCCAATTGCTTGCCGCACGACATCTCGCCAAAAAACCGCTCGAGATCGCCGTTTCGCAGTTCACCAAGAATCCTGATCTATGGACGCCGGTAATTCGGAGCCTTGCGGAACGTCTTAACGCAAAATCCACGACTGGCGGTCTTATCGAGGCCTTGATCGACAGCGGCGATCTCCGCGGCGTGCTTCTGGCGGCCGGATTGCTCAGTGAGCCAAGCCTGTTGCAGGAGAAGATCATGCCGCATCTTCTCGATATTATTGAACGGGGCCTCCTCAGTGCGGCCGAGCGGGAGATGGCAGGCCGGATCGTGTCGCGCTGGGGTGATCCCCGCGATCTGGAAGCCTTGGCCGACGTGCCGGGCGGAACATTCACCTTCGGTTCGTCGACGCATCCCAACTCCGCGCCACCGCATGGTATCGAGGTCCAAGCATTTAAGATTGGCCTGTATCCCGTAACGAACCGTGCCTATGCGTCCTTCGTAACGGAGACCGGGCGCTTATGGCGAAGCGCCGATCGCTTTGTCGGGGAACGGCAATCTGCGCCGGCAACGGATCTGACTTGGCGCGATGCACGGGCCTATTGCGAGTGGCTGACGGAAAAATGGCGGTCTGATAGGCGTATCGGGAAGGATGAGATCGTTCGCCTTCCAACCGAACCTGAGTGGGAACGTGCCGCGCGAGGTGACCAGCCGGACCAAGACGGGGCAATCGTCTATCCGTGGGGTGATGGCTGGGCAGAGGACGTTGCCAACTCCGAAGAAGCCGGTTTTAACGATAGCTGCACCGTCGGGCTCTTCCCAAAAGGCCGCTCGTCATACGGCTGTTACGATATGGCGGGTCAGGTTTGGGAATGGTGCACCACAGTGTGGGGCGATGGGATGGCGACGCCAAGCTTCCAATATCCTTATCGAGATGATGATGGTCGGGAAGATCTTGACGCGGCTCCATCCATCCGACGGGTGCTAAGAGGAGGGTGCTTTTCCAGCGGAAGACTGAAAGCCTGTTGCACCTATCGTGGCAGTCTGGAGCCGGATGGTTTCTGGCGGGGCAATGGCTTTCGCATCGTTGTCGCTAAAGAACGCTGGGTCGCACCTGATGACGGTATATCCTGCCATACATCGCCCGCATAACTCCAATCTCGGCTACGCGGTCGGCGGCATCCGCGGTTCTTGAGTCTCGTCGTCTTACTAAGTTGCAGGTGCTGCATCCCCGCGAGATCATCCTCGGCGATGCCGCCGGCGTCTTCGTGCGCAGCGATGCCGTCAACGCACGTAACCTGCATATCGATCAACAGCTCATGGATGCCGTTGGCCATCTCGACATAACGACGCTGACGCCACAAGAACGAGAAAGTCGAAGCATTGCGGACCAAACGCAGCTGAGTGAAACCTTCGATCATCAACTCTTACCTTGGTCGATTACTCGCATGGCTTTGAACTTGACCGTCGTCGATTTCGATCCGAATCAAGAGTTGTAAAAGTGCTAGCACGTGCTGTCGGTTGGACTTCTCGCGGCTGGTCACCTACTAGCCTTTGAAGCCACCAGCACCGTGCTGGCGATACCCAAGATAGAAGCGACGATGGTCGGAGGCTTCGTTTTTGATCTGCGGCTGCCTTTGGCTGCTCGCTGCGCTGATGCCGACAAGTTGGATAAGGCAAGGAAAACGAAACCCTTAGGAAGTAGTTGTTGGCTCCGTGGGGCTCGATGTTGGACAGGAATCTCGGACGAGTAAGCCGTGCGAGTCCAGACGCACATTGACGATCCGCAGGTGGATGAATCTCCGACGTTTGCACACCACCTTTTCCGGCAATTGACTAGGCGGTGACCCATAAACGGGGTACCGGATTACTGATTGTCTCGACTGGTCAAATCCAGCGCTACATCAAAGGATGGCGCTATCGGTCTGAGGCTTTCTTCCAGGTCGACGTTGGTCATGTCGAAGGCGACGAGGGGATAAGGCGTATTTTCCCGCAAGTCGAATGCCATGGCTTCGCCGCCACCGTTGCCGCCGATCACGAACAAACCCCGGAAGAACTCTGGGAAAGTCCCGTCCCGTTCAATCTGAGCAGCTTCCTCGGCGGGATAAAGTTGGAACCAAAGCGGCTGAACCGCTAGCGGCCCTTCCCCGCCATTACTGCAAGTCAGCAATGCGTAATAACTCTCAGGAAGATCGACTGGGGCGAGCGATTTGAGCGCGGCGATTGCGTCTGCCGAGGCTCCATCGACTTTATGCCATTCTCGATTTTGCAGCACGCGGCCTCCACTTTCACTTTCCTGAATGATGACGGCTTCCATTACAGATCAAAAGCTGATTCAGCGCCAGCATGAGCCGATATGACCTGACAGATTTTGAATGGCACGTGATTGAGCCACTTTTACCCAACAAGCCAAGAGGGGTGCCGCGCGTCGATGACCGTCGCGTGCTGAATGGAATCTTCTGGGTGCTACGATCCGGTGCGCCGTGGCGCGTGCGGTGCGACAACGACGGCATCACGCCGCCGTTGTCCTCACATTCGCTGAATGCTCACTTGGCCTTCTTTACCAGACGATAATAAACGAAGTCGGAATTTGCGCCGTTGATGTAACCTTCGACCTTGGGGCTCATCGCCACCTGCTTTTGAGCCTGGAACATCACGACGATGGGCGAGTTTGCCTGCACCTTCTTCTGAAGGTCGATATAAATCCCGTTGCGCTTGACCGGATCAGACTCAGCTAGCGCCACCTTTGTTTCTTTGTTCAGTTCATCCGGAACCGCCCATGCATTCCGCCAAGTGGTGGTGGACTGGTATTTGTCATCCGCATTGTCTTCGTTATAGGCGAAGGCCTTCGCGTTGGAATGCGGGTCCATGAAATCCGGGCCCCAGTAGAGCAGCATCGCCTGATGCGTACGGGCGCGGTACTTGGTGATGACCTGGCTGCCGGTGCCGGGCAGGATCGCTAAGTTGATTCCGGCTTGTGCGAACGATGCCTGCAACGACTGCGCCATGTCTGTGAAGGGGGTTGAATTGATCACATCGAGCGACACGCTGATCGGCGTCTTAACGCCTGCGTCGGCGAGGATTTTCTTGGCCTTTGCGGGATCGAAGCTGTAGGGATTGTCATCGAGGGAGCCGGGGAAGCCCTTTGGCCAGAAGGCCTGGTGCGTTTCCATCTGTCCCCTCAGGAAGGAATCCGTCATGCCCTTGTAGTCCACAAGGTAGCGTGCCGCTTCCCACACCGCCGGCGGCGTCAGCGACTCTGTTTTCTGGTTGAAGGACAGGAAATGCACTGCCGCCTGAGGGTAGGTGCCGATCTTCACATTTTCGCCAAGGCTGCCAACCTGGTCAGGCGTCAGGTTTTTCGCCATGTCCACGTCGCCCGACTTCAGCATCAGCTGCTGAGTCGCGGCTTCCGCCACATGGCGGATAATGACCTGGCGCATGGCCGGCGCACCGTGGAAATAGCCGGGATTTGCATCGAGCGCCATCAACTCGCCGGCGCGGTAGGTTTTAAGCTTGAACGGTCCCGTGCCGGCCGAATTGGCGTTGAGCCACGCATTGCCGAAGTCGCCGCCAGTCTCATGGGCCTTGATGGTTTCCGCATCGACGACCGAGCCAGGACGCGCAGCGAGAACGTTCAGCACGAAAGCCGACGAGAAGTCACCATCATACTTCACGACGACTTTATTCGCCCCTTCCGCGGTGACCATCTTCTCTATATTATCAGGTGTCCAGCCGAGCTGGGTCAAGATGAAGGCAGGCGCCTTGTTGAGCGCGACCACGCGCTTGAACGAATAGATCACGTCCTCCGGGCGTAGCGGATTGCCGGAATGGAACTTGACGCCGTCACGCAGTGTGAAGGTGATGGTCTTTGCTTGGTCATCCGCCATCCAGTCCGAGGCGAGACCGCCGACGAGCTTTGTCGTATCTTCGGCATCATACTGCACGAGACGGTCATAGACCTGCGTCACATATTCGCCGGAAGAAAATTCGTAGGCCTGCGCCGGGTCGATCGCGACGATGTCATCGATATTCTGCGCGATAACGAGGACATCTGCGGGTGTCGCGGCGAGGCTGCCCGAGGCCATAGGCAAGGAGAGAGCCGTGGCGAGTAAAGCTGCCCGGAAGAAATTCATGTGCTGTTCCCTTTCTTTCTGGAGGTTTTGGTGCGTGTAGGAGGCCGCACTTCGTTGGAGCTATCGACATCCGGCAGGCGGACGATTTTGCGCGAGTGGAATATGGAGAGCGTTCCGGTACTCAGCATCTTGGCCGGTGCTCCGCTGTCGTTCCACCAGGCATGTGGACTGTTGCCGCGGAAATGCAGGCTATCGCCGGTCGAGATGGTGGAGACGGTGGTGTCGACCTTCAAGGTAATCGTACCCTCAAGCATGAAGAGAATTTCTTCGCCCTCGTGGCTCACCACTTCGGACCGGTAGCCAGGCGGGATCGTCAGGATGAAGGAGGAGAGCACGCTTCCTGGGAATTCAGCACCGATACGTTCATAGATGATAGAGGAACCGCCGACGGAAAATTTCTGCCGCTCGCCGTTACGGGTAAGCGCGTCCTCAGCGCTTGGCGCGGCTATGAAGAATTCAATGCCGACATCCAGCGCCCGACTGATCTGCGCCAGCGTTCCAAGTGAAGGCGTGGAATGATCGCGCTCCACCTGGCTTAGATAACCGACCGAGATGCCGGAGGCATCGCCGAGCTGCTGCAACGTCATCTTCATCTGACGGCGGCGGGCGCGAATCAGCACGCCGACTTTCGGTGCGCCGTCCGTTTCGGATTTCGATACCGGGTCAGTCATGGAGTATGCACCTCACAAAAATTTTTTTGATATAACCAAAAAAATATGTACTATCGCAAGTGAAAAATTCACAAGAAGATTGTCAACGACGCAAGAGACAAAGGGGAACCCGGCGCGTGAGCTCGAACCTTCAGCCAATCACCGAATCCAGTGAAAAGCCGATGGCACCCCAATTGCGAAGACAGGGTAAGATCTTGCTCCACCTGCGCGGGCTGGCAGGTTTTGGGGCTGCGCTCGCCTTCACCTTCCTTGGACTTCTCGCCATTACTTTTTTCATCGGCCGCATTGTTCCGATCGATCCGGTACTTGCGGTCGTCGGCGATCGCGCGCCGCAATCCGTCTATGAGCAGGCAAAGGTTGAGATGGGGCTGGACCGGCCGTTGCCGGTGCAGTTCATCTCCTATGTTGGCAAGGTTCTCTCTGGCGACTTGGGTCGATCGGTGTCGACCAACAATTCTGTCGTCACCGATCTGGCGCGGGTATTCCCGGCAACGCTGGAAATGGCAACGCTCGGTATTATGATCGGCGTATTACTTGGCGTCCCGTTCGGCGTTCTCGCTGCAAGCCGGCAGGGCTCGCTCATCGACCAGGCTATCCGCGTCGTAGGCCTGTTAGGGTACTCCGTTCCGGCCTTCTGGCTCGGCCTGACGGGACTTGCACTGTTTTATGCGCATTACGGCTTCGTAAGCGGTCCCGGTCGCATTGATATCTATCTCGACGGCACGGTACCCACCGTTACCGGTCTGTTGCTTGTCGACAGCCTGATCGCCGGCGATATGGAGGTATTCACAAACGCGCTCTCCCATATTGTCCTGCCTGCGACGGTGCTCGGCTTTTTCAGCCTTGCCTATATCGGCCGTATGACGCGTTCCTTCATGCTCGATCAATTGAACCAGGAGTTTATCACCACCGCCCGCGTCAAGGGCGTGCCGGAGCGCATCGTGCTCTGGCGCCATGCCTTCAAGCCGATCCGGGTGCCGCTCATCACCGTCATTGGCCTTTCCTATGCCGGTCTTCTTGAAGGCTCTGTGATGATCGAGACGATTTTCTCGTGGCCGGGTATCGGCAATTATCTGACCGTGGCGCTTCTTAACGCGGACATGAACGCCGTCCTCGGCTCGACTCTGGTTATCGGCGCGGTTTTCGTCGGCATCAACAAGCTGTCAGACTTCAGCTACCGCATCCTTGATCCGCGCGCCCGATAGGAGAGCTTCGATGGCAAATGTAACAGAATGGCTCCTCGACGATTCCCCGGCATCACGAATGCAGGCACGACTTGGGCGCGGCTACCGCATCCTCCTGGCGCTTGCGAGGAGCCCGCTCGCCATGCTCGGCGCGATCATCGTCGCGCTCCTCGTCATCGCAGCACTTGCTGCGCCGCTAATTGCAACCGCCGATCCGATCGCCCAGAACCTTTCGCAGCGGCTGCTCCCACCCAGCGCACAACACTGGATGGGCACGGATGAGCTTGGTCGCGATATCTGGTCGCGTGTTGTCTTCGGGTCTCGGATCACGCTTACCATCGTGCTTCTCGTAGCGGTCATTGCCGCACCAGTCGGATTGATTGTCGGTGCCGTTGCCGGTTATTTCGGCGGCTGGACGGATCGGATACTTATGGGCGTAACCGATGTCTTCCTGTCTATGCCGAAACTCATTCTCGCGCTTGCCTTCGTCGCGGCGCTGGGCCCAGGTATCCAGAACGCCATCATCGCCATCGCCATTGCCGCCTGGCCGAGCTATGCGCGCATCGCCCGTGCCGAAACGCTGACCTTCCGCAATTCGGAGTTCATCGCTGCAATCCGACTCCAGGGTGCTTCGGCCACGCGGGTGATCTGTGGCCATGTCCTGCCACTCTGCACCTCCTCGATGATCATCCGTCTGACGCTTGACATGGCGGGCATTATCCTGACCGCAGCCGGTCTCGGCTTCATCGGCCTCGGCGCTCAACCGCCTCTTCCTGAATGGGGGGCGATGATTTCGCGCGGGCGCAACTTTATCCTCGACCAGTGGTGGGTCGCCACCATGCCGGGCTTTGCGATCATTCTCGTCAGCCTCGGCTTCTGCTTCCTGGGCGACGGGCTTCGCGACGTTCTCGATCCAAAGCAAGGAGAGAAATGATGAGCACGCTTCTCGACGTGAAGAACCTCCGCGTCACATTCCCTACGCCGAGAGGGGCGGTGGACGTCGTGCGCGGCATCTCCTTCACGCTGGGCCGCGAGCGCCTCGGCATTGTCGGCGAAAGCGGGTCGGGTAAATCGATGACCGGCCGCTCGATCCTTAAACTCATCCGCGCCCCTGGCAGGGTCACGGCGGATAGGCTAACCTTCGATGGCATAGACCTGACAACACGTAGCGAACGGCAGATGCGTGCCATTCGCGGCGCGCGGATTTCCATGGTCATGCAGGATCCAAAATTCTCGCTCAACCCTGTCATGACCATCGGCGAGCAGATTGCAGAGGCTTTGCTTACCCACCGGAAGCTGCCGCGCGGAGAAAGCCGCACTCGCACGCTTGCCATGCTGGAATCGGTGCGCATCAATGATCCAGAGCGTGTAGCCAGCCTCTACCCCCACGAGGTTTCCGGCGGCATGGGCCAACGTGTCATGATCGCCATGATGCTGATCCCCGAACCGGATCTCCTGATCGCGGACGAGCCGACCTCGGCGCTCGATGTATCGGTACAGGCCCAGGTGCTCGACATCATGAACGAGCAGATCGCCGGTAAAGGCATGGGCCTCATTCTCATCAGTCATGATCTCAACCTCGTCTCCAGCTATTGCGACCGCGTTCTCGTCATGTATCGCGGCGAAGTGGTGGAGGCGTGCAGAACCTCGGAGCTGCACAATGCTAGGCACGCCTATACGCGCGGGTTGCTTGCCGCTATGCCGCGTATCGATGAAACCCGTGACGAGCTTCCCGTTCTCGACCGCCGCGCATGGAGCATTGCATGACCGCCATATCGCTGAAGAACGTCGATATTTCCTATGGCGCCACGCAGATTACCCACCGCGTAACGCTTGATATCGCCACCAGCGAGAGCTTTGCCCTCGTCGGTGAAAGTGGATCGGGAAAATCAACGGTGCTGAAAGCCATCGCCGGCCTGGCGCCGGAGTGGAAGGGAGAAATTGCGGTCGATGGAAAATTGCGCAGCCATGGCATCGATCGGGCGTTTTCAAAAACGTGTCAGATGGTTTTTCAAGACCCCTACGGCTCGTTGCACCCGCGAAAGACCGTTGACGCTACCCTCTCGGAACCTCTGCTGATCCACGGCCTCGGCAATGCCGGCGAGCGGGTCGAAGCGACCATGGCGACTGTCGGCCTCGACCGTCGCTTCCGCTTCCGCTTTCCCCATCAGCTTTCCGGTGGCCAGCGCCAGCGCGTGGCAATCGCCCGTGCCCTCGTGCTGGAGCCGCGTATCCTCCTCCTAGACGAGCCGACCTCGGCGCTCGACGTTTCCGTGCAGGCGGAAATCCTCAATCTCCTCAAGCGCCTGCGCCGCGAACAGGGGCTGACCTATCTGATGGTCACGCATAATCTTCCCGTTGTGTCCTTCCTCTGCGATCGGCTTGCGGTCATGCGCGGCGGCCGCATCATCGAAGTCGCGGACGTCGCCCATTTAAAGCAGGGAACTCTTTCCGACCCCTATTCACGGGAATTGATCGCCGCTCATATGACCCACATCGCAACTTTTCAGGAATGACGTATGAACCCGGACCACATACTCGCGCTCGCCGACTTCGGTCAGGCAATCGCCAACGAAAATCAGGACGTATCCGCTTACGCCGCGCTTGAAAAACTCACGCAGGCCGTGGTTGGGGTGAAGCTGTTCACGGTCATGGAAGCGGACATGGAGGCTGGCATTTCGCGCCGCAGCTATTCGTCCGATCCAGAAAGCTATCCCGTTTCTGGCAGCAAGCCAATCAACCGAACGCATTGGTTCGACATCGTACATGTCGAACGCCGCCCATTCGTGGCCAATACGATTGCCGAGATCGCCACCGTGTTTCCCGACCACTATCAGATATGGTCGCTGGGCTGCGGTTCCGTCGTCAATCTGCCGATCTTCATCGCAGGAGAATTCATGGGAACCGTCAATCTCCTTCACGAAGAGCTTTTTTACAACCCCGAACGCGTGAAGCAGGTGACCGATATGTTGCAGGTGCCATCAATGCTGGCACTGATGACAGCCAGACACCTTCGTGTCGATTCAAAGACTTAGCACTGCGCCTGCTGAAGGACGCACGGTGCCGCAATCAAATTGACGTGCTCCCAGTATTTTAGGCCATTTTGAACTGGAATTCTCCTCTTCTTCCCCTCAGGGATCATAAGTGGAAAATTTCAATTCCAACGGGTCAAAGTTATTGGGAGCGCGCATGGTCGGATTGCCAGGCGTTCGCTTCTGAATGCGTTTGGGATGCGCCATGCCTTGCCCTTGAAGTTGACGTAGCCTTTGGTGGAACTAGCGCTGCGGACGATCTCGCTTCTGGCGTAGACGGGCTCTGGAAGCTGGTGAGGGAGCATGCGCGGAGAAGTCTGATAGCGGCCTACAGGCACGGCCATGCCGATCGCTCCATGCGGGCGATGGTGATTGTAAATCTCACGCCACCGGTCGAATGCTCTCTGAGCATGCACCTGATCGCTCAGTGGGGCGAAGATTTGTCACTTCTGCCTTGAAGCTACGATGGGTCCACGGGGATGACATTACGCGGGCGCAGGAATTTTAGCTGTCGTGGGAACAGGAGATGCGATGACGAGACGACCACGCCGGAACCATAGCCCGCGAAAATCTCCGAAGCCTTAGTAGCTAATTAAGTAGAATCTATCGGATGATGGATCGGATTAGATTGCCGAGGTTGTTCAGATCATATGGTTTGGGAACAAAGGTGATACCGTCTGAGAGATCCTTTGCGATTGGGATTACTCGGCCAGACGTCACTATGATTTTGATCGGCGGCCACCTATCACGTACAAACTCAGTCAGCGTCAGACCATCCATCGAACCAGGCATGTCTATGTCCGTGAAAATCAGCAGGATATCAGGATGTTTTTCTATGACGCCAATTGCAGTCGCGGCACAGTCCGCGCCAAACACAACGAACCCATCGTCTTCGAGGGCATCAACGGTTGCAAAACGGATCAACGCCTCGTCTTCAACGACGAGGACCTTCACTTGGGCATACTGCTCGAGTTATCTCAATTTTGTTGGAGGCAATTGGCTGTGGATGAGCATGCCAATGTCAGTGAATCCGAGAAACAGGATCAGCACGAAAATAGATCTGGTCAAAGACGCAATCCCAAAGGAGAACCAGTTCAGGAGCCGTTCGATTGGACAGTATCTGGCTACGCAACATCTGTCTCATCGAAAGCCTCACGATCAAGGCGGTTGGCCTCCAAATAAGGTGTTGACGGTGGCGCGATAAAAGGACCACCAGGCTCGAAGTGTTACTCCATGCAATGTGCCAGACCCGCTCCGGCTCCTTCCTCCAGGAACAACTATCGTCAAAACGATCAGCGCGCAGGACAGGAGGCCCGTCGTAACTTTCGATGATCCCTCTCTCATAGCCTTTGATCTCAATTTGACGTGCATAGAGGAAGGTCCCATCAGATCTCCGAGGATGTCCTTCGCGCGCGTTGTGCAATGATGTAGTTGGACTTGTGGATGATCCGGACGGGTTGCCAACGGATCGATCCGGGCTAGGCGATGAAGGGCATGGTCGAGCGCTTCGCGATCGCAATCGCAGGGGTGAGAGGATATCCCCAGATCCAAAAGGGAGTCTCCCGACCGCAAGAGCTCATCTTTTTCGACAAGCTTCCATTGAGATTGGGTCCTCATTTCTCCACCAAATCAACAGAGAAATGCTCTTTCGAGATTTGGCGCCTGCTCGAACGGGGGGAGCTTTCAACATCCGGCTCATGGATAGTGAGCAGGCTTGCCGGCAACTCATTGGCGGGATCGTACACACGCGGACGGCCTAGATAATAGCCCTGCACCCATTGGGCGCCAGCGGTACGTGCAAATTTCATGTCACGCTCGTCTTCAACACCCTCCACGACGACATGGGCGGCCATACTCGCAGACAAAGCGATCAGACTTGAGAAAAACTGGTTACCGAAGATGCGGCGGCGAGCATGCCTGAGAAACTGGCGATCAATCTTGATTATATCGGGCCGCAGCGCCGCAATCCGAGCGATAGAACTGTAGCCGAACCCGAAGTCATCGACTGCCACCTGACATCCAAGAGCACGAAGACGCTGGGTGAATTCTCTTGCGCCCTCCGGATCCGCTGCCTCAGAACTTTCGGTAATTTCGATGACAAGACGGGAAGCGATCGAAGGATCAACAGCCAACAAATCGAAGGTCATCGACCAGTACGCGTCACATACTGCACTCTGCGCCGAAATGTTGCAGCCCAATCGGCCTCTAGCGCTCTGCTGCAGGAGACGAATAGCTTCGAGCACCATGGAACGATCAAGCATGCGCGACAAACCCAGTCGCTCGATCGACGGAATGAAGGACGAATGAGCAGCGAAATCCGGCTTATCCGGTGCCATCCGCACCCGCGCCAGCCCTTCATGGTAAAGCACGTCACCATCTTCAATGGCGCGAATTGGCTGCCACACCACCACAAGGCGGTTTTCTTCAAGAGCCCGGAAAGCTTCGACAGCCTCCGCCATGGCCTGTCTAGAGATCTCCGGGAGTGGAAGGTGAGTATTCGATGGCGGGACATTCGTCGATCCGCGATCGTTCTCGGACGACAGAGAAAGGGCGACGAGAATCGGGGTGCCATCGACGACATAGGGAGTGCTGCCGAGTAGCACCAGCAATGCCTCATGTTCGAGATTCTGGGAGAAAGAACGAATCTCACGAGAAAAATCGCGACGAACCAGAATCCGCCCATCACCCTGCTGGGGGATCACCGCCCGCCAGCCATAATCAATATGTTCGCTGGCCTTCAGGTGGACCTGTTCCACGACTGCTTCAGCGACGTCGCAGCCGTAGGTGAACTTGATATGAGCAAAGTTGCGGATGCAAAGCACCAAGGCGAAGCCATCATCTTCCCGGCTATGGGTGCCTGTATCAGGGAGGATCTCGGACGTCATAGCAGATGCCTCCCTTCGCCGGAACCCTGCGCCAAGCAGCGAGCTTGTACCGCGCATAGGAGGGACAGAGAAACCGTTGACGAAAGAACAAGATATCCATCGACTGCGAAGCCACCAATTGTAGCCGAAACACCGGCCGCGACGGCCATAAAGATAGCTTCGGTTCGCCACGCGTCCGGCGCGCGGAACGCCGTTTCCTTGCTCCGAAGGCTTTGGTCGTCACCACGCATAAAGAGATCCGTTCTCGGCCTGCCAACATCGAGAGCTATTGAAGCGGGATGCTTTTGGGCCAACCAAGCGAACGCGGCCCCACCGTCATGCGCATCAATCGCTGTGGTGATGGCGTTTTCCGCAGTGAACCTCAGTGAGGTTCGAATATCCGTATCGTCATCACTAACCAGAACGTTCAGCTTCAAAGTTGCTCTGCCTCTCTGAGCGATGCGGCCGTAACCGTCGATTTAAGTCGGCACTTAGCAGGCCAAACGTGCCTTCGATCGAACAGCCTCAGTGCCCTTCGGCTTGCATTGAAGGGTCCCCGACAACAGGGCTATTGGTCGGACAAAATTGCCCTGAAGATGCGCGCACGTCTTGGATACGTTGCAGCGAAACTAGGGCATTGAAACTCAATGTGTCTTTTAGAAATCCGCATTTTTTTTGTAGAAATCAACGCATCTCAATGACTTGGTTGCAATAGTGGCCAGATACGAGGCTGACGCGTAAATCCTCCCCCCATCTGTACAAAAAAGACAATTCCCTTCAGCCACTGATTGTGTCCTTGACATTTGCTCGCGATAAAATCCATTTTGGATCGCAAGCGTTTTTTCGGCAATTCGCTATCGCGTGCCTAAACCGCCCATTTCCATCTCAGGGAGACTGGCCTTCTTTTACGGGAAGCGCCTGTGAGGTGGACGTGTCAAAGCCAATTGCCCGAATTGGTTCGCTCGCACTGCGTCACTTATGCAGAAGCCGGAATGCGGAGGAGTAACATTGGCATATTATCGTGAACTGAAACTGGATAATCTCGATGACGTCCAGAATTTCATCCGAATTAATGACAGCATCGACAATCTATTCGAGCCTCTTGGGATGGAGCGGAAGGTTTCAGGATTTCTACGAGTTGCTGATAGCGATGCGTTCAGCCAAAGTGTATTTCGTCTGAACTCAGGATATCGTTTCACAGCCCGTAGAAGAGATACCTATGCAATCATGTCATGCTTAAGCGGAAACATTGCTTTGGAGAGTGGAATTGGCGCTCCCAATATGAGAAGTGGTCAGGTCGCATGCGTCTCTCCCGAAACACATCTTGAAAAGACGTGTTCAACGGGCGTTGAAATGGTCATGACACGAATTGACTCTCGAAGTGTCTCAAAAATCTGCTCGTCTTGGTTAGGGACAGAAGTTGACGCCTGTCCTGAGCTCGCGCTTCATCCGTTTTCGCCATCACTGCAGAGGAAATGGGAGAACGTGGTTAGATCCATTGATCTTATGCACCAGACGGACACAGAGAACGATATTGTGTCTAAGTCACTTGAGGAATTTGCAATTAGTCTTTTGCTCAACTGTCACCCTCACAGTCTCAGCGGCTACTTTAAAAGCGCGATGACTCTCGGTGCGGCCACCGTCGCAGACGCAGAAAACTATATTCGCGAGCACTTAGATGAAATCAAGTCGCCTTCTGACGTGTCGGCTTTCTTCGGATGCTCGCTCAACGCGTTAAGTAAGAGTTTCAAGGAGCATCTCGGAATTTCCATAGGTGAATGTATTTTTGCTGCGCGAGAAGCTCGAGCTAAAAAGCTGCTTTTAGAGGGTGATCGAGAATCCTACTTCCATCTCTTGCGCAGCCATGGACACCTTAAAACGCAAATCTCTGAAATGCTCGTCCAGCCAAGCGAAGGATTCACTTCACGGCGGGTAGCGAACCCCAACGATGTGCGAGCGCCGGGCACTCTATCACCTGACAGCGTAGACATGCTTCGGAAGCATGTTGCGGATAAATTGCCGGACCGTATCAGAATTTCTGAGCTAGCATGTCTAGTCGGTATGAGCGAAACCTCTTTTCGTTTGGCCTTTAAAGAAGCCTTCGGAATGTCTCCATCTCGCTACATTATGTTGGGACGTCTGCATCGCGCCCAGTCACTTTTGAAAAACAGCAAACATAAAATAGCGGCGATCGCTGTCGCGGCAGGTTTTACCGACCAAGCCCATTTTACGAATGTTTATAAGCATGTTCACGGTGTGACCCCCAGCGAATTCAGAAGGAGCATTTACAGGCATTGAACTGACAATACATTATTTCCGGTAATCACGGGATCACTGGTAATAATCTATGTTATTGTATTTGCTGCATTGTCCGACGCCGAAGCGATCACGCTTCGGCTGGAAATGCCCTAAGATTTTTCCACGTCATGGAATACAGTCTGGGCCGTCTCCCACAGAACCCCTTGTTCACTGGTCCTGACCTGAGCCCCATCGTCCCTCCAGTTTTCAGGAGAGTCTTGGGTTTTCAATCTGGCCTTACGCGGCCTGTTTTTCCATAGCCATTTTCATTGCAAATTCACTGGGTGTGATGTTGCCCAATGAAGAGTGCGGCCTGTTTCGATTGTAGTCCTCCTTCCAAGCTGCGATTTCGATCCTCGCCTGCGTCAGTGACGAGAACAGTGTTTCGTTGAGGCATTCGTCACGGAAGCTTCCGTTGAAGCTCTCTACGAAGCCATTCTGCATCGGCTTGCCCGGTGCGATATAATGCCATTCGACGTGAGTGTTTTGGCACCATTCCAGAACGGCCATGCTGGTCATCTCCGTGCCATTGTCGGAGACAATCGTTCGCGGCTTGCCTCGTCGGGTGATGACGGCATCGAGTTCCCGCGCAAGCCGCCGGCCTGAGAGCGACGTGTCGGCGACCAGCGCCAGGCATTCGCGGGTGAAGTCATCGACGACGGCCAGAACCCGAAAGCGACGACCATCTGTGAAAGCGTCGCTGACGAAATCCAAGCTCCATCGCTCGTTGGCACGCGAGGGCAGCGCCAAGGGGCGTCTCGTCCCCAAAGCCCGCTTGCGTCCGCCACGTTTGCGCACCGTCAGCTTCTCTTCGCGATAGAGACGCCGCAGTTTCTTCAGGTTCATGATGATGCCCTGCCGACCCAGCATGACGTGAATGCGGCGATAACCGAAACGACGGCGCTCGGACGCCACCAGCTTCATTGCCTCACGGATATCAGCGTCATCCGGTCGAATGCTACGATATCGCACACTCGACCGATCAACGGACAAAACCTCACACGCCCGACGCTGGCTCACCCCATGTTGCCTGCAAACATGAGCCACAGCGTCCCGCTTCACATCGGGCGTCACCACTTTTTTGAAGCGACATCTTTCAGAATGGCATTGTCCAGCATGGTCTCGGCTAGCAGCTTCTTAAGCTTGGCATTCTCATCTTCCAAAGCCTTCAGCTTACGGGCATCGGATACCTCCATGCCGCCGAACTTGGCCTTGTATTTGTAGAAGGTCGCCTCGGATATCCCGTGCTTGCGGCAGACATCGGCAGTCCGAGTGCCGCTTTCCTGCTCTTTCAATATCCCGATAATCTGCTCGTCCGTGAACCGTGAATGCTTCATTCCGTCCGTCTCCTTGATACGACGGACTCTACCAAAATCTGGAGGAAGTTCAGGGTCTCAGGTCAGTCCTCTCGGCAAGACAGGCCATATGAACCGCAACGGTTTGGCTGAAGCATTTCGTTTGACTTGTGCGGCCATGCCTCACGTGTGCGGCATGGCGAAATACTGCTCGTCAGAATCCATGGCTGCTGTACCTCCCTCTCTTAAAAGCCTGCGCCAGGGGTAAAACAGATCGGACGCAGCGCCATGTCGGCGAGCGGACGAACAGAACGCTTCACCTGTTTCGAAACTCAGCTCGATGATTGTCAGTTTCTCTTCGGTTGTCCATTGCCTGCGGTGGACATCACCGTCGGCAATTCAACATGTCGATACTCGTTAGACATAAGTCTGTGCCCAAGCCTTTTTTGCTTAGGCCGACCGCCCTTTCCAAACGGGATAGCTCACATTGGAAAGTGTCGATTTCTACAAAAAAAATGCTGATTTCTAAAAGACAGGCGCAGTCCTGATGCCGCACCTTCCCTAAGCATATCGAAGAGCCGCATACATCTTTAGCGCGAGTTTCGTCTGCCCAACAGCAATAGTGTTGGGCACCTTCTGATGCTGACCGAAGCAGAGCGGGGGTTGTTTGCGTTTTTTCAAGAGCGAGTCATCTGCAACGCGTTTTCAGCGCTTCTCCAAATTTTGGGGACGTATTTGCGACTTAGGAGAGGGAACATATGCAATCGAATTCTGTCTGGTCAAAATCTTTATCCGGAGGGCCCCGGTTCATTTATTCGTGGCTGCCTTCCGGCACGGATAGCCGAACCCATCGTCGGAGACTGATGGCGGTTTTAAGAATGGCATTTCGGGTGATCGGCATGGGCCGGGGCCGGCTAGGGGTCGGGTGTTTTTCTGTCTTTGGTGTTGCGATCACCGGCGCCATGGTTCTCGGTGACGCGCCAGAGGCGCTCGCGGGTACTTGTATCCAAGGAACGTCTATAAACGCAACGAACACGGGTGGAAATTCCCCGGCAACGTGTGACCAATTCTCCATTGCCATCGGGGGAGGCAGCGGTGCGACGGCAACTGGCATCAGTGTTGCGATAGGTGATGCAGCGGGGGCGACGGGTGAAAATTCAACAGCGCTTGGACGTCAGACGAAAGCCTTAGGAGACTTCAGCGTTGCTATAGGACAAGGTAGCAACGCAACCGAGACAAATACCATCGCTATCGGTCGCATATCGCGCGCTACTGGAACTGGTGCGACTGCTCTCGGTGCCAACAGCAACGCGGCGAACACAAATGCCGTCGCCGTGGGTCTGAACTCGTCCGCCACAGGTTCTTCCTCGCTGGCCTTGGGAAGTTCGTCTTCGGCAAGCGGTCAGGGTGCAATAGCTCTAGGCAATGGCGCTAGTGCTGCGAATGCAGGCGCAGTCGCGCTAGGCCAGGGCTCCACTACCGCCGCCGCTATCGCGACCAGCGGCACAACGATAGCTGGACAGAATTACTCTTTTGCCGGTACGGCGCCGACAAGCACGGTGTCGATCGGTGCGGTCGGTGCTGAGCGCACACTCACGAACCTTGCCGCCGGCCGGCTGAGCGCTACATCGACAGATGCAGTAAATGGCTCCCAACTATTCGCGACCAATCAGGCTGTAAACAAGGTGGACGGCAAGGTGGACACCATGGGTAATTCCGTCGCCAGTGTATTCGGAGGTGGCACGGTTTACGATAGCGCAACCGGAAAGATCACTGGCAACTTTAATTATGCTGGAAGTTCCTATGGGAGCGTCCAAAATGTCTTTGATCAGATCAACGGATCGATCAACGGTGGTTCCGGGATAAAATACTTTCATGCGAACTCAAGCCTTGCTGACAGTGTTGCAACCGGCACGAATAGCGTGGCGATCGGCCCGCAGGCTTCGTCTGGAGGGGCCAACAGTGTTGCCCTTGGCAACAATGCCCAGGCCAATGGCACGAACTCGGTGGCGCTTGGCGCTAATTCGGTAGCGGGCAACGCTGTTGCGACCACAAGCACTGTTATTAATGGCAAGACATATGATTTTGCAGGTGGCGCGCCAGTCGGGACGATTTCGGTTGGCGACGCTGGCAGTGAGCGTACCATCACCAATGTTGCAGCAGGTCGTGTTACAGCCGATTCAACCGATGCAGTAAACGGCTCGCAGCTGCATGCGACAAATTCAGCTGTTGAAGCTCTGGCGCAGGATGTCGGGAGTATTGGCGAGATTGCCGAAAATGCGGTTGTCTACGATAAGAATCCGGATGGAAGCCGGGCAAACTCAGTCTCTCTTATTGGAGGCGACCCGAATACTCCAGTGGTCGTCCGAAACGTTGCGGCCGGTACGGCGCCCACAGACGCGGTTAATGTGGGCCAATTAACCGATGGCCTTTCCAGCACTCTCACTCAATCAAAGACTTATACGGACCAGGTCGCTGGCCGAACGCTCGATCAGGCTAACGCCTACACTGATCAGCGTTTCAATCAGCTTAGTGCCGATGTGAGCGGCGCTGTTTCAGAGGCCAGGCAGGCCGCAGCGATCGGCCTTGCAGCAGCGTCGTTGAGATACGACGACCGTCCCGGAAAACTGAGCCTTGGCGTCGGAGGTGGCTTTTGGAGAGGGGAAGGGGCGCTCGCCTTTGGTGCCGGCTATACAAGCGAGGATCAACGTTTCAGAACAAACATCTCCGCAACAACATCGGATGGAAACTGGGGTGTTGGCGCGGGTCTGACGATGACGTTGAACTGAGTAGGCTTCATTTGTCTAAACTCTACGCTTTGTTCCTCTTGGCGTTGCCCGTCCTGTTCGGTGGAGTTGCATCCGCCGAACAGGCGTCCATGGCACTTAGGATCAAGGAACCGGACGTGAAGGTTCCCAAAGGATTAGACCCAGGGGAGTTCAGGCGGATAATTCAGCCATTCGAGAACTGGACACTGATTTGTGACGAGAACCTCCGGGACAAAACTCGGATTTGCAATGTGACCCAAACAATCATCGATCAAACCAACAGGGTCGTGTTTAGCTCGTCAATAGCTGCAACCCGTGGAGGTCAACCCTTCATGATCATACGAACTCTCCCGGGGCTCGACGAGAAGGCCACCATCACCTTAGACGTTCCTGATGGGAAAGGCCTTCTGCACATCAGCCTCGATGGGTGCACAGGGAGCGTATGCGTGGGGAAAGTCCCCGTGGGCCCTCGGCTTCGTCCTCAAATAGATCGGGGTAACAGTATCCGCTTTTCTTACAGCACTCCCGATAAGCATACGGTTTCAGTCTTAATTCCGCTGAAGGGCATCAATGATGCCGTCTCAGCTATTCGATAGGTTGACGGAATGATAACGCAGGAAGAACCCGCAGACTCTCAAAGACAGCTTCGCATTTATCGAAGAAGTGTCATCGCTCTCTCTCTCCTCTCCATTATACTTATATTCTCATTTTTTTTTCAGGGAGGAGGTATTCAAATTCATCAATCCAAAGGAACCAGTGAAGAGTGCCGCTGTTGGAAATACGCCATTTGACCGTCATGTCGCGGAGGCGGGAATTTCAACGTGCAAAAAAGCCTTCGCTGATATGGGGAAACTGTTAACTCAGGGATCGCAATACAAGATAATGAGTAAATGGAGTACGGATGGTCCGGATCGAAACATTGTCAATGCTTTGATCGGAATGGAGTTTAAAACGAAAGAATACACCGGGCCGGCTATAGGTCTACTCATGGCTGCACCGGTAGACAGTTCCTGCCAAGGAACGATGGTACGCGTAACGCCCTTCGAAAAAACTTGCGATGACGTCGTTAAGTCATTTCTTGGCGACGGCATTCCAGGCGAGCGTCTGCAAGGCCTGCAAACATATTCGCTTCCAAATGGGGGTGATGTGGCAACGCTTCCGATCGGAGGCAACTGTGTGACCTTATCTCTAGCATACTCTGGTATATGATGAAGGTCGGGGCTGCCTATGATTAAGCATCACACTCTGCGTTGAGTGTTTCTGACCAATGTGTCTGCGTGGGGTGCGGAAAAATGTGATGGCCCGTGCGATGTGCCATTTGTTAAAATGCTCTGTTTTCTTAAAGCAGCTCACGCATTTTGAATGGCGGTGCATGGGTCGCCTCCAGCAGCGAAAATGACACTGAGGCTGGTCGTTCAAGAGAAGTCGAGCCGGTTGCTTAATGGCAAGTTTGACGTTTCTGCCACCAAGCGTTTAGAGGGAAGAGAGGTGTCTGGGTGCGTCGTAAGGTTTTAGATCAGTTACAGATGTCTAGATATGCCGTGATCTTGTACTTCTTCCGTCATCCGGTACCCCATCGTGAAACGAAGAGCATTAACATGAGCCATTGTCGAACGGCCTGCATGCCAGGGAAAAGCTATGGGATTTGCTCTTAGATTGGCCGGGGCCGCAATCGGTCATCACTCACCCGTTCACGCAGAGAGGCGGGTTTACTTTTGAAGCCGATCATTCTCGTTGTCGATGACGATCCGGATATCCGGACTGTCATCAGAATTGCCGCCGAAAACGCGAATATGACCGTGATTGATGCGCCTGACGGGCGCATCGCGCTTGACGTGTTAGAGCAAAAGAATCCCGATTTAGTAATTCTCGATGTTGGGATGCCAACAATGGACGGCTTTGAGTGCTTTAAAGCAATCCGTGGGAGATCAAGCGTCCCAGTCCTATTTTTGACCGCTCAGGATGATGAAATAAATCGAGTTTTAGCGTTCGAGCTGGGCGCCGATGATTATGTCAGCAAGCCTTTTTCACCGCGGGAGCTGGTGCTGCGGATCAAGGCTATTCTCGCTCGATGTAAGGCGGTCCCTGAAACAGATCTTAGGCACGGAGATCTGGCGATCGATTTCCAGCGGCGCACCTGTACGCTGGGTGGTAAGATCATGAATTTGACAGTAACTGAATTCGCGCTCCTCCGCGCACTGCTGTCCCAGCCCGGATTTGTGATAAACAGGGACGCACTGATAGACGTCGTTTATGCTGGCAATACGTTGCTATCGGGGCGTACCATCGACAGCCACGTTCGCAATATACGCTCCAAAGCGGCACTGCTGGGATATCACGATATCGTGGAAACGGTTCGAGGCGTAGGTCTCAAACTCGGGGCATGCACTGGCGGATCGAGAACGGATTGACCGAGATCGCGCGCAAATGGCGGCCCCCTCTGGCGCTGATCGTGACGGGGGTTTGTGCCAGTCTGCTTGCATTGCCGCTCGTTGCAATTATTGCTTTGCAGATTGGCACGAATTGGTTTGTCCAAGAAACAGAATCCTCGCTCATAAAACAAGCGGCTATCTACGCAAGCGCCTATTCACTGGCGTTCGAATCCGAAGCGAAACACACACCAGTTTCCGGATACTACTTGCCACCGGACAAGCGCGTGTTCTGGAACGCCCGGGTACGAACGTTCCGCTCAATTCTCGATCTCCGTAGCAGTCAGGTAGAGCCAGCACTGCCGGACCCACTACAAAGCGATGAATCTCTTGATGCAAAATACAAAAATATTGCCCGCACACTCGGACCTCTGGAAGACACCGCTAGTCGTGTAACCCTTTCGAAGGCAATCTTCCTCGATTTCCAAGGCCTCAATGTATTGAGTGAGACCCCGACGAGTTATGCCAATGTGCCAGAGGTACAGAAGGCGCTGCGGGGTGAGGTCGGAGCCGCTTTACACTGGCGCAGTCGTGCTGAAATGCAGGCGCCATTTTTGTCATTCGTTCGCGGCGCAGGCTTTCGAGTCGTCGTGGGCTATCCGGTCATAAGTTATAACCGTGTGGTAGGCGCGATCTTTATTACGCGAACACCTATGCAGCTCGACAGTTATCTTTCGAGAGAAAGCCTCAGTTTTCTCATCCTTATTTTAGTGACATTGTTGGGAGCATTGATAGTTGCTGGGCTTCTCGTTCGAATTGTGCTGAAGCCGATACGGGCATTGCGAGACCAGTCCCGGCACGTTGCCGAAGGCGCGCATGATGACTTAGCCGCACTGAACCACTACGGCATCCGCGAAGTCGCCGAACTTGGCAATGCCGTGATGAAGATGGCCGATAGTTTGTCACAGCGCACACGTGAAATTCAAATCTACACGGACCACGTGACCCATGAACTGAAATCGCCGGTCACAGCCATCGTTGGCGCGGTCGAGTTGCTGGAGGATGGCAACTTACCACAGCCTGCAACGCAAGAGCTGTTGGTTACGATAAGGTCACAGAGTATTCGCATGAGTAGGTTGCTTAGCCATCTGCGCGAAGTGAACCGGCGTCGTCGGAATATGCCTGGCGAGCCGGGTTCACTACGGAGCATGTTACCCGACATACCTGGGCTCACAATTAAATCAGCCGACGGAGATGCAGAGCTTCCCCTGTCATCTGAACACGGCAAAGTTATTTTGGAGCACATGGCTCAAAATGCGGTCAATCACGGCGCCGACCTGTTGGAGCTCGAGTGGAGTGGTCGAGTACTCCGCATTCGTGATAATGGGCAAGGGTTTGAAACGGTCAACCTTGATCGTTTAGGCGAGCCGTTCTTCACGACCCGGCGGTCTGAAGGTGGCACGGGCCTTGGTCTCGCTATCGTTATAGCCATTCTCGACCTTTATAACGCCAAGCTCACACCTATTCGAGGCGCCACCGGTGCCGTTTTTGATATTAGCTTCCGCTGAAAAATCTGCACCCAACTTGCACAATGTCTGCACCACACCGCAGGCGAACGCCTTGGTTATTATATGTATATGATTGCCATAACGCGGTTGTTTGCCTGATTAAATCAAAAACAAGACCTGTCCGCGAGCCGAAGTCCATCGCGTGAGAAGCTCGCGGGCGCGTAATCCGCATTCACATTAGAACCATAGATCGGTGTAGATTGTGCGGCTTTTTTCGAGAATCGTTTCATTTCCAAACACAATCCCATTGTCGCTCACGCTTCAGGCAGCGACAGCAGGAATTGTTGGGGCAACCTCAATACTCATTTTAGCAATTCAGTTGTCGACAAATTCTCTGGCGACACGAACATTGGTTTCCAGCAATGCACATTGGTTGATGGCTTCGGTCGAGAATGCTGTTTTCACCCGTCGAACGCCAAATCGGCTTCTTGGTGAAAGGTGTGAGCAAGGACGAGGTCGATCCAAAGAAAGAAGAACAACTCACTTCAATCATGACGGGAGCGCTTGCCTCTGTGCCTCAGATACGCGTGCTGTCCTTTATCGGCGCAGACGGCAGCATTTTGGGTGTCGCACAAGGTCCTGACGGCGTGTTCCCGTTTTCCGATGTGGTGAGAACTGACGATGAGCGTAAGGAGATTGATCAAGCTCGTACTCATCGCGATGCTCGGTGGGGCACCCCATACTTCGTCGGTGCAGACACAATAAAAACAACCGTCGTCAATCTTCGCCAGTCGGCGTTTCAGGGGGAAGAGTTTAAGGGCTTTTTCAGCGCGACTATCACAATCGATACATTATCTGAACAACTGAAAGCACTCCGTCCCATGATGCAGGGTATCACTCCTTTCATCCTCTACGGTGAAGATCGAGTGCTGGCTCACCCCAACATTGCGCGCGCTAAGTTCGAACTCTCAAAGGAAAAAACTCTCCCGCGCATCGCTGAAATCGGGGATCCTTTTCTCCAAGGCTTTTTGGGAAAAAGAGAAGCAATCCATCTGGGGGATTTGCAGGCGGAAATCGTCGACCACGATGGAGATCGTCGTGTGATCATCAGTCGTGATCTTGGTCATTATTCGCCAGCCCCTCTGACGATTGGCTTGGAGCTACCGCCGGTCCTCCTAAAGCCTCTAAGCTGGCTGTGGTGGGCACTCATTGCCTCAATCGTGTCGCTCGTATTGGGTGTTACGGTCGCGGTGAAGGTTAGTCAGATGCTAGCCCGGCCTATAAAAATGATGGGAAAGCAGGCGAGCGGCGATGCGGCCCCCGGATTAAATGTCCGTCCACCGCTGTCACCAAGTATATTTTCCGAGTTAAACACACATATTCAGGCGTACAACAACATGCTGGCTGGCTTGAAAAGGCTGGAGGTCTACGTGCCAAATCTCTGGGCGCGACGAATTACCGAAAATGCGAGCATTCACAAAGCAGAGCCTGAAGAATGTATAGCGACGGTGATGTTTGTCGACATTGCTGGCTTTACCGCTGCGAGCGAGTCTTTACGGCCAAGCGAGGTTGCACAATTTCTTAACAAGTACTTCGCGCTGGTTGGCGATTGCGTCGAAAAACAGAACGGCACCATAGACAAGTTTATCGGAGATGGCCTCATGGCGTTTTGGGGAGCCCTCGAGAAACGGCCCGATCATGCCGATCGTGCGGTCAATGCAGCTGAACTTATTGCAGTTGCTGTCGAGGAGGAAAACCAAAAAAGGCGTCATATGGGGCTGTCTGAATGGCGAATACGAATCGGTATTCATAGCGGCATGATTAGGGTGGGTAATATCGGGATACCCAATCGTCTCGCATTCACCATTGTCGGTGATACAGTGAACATCGCGAGCCGCCTCGAACAATTGGGTAAGACAGTAGACAACCCCGGGCCGGTAACGGTAATCGTCAGCGCTTCAACGCACAAACTCCTTGCTTCTCATCCATTGGTTTTCGAGCCACTGGGGTTTCATGAACTCTCCGGCCGCAAGGAGGAGGTAGAAGTTTATCGCGGTTTCTTAAAAACGGATTGAGAGCTTAGAGCGTCTTTAAGTTGCGGCGAGCGTGGCTGATCTTTCATTTGATCGATGTAATGCTTGGAGGGCGGAATGCTCGGCATCACCCGTTCGGACCTCACATTGCACCGCGAGCAAATATAGCTTTCAAGGCAACAACATTGTTCAGCAAATCGGTACCGTCCACAATGGCCGCCGTAGAGCGCCGTCGGCGCCACTAACGCGAAGATAGAGAGTGGCCTAGTCGCTGCCTGCTTTGAACCCGAAGTGGTGATCTCTGAGAGACCTATGAAGCCGGCATGGGGGAATATTCGTTACCGCAAACTGCACGGAGTCTGCACCAAATGTGCACTACTCCACACGGGACGCTCTATGGCGCAGACGCTATGAATGAACGTGATGGAGCAGTCCGAAACTGCTCCGTATGCGAGGTAAATCTCAGTCCAGCGGCCTCTCTGCCCTCCGAACGATGTGGGCTACCAAACATTTAGCGGACTGGATTGATGTGTCGATTTGCAAAGGAGACTCTTAACTTGCGCCAGATCACACTTATTATGTTTTCACTGCTAGTAAGCTTCCCTGCCAATGCGGCAATCGTGCTGAAAAACGAGCAATGGGCGGTCGCTCTTGAGCCTGGGACGCTCGCTATTGATGCCAAGCCAGCGAAAGGTGGATCGGTTAACCTGTCTTCCGGCGTATCCCCCCATCTCGTGGGAAACCTCCAGACAGGTTCCGATAACGCGGAATGGAATTGGGACAACGGCTCATATACAATTTCGGCCCGTCTTGATGGTGCCGACCTCTCCCTTTCCATCTCTGCCAATGCAGAAGGAAGCCTGGAAGTATTAAGGCAACCATCAACTGCGTGGGGAAGGGGGATGGTCTTTCCACTCGCCGAGGGTGCCTACATACCTGCAGATGATGACGTTTGGCGGAACTTTTTGCTCGAACGCATGGCGGAGTTTAACACGACGCAGGACATTAGCCTTCCGCTGTGGGGTCTAGACCATGACAATTTCTCGCTTTCGTGGCTGTTCACCAACCCGTTTAATAACAACGTCCGTCTGACGCGTGACGATGGCGGGATAGCTATCGCGTTCACACATGACTTCACCAGCCTTGATTTCAAAACGCCGATGACAATGCTCCTCCATCTTGGCGATGCAGATCCTTTGGCAGGCAGTAAACGCTACCGCGAATGGCTTATTTCAGAAGGAAGATTCGAAACACTCAAGTCTAAGATAGCGGCGACGCCGGAAGCTGAGAAATTATTGGGCGCAGCCCACACTTATCTTTGGGGAAGCGGCCTTATTTCTGCTGATGACATTCAAGACTGGAATAGGTTCTTGGCGGTGCTGAGAGGCGAAAGCAAATTGTCTTCTGACATCCGCCATCGCTTTGAAAGCGAAGCTCTGTCAGTGCTCAAGGAGACAAAAGGAAAACCTTATCGCTACCAGCAACGCGTTCTCGTCAGGGCTTTCAACGCGGCGTTGGATGCACTTGCCAGAGAACGCTGGCAGGTCGCTAACCCGGATATGAATGTTTTGACGCAGCGTTATGGCATCTTGCGGAAAGAAGTCGCCTCGACATTCACTGATGCCCTCAGGCCAGACCCGTCCCAATGGGGCGACGGTATCTCGGTCGCAACCATAAAGAAGCTGCGTCAAGCGGGATTGGAGCGTCTATGGATAGGTCTCGGACAGGGTTGGGAAGGTGGCTTATGGCATCCTGAGGCGATTAAGGCCGGTGTAGATGCGGGCTATCTTGTCGGTCCGTATGATTCCTATGAGACCGCACTGCAAAAAGGGGATAACCCAAGCTGGGCAACCGCGCATTTGGGCGACGCTGCCTATCGCGATTGCGCTATCAGGCAAAAGGACGGCTCATTAAAAGCGGGCTTCCAACAAAGTGGACACTATACGCAGCCCGATTGCGTCCGTCCCCTGATGCAAAAGCGAATACAGGCGCTCTTATCAGCGGTTCCTTTCAACAGCTGGTTTCTTGACGCCTATGCAACAGGCATGGTGTTCGACAGCTACCCGCCGGCAAAGAAAATCACTCAGCAGCAGTACGCGGCCGGTAATGAAGAGAATATGCGCTGGGTTGGCGAAAAGCTTGGGCTTCCAATCGGTTCGGAAGATGGCAATGCGACGACCGCGCTGGGCGTTCTATTCGCCCACGGGATGCAAACGCCCGTGATCGGTTGGGGTGATCGGGACATGCAGCACGACAAGACATCACCTTACTTCCTAGGACGTTGGTATCCGGAGGAACGGCCCGAAACCTTCTTTAAAGAAGTACCCGTGAAGCAAGTATATGAATCAATTCATTTTGATCCGCGAACCAGATTACCGCTTTATCAAGCTGTATTCCATGGTTCAGTCGTGACCACGCATCACTGGCTCTTTGACAATCTGAAGCTTAAAAATGTTCGTTCAGAGAACGAGCTCACCCAGCTTCTTTACAATGTACCGCCGCTCTACCATCTAAGCGCGGATACGCTCACGGAGCGTCTTCCAATCATCAAACGCCATGACTCTTTCTTCCGCCCTTTACATCAGCGACTGGCAACCCAGATGATGATTGATTTCAAATGGCTGACGCCGGACCGTTTGGTTCAGCAAACGACCTTTGAGGACGGCACCAAGCTCGTCGCAAATTTTGGTCAAGAACCGTATCGGTATGGAAACATGGTTGTAAAAGGCCATTCAATAATTGCGAATGTGCCAGGACAACCGCAACCCACGAGCTATAACATCAGTGATCGCAAGTCACCTCGTGACTGAACCGCCCCGCCTTTGCCGTAGACCCCAACTCGTGAGAAGTGGGGTCTACGGCAAGCAAGACGACAACATCGATGCAAATGCTCGCGCGCCTTGCAAATGGCCAGGCTAGCAGCGAAATCCATACCCCTATCTCGTGGGTTAAGGCTTGAAGGGCTCACATGGTCGCTTGCAGACATGCAAAGCTCGCGGATCTGCAATGCCGACGCACACCCCCAAAGATCGTATGGCGTTGGCTTGCCGCTTACACCTGCTCCTGGATAACGTCGAGATAATGCCTTTGTTCAAGACCGTATCGACGGTTTCAAGGCCGGCATAACGGCTCACCGCCTATATGCAAAGATTGCATACCTATGAAATGCTGCCATGCATTTTGTACGAAACGTTAAAACTTCGCCGGTATCGGGGTACTATCACGACTTGGACTCGATGAGGAGAAGAGGCCATTCCTAGTCGGCAACCACCGGTCTGTTACCGGTTGATTTGCCGCTCTCTCAATGAATGAGCGAGCCTCGTGAATGCTGATTTTCGTTGTGATTCGCTTTCTTCATGAGGAAGTCGAGCCGCTTTTTAAAGAAAGACGCATTATGTCTATTTTCAACGATACAAAAATTCGTACGAAGATTCTCTCGGTCCTATTACCAGTATGTCTAATCGGTGTAGCTGGCACTGCGTTTATTTCTTATCAGTTTAAAGTAGCCGGTGGTATTTATTCTGACTTCATATCAAAAGATAATATGTCGGCAGTCGTGATCACCCGTATGCCGTCACAAATGATTACGGCGGGTTATTCCGCATATCAGGTCGTTACGGCGCCATCAGGTTCGTTGAGCGAGCGTGAATCCAAAGCGGCCTATGACGCTGCCAAAGCAAATTTCACGAAACAGGCTGAACTGGCACTTACGCTCGTGCCGCAAAAATCTTACTTAATCAGAGCGTCGCAAGACGGGGCTAAGGTCATATTTGCAAAAATCGATGGCGCACTCTCTTTGCATTTCGAAGGCAAGCAAGATGCGTCGCTTTCGACGCTTGATGGAGTGCGTAGCGATATCGTTGCCTGGCGCAAGACCATCGGTGGCTGGAACGACGCAGGGCTGCAATCAATTGTCGAAGAGACGGATCGGCTTGCCGCGAACACGAACAGCATGATCTTGAACTCACTCGTTTCTATTGCGGTGCTTTTTTTCGCAGCGATCGTGGCGTCTCTCTTCATCGTCTCTCGTGGCATAACAGGCCCGATAGACCAACTTCGCGCGCGCATGTTGACGCTCGCTAAAGGTGAGACCGCCCACCAGATTCCCGGGCTCTCCCGAAATGACGAAGTGGGTCAAATGGCAGCCGCTGTTGAGGTGTTCCGTAACAATGCCATCGAACGGATCCGGTTGGAGCAGGAGACGGAGGCGAACCGGTCTCTTTCAGAGAAAGAGCGGATCGCACGTGAGAAGGAGAAGACACAGGAGGCTGCCGAGGTACAATATGCAGTCGACAATCTGGCCACTGGTCTTTCAAAGTTGTCTGATGGCGACGTGTCTTATCGCATCAATCAGCCATTCGCTGTTAAGCTTGACACGGTACGCGGCGACTTCAACCGATCCGCAGAAAAGCTCGAGCTTGCTCTGACTAGCGTGGCGCAGAATGCCCGCGGTATCGATGCCGGCGCCAACGAGATTAAGTCCGCAGCCGACGATCTGGCCAAGCGTACCGAGCAGCAGGCTGCCGCCGTCGAGGAAACGGCCGCAGCCTTGGAGCAGATCACAACGACGGTGAAGACATCGACCCAGCGCGCCCTGGATGCCGGCCAACTGGTATCGCGCGCCAAAGCGGGCGCTGAACAGTCTGGTCAGGTGGTGCGCCGCGCAGTTGCCGCGATGGAGCAGATTGAAAAGTCATCCGGTGAAATCTCGAATATCATTGGCGTGATTGATGAAATTGCATTCCAGACGAACCTTTTGGCGTTGAATGCCGGTGTCGAAGCAGCCCGCGCCGGAGACGCCGGCAAGGGCTTTGCCGTCGTTGCCCAAGAGGTTCGCGAACTCGCTCAACGTTCTGCCAGCGCCGCCAAGGATATAAAAGGGCTCATTACCACCTCGAATAATCAGGTTCGCGAGGGTGTTCAACTGGTTGGAAATACGGGTAAAGCGCTGACAACGATTGTGGCCGAAGTGCAGGAGATCAACCGACACGTCTCGGCGATTGTTGAATCGGCGCAGGAGCAGGCATCTGGTCTCCATCAAATCAACACCGCGGTCAACCAAATGGACCAGGACACGCAGAAGAACGCAGCGATGGTCGAGGAGAGCACGGCAGCCAGCCACAGCCTCGCCAGAGAGGTGAGCGCGCTCAACCGGCTTCTATCTCAGTTCCGCTTCTCGCAAGATGCCCAACAGCGCAGCGGTTTCGACCCGATCCGCGAGGCGCAAGGTCGCGACCTTCCTGTTCGCTCGCCGGCACTCTCCCTCAACCGCAGGCTCGCATCGGCCTTTTCCGGCAATGCAGCGGTTGAAGCCAGCACAGATGGATGGGAGAATTTCTGATGAACACGAGATTCTCCAGCAGCCGCGACGGGCTTAAGATTATCGCCTTCGTCTTGCATAAGCGCTGGAGCGTTTCCCCTTCAAGCTGGATCATATCCACATGAGTTGAAATAGTTCCGGGCCTCTTGTGGCTGGACCTGACGAATCAGCGTGCCGAGGCGATCCCATAGGCCGGTTACGGTTCCTCGGCAGCTTTTCGCAGGATCGTGTCCCGATTAGTGGTGTAGCTTCGGCGGTCGCCTTGCCTTCTGGGCAGAGCCGGGAATTGATCAGCTTGCGGCTGGCAGGCTGATGAGTGGATCATCGCTCATCGTGGCGATTGTCTCAA
>Ga0308171_1000464_pt1 | contig 87750 bp, 80 predicted proteins | sample PhyGR1_FD_202135 | JGI IMG/M metagenome (GOLD analysis project Ga0308171, IMG submission 202135) | Phyllosphere microbial communities from UC Gill Tract Community Farm, Albany, California, United States - DLSLSG.R1 | ecosystem: Host-associated > Plants > Phyllosphere > Unclassified | place: USA...
GAAAGATCGCGACAGGCTTTTAGGCCCTAAAACTTCAGACGTTCACGGAAGAACACAAATGCAACGATGAGGCCTGTGGAAGCACCGACCAGCACGTCGAGAAAGCGCGCAAGGCCTGCGACTTGCGGTCCCATCAACAGCACGAGCATGGCAGATGCTCCTGCCTGGATGGGCACGACCGGCGGCATTCCGAACGAAACGGCAACCATCATGGCGATGAAAGTGGCAGATGCCATTCTGAGCTCTGCAAGCTCCGGCGGAATGACGAGCGCAAACTCGCCCACCACAATGCCGACAGTCACGCCGACGATCAGACCCATTCCTTGTCGGATCTGACTTGGTATGCCCGGCGCCAGACAGATCAGTGCGGCGATCGCAGCAAAGACAGGCTGCTGATGACCGAGCAGATGTCGGGCGGCCCAGAACGCAAAAGCGGCAGCCAAGGCTGCCGCAAGTGCACGGGTGAAAGCTGATTGAAGACGCTCGGCGATCTGCCTGAGCATCGATCAATCCTTCTTGGATGGAACGACGCGCAGACCCAGTTCGCGAAGCTGTGTCGACGTTGCTGGCGACGGCGCGTTCATCAGAAGATCCTGTGCCTGCTGGTTCATCGGGAACAGCGTGATTTCGCGCAGGTTCTTCGCACCGACAAGCAGCATGACCACACGGTCGATACCGAAAGCGCAACCGCCATGTGGAGGAGCGCCGTACTGGAAGGCGCGGTAGAGGCCACCGAAACGCTCTTCCACGTCGCTCTGCGAGAGACCGACCATTTCGAACGCTTTGACCATCAGTTCCGGCGACTGGTTACGGATGGAGCCCGAAGCAATCTCGAAGCCGTTGCAGACGGCATCATACTGGTAGGCCTTGATCGACAGCGGGTCCTGGTTCTCCAGCGCTTCCATACCGCCCTGCGGCATGGAGAAGGGGTTGTGGGCAAAGTCGATCTTCTTGTCTTCTTCATTGTATTCGAAGAAGGGGAAATCGACGATCCAGCAAAGCTCGAAACGATCGCGATCGACGAGGTTCAATTCCTCGCCAGCGCGGGTGCGGGCCTCACCTGCAAACTTGTAGAACTTGGCGGGATCGCCAGCCACGAAGAAGCAGGCATCACCGGCTTCCAGGCCAAGCTGCGTACGCAGCGCCTCGGTGCGCTCCTCACCGATGTTCTTGGCGAGCGGACCGGAGCCTGCGATCTTGCCGTCTTCTTCTTTCCAGAAGATGTAGCCGAGGCCCGGCTGGCCCTGGCCCTGCGCCCAGGCATTCATGCGGTCGCAGAAGGCGCGGCTACCGCCGGTCTTGGCCGGAATGGCCCAGACTTCGACCTTCGGGTTCGACGCGATCATGTTGGCGAAGACCTTGAAGCCGGAACCGGCGAAATGCTCGGTCACAGCCTGCATGACGATCGGGTTGCGCAGATCCGGCTTGTCGGAACCATATTTGCGGATCGCTTCGTCGTAGGGAATGCGCGGCCATTCTTTCGTGACCGGCTTGCCTTCGGCAAACTGCTCCAGAACCGATGTCATCATCGGCTCCATGGTTGACCAGACGTCTTCCTGCGTCACGAAGCTCATTTCCACGTCGAGCTGGTAGAATTCGCCCGGCAGGCGGTCAGCGCGCGGGTCTTCATCGCGGAAGCACGGCGCGATCTGGAAATAGCGGTCGAAACCGGCAACCATCAGAAGCTGCTTGTACTGCTGCGGCGCTTGCGGCAGGGCGAAGAACTTGCCCTCATGAATACGGCTCGGCACGAGGAAGTCGCGCGCGCCTTCCGGCGAAGAGGCCGTCAGGATCGGCGTCGTATATTCGGCAAAGCCAGCCTCGGCCATGCCGTTGCGCATAGCCGAGATGATCTGCGTGCGCTTGACGATGTTCTTGTGCAGTGTCTCGCGGCGAAGATCGAGGAAGCGATACTTCAGGCGAACGTCTTCCGGATAGTCCGGCTCGCCGAAGACCGGCAACGGCAATTCCTTGGCAACGCCCAGCACTTCGATCTCTTGTGCGTAGAGTTCGATTTCGCCCGTCGCCATGGCCTTGTTGACGGTCTCTTCCGAACGCGCCTTGACCTTTCCGTCGATGCGGATCACCCACTCGCCGCGCACCGTTTCAGCCGCCTTGAAAGCCGGGCTGTCCGGATCGGCAACCACCTGGGTAATGCCATAATGATCGCGAAGGTCGATGAAGAGAACGCCGCCATGGTCTCGAACGCGATGCACCCAACCGGAAAGACGAACGGTCTCGCCGACATGAGACTTGCGAAGAGCGGCACAGGTGTGGCTGCGGTAGCGATGCATGATGGTATCCTGAAGAAGCGTGTCATGGCCTCTGGGGCCGACTTTCGAAATTTGGCGGAAAAGCGCATGGCTGAACCGATTTGTCAAGGAAAAGCGCCACCCGCGAGGCTTTCCTGCCCGTGGAAGATGTCCTGCGAACCGCCAAAGAGAGCCGGATAAGGACAAAATACAGGAGAAGATCGCCGATTGTCAGGGCAAAGCGTGAAGTAAAGCCACCTCTCATATTGACATGCGGCCCCCAAAGGGAAAGTAAGACGGAGTGTTTTCCAGGACTGGCCGAACGTAATGATTGAAACGACAGCAGCACTCGCCGAAGCTTGCAAGGAGCTGGCGAAATCGGAATTCGTCACCATCGACACTGAGTTTCTCCGCGAAACGACCTTCTGGCCGCAGCTCTGTCTCGTCCAGATGGCGAGCCCCACGCTTGAAGTGCTGGTGGACCCGATGGCAAAGGGTATCGATCTGACGCCGCTCTTCGAACTGATGGCCGACTCGAATGTCGTGAAGGTCTTCCATGCTGCCCGTCAGGATATCGAGATCATCTATCATCTGGGCGGTCTTATCCCGCATCCGATCTTCGATACGCAGGTCGCGGCCATGGTCTGCGGCTTCGGCGATTCGATTTCCTACGATCAGCTGGTGCAGAAGACCAAGAATGTCCAGATCGACAAGTCGTCCCGCTTTACCGATTGGAGCCGCCGTCCACTCTCGGAAAAGCAGCTGGATTATGCCTTGGCGGACGTGACCCATCTGCGCGATGTCTATCTGGCGCTGAAGGCGCAGCTTGAGCGTGAAGGCCGTTCGTCCTGGCTCAAGGAAGAAATGGATATCCTTGAAGCCCGCGAGACCTATGACATGCATCCTGACGATGCATGGCTGCGGCTGAAGTCGCGTCTTCGCAAGCCGACCGAGCTTGCCATCCTGAAATTTGTCGCCGCCTGGAGAGAACGTGAGGCGCGCTCGCGCAACGTTCCGCGTTCGCGCGTGCTCAAAGACGACGCAATCTTTGAGATCGCCCAGCAGCAACCGAAGGACGCTGAAGCCCTGTCGCGCCTGCGCACCGTTCCAAAGGGCTGGGAGCGCTCCACTTCCGGTACCGCGATCATCGAAACGGTCAATGCAGCGCTCGCCCTTCCCAAGGCGGACATGCCGCAGGCGCCGCGCCACAGCCACTCGCCGGAAGGATCTGGTGCCGCCGTGGAGCTGTTGAAGGTGCTTTTAAAGCTGACAGCGGATAAGCACGGCGTGGCCGCCAAGGTTATCGCCAATAGCGACGATCTCGACAAGATCGCCTCTGAAGGCGAAAAGGCAGAGGTTCAGGCACTCTCCGGCTGGCGGCGTGAACTCTTCGGTGAGCCTGCCCTCAAGCTCATCCGCGGAGAAGTCGCCCTTCGCTTTGCTGGAAAGAAGGTCGAGGCGGTCGAGATGCCGAAAGATCAGGCCACAGCATAAGTCATCGGTGAAAAGTAGGCCTCGTGCAAAACTGCCACAACCGCGCCTCTTCCTGAGAGATTGCTTAAACATCCCTTTTGACGGGACATAATCCGCATTATTATCCCGCATCGGGAAGAATCGACCTGCTCACTTGGGAGGAAGTGGCACCCCACCCCTCATTTAAGGGCAGATGATGAGAAAAATTCTGGCGATGCTGGACTATGTCGTGCTGTTTCTGGCGGTTGCCGGAAGCGGCGTGGTCTATGCATTCCTCGAATATGGCGGTGGCGCCTTCATCGGGGCAACCTACGCCCTGTTTGCCTGCGCGCCGATTCTTGCCTTCGAGCGTGGCCATATTCTGCCCGGCCTGTCCAAGAAGATCAGCATGCTGCCAACGCCCGCCTATATTGTGGTCGGCATGGTGGTTTACGTCATCCTCGTCTTTTGCGGCTTCGGTCTCGGCGGCACCATTCTGTGGGCTACCGGCGTCCTTCCCACCAGCTGGGCGCGCGCGGTGCATGCGGAAATGCAGACGATGGTGTTTACGCTGGGTGTGTGCGCCATCATTGTCTTCATCATGCGTGTGCGCGAGCTTCTGGGGCGCGATATCTTCATCGATCTTATCCTGGGACGCTATCGCAGGCCGGTTAGCGAAGAGCGCGTCTTTCTCTTTATCGATCTGGTCGGTTCCACATCCTTTGCCGAAACCCACGGCGATCTCAAAGCCCAGGAATTCCTCGGAGAGCTTTTTTCCGCCTATGCAGGTCCCGTCAGAAAACACGGTGGAATCATCGACGACTATATCGGCGATGCAGCGATCATCACCTGGCCCTATCATCTTGCAATCAGGCGCGCCGCCTGCATCAACTGCGTGTTCGACATCCTGTCGCAAATCGAAAGCACGCGCGCGACCTGGATCGCAAATTTCGGCACCGTGCCAAAACTCCGCTTCGCCATTCACGGCGGGCCGGTGATTACGGCAGAAATCGGTGTGGACCACCACAAGATCACGTACTTTGGCGACACCGTGAACACGACCGCGCGGCTGGAATCACTCAGCAAGATGCTTGGCCACCCGATCCTGATCTCGTCTGACCTCGCTCACCAGCTTCTGCTGCCCAAGGGCATCAAGAGCCAGTATCTCGGTGAACATGCCGTCAAGGGTCGAGGACAGACACTCGGTGTCTGCGCACTCAGCCGCCAGCCGGTATTGTAAAAAGAAAGCCGTCATCAAAGCTTCAACACGCCTTAGTGCGCCTGTCACAAACGCTGCCTATCGGTCCATTGCGTTCTCATGCAACCGATAGGTATGTTTTATGAAAAAGATCCTCCTTTCCTCCGTAGTTTTTCTGACGCTCGGCAACCTCCAGACGTTCGCCGCAGAGAAGGAGTTCCCGGCAAAACTCGTCTCTCAGGCTATTCTGCCCGCCAACAGCATCATCCCCGCACCAGCGGATGCACCGGACTTTTTGAAAACCGCGGGCAAGTTCACCACAGCAGACCGCAAGCGTGCCGAAGGCATCGGCACAGTGCCCGGCAAGGATGGCGTTCGTCCGACCGGCCTCTCCATGCCGTTCGATGGTCAGGCGATGCAGGGCTTTTCCGGCATCAAGGCCATGGAAGACGGCACCTTCTGGAGCCTGTCCGACAATGGCTTCGGCACGAAGCTGAATTCCAGCGACGCCATGTTGATGCTGCACCATCTGACGTTCGACTGGGACGCCGGCAAGGTCAACGCGCTTGAAACCGTCTTCCTGTCCGATCCCGACAAGAAGGCCCCTTTCCCGATCGTCATGGAAGGCTCGGACAAGCGTTACCTCACCGGCGCAGACTTCGATGTGGAATCCATCCAGCCGGTCGCAGATGGCTTTTGGGTCGGCGAAGAATTCGGTCCCTACATTCTGAAGTTCACCCACGACGGCAAGCTGACGGATGTGATTGCCACCAAGGCTGGCGACATCGAGGTCAAGTCTCCCGACAACCCAACGCTCACGCTTCCCGGAAACCCGACCCAGAAGCTGCCCGCCTTCAATCTGAAGCGCTCCGGTGGCTTTGAGGGCATGGCGCTGTCCAAGGATGGCACGAAGCTCTATGGACTACTGGAAGGCCCGCTTTACAACGCCGACGGTCAGGTCGAAAAGACGGAAGACGGGGCAACAGGCCTGCGCATTATCGAACTCGATGTTGCCTCCAAGGCATGGACCGGTCGCACCTGGCTCTATCCGCTGGCCGAAGGCGGCGAGGCGATCGGCGACTTCAACATGCTGGATGACAGCACTGCGCTGGTGATCGAACGCGACAATGGCGCCGGTACGGCCGACAAGGCCTGTGCCGACCCGAAGAAGCCGGAGGCCAACTGCTTCGCAACGCCTGCCAAGGTGAAGCGCATCTACAAGATCGAGTTCAACGATGCAAATGTCGGCAAGGCTGCCCGCAAGATCGGCTATATCGACCTGATGAAAATCGCCGATCCCGACAAGAAGGCCCGCCAGGGCTCTGAAAACGGCATCTACACCATGCCGTTCGTCACGATCGAAAACGTCGACCGCGTCGACGCAAGCCACATCATCGTCGGTAACGACAATAACTTGCCTTTCTCGGCCGGTCGTGCGCTGGACAAGGCAGACGACAACGAGTTTGTCATCCTCGACGTGAAAGACCTGCTCGACGCAAAGTGAGCCCTACAGCATCGGCCCGAAAATCGGACGCGCTTTTCGGAAAGCACGATGCGTAGACTTAAAGGAGATAGAGCGTCGCCATCTCGGCGGCGCCCCCCTTCAGCGGCCTTCACGATGGGTAATGAGTGGTCGCGGGTTATTCGAAAACGAATGCCAGCCGCTTGCCCGTCAGCTTCGCCAATTGCTGCAAGCGTCCATCCAGACGCTCGCCAGCGAAATCGCAATAGTCATGCGGCACGACGAATTCCAGATCGAGATCAGGGTTGTCGGACTTGCGGAACCGGAGATGATCCACCACGCCCGGCATGGAGGCTGAGAAGAGGTAGACAACGCGCAGCAATCCACCCAGCAGCTTGGCAAGTTCAAGCAGGCGGGGGCCAGCCATCTCGGCAAGCGATTGCGTCGTGCCGTTATCGTTCAGGCCTTCGAAGCGATAATAATTGGCGAGCGCGATAAAGGCGCGGCCCGGGTGGGTAATGGACACGAAGGACGAGTGGGCAATGACGTTCAGCGCCTGGAGCCCGCGATAATCCGGGTGGGCGCGCCAGCTGATATCCGCCAGAAGACAGGCAGCCTGCCGGTACCGGCCCTCTTCTTCCGTTTCATCAATGCCGAAGACCGGGACGGTTCTGCCGGTCCAATCCGCCAGCTCGCGCGCATGTTCGGGAGAACGAGCACGCAGAACCGCCAGTTCGTCGGCGGCCACCAGCAGCGGATCTGCGGTTTTGTCTGTCTCCGACAGCAGCGAATAGAGATAACCTTCACGCACGCCCTGAGCCGAAAAAGCAATCTTTGCTGGCTTCATGACGTCGAGCACTTCGCGCATGGCAATGGCGCCGAAGGGCAGAAGCGAGCGGCGGTTCTTGGAAACGGCCTGCCAGGCGGGATCCTTACTGTCCTTGGAGGCGATGACCTCGTTCAGGAAGTTCAGCATCTCTTGGAGAGGAAGTTCATAGCCCTGCATCATATGCAGAGGATAATGGGTAATTTCCATGTGGAGCTTGGCGATGTTGCGCCACGTGCCGCCGACGGCGTAGAAGGTCCGGCCTTCCCCCGCCGCCAAAAGTGCTGCGCTTTTCTTGACCTGCTTTTTGGCAAAAGCCGTCGCCTTTTCAAGAGAGCCTCCCGCCTGTTCGGAGAGCCTCAAGCCGCCGAGCGGAAGCGTGATCCCCTTGCCGCAGGCGTTGCCCTTGATGTCGATCAGTTCGAGAGACCCGCCGCCCAGATCGCCCGCGATGCCGTCGGGATCGTGAAAGCCACTGATGACACCATAAGCCGAGTAAAGCGCTTCGCGCTCGCCCGAGAGAACCTCGATTTCGCAACCAAGAATCGCCTCGGCATCGCGAATGAAATCCGGTCCGTTTTCCGCTTCTCGCGCAGCCGCGGTGGCCAACACATGCACCTGGGTGGCCTGTGCCTGGTCGGAAAGGGCGCGAAAACGACGAAGCGTCATCAGCGCACGGCGAACGCCTTCCTCATCCATCCGTCCGGTCAAGGCCAGGCCTTTGCCCAGACCGCACAGAACCTTTTCGTTGAACAGCACCACGGGCGCGCGCGAAAGACCTTCATAAACGACAAGGCGAACTGAGTTCGAACCGATGTCGATGACGGAAACGGGGGCATGGCCGACGAGCCGCCCCTGTGCTTCTGATCGTGTCATTCAGCCTGTTTCTTGCGGGATGAAATCAACCCGGCAATCAGTTTTGGCGCACTGGACTTCAAAGCTTCACCACGTCCGGACAGGCTGGGATTGGTCATGAAATAGTGCTGCGCGTTGAACGGTTCCTCGCCCTTGCGCACCTCGATACGCCTGGACGTTCCGTCGGGAAGTATCTCGTAGCTTTGCTGGTTGTCAATGAGATTGCCGAGCATGATCTGCGAAAGAACCTGCTCATGCACAGTCGGATTGACGAGCGGCACGAGGGTCTCGACGCGTCGATCGAGGTTTCGCGGCATCATGTCGGCAGAGCCGATATAGACCAGCGCCTTATCCGATGGGAGGCCGTGACCATTGCCGAAACAAAAGATGCGGCTATGCTCCAGAAAGCGGCCTACGATGGATTTGACGCGGATATTGTCCGACAGGCCCGGCACCTGCGGGCGAAGGCAGCAGATTCCGCGCACCACCAGATCGATCTCCACGCCTGCGGCACTGGCGCGATAGAGCGCGTCGATGATTTCCGGATCGACCAGAGAATTCATCTTCATCCAGATGGCAGCGGGCGCGCCATTCTTGGCATGCTCGATTTCATCATTGATGTGTTTGAGGATGCGCGGACGCAGCGTATAGGGGGAAACCGCCAGCTTCATGCCTTCTTCCGGCTCGCCATAGCCGGTGATGAAGTTGAAGATATTCGCCATGTCATGGGCGATCTTCGGATTGCAGGTGAAGAAGGACAGGTCGGTATAGATCTTGGCGGTCACCGGATGGTAGTTGCCGGTGCCGAGATGGCAGTAGGTCCGCAGCTTTCCGTCTTCGCGACGTACAACCATCGACATCTTCGCGTGGGTCTTGAGTTCGATGAAGCCGAACACGACCTGCACGCCAGCACGCTCCAGATCGCGCGCCCAGCGGATGTTGGCTTCTTCGTCGAAGCGAGCCTTGAGCTCAACCAGTGCCGTCACCGACTTTCCAAGTTCGGCGGCATCGATCAGCGCGCGAACGATCGGGCTGTCATTGGAGGTGCGGTAAAGCGTCTGCTTGATTGCCAGAACGTCCGGATCGCGTGCGGCCTGCAACAGGAACTGCACAACGACATCGAAGCTTTCGTAAGGGTGGTGAACCACCATGTCCTTTTCGCGAATGGCGGCAAGGCAATCGCCCATATGTTCGCGAACACGCTCCGGGAAGCGGGCATTATAGGCTTCGAATTTGAGGTCCTCTCTCGGCGCCTTGGCGAGTTCCGAGATGGTGTTCAGCGCGAGAAGACCGGGCAGCACCGCCACACGATTTTCCGGCACATCCAGTTCGTGCACCACGAACTGACGCAAGGAATGCGGCATTTCGCTGTCGGTTTCGATGCGGATCACGGAGCCGCGACGACGGCGTTTCAGGGCGCTTTCAAAGTAGCGCACCAGATCTTCCGCCTCTTCTTCCAGCTCGATATCGCTGTCGCGGATGATACGGAAGGTGCCGAAGCCCCTGACGGTATATCCGGGGTAGAGCCTGTGGATGAAGAGACCGACCGTATCTTCCAGGGTGATGTAACGGATCGCGGTCTTATCGTCGGGCAGACGGATGAAGCGGTCTAGCGCTGTCGGAAGGCGCAGCAGCGCCGTCATCGGCTCACGGCCATTGACGCTGTCCAGCTGCAGACCCATCGAGAAGCCGAGATTGGGAATGAAGGGGAACGGATGCGCCGGATCGATGGAGAGCGGCGTCAGAACAGGGAAAATCCGTTCCTCGAACTCGTTCTCGAGCCAGGTGCGGTCCTCGTCCGTCAGCGCGCCCGGACGAACGATGTAGATATCTTCCTTGGCCAGATATTGCTGCAGCACCGCAAGCGACGCCTGTTGCTCCATCTGGAGATTGTCGATTTCCTTCAGAATGTCTTCAAGCTGCTCCGCGGGCGTTTTGCCATCCGGGGTCTTCATCGTCACCGACTGGCGCACCTGACCTTCGAGACCGGCAACGCGCACCATGAAGAATTCATCGAGGTTGGCGGCGGAAATGGAAAGGAATCGCAGTCTTTCCAGAAGCGGATGCGCGGGGTTCAGCGTCTCTTCGAGAACGCGACGGTTGAATTGGAGCCAGGAGAATTCGCGGTTCACAAATCGAGTAGGGCTATCCCAGAGATTTTCAACCTCCGCTGCCTGTGCCGATTGACCGCCCTCCAATTCTTCCTGCACAACCGAATCCATAAATCACCCGCCCCTTTTCACTTTCCATGGCCGTATAACAGTTTGACGACGGAACTATGACAGTCAATCGTCCTGCGAAGCAGCACCCAGTTCATTCAGAACCTCCGCCGCCAGCGACCGGCTGATACGCGTACCGCGCGAAAGCGCCAGACGATCCAGCCTCTCCACGATGATCTGCGCCGTGTCGAGCGAACGTTCCATTCTTGCCACGATATAGCTGACGAGTTTGTCATCCATGTAAAGCTGACGGTCGGCGAAGAGCTTCATCAGCACCTGCGCCAACAGGCTCTCGTCCGGCTCGCCGATCTCCACCACGGTGGCCGCCTTCAGCCGCGAGCGTAAGTCCGGCAGCGATACGGGCCAAGTGGCCGGCCATTGCCGCGTGGTGATCAGAAGCGACGTGCCGTTCTCCCGCACGCTGTTGATCACGTGGAAAAGCTCAGTGTCGTCGAAGCCGACGCGATCGGCATCTTCAAATAGCACGGGTCCCTTTTCGGCGGCGCGGGCGGCATCCGATCCTTTCTGAGGATTGATCTGGACGGCACTGCTGGTGTTCTTCCAGATCGCAGCGAGATGCGACTTGCCGGATCCGGGAGGGCCAGCGAGGATGACGACCGGCGAGGGCCATTTCGGCCATTCGTCGACAATGCTGACCGCCGCATCCAGGGGAGCGGCCACCAGCAAATCGTCACGGCCCGTTGCGCTGTTATGAGAGAATGCAAGCGGCAACTGTTCGGCTTTGGGCCGGACCGGGCCGGGCTTATCACTTTCCGTCATCAATCAGCTCGGGAGTCGATCTGCGTGTCGATCTTCTGCGATGGCACGATGTCGGGTTGCCAAGGCAGGTTGGCGGCACGACCATGATAGAGATCGCTCTCCAGATAGCGCGACAGGGCGAAGCGAACGAGAACGCCGACAGCCGCCGCAGCTGGCACGGCAACCAACAGGCCGACGAAGCCGAATAGCGCGCCAAACGCAAAGAGAGCAAACATCAGCCAAACCGGATGCAGGCCAACGCTGCTACCGACCAACTTCGGCTGAAGGATATTGCCCTCGATGAACTGGCCGGAGAAGAACACAGCCAGCGTCAGGATCACATAAATATAATCCGGCCAGAACTGCACGAGTGCCACGCCGACAGCAAGAACCAGCCCCACCATGGAGCCGATATAGGGAATGAAACTGATGGCACCGGCAAACATGCCAATCAGAAGGCCGAAATTGAGGCCGACAAGCGAAAGGCCGACGGCATAATAAACGCCGAGAATGATGCAGAGTGACCCCTGCCCGCGAATGAAGCCGGCAATTGTTGAATCCATCTCGCGGGCAATCTGGCGCACCGTGGCAACGTGATCGCGCGGGACCCAGCTGTCGACCTTGTCGATCATCCGGTCCCAGTCCAACAGCAGGTAGAAGGCGACGACTGGTGTGACCACCAGAAGCGAAATGACATCCACCAGAGACTTGCCGGAATTCCAGATCTGCGTCAGCAACGTGCCGATAAAGCCCGCACCCTCCGTCAACAGCTTGGAGAAATTCTCCTTAACGGTAGCGATCTGCGCGCTGACCCAGGCGGGCAACAGGTTGGTATCTGCGCCTGCGATCAATTGCTGAAGCGACGAAATATATTGCGGAATGCGGCTGATGAATTCAGACGCCTGCGCGGCAATCAACGGAATGATGATGATCAGCGACAGCGCAAAGAGTAGCACGAAGGAAATCAGGATGAACACGCTGGCCATCATGCGGCTCAGACCGCGACGCTCCAGCCAATCGGCAACCGGGTCGAGAAAATAGGCCAGCGCCATGCCCGCCACGAAGGGCAGCAGAATGGAACTGAAGACCATCAGGAAGACGACGAAAACGACAAGCGCACCCAGCCAGAAGAATATCTGGCGTCTTAGATTGATGCCTCTGATCTGTGGCTGCATCTCATTTTCCTTCGTGGCACGTGACGCCTCATAACGCACTGCAACGAGATAGGATGCCCCGATAGGAGAGGTCAAGGGTGACGACAGGTGGTCAGACACCTCAACAGCACATTGCTCAACGCGTCAATGAGGGCAAAAAGGCACGAAAAACGTGGGCTGCAACGCTCTTACCCTTGCATCGACAACCGTCTCATGCGAATGGCGAGCCCAAGAAAACCAGCGGAGACGAGAGCCATGAGCCAGTCGGGCAAGAACGGTCTTACCTACAGCGATGCAGGCGTGGATATCGATGCCGGAAACCTGATGGTCGAGAAGATCAAGCCTGCTGTCCGCTCCACCCGTCGTCCCGGTGCGGATGGTGAAATCGGAGGCTTCGGCGGACTGTTCGACCTGAAGGCCGCAGGCTTCACCGATCCGGTTCTGGTTGCAGCCAATGATGGCGTCGGCACCAAGCTGAAGATCGCGATCGACGCGAATTTTCATGACACGGTGGGTATCGACCTCGTTGCCATGTGCGTCAACGATCTGGTCGTTCAGGGCGCAGAGCCTCTTTTCTTCCTGGACTATTTTGCCACCGGCAAGCTCGATCCGGATCAGGGTGCAGCCATCGTCAACGGCATTGCGGCCGGTTGCCTGGAATCCGGTTGCGCGCTGATCGGCGGCGAGACGGCTGAAATGCCGGGCATGTATTCCGATGGTGACTATGATCTCGCGGGCTTTGCGGTCGGCGCTGCCGAACGTGGTCAGCTTCTGCCTGCTGGCGACATCGCCGAAGGCGACGTGATCCTTGGTCTTTCATCCTCAGGCGTTCACTCCAACGGCTTCTCGCTGGTGCGCAAGATCGTGTCGCTCTCCGGCCTCGACTGGGATGCGCCAGCGCCGTTCGCCGAAGGCAAGAAGCTTGGCGAAGCCCTGCTGACCCCCACCCGTATCTATGTGAAGCCGCTTTTGAAGGCGATCCGCGAGACCGGCGCACTGAAGGCACTGGCCCACATCACCGGCGGCGGTTTTCCAGAAAATATTCCGCGCGTGCTGCCAAAACATCTGGCTGCGGAAATCGATCTCGAGTCCATTGAGGTGCCTGCGGTATTCTCCTGGCTGGCAAAGACCGGCGGCGTGGCGGCAAACGAGATGCTCCGCACCTTCAACTGCGGCGTCGGCATGATCGTCGTCGTCTCCGCCGAGAACGCCAAAGTCGTCACAGACGCCTTGACCGCCGAGGGCGAAACCGTCTTTCCGCTGGGACGCATGATTGCCCGTGAAGAGGGCGCGCATGGCACGATCTATAAAGGCACGCTCGAACTATGAGCCTCAGCGCTCCCCGCAAGCGCGTCGTCGTCTTCATTTCCGGAAGCGGCTCCAACATGGTGGCGCTGGCGCAAGCCTGCCGTGAGACGGATTTTCCCGCAGAGATCGCTTGCGTCATCTCCGACAAGCCGACGGCAGGCGGGCTTGCCAAGGCGCAGGGTTTCGGCATTCCAACGCTGGTTTTCGAACGCAAGAATTACGCCAGCAAGAGCGAGCACGAAGCCGCAATCCTGGCAGCGCTTAGCGAACTTGCGCCTGACATCATCTGCCTTGCCGGCTATATGCGCCTGATCTCTGGTGAATTCATCGCGTCTTACGAAGGCCGGATCATCAATATCCATCCATCGCTTCTGCCGCTCTTCCCCGGCCTCCATACCCATCAGCGCGCCATCGACAGCGGCATGAAGATCACCGGCTGCACCGTGCACTTCGTTACCGAAGGCATGGATGAAGGCCCGATCATCGGCCAGGCCGCCGTGCCTGTTGTCGCGGGCGACACGGCCGACAGCCTCGCCGCCCGCGTTCTGACCGTCGAGCATAAGCTCTATCCGCTTGCCCTCCGTTTGCTGGCGGAAGGCAAGGTTCGGATGGACGGCGGGAGGGTCGTGCGGGACTCGGACGTCAGTTCCGAACTCCAATCGCTTGTTTCGATCTGATCCAAGACGCTAATCTACAATCCTGATGATCGGGTCGCCGTCCCGTATGACGACGACGCTGCATCATCGTCACCAGCGTTTCAACCCGAGAAGCTTCTCGCCAAGGGGATTGAGTTCTGCGGTCTCCGCATTGTGCTTTTCCCACTCGCGCGGATCGCCGGGAAAAGCATCGCGGCGCGGATGATCGCGTTCTTTCCATAGCCGAATGCGCTCCTGGCGCTCAGCCTCGTTGTCGAACTCGGCGGGGTGCATCGAGATATATTGCGCCATGCGCACACGATCATCGGAATGGTTTGGTCTGACGCCGTGCGCCAGCAGCGAGTTGAAGATCATCAAGTCACCCGGCTCCATATCGATATTGACGATGGAAAGGCCGGCCATGTCCGGATGCATCGGATCACGATCGTCTGGCTGCGTTTTCACCCATTCGTCAAAGTGCTGGAAGAGATACGGCACGCATTGGAAGCCGCCGACGTCGCCATCTTGTTTCTGCAGGCTCAACACACCCTGCACGCCAATTGGCAATGGCCGAATGGAGGTATCGACATCCCAATGGATGAAGCCGTTCGGATTGCCCTTCACCTTCTTCGGCGGATTGAGATTGGCGCGATCGATAGTGACCCAAAGGTCCTCCCGGTCCCAGATATCCACGAAGATATCGTAGACCCGCCGCTCCATCCGATTGTCCCAGAGTATTGGTGATTATAGATTTCCAGCATGCCTGTGTTGTTGAGCTCCTTCATCTTGTGTTCGCGTCGCTGCGGCGCGTACCAAGTGGACGGTTCCTTCGGGTCTTTCTCGTCAAAGCGCCAAAGGAGATCCACAAGCCGCTCTACATTGGCCGCAGGCACCGCCTGACGGACAATGATGTAGCCCTTCGTGATCCAGTGCTCCCAATCGGCCTTGGAAAGAACCCGCAGCGGCAAAGTCTTGCTGATCTCCTTGAGCTGCGTCGTGGCATTCGTCGTCGGGTGGCTGTCCCGTTTCATTGCGGCGGTGGATTGCATGTTCGTCTCCCATCGAAATCTCCCTGAACACCAAGGAGATGTGAAAAGAGTAATCGACGCGACGCCATCATGTTGTCGAAGGCTGGCAATTTCTGGTACTATTCTGGCGTCCATAACTCTCGGAATGCGCGATGCGATCTTATCTCGAACATCTTATCGTGTCCCCTGGGTGTTCCTGGAGCCGGCTGAACAGGCGCCTTGAGGATGAAATTCCATTCGAATGGCATCACCATCCCGAATTCGAACTGACACTGACGCTCAACTCGCGCGGCCAGCGCTTCGTCGGCGACCATGTAGGTCGCTACGACGATGGCGATCTGGTTCTCATTGGGCCGAACCTGCCGCACACCTGGGCATCAAGAGAAAAGGTGCACGAAGGCGAACCGCATACCGCGCTCGTCTTCTGGTTCAGTCGTGAATGGATCGAACAACTGACGACCGAAACCGCGGAACTGCGTCCTATTCACCGCCTGATCGACCGCGCCGCCAGTGGTCTTGCTTTCGACCGATCCATTGGATTATCGCTCGCGGCGGATTTCGAAGCGATCTTTTCCAGAGCGCCAGCCCAGAGCCTGTTCAGCCTGCTCGACCTTCTGCTGCGCATAGCCGAATTAGAGGCGCAACCACTGTCAGCAACCGCGCCAGCCCAGGCAGAGGCTGGTCGCGAGCGCATAGACCGGGTGTTGCAACACCTGCACCAATCCTATCAAGAGCCGCTGCGGATGGAAGATCTTGCCGAGATCGCCGCACTCAGCGTTTCCGGCCTGCACCGACTGTTCCGCAGACACACGCAATCCAACGTCTCGGACTATCTGATCGGCTTGCGGATTGGCGAAGCCTGCTCGCGCCTGTCGGCAACCCGGCAGCCTATCCAGCACATCGCGGCTGAGGTTGGCTACGCCTCGCTTGCCAACTTCAACCGGCAATTCAGGCGGCTGCGTGGGATGTCACCGCGCGCCTACCGCGCTTCGTTTCAACGGTAACGCAGACGGGCGCGAAAGGCGAACAGAGCCCGCTCGCCACGACCTTCCGGTTACAGGCTCGCCCGGTTGAGCATCGCCCATTGCAGCATGATGATCGTCTTGGAATCGGTGATCTCGCCGGATGCGATCATGTCATAGGCGGCGTCGAGGGGGACGGTCATGACTTCGATGTCCTCCCCCTCGTTTTCAAGCCCCCCGCCCTCTCCCGCCTTCACATCGAGATCGACACGGGCGTAGAAAAGGCTGACCTTCTCGGTCAATGTGCCGGGGCTGGCATAGGTGTCGAAGAGATAGCGCGGCGCGCTGACGGCATAGCCGGTTTCTTCCATGGATTCACGGCGAATGGCCTCGTCCGGCTGATCGCCATCGGTCAGACCGGCGGGGATTTCCAGCATGAAGCTTGGGTCGCCATTCACATAGGCGCCGGGGCGGAACTGGCGAACCAGCACGACTTCCCCCCGCTTCGGATCGAAAAGCAGGATCGCGGCGGCCACGCCGTGATCATGCACCTCGCGATGGATGCGGAACGTGCGCCCGTCACGAGCCTGCTGTTCGAAAATCATCGTCTGCAAATGGATGAAGTTCTTCCAAACCGTCTGCTTTTCGATGAGCTTGACGCGCGCCTCGTCATCGACCTGCGATACTGGACCAGCAGTGGACCGCATCATCAAACTCCCATCAGGCTTTCTTCAGCCACACCTTGTTATCGTGGAACGCCGCTCCGCCATAGGGCGCAACAGCATCGGCGCCCGTCAAGACATTGATACCCTCGCCGTCGAGATGCGCCTTGTTGGGCCAGAGCCCTTCGGCAATCAGCACGCCGGGCCGAGCGCCCTCGACGATCTTAGCATGGATCCGCACATCGCCGCGCGCATTGCCTATCTGAACCACATCGCCTTCTGCGATGTCGAGGCGCACGGCATCGATGGGGGAAATCATCAGCTCTGGACGGCCTTCCTTTTGCACCGAGGTCTTGGTTTCCGCGAAGGTGGAATTCAGGAAGTTGCGAGCGGGAGACGTGGCGAGCCGGAAAGGATGCTCGGCGTCGACCGTTTCGATCACATCGACCTGATCCGGGAATTTAGGAAAGGCGCCGGCCGGCCCCATGACGCCGATATTTTTCGGCGGCTTGTTCGGCGACGGGCCGTTCTGCCAATCGGGGCTGAAACGGAACTTGCCATCGCCGTATCCGAAACCTTTGAGATAATGCGCGACCTCGAATTCAGGCTGCGCATCGATCCACTTTTCTTCAGCCAGATTGTCGAAGCTGCCCCAGCCACTTGCTTGAAGAATGGTCTCGACATGCTCGCGCTCGCTGAGGCCGAAGCCCGGCATATGATCGATACCAAGGCGCTTGGCGAGTTCTTCAATGACGAACAGATTTGTGCGCACAGTCTCCGGCGGCTCGACCAGCTTGGGCCCAAGGAGAATATGGTTCTGCCCGCCCGCGCGATAGAGATCGTCATGCTCCAGGAACATGGTGGCCGGTAGAACGATATCGGCAATCTCTGCCGTCTCCGTCATGAACTGCTCATGCACGGCGACGAACAGATCCTCGCGCTGAAAGCCCTGCTTCACCAGTCTCTGTTCCGGACAGACATTGGCCGGATTGGTGTTCTGGATCAACATGGCCGTCACCGGGCCGCCGCCGCGCAGCGCCTCGGCATCGCCGGTCAGGATGCGGCCAACCTGCGACTGATCGAGCTGACGCACATTCGGATCGGCATAGGCCGTTCCCATCAGCTCCGCCTTGTTCAGCCGGAAGATATCGCCGTTATTATGAAACGCGCCGCCGCCCTCATATTGCCAGGAGCCGAGTACAGTGGCGATGGACAGTGCGGCATGCATGGCAACCGCACCATTGCGCTGGCGGGCAAAGCCGTAGCCGAGGCGAAAGAAGCTTTTCTTCGTCGTTCCGACGAGTCTTGCGAAAGCCTCGATCTCCTCCACCGAAAGCCCCGTGATCTCGGCAGCCCATTGCGGCGTCTTCGATGCAAGATGCGCCTCAAGCCCCGCCGGATCGTCGGCGAACTTCGCCATATAGGCGCGGTCGGCATAGCCATCCCGGAAAGCGATATGCATCACGGCACAGGCAAGAGCCGCGTCCGTGCCCGGCCGCACGACCAGCTTCATATCCGCCTGCTTCATCGTCGGATTGTCGTAGATATCGACAACGACGATCTTCGCGCCGCGTTCCTTGCGCGCCTTGACCGCGTGGGTCATGACGTTGACCTGCGTGGCGACGGCATTGGTGCCCCAGATGACGACGACATCGGCCTTTGCCATCTCGCGCGGGTCCGGCCCGCGCAGCGCGCCGGTGCCCATCACATAGCCGGTCCAGGCCATGTTGGTGCAGATGGAGCCGAAGAAACCGGAATACTTCTTGGCATGGCGCAGCCGCTCTATGCTGTCGCGCTGCACCTGCCCCATCGTACCGGCATAGAAATAGGGCCACACGGCTTCGGCACCATGCGCGGCTTCCGCCTTGATGAAGGCATTGGCGATTTCGTCCAGCGCGTCGTCCCAGCCGATCTCCTGCCACTCGCCAGCGCCTTTAGCGCCCTTGCGACGCTTCGGCGTCAGCAACCGGCCCGGATGATAGATCCGTTCCGAGTAGCGCGCGACTTTGGCGCAGATCACACCCGCCGTGTAGGTATTAGAGTTGGCACCACGCACACGGCCAATGCGGCCATCGGCGTGGATATCGACCTCCAGCGCGCAGGCGCTCGGGCAGTCATGGGGACAGACGGTATGGCCGACGCGAGTGGCTTCGGTCACGGCTTTGGCGGAAATCGGGGTCGCAACGTTCATAGATTTTCTATATTGCATCTGCGAGATCGCCAAAAGGGCGAAGTGACGCGCATCAAGATAATTCATAAAAGGCATCGCCCCCGATGAACTACCGGCACATCTACCACGCAGGCAATTTTGCCGACGTTCTCAAACACGCGGTTCTGGCGCGGCTCGTTCGCTACCTGCAGAACAAGGACAAGGCGTTTCGCGTGCTGGATACGCATGCCGGCATCGGCCTCTACGATCTCTCGTCCGAAGAGGCGCAGAAGACGGGCGAATGGCAAACGGGCATCGGCAAGCTTCTGGAAGCCAATCTTCCAGCAGAGGTCGCCGAACTCATGGAGCCTTATCTCTCTGCCGTGCGGGAATTAAACCCGGAAGGCGGCCTCAAATACTATCCAGGCTCCCCGAAGCTTGCACGGATGCTGTTTCGCCCGCAGGACCGTCTTTCGGCGATGGAACTCCACCCGGACGATTTTCGCGCGCTCTCACGCCTCTTCGAAGGCGACTATCAGGCGCGCATCACCGAACTCGATGGTTGGCTATCACTTGGAGCGCATCTGCCGCCCAAGGAAAAGCGCGGCCTCGTGCTGGTCGATCCGCCTTTCGAGAAGGAAAACGAATATGAGCGCCTGGCGGATGGTCTTCACAAAGCCTACCGCCGCTTTGCCACCGGCACCTATTGCCTCTGGTATCCGCTGAAGAAGAACGCGCCGATCAAGGACTTTCACGAGCGCCTGCAATCCTATGAGATCCCGAAAATGCTCTGCACCGAGCTATCGGTCAGAAGCGACCGGCTGGACGGCTTGAGCGGATCCGGCCTCATCATCGTCAACCCGCCCTACACGCTGAAGGATGAACTGCACACGATGCTGCCCGTGCTGAAGTCGATCATGGCGCAGGATCGATACGCGTCGCATCGGGCTTTCTGGCTGCGCGGCGAGGAGTAAACAATCCTACTTCTGCTGTAGCCGCCTCTCTTCCCGCTCGGCGGCTGCAAGCTGCGAGCGTTCGAAAAACAGGATGATGAACAGGCCGATGACGAACGGGATGATCAGGTAGAACAGGCGGAAGACGAGAAGTGCGGCGATGACGTCTGCGGGGTTCATGTCCGGCAGACCCGTGACGAAGACGAGCTCGAGCACGCCGAGCCCTCCCGGCGCATGCGAAATCAGTGCGGCGGAAAAGGAAATCAGGAAGATGCCCAGGATCACCATGAAGCCTGGATTGCCCAACTCGGGCAGGGCGAAATAGATGATACCGGCCGCGCCGATCAATTCGATCGGCCCGATGACCAACTGCTGCACAACCAGTTTCGGGACCGGGTAAAACAGCGTGAAGGAGCCGATCTTGAGCGGCCTGAGCTTCATTAGGCTGCCGAGAATGTAAAGCGCCACGATGGCGAGCAACAGGATGCCTGTAGTGCGGGAGGCTTCAACCGGAAGGACATCAACGAAACGCTCTGTGATCTCAGGCTCATAGACAAGTATGAAGCCGATGAGCATCAGCGTGCCGATGAGGAAGGTGAAGGAGCAGAGTGCAACCAAGACACCAACTTCCGCAGCGCTCAACCCTTTGGATGTGTAGGCACGATAGCGCACCACGGCACCGGAAAATACCGATGCACCGACATTGTGAGACAGGGCATAGGTGGTGAACGATGTCAGCGCGATAAAAAGCCAGCCGACCTTGCGTTTCAGATGCTGCAAGGCAATGCGGTCGTATCCGGCAAGTGCGGCATAGGCGACCAGCGTGCAAAGTCCTGACATCAACCAGTGATGCGTACTGATGGCGCTGAGGCTGCCCCAGACATCATCGAGCGAGAGATGGCGCAATTCCTTGTAGAGCAGCCACACGGAAAAGCAGATCGTCGCAATCCCGATGATGGGCCAGAGATACTTTTTCATTTTCATGCGGACATGCCCAGGCTCAATTTTCCTTCCAGTAAGGATGCCGTACCGGATTCGACAAGCTTATTCGTTATACCAACTCCGGTTCAACACGAAGGATGCTGGAGAAATGAATTTTCGGTGGTCTGTTTGCCATAGGCGCAAGATGGTATAAAACCCGAAGCCTGTTCAAAAAATCGTCATCCTTGCCAGAAAGACCGCGCCTTCGATGAAACAGTATTTCGGTTTTGTCGCACTCGGCGCCTTGTCACTTGCAGCGGCTGGATGGCTGTTTTTGGGCCAACCCCAGACGGCGTCCGGTCCTCCTACGACCCAGCGAACCGAAACCCGTTCACCGCCAAGCTCACGCGGCACCGCAGACACCTCGGAAACTGGCTTCGATTTCTACGTCCTGTCACTCTCCTGGTCTCCCGCATTCTGTGCCAGTGACGCCGGACGAAATAGCCGGCAGCAATGCGGCTCGGATCGAACGTTCGGATTCGTGGTTCATGGTCTCTGGCCCCAGAATGACCAAGGCTATCCGGAATTCTGCGGTACGGACAAAAGCGAACGTGTGCCTGACAGCCTCGGTCGAAGCATGTTCGACATCATGCCATCCATGGGGCTGATCGGCCATCAGTGGCGCAAGCATGGCAGTTGCAGCGGCCTGACGCAGACGCAATATTTCGAGAAAACACGGGATGCCTATGAGCGCATTAAACTCCCAGCCAACATCTCCTCCGGTGATCAGACCAAGCGCCTTTCAGCCGACGCCATTGAGGCAGCCTTTGTCGATGCCAATTCCGGCATGACGAAGAGCGGAATCGCGATCAGTTGCGAAGGGCCGCGACTGGAGGAAGTGCGGATCTGCCTCTCCAAGACCTTGTCGTTCCGCGATTGCCCCGAGCTTGATCGGCAGGGTTGCCGATCAAATGCCGCAGAGATCATTCCCATCCGCTAGTGAAACAGGAAAAACGCAATGGAACTGCTTTATGCTCCAGCCTCCCCCTATTCCGCCAAGGTGCGTATGGCTGCGCGCTATCTCGATATCGGCATCACCGATGTTCGGGTCGACACCAATGCAGATCCAGCCACGCTGATCGACAATAATCCGCTCGGAAAAATCCCGGTGCTGCTGCATGAAGGCGGCTCGGTCTATGACAGCGTCGCGATCATGCATTATCTCGACCGCATATCTGGCGGAAAGCTCTACCCGAAAAAGCACGCCAAGCGCACAGAAGCCGAGATACTCGAAGCGCTCTGCGATGGTGTGATGGATTGCCTTCTGGCGATCGTCTACGAAAAGCGCTTCCGGCCGGAGGAAAAGGTTCACCAGGAGTGGATCGACAAGCAGTGGCGCAAGGTCGTAAAGGCGCTTGATTTCCTGAACGACAATCTGCCGAAGACCGGCAAGAAGCTGCATGGTGGCCACTTCGCCTTAGCTGCGATGATCGGCTATCTCGATTTGCGTTTTAACGGACAGTGGGCCAACGGGCGAAAGCGGCTGGCCGATTGGCCGGAAAAATTCGGCAAGAAATTCAAGCCGTATACGGAGCTGAAATCCGCCGCCTGATCGCGGATTTTTCTTCGCTGCAGAAACAGAAAAGCCGGGGCAAGCCCCGGCTTTTCGCATAATATCTGGCGAATTAGAACTTAACGCCGATACCAGCCTTGACGCTGTGGTCGTCGAAGCCGCGCGAGACGTTGCCACCGTTGATGGCGAAGTCCTTGTCCTGATAATCGGTGTAACGATACTCAAGACGTGCCGTGATGTTGTCGGTGACGAGAGCTTCGACACCGGCGCCAACCGTGTAGCCGAGAGCCGTCTTGTCGTCCTTGCTGCCGGTTACGGTGTCACGAAGTTCGTTGTTCGAAACTGCAAGACCACCCGTACCGTAGATCAGGAATGGGTTCATGTCGTAACCGACACGAGCGCGCAGCGAGCCGTTCAGCTTCTGCTTGCCCTGAAGGTTGCCGCCAGCGGAGCCCTTTTCATCGCCATAAGCGAGGTCCGCTTCACCACCGTAAACGATCTGGCCGTTCTGCCAGTTGTAACCGCCATAGAGGCCGCCGCCGAAGCCGTCAGCGTCGCGACCGTTGGTGCTGCCGCTGAAACGACCCCAGTCGTAGTTCACGGTACCACCGAGATACGCGCCGGACCAATCCTTGATCGGTGCGGGCTGCTCAACTGCGACCGGCGCCTGCGGAACTTCATTGACCGCGTCGGCTGCCTGTGCTGCCGAGAAAGCTGCCGCGGCCATGGTAGAAGCCAAAAGTGTTGCAACGATAGTACGCATGCCATTCTCCTTTTCAAACCCGCGGGGGCACTCAAACACTCGGTCCCAAACGCGGTATAAAACAGTTAGTTCCCTGCCCGTCTGGAAATGCAAAATGATGGGGGAATGAGGAAATCACAGAGCCAAAATGTGAATTGATTGAGGCACAGCCGTGACAGAAATTGGACGTTGCCAAAAGGACACAGAAATCCATTAAGGATAATGCATCGTTAATTTAAGCAAAGCGCGTTTTTACTTGTGTTTACATCAAATTAAGCTGGGAAAACTTGCGCCGGATAAATCTGTATAACGCCATTCGGATGTGGGCAAACCTCATCGTTTCGATCTATATCTGGAAGTAAATGTGGAATAAGCAGAGCACGGGTCCGCTTTGACAGAGACTATACCGAAGACCGTCTTGATAACGGGCGCAGCGCGCCGCATTGGCAGAGCCATTGCCGATTATCTTGCTTGCGAGGGATTTGCGGTCGCGATCCACGCACGTTCCTCTTTGGCCGAAGGCGAGGAACTCGCTAACACTTTACGGCAGAAAGGTGGCAAGGCGGTCGTCCTTCAGGCAGACCTAATGGACATCTCTTCTACAGCCGAATTGATGGAAAAGGCGACAAAAGCACTGGGACCTGTGGGGGTTCTCGTCAACAATGCCTCTGTATTTCACAAGGATGAAGCCGAAACCTTTGATGCCGAGACCTTCGACGCGCATTTTGCCGTGCATGTGCGCGCACCATCCATTCTTTCAGCCGCCTTTGCAAGGCAACTGCCGCAACAGCATTCCGGCCTGATCGTCAACATCATCGATCAACGCGTGTTGGCGCTCAATCCGCGCTTCTATTCCTACACATTGTCCAAGGCAGCGCTTTGGGCCGCAACACAAACTTTGGCGCAAAGCTTCGCGCCGCGCATCCGGGTCAATGCCATCGGCCCCGGCCCGACGTTTAAAAACGAGAGACAGAGCCCCGAGGACTTTCAGGCGCAGGTCGACGCCCTTATATTGAAGAGAGGTCCGAAGCCCGATGAGTTCGGGCGGACGATTCGCTTTCTTTACGATACCCCCTCGATGACCGGCCAGATGATCGCACTCGACGGGGGCCAGCATCTTGGCTGGGAAACCCCGGACGTGGCGGAGATTAATGAATGAACGGAAAGAAGCTGCCGGATGGCGGTGTTCTCTTCGATGAAACCGACGACGACGAAGACGATGTTGCACTCTCCACCGCCGATGTTGCCGTGGAGCGGGACAGCGCAGGCATCGACTGGAACGCCGGATGGAAGAACGAGTCCGGCCTGAAGGGCATGGATCTGATTGGCGAGTTCGTCAAACACCTGCCTAACAATCCCGGCGTCTATCGCATGTTCAACGAGGCTGGCGACGTTCTTTATGTCGGCAAGGCGCGCTCGCTGAAGAAGCGTGTCAGCAATTATGCCCAGGGCCGCGTGCATTCAAACCGCATTGGCCAGATGGTGCGGCTGACGACGCATATGGAGTTCGTCACCACCCGCACGGAAACCGAAGCGCTGCTGCTGGAAGCCAACCTCATCAAGCGCTTCCGCCCACGCTTCAACGTGCTGCTGCGCGACGACAAGTCGTTTCCCTATATTCTGATCACGGCGGACAATCGTGCGCCAGCGATCTTCAAGCATCGTGGTGCGAGAGCGCGCAAGGGCGCCTATTTCGGCCCCTTCGCCTCCGCAGGCGCCGTCGGTCGAACCATCAATTCGCTGCAGCGCGCCTTCCTGATCCGCACCTGTACCGACAGCGTGTTCGAGAGCCGCACGCGGCCCTGCCTGCTTTATCAAATCAAGCGCTGTTCCGGCCCCTGCACCCATGAGGTCAGCGACGATGCCTACGCAGAGCTGGTGCAGGAAGCGAAAGACTTCCTCTCCGGCAAAAGCCAGAGCGTGAAATCGACGATCGCCCGGCAGATGAACGAGGCCTCGGAAGATCTCGATTTCGAGCGCGCCGCGATCTATCGCGACCGTCTGGCCGCGCTGTCGCACGTACAGAGCCATCAGGGCATCAACCCTGCCGGGATCGATGAGGCGGACGTCTTTGCCATCCACCACGAAGGTGGCGTGTCGTGCATTCAGGTCTTCTTCTTCCGCACCGGGCAGAACTGGGGCAACCGGGCCTACTTTCCCAAGGCCGATCCGTCCCTGCCTGGCTCGGAAATTCTCAATGCCTTCCTGGCGCAGTTCTACGATGACAAGCCGGTGCCGAGGCAGATTCTCTTGTCTGAAACTGTGGACGAGCAGGAATTGCTGGCGGCAGCCTTTAGCGAAAAGGCCGGTCACAAGGTTGTCCTGTCGGTGCCGCAGCGCGGAGAAAAGAAGGACATTGTCGATCATGTGCTGGGCAATGCCCGCGAAGCCCATGGCCGCAAACTTGCCGAGACCTCGTCCCAGGCGCGTCTGCTGAAGGGTTTTGCCGAAACATTCGGCCTGACCCAAATTCCGCGCCGCATCGAAATTTACGATAACTCCCACATCATGGGCACCAATGCGGTGGGTGGCATGGTGGTCGCGGGGCCGGATGGCTTCGTCAAAAACCAGTATCGCAAGTTCAATATCAAATCGACAGACATCACCCCAGGCGATGACTTTGGCATGATGCGCGAGGTGATGACGCGACGCTTTTCACGCCTGTTGAAAGAAGAAGGCAAGCCAGATCGCAGCCAGCCAGTCTCGCCGGAAGATGCGGCAGATATGCCGTTCCCGGCATGGCCGGATGTCATCCTGATCGATGGCGGTCAAGGCCAGATGACAGCCGTGCGTGCCATCCTAGACGAACTCGGCATTCGTGATTGTGTGACCGCAATCGGCGTCGCCAAGGGTGTCGACCGCGATGCGGGGCGCGAGCGTTTCTTTACCGATACGCGCAGCGACTTTTCGCTGCCGCCGCGCGATCCCGTTCTTTACTTCATCCAGCGCCTGCGCGACGAAGCGCACCGTTTTGCCATCGGCTCCCACCGGGCGCGGCGCAAGAAGGAGATGATCAAGAATCCTCTCGATGAAGTCAGCGGTATCGGACCGGGAAGGAAGCGTGCGCTTCTCCAGCATTTCGGCACGGCGAAAGCCGTTTCCAGAGCAGCGCTGAGCGATCTGATGGCCGTGGGCGGCATTTCAGAAACTGTCGCAAAACAGATTTACAATCACTTCCATGAGAGCGGCCGCGAGTGACGCGGCGGCTTTTGCCGCCGCCCGCTAAAAAAACACAAAGAGGTGTTGACGCTTCCACCTCAGAGCGTCATCAACGCTTTGATATTGATAGACAGGTTTTCCATGGCTTCGCGCACCTACAACATCCCGAATCTTCTGACATATGGCCGCATTCTGGCCGTACCGGTCATTGTCTTGTGCTTCTTCGTGGAAGGAAAACTTGAGAGTTCGGATTTTGCCCGGTGGACCGCGCTGTGGCTGTTCATCGTCGCCTCGATCACCGATTTCCTCGATGGCTATCTGGCACGCATCTGGAACCAGACATCCAATATCGGCCGCATGCTCGACCCGATCGCCGATAAGCTCTTGATCGCCTCGATCCTGCTTCTGCTGGCGGCTGACGGCACCATTGCGGGCTGGTCGCTCTGGGCAGCGATCACCATTCTCTGCCGTGAAATCCTGGTCTCTGGCCTGCGCGAATATCTCGCGGCCTTGAAGGTGTCCGTGCCCGTGACCCGCATCGCCAAGTGGAAAACCACGATCCAGATGGTGGCTATCGCTTTCCTTCTGGCCGGACCCGCGGGCGATACGATCCTGCCTTATACGACCGAAATCGGCATCGGCCTCCTGTGGATCGCGGCAGCACTCACGATCTATACCGGCTACGACTACTTCAAGGCTGGCCTGCGCCACATCGTGGATGAAGAGTGATGACCCATATCGTTTACTTCGCCTGGGTGCGCGAAAAGATCGGCAAGGCGGAAGAGGATCTCGATATCCCCGCTGACGTGAAGACGGCGCGTGAGCTGATCCTTTACCTGAAAGGCCTTGGCGAAGAATACGAAGCGGCATTCGAATATCCGAATGTCATTCGCGTTGCGGTCAATCAGGAACATATCGAGCACCACGAAAGCATTGTCGGTGCGCGGGAGATCGGTATATTCCCGCCCATGACAGGCGGCTGACCGATGGGTGTCACCCCGACCATCCGCGTGCAGACGGACGACTTCGACGCCGCGGTGGAAGCCAAGCTTTTGACGCGAGATGATGCAGGGATTGGCGCCGTCGTGACCTTCACCGGCCTCTGCCGCGACGAAGGTGGTGCGCTTTCTGCGCTAGAGCTTGAGCATTATCCCGGCATGGCGGAAGCGGAGATGACGCGGATCGCCAAGCTTGCCATCGAGCGTTTCGAGCTTCGTGGCCTGACGGCCATCCACCGCTACGGCAAGATCGCCACCGGCGACAACATCGTCCTCGTCATCGCCGCCTCATCTCACCGCCAGGCCGCCTTTGACGGCGCCAATTTCGTCATGGATTACCTGAAGACCGCTGCCCCTTTCTGGAAAAAGGAGCACGGAACGGATGGCACGGCAGGTGGATGGGTATCGGCCAAAGATGCCGATGAGAGCGCCAAGGATAAATGGCGCTAAGAGATCCCTCGTTTCCTTGTCATCGTCTCGTCATCGTCTCGCTTGTGACATCCGCGCCCGGCAGCGCGGCCGCCCTACTTTACTGTCCTCAGCAACCGTAACGCGTTCATGGTCACAAGCACCGTGGCGCCTGTGTCTGCGAGGATTGCGGGCCAGAGACCCGTGACACCGATAATGGTGGTGACGAGAAAGACAGCCTTCAGGCCCAGCGAGATGGCAATGTTCTGGTAGATATTGCGCATCGTTCGCTTGGACAGATCGATCATCCGGGCGACATCGCCGACGCGTCCATGCAGGATGGCCGCATCCGCCGTTTCGAGCGCCACGTCCGTTCCACCGCCCATGGCGATCCCCACGTCGGCAGCAGCGAGAGCGGGCGCGTCATTGATGCCATCCCCAACCTTGCCGACGACGAAACCCTGTTGTTTCAGTTCGCCGACGATGCGCTGCTTGTCTTCCGGCAGAAGGTCTGCACGCACCTCGATGCCAAGCGTCTTGCCGATGGCGCTTGCCGTGCGGGCATTATCGCCCGTCAACATCACGATCCTGACGCCCTTATTCTTCAGCGCTTTCAGTCCTTCGGCTGCATCCGCGCGCGGCTCATCGCGCATGGCGATGGCACCGGCAAGCTTACCGTCCACCACGAGGACCGACACCGTCTTGCCTTCATCATTGAGCACACCGAGGGCGGACTGATCCGCAGTCGGGATATCGACCATAGCGAGAGCAGCTTTCGCCGAACCGAGAAAGACTAACTGCCCCTCGACTGTAGCGGAAACGCCTTTACCGCCGAGTGCCTTGGCATCGCTTGCGGCAGGCACAACGATTCGGTCTTCCGATGCCATCTCCAGAATAGCAAGCGCAAGCGGATGGCTGGAACCGGTCTCAAGCGCGGCTGCCAGACGCAGCACTTCCGGCGCCGGCGAACCAAAGGAGACGATATCCGTCACCTTCGGCTTGCCCTCGGTCAGCGTGCCGGTCTTGTCCAGCGCCACCGCCGTCAGCCGGCCAAGGCCTTCCAACACCGCGCCGCCTTTCAACAACAGGCCTCTGCGCGCACCCGCCGAAAGCGAGGCAGCGATGGCGGCAGGGGTGGAGATGACCAGCGCGCATGGGCAGCCGATCAGCAGAATGGCAAGGCCCTTGTAGATCCACTCGTCCCAATTCGCCCCCCAGAGAAGCGGCGGCACGAGCGCCACGAGTGCTGCGACGGCCACCACGCCCGGCGTGTAATATTTCGAGAAGCGATCGATGAAGCGTTCGGTAGGCGCTTTGCTTTCCTGCGCTTCCTCCACCAGTTTCACGACACGGGCAATCGTATTGTCGGCAGCGGCCGCCGTGACACGCACCCGCAATGCGGCATCGCCATTCACCGTTCCAGCAAACACGCTGTCGCCGGCATTCTTCTGGACAGGCACGCTTTCGCCTGTCACCGGCGCCTCGTTGATGGCGCTTTCGCCCGAAACGATAACACCATCTGCCGATACGCGATCGCCCGGGCGAACCAGGATGACGGTGCCGATCTGAAGACTTTCGGCAGGCACTTCACTGGTTTGCCCCGCCTCTTCCAGCAGCGCGGTCTTCGGTACGAGGGCGGCAAGCGATTTGATGCTGTCCCGCGCCTTTCCGGCAGCCACGCCTTCCAGCAATTCGCCCACCAGAAAAAGGAAGACAACGGCCGCGGCTTCTTCCGTGGCTTTGATTGCCAGCGCACCAATCGCGGCGATGGTCATCAACATTTCGATGGAAAAGGGGGTGCCCGCCAGCGCCGCCATGATGGCTCGGCGCGCGATCGGCACCAAACCGACCAGCATGGCGATGGCAAAAACATATAGCTGGACGGACGGCACGAGGTGACCAATCGAATAGGCAACCACCAAAGCTGCGCCAGCCAACAACGTCGCACGGCCCTTCTTGCTTTTCCACCATGGACCGTCACTGGGTCCATGGTCATGGCCATGCAATCCTTCGACAGCGGCAGCATCGTTGCCATGATCGTGTTCGCCATGCGTGTGATTGTCGTGGTCGTGGTGAGAATGCCTATGGCCTTCTCCGTCCGCATGATCATGCGCATGACCGCCACAGCACGTCCCACCGTGGTTTGCCGATGTCGGGTTGTCGGCCTGACGCCCCGCCAATCGCTCAACCGAGTAGCCAAGGCCACGAACCTTTTTACCGATGGCGTCAAGATCGCTTGTCTGATCGTGACGGATGCTCATGGTTCCAGCAGTCACAGAGACAGAGACGTCCTCCACGCCCGGCATGCGCCGAACGGCAGTGTCGATCTTACTGGCGCAGGATGCGCAATCCATGCCGCCAACCCGAAATCTGGTCTGTAAATCCGTGCTCATCTGACAGTCCTCTTGATACTGCAGAGGTTCTACGACCTCTAGTAACTAGAGCTACAAGAGCAAAAACGACGTATGGGTTGGAATTATTCGGACGTAGGAACGGAAGCGTTTTGATCCGGCCTTTCGCTTCGGGCATTTTTCGCATAATTGCCCATTGTCAGATTATCGGCATGCCCTCCCCCGCCGATATGCCGAGAGAGAGCGATGCCCAGCCAATCCACCGGACTTCTCTACGCCCTTGGGGCGTTTTCCATATTTGCCGTACAGGATGGCATTTCCAAACATCTCGGCCAGTACTACCCGCCCGTCTTCATCGTGATGCTGCGCTACTGGGCCTTTGCCGTCTTTGCGATTATCCTCGCCGCACGCTCTCACGACGGGCTGAAGGCAACGATGCGCTCCAAGCGGCTCTTGCTGCAGATCAGCCGCGGCGTGCTGCTTGCGGCTCAGATTGTTCTCTCAATTTTCTCGTTCAGGCTGGTGGGTCTCGCCCACACACATTCCATCTTCGCCTGCATCCCATTGATCGTCGCAGCACTCTCCGTTCCAATGCTTGGGGAGAAGGTCGGCTGGCGCAGGTGGTGCGCCATCCTCGTCGGCTTCATCGGCGTGCTGATCATCATCAACCCTGGCGAAACGGGCTTCGATCTGACGTTCCTGTTGACCTTTGTCGCAGCCTTCATGCTGGCCCTCTACGGCGTGATGACCCGGCTTGCCAGCCGCACCGATACGGCCATGACCAGCTTCTTTTACACCGGTGTTGCCGGTGCAGCCGCGCTGACACTGATCGGCCCGTTCTACTGGGTCAACATGGCGCCGCATGACTGGCTGTGGATGCTGGCGCTCTGCATCACCGGCATGAGCGGCCATTACCTGTTGATCCGCGCTTTCGAGCTGGCGGATGCGGCCTCTGTCCAGCCCTTTTCCTACTATCAGCTGGTGCTGGTCTCCATCGTCGGCGTCACGATCTATGGTGAAGTGCTCACCGCCCATATGGTGATTGGTGCGGCTATCGTCATCGCAGCCGGACTCTTCACCATCTGGCGCGAGCAACTCACCGCCAGAAGACGCCGACTTCAAGGATTATGACAGCGCGATCCGACTCTCAGTGTCGGCAGCAGACATCGCCGCCTCGCATCGAAGCAGCATGCCATAAAGATCGCGCGGCTCATCCGGATCGGCCAGAAGATCGAGTTCTTCGAACAGGCCGGTCTCCATCAGCTTGGAGCGCACGTAGCGCAGCGCCGAAAAATCCTCGATGGCGAAGCCCACACTGTCGAACAGCGTGATCTGCCGCTCGCTCGACCGTCCGGCAACCTTGCCTGCCATGACCTGCCACAGCTCGATGACCGGATGGTCTGCATCCAACTGCTGGATTTCGCCTTCGATCCGCGTCTGCGGCGGGTATTCGACGAAAATATCCGAGCGCAGCAGGATGTCGCGATGCAGTTCGGTCTTGCCGGGGCAATCGCCGCCGACGGCGTTGATGTGAACGCCGGGGCCGACCATGTTGTCGGTCAGGATCGTGGCATATTGCTTGTCTGCGGTGACGGTGGTGATGATATCCGCACCCTCGACCGCCTGTTCGGCGCTGTCGCAGATCATGATTGAAAAGCCGAGCCCGCGTAAGTTTACCTTGCATTTGCGAATGGCCAGCGGATCGATATCGTAAAGCCGCAACTGATCGACACCGAGGATCGCTTTGAATGCCCGCGCCTGAAACTCGCTCTGCGCCCCATTGCCGATGATTGCCATGGAACGTGCATCGGTCCTCGCTACATGCTTCGCGGCAACGGCAGAGGTGGCAGCGGTCCTGAGCGCCGTCAGGATCGTCATCTCGGACAGCAGCATCGGATAGCCGTTGCCGACATCGGACAGAACGCCGAAAGCCGTTACCGTCTGCCGGCCATCGCGGGTGTTCTTCGGATGCCCGTTCACATATTTGAAGCCGTAAAGCGTGCCGTCACTTGTCGGCATCAACTCGATCACCCCTTCCTGCGAATGGGAGGCGACGCGCGGCGTCTTGTCGAAGCTCTCCCAGCGCAGAAAATCCTCTTCGATCACGTCCGCAAGTTCACGTAGGAATGTGTCGATGCCAACCTTCAGCACCAGCTTCATCATATGATCGACGCTGACGAAGGGAACGACGTTCAGTTTTGCAATCGCTGTCATGATCTTTCCTCCTCAGCCTGCGCGCGTTGGGCGGTCGAGAACCCGCTTGCCCATCAGGCTTGCAGTCAGATCCACCATCAGGGTTGCGGTGCGTCCACGTTCATCGAGGAACGGGTTCAGCTCCACCAGATCGAGGCTACTGACGAGGCCGCTGTCATGCAGCATCTCCATCACCAGATGCGCCTCACGGAAGGTGGCGCCGCCTGGCACGGTGGTGCCGACGGCCGGTGCAATCGACGGATCGAGAAAATCGACATCGAAGCTGACATGCAGTAGCCCGTTGGCTGCCTCCACACTTGCCAGGAACTCCCGCAACAGCACGGCCACGCCATGCTCATCGATCATGCGCATATCATGCAAGGTGATACCGGAACCGCTAAGCGCCGCACGCTCCGCCGGATCGACGCTGCGAATACCGATCATGCAGACATTGTTCGGATCGACAGGATGCGCAAGCGGCGGGAAGTAACCCGCAAAGCCACCTCTCCCCGTGTAATAGGCGACCGGGGTGCCATGCAAATTACCGCTCTTCGTCGTCTCAAGCGTGTGAAAATCCGTGTGGGCATCCAGCCAAAGCACGAAAAGTGGTCGTCCCTGCTCGGCAGCCCGACGAGACAGCCCGGCAACGGTGCCCGCGGACAGCGCGTGGTCCCCGCCAAGGAAGATCGGCATGGCATCCGCGCTTTCGAGATAGGCTGTCTCGATCAAGGTCTCGGTCCAGGCGACCGTTTCGGGAAGGTGATGCACCGCGGCGTTCGGATGCTGGAGATCGCGAAAAGGCGCCGGCGACACATTGCCGAGATCGCTGACATGATGCCCCAACTCTTCAAGCGCCCCCTTCAGCCCTGCGACCCTGAGAGCGCTGGGCCCCATCTCGCTTCCGAGCTGCCCTGCCCCGATCTGCAACGGAACACCGATCAACTTGCAGTCCATCACGTCATCTCCAGTTCCCGATTTTGGATCATGACACCACATTCAGATGGCAGATTGAATGGTAATGATTGGCAAATTTCTGCATCAAGCTTATCATTCTGATCAATAGTCCTACCAATTTGGTTTTCGATGGATCAACTTAACGAAAAGCTCATCACCCTTCTGCGCCACAATGGCCGAAGAAGCATATCGGACCTCGCGATCGAAACCGGCGCCTCCCGCGCCACGATACGATCGCGCATGGAGAAGCTGGAGCGAAACGGCACGATCATCGGCTACACCGTCATCCTGCGCGCCGACGCGGTCGAGAACGCAATACGCGGCATCATGATGATCGAGATCGAAGGCCACGTCACCGACCGCGTCATCCGCGCCCTCGGCGGCATTTCGGAGGTCTCCGAAATCCACTCGACCAACGGTCGCTGGGACCTGATCGTCGAACTGAGCGCCGCAACGCTCACCGAATTCGACGCGGTACTGCGCCGCATCCGCCTCGTCCCCGGCATCACCGGCAGCGAAACCAGCCTGATCCTCTCCACACAGAGATCCACCAAAGCAAGGCTTTGACCTGAACCGGGAAACAAGCTTTGAAAAAAATGCATTTTTCAGCTTGCATAGCCAACCAAATCATCTATATGACGACCCACCAAACGAAAGCGCCGGGCGCTTCTCGGATTGGGGAATAGTTCAATGGTAGAACAGCGGACTCTGACTCCGTCGATCTTGGTTCGAATCCAGGTTCCCCAGCCAATTCTTCCTAAATGCCCTTAATTCCTTGATTTTCCAGTCGTGTCGGATATCGTTTTCATCAACGGCGACCTGATGCCCAGAACTGTAGCCCACAGGTGATGCCCACGAGACGTCGCCTTAAGGTTGCCTCCAGTATATCGTAAATTTGAGGTGATGGCTGGAGGAGATGTCGCGCGCGGGATTGGGAACAGGTTGGCAACCGAATTGTGAGTGGAGACGAAGCAATGCCAATGGGTGTTGTAGTTTGAAGCGCTTCATAATCCATTCTCGCCATCGGAGTGGCTGGTGGGAATTCTCCGGCCCGCTTGTTCAAACCTTTATACGAGCGGTTTCCGATACCAAGCATGACCTTCTGCCTTCGCGACGACTTTGCATCAAAACCTCCAGCATGAAATTGGCCTCATCGACGGAGCGCCAAAGCCATTGCTTTGCAGCGGATCGAATGGCCTTGTCACAGGCGTCCTTCAACACCCATGGGCAAAGCTCGCTGGCGATTAAGCGCAACCTTTAATTATTATAAGGATATTCCCTTTTTTTGGACATGCGCCAATTCCTCTCTATCAAGCATCACACTCAAGGTGAAAGTCGTCAAAGCAATTGCTGCCCCTGGCCAGAACATAAGTCGAGGATAATCGAAGATAAAGGCGCGGTATTCAAAAAGCATGGAACCCCAATCGGGCTTCGATGGATCCGATCCGAGGCCGATGAATGCCAGCGAAGCATATGAGACGATGGCTAGACCAGCTTGATTTCCCGCATAGGTCACCATCAAAGGCAACGTATTGGGCAGCACGTGTCGAGTCATCATTCTAGCGGGTGACACACCAAGGCTATGCGCCGCGGTAATAAATGGCTGCCCTAAGACGCGTTTTGTCAAAGAATGAGCAAGCAGAGAATGGGGGCCAATGGCGGCAAGCCCGAGCGCAATTCCCGCGCTCAAGGGGGAGAGGCCGAAAAGCGCTGCGGCAACCAGCGCGATGATCAGCGTCGGCACCAGCACGAAAAACTCGCAACTACGCAAGATCAAGGCTTCTGCCCAGCCACCCAGCACGGCAGCAGACGTGCCCAGAAAACTGCCCGCGACAAAGCCTATCGAGCAGACGGCGAAGATCACACAACCGGTTCTCCATCCACCGACCAGAACGCGGGAAAGCAGATCACGCCCCAGTTGATCTGTTCCTAGAAGATGTTGGCTACTACCAGACGCGTAACGGTCCAGAAGACTGACCGCGTTCGGATCGTGCGGTTGCCATATACCCCCGGCGATCAGAAACGTAAAAACCAGGAGCAGCAATCCGTAGCGGATCATAAACGAGTTCTCGGATCTAGATGATATATGACAAGCTGGGCTGCTGCGTTCAACAATAGCATCCACAGCGCGATGACCATCACATAAGCCTGCAGGACCATCTGGTCCCGAGCCGCTATACTCTGAACCAGAAACTGGCTGATCCCCGGAAGGCCGAACAAGATCTCCATCGTGGCCGTCGATCCTACCACCCACCCAGCTTCAGAACGGACGGCTGCAAGCAGCGCGTATAGTGCGCTCTGGTGACCATGGCGCCACAACGCGGCACCTTGGGAAAGACCCTTCGCCAGCGCTGTGACGAAGTGGGGCGACCGTGTAGTCGCTATAAGGTCGTGGCGGTAGACGCGTGCCAGCGTGGCAACCGAATGAAGTGCAATGAGCAACACCGGCAGGATGAGTGAGGTTGCATCGTTGGAAAACGGTTTTATCCACTTCAACTGCACTCCCAGCACCCATAGCAAGATCAATCCTGACCAGAAACCCGGCACTGCCTGTACGAAAACGGATAGAGCGCGGCTAAATTTGTCTACGGCTCCCCCGGGGGAAGCAGCGGCAAAGAAGCCAAGCGGAATGGCAAGGATCACTGCCAGTAAAAGGCCGGACAGGCCCATGAAGAGCGATAATGGCAGACGCTCAGCAAATTCTCGCAATACCGGCTCCCCGGTGCGAAAGGACCGGCCCCAGTCGCCTGTGAGGAAATTCGACAGCCAATGGAGGTAACGGAACGGAATAGGTTGATCCAGCCCCCATTCGGCGCGCAGAGCAGCATATGTGGCTTCTGTTGCCGGAAGATTCCAAAGATGTATGGCAATGGAGACGGGATCAGATGGCATCATGGCGATAACCGTGAAGGCGGCGAATGAAATTGCCACCAGCCCGATGACCGATCTGATAAGGGGCCAAGTCAAATTCACTCGCTCTTCGCTTCGCCTATATCTGCTCGCAAGACGTGGTAATCCGATCCCCACGGTTCATATCCTTGGAGCCGTTTCGAGAGTCCAACATGCCATATCGGTGACACGAGAAACGAGACAGGCACATCCTGAAACAATTTTTGCTGCGCTTGAAGCGCAATGCTGGCGCGGGTATCCGGGTTGCTTTCCGACGCGAAGCGATCGACGATGGCGTCAAACTCCGGCGATGCGTATTTGGCATAATTCAGCGAAGCGCCACTGCGCAGCATCGAATTCATGAAGAAAGCCGGATCACCGCTTGGCGCCGTGTGTTGCGCCCAAAGTGCGATATCGAAGTCACCAGCGGCGGCGACCTGCTGGATGTTCTCAACCACCTGTGTGTCGAGATCAACACCCACTCTAGCGAGTTCGGCCTTCACGACGGGAAGCATCGTAACGAGATCGGGACGTTGCGGATAGGTGATCGCCAGCAGGCGCAGCGGCTGTCCATCCTTCTCAAGGACACCGGTGACGCCCTTTTTCCATCCCGCTTCCTCAAACAGCCTTGCCGCATGGTTTAAGTCTGTCACGCGGGCATATTTACCAGCAAACGAGAAGTATGGGGCATAAGCGCCCGTTGCTGGCTCTCCGCCGTTGATGGCCGCCGCCAGTTCCATTCGATCAAACGTCAGATCAAGCGCCTGACGTATCTTGACGTCTCTCAACAGTGGACGAGTTGTGTTGAGAAATGCCAGATATTGATATCCAACCGGAAAGGATTTGATAGTCAGATCGGGATTGTTTTTCAGTCGGCTGACGACCTCTGATGGCAGTCCGAACGCGAGATCCAACTCTCCCGCTTCCAGCGCCAGCGTCATACTCTGCGCGTCCCCGAACTTTCGGAACTCAACCTGCGAACGCTGGTCTGAACCGGGAAAATAGGTGTTCGGCTCGAGTGTAATGGAAGCGTCACTTTTAAAGGCAGCGATTTTGTAGGGGCCGGTGAACGTTGCCTCACCATTCGCCGAGAGTGTGTAAGCAACCATCGGCCACTCCGCAAACAGAGCAGGGATGTAGGGTATCGGTTTTTCCGTTTTTACCTTGAGCGTTAAGTCGTTGACCGCTTCGAAGCTTAGCTTCCCGCCAGTGGCAAGGGCGGCTTTGTTTTTCGCAAACGTGTTCTCAAAACCAATTGCCAGAGCCTTTGCCGTAACCGCAGATCCGTCAGAAAACATCCGGCCTGGCCTAAGCTCTATCGTCCACGTAACATCGTCGTCGCGCTTGGCACTTTCAGCAAGTTCCGGAACCAGTTTGCCGTCGCGGTCGACGGTAAAGAGATTTTCGCCAACGCCATGACTCGTCAATGCCCAACCGTTCGAACCTTTGGCCGGATCGGTGCCACTGGTGATGTAGGTCGCACCAACATGGAGCGAGTCCGCAGCGACGGCAGTTGAAGCCGCTGCCATTACGCCAACGGCGGCGAGCCCAGCAAAAGCAACGCAGGACGTGAATCTGGATAACATCTTATCTCCTCGGATCAATTTGGGGATTTCTCAGGCGCTGCTTGTGGCCTGTGGGGTGATAGGCATAAGTCTCGACCACACGGCCGCCGAGCAAATGGCAGGAAATGATGTCATCCACGGCCTGCTCGGTCACACCACCGTAATAGGTACCCTCTGGAAACACCTGTAATACCGGTGCCAGACTGCAGGGCCCGAGGCACGTCGACTTCGCCGTCATAGTGCCTTCGCCGACAATGCGCAGTTTCTGACGTTCCTGCTGATTGCGTAGATGGTTCCAGATCGTATCGGCACCTGCGCTGTTGCACGTTGCACCAGAGCAAACGAGAACACGGTACCGCTGCTGCGGCACGATCGTTCCCTCGAGAGCAACAGCTTTTCCTTCGGCGCTCTCAACGATTTTCGGCTCCCTTAGAAGATCAGTGACTAGCGGCAACATGAGGGGAGAGGAGGCGATGTCTTGGGTGATCGATACCCCAGGCCATGGCTGTTCCGCGGAGCCTCGCCAGCGCTTTATCGATCTGTCTAACCATCGGAAAAAGCTGGGTTCCATCGGCAAAACCAACGGAAGGATGATGATGTGGTCAGGGTTTCGGGCCACCAGGGTAACCAACCCTTCGAACAATGAGGGCTTACCTTGTTCGGTAAATGCAAAACTGACGACGTCCTCGGGGCATAAGTCGCCCAGTTGCGCTGCCAGTCGCTGCATTTCCCTATGCGGCGCGGCCGCGAAGGCGGATTTTGCAATCAGGAGAATTCCGCGCCTTACTGGTCGATCTGGATGCTGTTGTTCGCTGCGCACTGCCTGAATCTCAATTGGAGGAGGCAGCAAAAATGATGGCGCATCTGACCACACCGTCAGCACGCAATCATTCCTGTGGCACACCCCGACCACGGAATTGTATATCGTCAGGCAGGTCTCCTGGCTCGCGGGTCAATGCCGTTTTCCGTCTTCCCGGCAATTCTGCCAGTGACATATCGGACAAACGGCTCGCCGCTTACAGTTGCGGGACAGCTCCGGTTTTGCACCGAATTCCCTCTTAGCTTCCACCGAGGTGAAAGAACCATGACCGGCCAAATCTACATGGCGCGCAATTCCTGTCAACGGCGCAACACCATCGCAAAAGTGTGGCGGACCAACTTGCAATGAAAAAGGATTTCCATTGATCATTTGCAGACCGGCGCACGACGCTGAAGCTCAAATGTCTGTACGAACGTCCCTTAGAGTGAATTTACCGCGCCCGCTCGACACGATTATCTTGGGTGGGATAGCACTGGAGATTCTCCGTCAGATTCTGGCAATCGAGGTGGTTTTCTTCATTTTAAGTCACACGAATTCTCAATCCAGCCAATATGTAATGTTATACCATTTATGATAAAGTTATTGCGACGGCAAGCCAGAAATTCGCCAAGTTGAAAAAAGGTATCGAGGCCAGGCGTGGACGGAGCCGGTTTCGACTATTGACGCTTCCGCATACCGTCATGGGCTTTCAAGACTGCCCATGAGCCGGTAAGCGCCAGCACCACTAAGCCCAACGTCCGTCGACAGGCTCCATTCCTTTTCCGTCAACGAGGCGGGGTTGCCGCTGTGATACCAGTCAGAATTTTGCGGTCAGGTTGAGCCGGAACGTTCGACCCGGTGAAGGCATCAGTCCGAGCGTCAGCGTATCCATGTAATAGGTATCCGCAACATTATCGATGGCGGCGTCGATCTTAAGGTTGTCGTTGACCTTATAGCTCGCGAAGAGGTCCACCACAGTGTAGGGTTTCCACTCCACATGGGTCAGGCTTCCACCTGTGGAGTTTGATACCCCCAAAGCGGTCGTGGGACGGTTGCCGATGTAATTCAACCTGCCGCCAAAGGTAAGAGTTTCGTCCAGAGCGCGCATGCCAAGAGTGAGCGAGAGGCTGTCTTTCGGTGGAAGCTGGTTGATGACATAACTATTGGCAACGCCGCCGCTTGAGCAAAGGGATGTATACGACGTGCCAGAAACCTGTCCGGGACGAGAGCAGAACTCTGTTCGTAGGTAACGGGTGTAGGACAGGTCGCCAAAAAAGCCGCCAGCGTCGTAGGATGCTGCCAGCTCAACACCCTCCAACTTGGCATAGTCGATATTGACGATATAGGCTCTCCCTTGATTGAGAGATCTGGTGAGATAGTTGTCCACCCGATTATGGAAATAGCTGGCCTTCAGTTTGAGCTCGTCTCCTGCAGTGAAGATGCTGTCGCTCATCACATTAGATCCAAACTCCCATGTCCGAGCGTGCTCAGGCCGCAGAGGATTGGCTTGGCCCGGTGGAAAATCGCCGCCGTAGAACGAAAATCCTCGTGTGGTCTCGAAAAGGCTGGGCATACGGAGAGCTTCGGCATATTTCGAGTAGAACTGGATACCATCCCAGGGTTGCACCATAACGCTGCCCATGGGAGCAAAGCCGCTATCTTCATAGGATTGATAAACGCCGGAGTTCGAGGTGGTCACGGCGGGAAGATTGGTTGAACCGGGATGGGCTCGACGATATGCAGCCCGTTCAGCCGAGGAACTGAAGGTCAGCACCTGGCCATTGTAGCTCAATGGATAGGTGGTCGTTTCCCATGGCCGAGTGTCTCTCGATTTGAATTCTGAATATCTCAGAGAACCGTTCAACGTCAGCCATTGCGTCGGCTTCCATTCACCGGAGGTGAAGATGCTTGCTTCACGGCGGTTTCCCTCTCGCGCATTCGGTAGATTTGCTCCTTCGCCTGGCTCGATAAGCTCGTGCGTGAAGGAGCCTCCGTAGTTGAACGACAGGTCGCCCCAAGCGGTGTCGAAACGTGACGTATTCTCCGCATTGATGCCCCAGCGCCGGTTCGCAGCACCATAGTAGTTGTCAAAAGTGGGATCAGCTGGCGTGCCGACAGCGGGCCAATACCATTGCATAGGCGTTGTGAGATCGGCGTTCGTCATCCATGCAGACAGTTTGACGTTCACAAGATCTGAATCCTCAGGATTCCAGCCATACTTGGCTGTATACGTATCCATCTCGACTTGGTTCAACGTGGCTTGATAGGCGCCATAATCTCCTGAATATACGATCTGGGACGGCATGATCTCTCCATATCGACTTTCGTAATGAGTGTAGCCGAGATCGATCTTCTGATCGTAGGGTAACCGGACAGTCGTTTTTAGGAGGACCGAGGTGTTGCTCTGCGACGTGTTGAGAACCTCCTCCCCCGCACGGAACCGGTTCAGGCCGGAGAACCCGACTGCAGTCCAACCGGGTCGAGGGAGACTGCAAGTCAACTGTTCTGTGACCCTGCCGCAATCAGGAAAAAGGACTGGACTGGGAACATCGCCCTTCGTGCCGGCATGGTAATTACCGTTCTGGCGGCGTGCAAAGCCAGCGACGAGATCGAGGTTTTCAGATCGATAGGCAGCGGCAACACTGCCGTTGCCGCCGGTTGGCTCCAAAAACCCAGGCCTGTCCATACCGTCTGATCCCCCAAACGAGCCGGGCAACGATGCGCTTGGATAAGCCTGCTGGCCGTATAACCCGCCTGTCGTATAGAGTGGCGGAATGGATGAGCTGTTGGAGTTGAATCCCCCCTTGAAGCGTACACCGAAGCTTTTATCGGGAAGGAGAATGTCGTCGGGCGTGATCGTATTCATTCGAACGACGCCACCGATCACACCTGCTCCATCCGCGCTGCTGTTCGGACCCTTCTCCACCATGACACTGCCAATGAAGTCCGGATCTATGAAAGAGCGCCCCGCGACGCCTGCATATCCCCGATAGACGGTGGTTTCTTGTTGCGCACCGTCCACGACCACTGGGACGCGCCCCTGCCCTTGCATGCCGCGTATGTTCACGTCCAGCGCAGCACCATTGCGGTTATCGCCATTGAGGACGCCTGGTGTTCCGGAAAGCATGTCGCCCACAGAGGTGCCGCGAAACCGTTCGATCTTCTCCCCAGAAATATAGGTGCTGGATCCGGCTGTCCGATAAGGATCGTCCGCCAGGGTTCTGGCTCCTTTGATCACGATGGGGCGAAGAACTGTCGCACCCTCTGCGGACGAGGCACCACTGTCGACGTGAGCGCTGATGATGACGGTACGAGGACCCAGGAAGCGGTATGTCAAGTTCGATCCTGCAAGGATTTCGGCAAGCGCCCTCTCAGCAGTGAGAGTGGAGTGCACCCCGCGGGTCCGATGATCGCGCACCGCTGCCGCATCGACAGAGATTTGAAGTCCAGCTTGCTGGCCAAACAGGGTCAGGGCGCTCGCCAGTGGCTGTGGAGCAATCGCAAACGCTTTCTGCGCGTCTGCCACCTCCTGCGCCCTGGCGTGCCCGGTCATCGCCACAAGAGCACCATTGAGCGCGGTTGCCATCAGCAACGCCGTTGTCCAGATCGCGCGAATTGTCCTGTTGTTTCTCTTCTCAGCCATTTTTTGAACGCCCCTAATGCACTTCCGAGGGTAAGCGGACGGCAGCGCCGTCGACCTCCTGAACAAGAAACGGATGGGCATTCGGAATTTTCAGGAAAAAATGCAGTGCGGGGAAAACAACCAGGTGGAAGGGCTTGAATTCGGGCGCAAACGCCTATCGAGCGGAGACGACGGCGAGCCACGATCCCGCGTTATAGATGTTCGCTCCCTGCGACTGCGCCACGGCGCGAAGCGCCGTGATGGGGTCAGCCAGATCGTAGACCCCGGTCACTCGCTTGTCGCGCAGGCCAGGTGCCGCGACGATGATACGGCCACGGTAATACCGGTTCAGCGCATCGATAACATCACCGACAGCAACGTCCTCGACCATCAGCGTGCCGTTGCGCCATCCGCCGACCGCAGAAGTCGAGGTCGTGCCGCGCTCGATCGTACCTTTCCAGTCCACCCGCTGCCATTCACCTGCTTCAAGCGGCGGTCCGGCCTTCCCGGTTCCGCAGGCGGGACAGTCCACCAGCACACGACCATGCGCCACCGATACAGCTACTCCATCGCTGTTCATGCGAATATTGAAACCGGTACCGAGCACAGTTGTTTCAACACCTTGAGCGTCGACCGTGAAGGACCGAGACGGGTCGTGCGCCACCTCGAAATAGGCCTCCCCTGCGAGCAGCCGCACGTCGCGCCGTCCTTGAGCGAAAGACAGCGAGACGGCGCTGTCGGCACCGAGGGTCACGATAGATCCGTCTTCAAGGCGAACCTGCTGGCTTTGGCCGGTGCCTGTCTGGTAATCAGCTCGAAGCCAGAGACCTGCGGTTGGTGCGACAAAGATGGTGATCACGGCCAGCGCACCAGCCAGAGCCGCCGCCAGAACGGGACGTCGCAACTGCCAAACGCGGCGTGGTGGATGGGCTGGAAAAGCAGGCCTTACGACAGCAGCCGATCTGTGCGAACCGTCTTCGGATGCCGGTGCGTCGAGCGCCGGCTGCGCGGCACCAAGAACGTTCCAGAGGCGCTGCGCATCATCCCAAGCCTGCGCATTCTCCGCAGAAGCAGTCTTCCAAGCGAGGAAGCGCGTCAAAACGGATTCATCGTTATCCTCTTCGCGCAGGGCAACCAGCCACTCGAGCGCTTCGCGCGAACGTTTATCAATATCGCTATCGTGCTGAATGATGATGGGTCCCTGCTTATTAATCTCGTCGTAAGTGAACCAGCGGCCCTTTAGGCCATCTTCTATTCGAAATAACGTATAGGGCGCCGCTTTTTTTAAAACTATTCCCGTCACGGATCATTTTGTTCTCGCCACCTGACGGCGGCAAGCCTCCAACCCGTCAACCACCAAAGAATGGGCTAGCGAAACCGAGATATCGAGCCGCAGTGCTATATCTTTCAACTTGCAGCCCTGAAACCGGTATAACTCCACAGCAAGACGAGTGCGTGGAGGAAGCGCGTCCAGAGCCTTTAGGACAGCGGCGAGTTCGTCGCGGTCGATCGCGATCTGTTCAGGAGATGGCGCTGTCTCCCCAATTTCTTCGGTCAGCGCAGAAGCATCGAACATCCGGCCTTCGAACATGCAGCGACGTAGGGCGTCCAGAGAAAGATTTCTGACAATCCTTTTCAGATAACCGACTGGCTGCTCCGGTCGGAGCCGAGCGTCGGCTGAATTCCACCGCAAAAAAGCTTCCTGAACAATGTCCTCTGCGCGAGCCCTGTCACCGAGAATGGCAGATGCGAGATCGATCAGCTCGACCCGGTGCAGTAAATAGAGGTTCAGCGATCTGTCCGAATAGCCCAATATCCCACTCCCGGAGGCAACCAAGCCACTGCCCGGAAAACCTCGATGCCGCTGGCAACAAAGCAACGGCAGGCACCCCTTTTTTTTCGTGTCCAGCCTGACGTGCATCGCTCGCCGTTTGCTGATGGCTACATCATTTTCCAAGCCAGCCCGGTTAGTCTGAGAGGCGAGCCGGTGGTCGAAGTGCCCTATGCCGCACGGGGAATAGCGGGTCCTGATCACAACGGATGTCTCTCTCGACTCGCCTCTCTTCTTCACCCCGCCGCAGCCTGCAAGAAAAGCGCACGACACGATTGCTGGACGTCGATAAGTGTCGAGGAGACGCCGTGCAACAGGAATGTCATGGACTGAAACACCCCATTTCTTGGCGGAAATTAAAACTTGAGTATCAAATTCTTGTTTTTGTTGAGCACCAGCCGGTGCGAATGCTGATGACACGCATAGACCCCAAGTTTGAATCCCAGACCTGTGTTACAATTCCGCAACATTAATCCGTTCCCACAAGACCACGAAGCTTGCAGCCTTCCTCATGACCGATAGCCGGTCTCAGCGGAGAGCTGCTCTGGATCGGACCGGTGCCGATGTCGTCGCACGGCCCGACCTCCACGCTCCTGCGAACAATCTCGTTTTCCCCCACCCGATCCCGACCGGCCTGCTGGCCACACTGATAGCGAGCCTTTCCTGTTTTGCTCATCGGGAGGAAGGTATGGGAACAGTACGAGTTTCCGACCCCGGACGGTGCTCTCTCCGCAGCGGATTGCTGCGAAAACGCAACCGCTGCGGCTGGTGGCAGGATCTCGGCCATTTCGACACGAATGCCAACGTGCATACCCACCTGCATGTACCCATGCAATTGGGGGGATCCTCGCTTAAAGAATCCACCGGCTATACGAAGCCGTTGACAGTAAAATCGCCGGCGGAAAGCTGTAATTAAGTTTACGTGCGGAGCAGGCTCCAGATTTCGCTCGAGAACCAGAGACCCAGGAATTCACCACGTTCGCTGGCCCGCCTGCCGGTCCTGAAATAACGTATGGGCAATCGAAGCGCGTAGTGTATAGTCTCCAAGATGTGGTTGCTAGGCGGTCTGTCGACCTCTGCATTTGGAAAACATCGGAAATTGCACCGGCGGCATCATGAAAAGTTCCGACCCAATGGACGGCTTGCTGGCAGGCGCTAATTCCGGAGATGCGCTCATGTTGCTCTGCTTCAGTATTTGCGCAGCCGGTCAAGTTTAGAAGTGTGTCCTGTATTTGGATCAGGCGACATGTTAAGGGTCAATGGGCTTTTCGAACCACAAGAGCTCAAGCATTGCATTCGCGATCTTGTCGCCCTTTCGACTCTGCCGACAAGCTGGAAAGACTACAACTCGCAGCAAATTGCTGAGAGTGTGGCCGCCGCATTGATTTCCATGCTCAATGCCGACATCATCTATGTGTCCTCACCGGGGCTGGGCGATGACGCCCCCGTGGAAGTGATACGAACGAGCTTCGTAAGCTCTGCCGAAGCGATCGATCGCATCAAAACCATCGTTCGTGGTGCCTGGCTGGACAAGCGCAAGCAGGCATTCGGGATCGGCAATACCTTTGGGAATGGCGAATTGCATTTCGCCAGCGCTCCGATAGGCTTTGGCGAAAATGCGGGGATTGTTGCAGGCTCCCTCCATCCTCATTTTCCAAGCGATGCCCATCGGCTGCTTCTCGAAATTGCCGCAAGCCATGCGACACTGGCTATCGAGCGCGGATATGCGGATGCCCAGCAACTGCGTATGGCGAGCCTTGTCGAGCGATCTTCCGAACTCGTTGGCTTTGTCCGGTTAGAAGGCAGTGTTGACTATCTGAACAAGGCTGGCTGCGAACTGCTGGGGCTCTCTGGCCCCCAGGAAGCACGGCATCTCAACATCATCGATTTCATAACTCCAGATGAGCGAAGCCGGGCGCGCCGCAAGTTGCTGCCACAGGTTATGGAGACTGGTCGCTGGCTTGGAGAGCTCAATTTCCGACACTTCAAAACAGGAGAAGACATCCCTTTTTTGGTAGATTGGTTCCGCATCGACGATTTGCTTACGGGCCGTCCTACAAATATGGCGACAGTCAGCCGCGATCTGAGAGGGCAAAAAAAAGTAGATAAGAACCTTCAACGCCTGAACGTATTACTTGAGCAGCGGGTGTCCGAACGTAACTCGGAGTTGGCAGAAGCGCTCAAACGGCTAACCTTTGAAGCCGCTGAACACGCGCTTGCAGATGTCCGCGCTCAGGAACTGCAGCTAGAGCTCCTTCATGCGTCCCGCCTCAGTGCAATAGGGCAAATGGCTGGCGCATTGGCGCATGAATTGAATCAACCGCTCACCGCGCTGACAAACTTGGTCAACGCTGGACGCCACATGATCTCAAAAAACACGCATACGGTGGAGTCGGTGCAAGAAGTGCTCCATGAGGCTTCAGCCCAGGCACTGCGCGCCGGCGAGATCGTCCGCCGCCTCAGAGAGTTCGTTAAGCGGGGCGAGACGGAAATGCGGATAGAAAAACTCCCTGACTTGATCCGCGAAGCCAGCGCCCTCGCTTCCATGGGAAGCGGAACACACGGGGTACGCACCAAGCTGAAATTTGACCCGCGCGCCGATGCGGTATTGGGGAACCGAGTTCAACTCCAACAGGTCATGCTCAACTTGATACGCAATGCGCATGAGGCAATGGTGGAGAGTGAGCGACGCGAGTTGGTGGTCTCGACATCACGGCTCGACGAGGAAACGATTGAGATCTCGGTGGCAGATTGCGGACCCGGTGTTCCGGATGAGATTGCCGAGCATCTTTTCGAACCCTTCCACACAACGAAACCGGACGGGATGGGCTTGGGGTTGTCGATCTGCCGCATAATCGTCGAAGCTCACGGCGGCACGCTGCAATATGAGCCTAACCTCGGAGGCGGAGCGATCTTTCGTATAAACTTCACTTTCCCACGGGAGCAATGAAATGGAGGTAGGTACGTCTCCTTTCGTTTATGTTGTTGATGACGACCCAGCGGTACGTCGTTCGCTGGAGCGCCTGCTGGACGCAGTTGGTTTCCGGGTGACTTCCTACGCGACGCCCAAGGCATTTCTCGGTGTGGCGGAAGATTTGGCTTTAGGCTGCGTTCTGCTGGATCTTCGCATGCCTGAGATGGATGACTTCGAGGTTCAGGCTCGCCTGCTGTTGATCAACCCTGGTTTGCCGGTCATCGTAATAACGGCTGAAGGTGATGTCCAAAGTGCTGTCCGTGCGATGAAGGCAGGAGCAGTAGACTTCATCGAGAAGCCATGTTCTGACGAGACTCTCATTTCGGCTATTGAATCCGCGTTGCGTGGCATCGGCATGAAGGGTCGGACAGAAGATATCGCTGCCGCGGCTGTGCTAATAGGGACGCTCAGTCCACGGGAGCGGGAAGTTCTGGAAGCACTGGTCGCCGGGCAGCCAAACAAGGTCATCGCCTTCAGGCTCGGCATCAGTGTGCGCACCGTCGAGGTTCACCGCTCACGCATGATGGAACGTTTGGGCGTGCGTCAACTGGGCCAAGCGGTCAAACTTTCAGTTCTCGCAAGCCTGGCAGAGGGTGGGTGAATGGCACCTGCGGCACCGGTAGAGGCTAGCCCGCGAGCCGCTACACTTATCATGCTGCACGCCGAAACAGCCGCGACACCTGGATCACCCCATCACTTCGGCAACAGGCACTTCGGCAACAGGCCGCGAGTTCCGGGATCTGCGGCACGAGTCGTACAGAGTCGACTCAGGCGGCGGACGGCGAAGCATCCATCGCTTCCTGTATTGACATACCAAGCTCGCGTGCGCTGAATCCGCCTTGGTGTCGCAAGCCGTTCACAAAGAATGTCGGCGTTCCGTTGACACCGCTGCGGACACCACCAATGAAGTCAGCCTGAATTTTGTCGGCGTGCATCGACCGAGCGATCGACTCGCGAAGTGCGATCTGCGACAGCTTCAATGTTCCGGCAATGGCAAAAAGAAGTTGCATGCTAAGCCGGTGCTGGTTCAAAAAAATCGCATCGTGCATGTCCCAAAACACGCCTTGATCGCCGGCATACTCCGTCGCCTCGGCTGATGACGCTGCGAAAGGATGAACCTCGACCAATGGGAAATGCCGAAAGACGACACACAGCTTCTGACCATACAGGCTCTCCAAGGATCGGACGACGGGATTAGCGAGAGCGCAGAAGGGACACTGGTAGTCGCCATACTCCACGAGCGTGACGCTTGCGCTTTCACCACCACGCTTGTGATCGCGCGCATTAACGGGAACTTTGAGCGTCGACATTTTTTTGCTCCAGGTTTGGCATCTGATCGAGCGCGTCAAGAATGACATCCGCTCCGGGATTGACCGCGACCGGCGACAAATAGCTCCACGCGATCGTGCCGTTCTCGTCAACGATAAAAAGGGCTCGAGCGCATTCGCCGACGTCATCGCGATAGACGCCATAGGCCTGAGCCACCTGCGCCTTGGGGTGAAAATCCGACAGCAACGGGAAATGGAGGTTCCGATCCCGAGCGAAGGCCTGGTGACACCAGGCGCTATCGACAGATATGCCCAGTAGGGACGCGCCCTTGTTTCGAAATTCGGAAAGCACGTGATTGTAGAGGGTCATCTGGTCCCCGCAAACTGGGCTCCAGTCTGCGGGATAGAAGGCCAGGATCACGCGCCGGCCCGTAAACTCGGACAGCGAGAGGGTTTGATCCGGCGTTACGCGTAAGGCAAAAGCGGGCGCCTTTGTTCCCCGTGAAAGAATCTCCGACATATGTTGCTCCTGTCACTCTGTTATTCCCGTGGTGGAATGAGCGAGATCGCCTTGCAGGCCGACACTTTGAGATCTCAGCTTGTAGGCCAGAGCCAGCAGTGTCGCCCCTAGAACAACGGCGTGTGCGCCGGTCCAGAAAGTCAGCACGAGGGCCCCGACAAAAGGCCAGAAGATCAGCAGAACTCCGAAGACGACGCTCGCGATGCCGCCAACCACCAGCCAGACGCGACCGTGATCGATCTTGAGCCGATAAGCCGAGATCAGCATGAAGGTGCCAGATACCATCGCCCGTGAGGCGAGTAGAATGACGAACGCCAAGATTGTAATACCGGGCCACAAGATCGCGACCGCACTGGCGGCGACACCAAGGATGCCGCTGAGCAGCAGCCAGATCCAGCGCTCTCCTCTCCGCGCACCGCGTATCGATGCAACGATCCCGAAGATCCCGTCGATGAAACTGAACACGGCGAAAACCATCACAAATGAGAGCATCGTGATAAACGGCATCGCGAAAACGGCGATGCCGAACAGGATCGCGACCACCCCCTGCAACGCGACTGCCCACCAGTTTCTTGCGAGCATGTCATTCATCGACTCAAATTTGCGGCTATCGGGCGATGCGATAATCATTGTGTTCTCCGTTCGCGTCCGGGATTTAAGTAACCAGTTGGCGCTGGCAGCGCGTGCTGGCATGCACGACACGTCATAAAGGATAGGGTAGTTGTGCCGGGCGAGCCGTGATGATCGTCAGTTTTTAGTTCACCGATAGCGTTGTGTTGATCGACGGAGGAGGAAGCCGAGATGCCACACCTGGGAATCTCCGCAGTGATAAGCCACCTGCGCCTCGTCCGTGGCCGCTGGTCGCTCTGTAAAGGGCTGGAAAGCTAAGCTTGATCGCTGTCCGCATTGGCAGGCGTATCGCCACTTCCAGACGGAAAGTTGAGCTCATGCCGCAAAGAACTCAGCCGCGCATGACTTGGTGCTGGCAAGGCAGCTTGGGTGGAGCGACATCCATCTTCTTACTTTTCTGACGGACCACAAGGACGTTCCAACGCGTGCGCACTCGACGCATCCGCGACCTTTCCGGCGGGATTGGCGTTGCGACCGTGATCGTCGCAAAACGTTCAAAGCGGCAAACGTGACAAAACCATCCTGCGCGAAAACAAAATTATGTCTCCGGTTCGCTCCACCATCGGCAAGGCGCGGTTGAGAGACGCCTCGATCTTTCAGGTTGTTTCGGCACCTGGGTCAACGGGCGCTTATGCCGTCTTCCCTCGTCTGTCCCTGCACCAGCTCCACCCTAACTGTGTCGACGACGCGGGTCGCGTCATCCTTCGTTTTGCCGCACAGCAGCAAAGCCCGGTCGGCAAGAGCAAGACCAGCGGCTAGATTTTCCGGAAACACCGCAGTCGCGTTGAGTTTGGCAAAGTCCGCTATGTCGAGGTCATCAGCCGTTGATACGAGCGACGCTGGAGCCCGTTCAAGAGCCTTCACTTGATGCAGGATGCGTTTCACCGTGCCTTGATGATCGAACGTAATGACAACCAGAACGGCTTGATCCAGCCCTGCCGCCTCAAGAATGCGTCGATGTCCCGCGTCGCCGAATACGACCTTTTGAGATTTCCGCTGGGCAGTCCGAAACCGCGGCAGATCCATCTCAATCGCCACGTAAGGGACCTCCGCCGATTCCAGAACCGTTGCTACGAGGCGACCAACACGACCACAACCACACAAGATGACGTGATCCCGGAGGCCAAAGCTATGGGCGCGGATCAAAGCTTCCGTCGCGGCGATGCGACGATCTCGACGACCGAATGGCCAACCGGCCCAGTGGTTGCGCTGGATGATGAGCGGGGCAACACCCATCGTGAGGGCAAGAGCAATCAGTATCGGCTGCCCCAGTTCCGGCGATATAACGCCGGACTGAAGCGCAAGCGACATAAGCAGTAATCCAAACTCGCCGCCATGCGCGAGAATAACAGCGGTCCTTGCCGCTGCCTCGCGGGGCGCCCTAGCGATCAGTCCCGTCACAAAGGTCAGCAGCACCTTTACGGGAACAAAAACCAGCACCCACAGGATGATCGAGAGGGGAAATCTCGGTATTGCCGACAGGTCGATACCCATGCCCACGGTGATAAAGAACAGCCCGACCAAAACGTCGCGAAACGGCCGGATGTCCTCCTCGACGCGATGGCGAAATTCGCTCTCACCGATGACGATGCCCGCGACAAACGCTCCGATCGCAGGTGCAAGACCTGCAAGGTGAACGAGATAGGCGGTGCCTATCGCGCTCATCAGCACCCACAAAAGGAAGAGGTCGGCGGAACGTGACCTGAGAACCCACGAGAACCCGAAGCGGATCAAAGGCCGCGCGATGACGGCTGCCGCGAGCAGCGCACCGGTTGCAACTGAAATTTGTTTGAGAAATGCCATGGGCTCCAGGGCTTCACCTCGCGACAAAGCGTCCGCCAGGATGAGAAGGGGGAGTGTTGCCAGGTCTTGGAAAAGCAATATTCCAAGCGCCAGCCGTCCGTGCCGACTGGTCATTTCGCCCTGCTCAGCGAGTTGCTTAAGGGCGATGGCTGTCGATGACATCGCAATGGCGCCGCCTATGATAATTGCCGGCTGTAATGCTACGCCGCTCAGAAATAGCCCGGTGGCCACGAAAGCGATCGTCATGCCAACCTGCAAGCTGCCAGCACCAAGCACATCCCACCGCGCGCGAATAACTGTGGGAACAGAGAATTCGAGGCCGACCATAAACATGAGAAAGATCAGGCCAAGTTCCGCTAGAAACCGTGTATCCTCCGCCGAACCGAAAACGCCGAGGCCATGCGGCCCGAGCGCCACACCGACAAGAAGATAGCCTGTGGCGGCTGGCATCCGAAGGAGGCTTAGAAGACCAACCGCAAATCCCGATGCAACGATGAGGATAAGTGTCCGGGCTAGCAAATCGTGCATTTCGGCCTCGGGTCTCTGCGGCGGATACGACATGGCAACTGGACGTCCGGACCAGATTCCTTCCTGGCACGCTGATGCCGTTCGGACAGGTCAGCGCAAGAACCATTCTCCCGGCAACTAGCCATTTCAGGGAAATCTGTTCTTGCAGGTCTTCGAGGCAGGCCAAGATGTGGGGCGTTGCGCGAACGAAGATCACTCAGGAGACATGAGTTGATTCCGGCCAGGCCAACCCGGTCCAGATCCATCTCCTCTTGCCGATCAGTTCCCGGACTTTCCTGAGGGATCAAGCGACCAACTCCTCTCTAAGGATCACAGCCGGGCCAAGCAATAGCCCGGCTGATATCAACGGTGATTGATCACGGCGAGATGGTAATTCGGTTGTCCACCTTGGTGACGCCAGGCGCACGCCAAGCTGCGCGCTCGGCTTCCTGCCGTTCCGCCCACGAACGAACGGTGCCTGTGAGGGTCACCTCCCCGCCGCTGGCGGTTACGGTCACCCGGTTCGCATCGACTTCAACCATTCGTTTCAGAGCATCCTCGATCTTAGATTTGATCTCTGTTGGAGTGGCGCGCGGCTTCAGTGTGACCAGGTTGGAGATACCCCGCACACCCTTGACCTTTCGCACAGCGACCTCGGCCCGATTGCGTTGATATTCCCACTCGACATTGCCTTCGAGGGTCACCCAGCCGTTTTTGACGACGACTTTGATGTTTTCGTGCGAGTAGGGCAGTTCATATTTGAGCGCTTCGACGGCGGAGCGCGCAATTTCGGGATCGGGTCTTTCGTGGATCGAAGGCAAACGGACTTCGATATCGTTGGCGACGCCGAGAACGCCCCGGACCCTTTTCGCCGCTTTCTCCGCCTCATACTTCTGGGTGAAGCTGCGCACAAAGCCGCTCAGCGTGACCACCCCGTTTTTCACTGCAACCCCGACATCTGAAGCATCGATGTCCGGATCCCATTTGAGTTCGCTTTCCACGTCTCGCTTGATGTCACTGTCTGTTGTCATGTCGCGATCCTCCGCTGTGAGTGATGAAGCTACACGTCGAAGGCTTCCTTCGTACGCAGCATCCAGAAGCTAGCTCGCCTATGGTGGTTCGGCCTTGACGGTCATCAGCTTTGCCGGGAATCCCGTTGAAGACATTCGCTCGCTCGTAAAACAAGAAAGCCCGCAACCGTGGGCGGTCGCGGGCAACGGGGGCGTTTCATAGGGAGAGATGAATTAACCCGCCTGGACTGAAACGCGGCGGGCCTTAGCCTGTGGCTCTGTGGATTTTGGTATGGTGAGGGTTAGCACGCCGTTCCTGAATGTGGCCGTGGCCGCGTCAGCAATGATGCCGTCCGGAAGCGTTATCGTTCGCTCGACGGTGCCATACGCTCGCTCTTTGACGAGAACGCTATTTTCCTCGAGCTCATACTCCGACTTCTTCTCGCCACGGATCGTCAACAGACCGTTGCTGATCGACACATCTATGTCGGCTTCGCTGATGCCCGGCAATTCTGCGGTGACTTTGACCTCTTTGCCGTTATCACCGACATCGACACGAACGTCGTCCAGATGAGACGTCCGATCGATAGCGGCGAACGGATAGGAAATGGCGCGCCAAAAATTGTCGAAAGCGCGCTCAACTTCCGTTTGCAGCCCCGACATCGGGTCTATCGGTGCAGAGCGGGTGGTAACGTCGCGGCCGGAGCCTCGCCAGGGAACGAGATCTGTGATTTTCATTGCATGTCCTCCATCATCCCGCTTTGACGCTTATCTTGGCAGCGGGGGATGGCGCGGCTTTAGGCAGTGTCAGCCGAAGAATGCCGTCCTTGAAAACGGCCTCGATCTTCGCGGTATCGATAGGCTCGGAGACTGTAAAGCTGCGCTCATAGCTCCCATCACGATACTCCGCATGCACCAGCGCATAGCCTTCAGGCGCAGTGGAAACCGATCGAGCGGAGATTCGCAGGACACGCTGGTCGAGCGTGACATCAAGACTCTCCGGATCCGCGCCCGGCATGTCGAGTATGAGATGAACGCCAGACTTGTCTTCGATGATATCGGTTGGCGGGTTGAAGACAGGTCCGGCACGGGTGCCTTCTGCAGATGCTGTGCCGTTGAGTTGGTGATCGGTCATTGTGGTGTCTCCTCAGGACCGGCTGACGGTGATCTTGTGTGGCCTATCCGCATCTGGACGGGGTAGATCGAGCCGGAGCACGCCGTCCTTAAAAGTCGCGGTCGCCCGTTCGCCGTCGACCCGGAACGGCAATATCAGATTCCGGGCAAAGGCACCGGTGACGCGTTCCTGGCGATGAATGACGGCATCCTCCGCCAAGGGTTCCATCGCTCGCCTGCCACTCAAGGTAACGGTGTTGTAATGGACCGCGACGTCGAGATCCTGCGGCGACACGCCGGGTATCTCGGCCGTGATCACCGCTCCATTGGTTCCGGCCCAGACATTCATCAAGGGTAATTCGGGTCCATCCGCCAGCCGGAAATTGTCAAACAGACGACTCATGTTGCCTTGCGCAGAGCGCACCTGGCGGAGCGGGTCGAACCATCGCCCCGTGTTTTCGATGTTAGGCTGCATGCCGATCTCCCTTCTTGAATAGAACAACGTCCAGGTCTTCAAAGGTGCATCCGCGATGCGCAGGTCACATTGATGGCCGTCAGTTTCAGGCCTTAAAATTCGTGTATTTGTTTTGGGGTCCTGGCAAAAATCTCCAGCGGCTTCCCGACGAGGGGACGTTTACGAAGGGCGGGGCAGCGAAGATGCCGATAACCAATGGCGATCCATATGCAACCCTCGGCGTCAAGCGCGATGCCTCGCAGAGCGATATCCAATCGGCCTATCGTCGCAAGGCAAAGAAGCTCCATCCCGATCTCAACCCCGGAAACAAACAGGCTGAACAGGATTTCAAAGCACTGTCAGCAGCCTACGAGATCCTGCGCGACGAAGAAAAACGCCGCAAATTTGATAATGGCGAGATCGATTCTACGGGCACGCAAAGGCAAGAACGGCGATACTATCGTGACTTCGCTGATGCCGGCACGGCTGGTGGGTCCTACGACGATGGCGATGGCTTCGCGGATTCTGCCGGCGGCGACATCTTTGCCGAATTTTTCTCTCGTCAAGAGCGGCGGGGCTTCCGCGTGCCGGGTGCCAACGTCCGGTACTCAATGGAGATCGACTTTCTCGATGCGGTCAACGGCAGCACACGCCAGGTCAAGCTATCAGACGGCGAGATGGTGGACATCCACATCCCCCCAGGCACCCGAAACGGGCAGACCCTCAGGCTGCGTGGCAAGGGCCACGCCGGCGGAGGTGGGGCGGAAGCCGGTGACGCTCTGATTGAACTTCACGTTCGCCCTCATCCTTTCTATCGGCGCGAGGGTGATGACATTCATCTGGACCTCCCGATCACGCTTGGCGAAGCCGTCCTCGGTGGCAGGGTTAAAGTGCCGACACCTGCCGGACCCGTGGTTGCGACCATACCGGAGAATTCGTCCAGTGGACGGATTCTGCGCATCAAGGGAAAGGGCGTGGCTCGCCCAAAAGGCTCTCGGGGCGATGTCTATGCCTTGCTGAAAATCATGCTCCCCGAAAGTCCGGACGCCGAGTTGAAGACGTTCGTCGCCCACTGGTCGGCCGGCAAAGTCTATAATCCTCGAGACAGGATGGGAGTGTAGATGATGAATCAAGAAGAATTTGCACATAACCTTCAAATCGATATCGCTCAGTTGCGCGCCTTGACGGAGCGAGGCTGGATATCGCCTTTGATGATCGACGGGCAGGAAACCTTCCGGGACGTCGATCAGGCAAGAGCCGAATTGATAGCCGATCTAACAAATGAAATGGGCATCAATGATGACGGCGTGGAGGCCGTGCTGGTCCTGCTTGACCAGCTTTACAGCCTACGCCACGCCGTCGGCGATCTGATCGACACATTGGAAGGACAGCCCCTTATCATTCGGCGTCGTATCGTCGCGGAGGTCCAAAAGCGCAGGAGACTTGCGCATCTGAGATCGCGTCCGCGTCGATGAAACAATTCAAGACGCGCAAGCCTTGGGTTCCAAGATCACCGACAACAAAACCCGCCACAACCACGTCGCGTCGGGTAGCTCAGCCTGTTCATTGCATCGCGGTTCCATTCTTTTGCTGTCCCTTGATCGCAACACCAACCATCGCAGGCCTGAGCAGCCGGCCGTGGAGCAGATAGCCCGGCTGCAACACCTCAACAACAGTGCCTTCCTCGGCGGTCGCATCGGTGTGCTCGTGAACCGCATGATGAACGTGCGGATCGAAAGCCGTGCCGAGCGGATCGATGCGTTGTAATCCATGGCGGGAAAGCGTGGATAGCAGATTGGATTCCGTCACCTCCACGCCTTTTAGGAGCGGGCCGACGGTGTCGTGGTCAGAAGTCCCCTTCGGCACGCTGTCAATTGCACGCCGGAGATTGTCGAGCGTGTCCAGCAGGTCTCCCGCCAATTGCGAGGCCGCAAACTTGACGGCCTCATCACGCTCTCGTTGCATCTTCTGCCGGATGTTCTGCTGCTCGGCGAGCGCCCGCAACAATTTGTCCTTCACATCAGCCAGTTCGGCCTGCAGGGATGCCTCTGAGCCCGTACCGGCCTCAGATCCAGCGCCCGTCGTCTGGCCAGTTGGGTCCGATCTTGCCACGTTTGGCTCGTCCTCCTTCCGAGGGTCCGCGTCAGCCATGGTGCTCGCCCTTGCCGTCGACTTCATCGAAATCAGCGTCCACGACATCCTCGGTCGATGCGCCATCCGACGCGTCGCTGACTCCAGAAGACGATGCGCCGGATGCTTCATGCACCTTGGCTCCAAAATTAACGGAAGCGATATTGAGGGCCTTTGTCTTGGCCTGTATCTCGTCCACGGAGTCACCGGCAATCGATGACTGTAGTTCTTCGATCGCTTTTTGAACCGGGGTACCGTCAGCCGGTGAAGACTTTTCCTTTGCTTCGTCCAGCGCTTTCTGGCTGATGCCGATCTGCGCATCGGCCTGATTGCGCGCCTCGACCAAGGCGCGCCTCTTTTTATCTGCCTCGGCATTTGCCTCAGCCTCCTTGACCATGCGGTCAATATCGGCCTGAGAGAGTCCACCGGACGCCTGGATCTTGATCTGCTGTTCCTTGCCGGTGGTCTTGTCTTTTGCCGTGACATTCACGATGCCGTTGGCGTCAATGTCAAAGGTGACCTCGATCTGCGGCACGCCACGCGGCGCGGGCGGAATTCCCACCAGATCGAACTGGCCGAGCAATTTATTGTCGGCAGCCATTTCCCGCTCGCCCTGGAAGACGCGGATCGTCACGGCGTTCTGGTTGTCTTCCGCTGTGGAGAATACCTGGCTCTTCTTCGCCGGAATAGTGGTGTTGCGCTCGATCAACCGCGTGAACACGCCGCCAAGCGTTTCGATACCCAACGACAGCGGGGTCACGTCGAGCAGCAGCACATCCTTGACTTCGCCCTGCAGCACCCCCGCCTGGATGGCGGCACCGATCGCCACCACCTCGTCCGGGTTGACGCTCTTGTTCGGCTCCCTGCCGAAGATATCCGAGACGGTTTCCTGCACCTTTGGCATGCGCGTCATGCCACCGACAAGCACCGCTTCATTAATGTCCTCGCGCTTTATTTTGGCATCCTTCATCGCCGCCCTGCACGGTTTTTCGGTGCGGCGGATGAGGTCGTCGACCAGATCCTCGAGCTTGCCCCGCCTCAGCTTGATCTCCAGATGTTTAGGGCCATTCTGGTCCGCGGTGATGAAGGGCAAGCTGACTGTGGTCTCCAAAGCCGAAGAAAGTTCGATCTTGGCTTTCTCTGCTGCCTCTCTAAGCCGCTGCAACGCCAGGCGATCTTTACGGAGATCTATTCCCTGTTCCTTTTGAAACTCGTCCGACAGCCAGTCTACGATCCGTTTGTCGAAGTCCTCGCCGCCCAGAAACGTATCGCCATTGGTCGCCCTGACTTCGAATACGCCATCGCCGATATCGAGAAGGGAGATATCGAATGTGCCACCACCAAGATCGTATACGGCGATCTTTCTGCCATCTTTTTTGTCCAGCCCATAGGCCAGTGCGGCAGCGGTGGGTTCGTTGATGATGCGCAGAACCTCCAGCCCCGCGATCTTCCCGGCATCCTTTGTGGCCTGTCGTTGGCTGTCGTTGAAATAAGCGGGCACGGTGATGACAGCCTGGCTGACCTTGCTGCCCAGATAGGCCTCCGCTGTCTCCTTCATCTTCAGCAGAATATGGGAGCTGATCTGGCTTGGGCTATATGTCTTTCCCGCGACCTCGATCCACGCATCGCCGTTATCGCCTTTGACGATCTTGTAAGGGACCAGCTTCATGTCCTTTTCCACCATCGGATCATCGTACCGCCGGCCGATCAGTCGCTTAATGGCAAAAATCGTATTCTCGGGGTTGGTGACGGCCTGTCGTTTTGCCGGCTGCCCGACGAGAATTTCGCCGTCTTTGGCAAACGCCACAATAGAGGGGGTGGTCCGACCGCCCTCGGCATTCTCGATGATTTTAGCCTGCGCGCCTTCCATCACTGCGACGCAAGAATTTGTCGTACCCAGATCGATGCCGATTACCTTGCCTGCCATGTTCTTAGCTCCCAATGTTGAGGGCAACGCGACTGCCGCGCCACGTCCGAAGTCTCGCCTGTAAAAGGACTGCCGACCTTGACGCCCGTCAGTTTCACATTCCTATGAGACCAGACGGTCGAAACCTCTCCGGGGGGGGGGCACTTCTTTTCGTGGAAGAAGGAAGGGGTCGGCTCGGCGAGCTTAAGCTCGCAGCATCTTTCACGGCTTTCTTGTCGCCACTTGTGTCCTGTTGATCACGATGTGGCGCGGGCCATGCGGTGAGATCACCCCATGCTCCTGCAATTCGGTGAAGGCTCTGCAGACCGTCTCGGCAGAGATACCAAGCATGTCAGCAATGTCGTAGCGCGTGATTGGTAATGAGAGACCGTCCTCGTCACTTGCTGAAAGCCTATGATGAAAGTAGGTCAGGAATTCCCTGACCTTTTCCTTTGCGGTCATGGTGCTGATCACCAATAGATGCTCCTGCATACGTTCCAGCGCTTCGAAGACGTGCCGGTTGATTTCGACGGCAGTCTCCTTGTCTTCCTTCGCTAGAGCCTCCACGCGCTGGCGAGGGTAGCAGGCGACCAATGTTTCGTCCGCTACGGCCTGAACGGCAAATCTGTGATGAAGCCGCGATGTAAAACCGAAAAGATCTCCCGGTACGAAAATGTCGACGAGCCGTCGGCGCCCGTCGGCGCTTATCAGATACTTGCGGGCAGAGCCTGACACTATACGGTACCAAGTCTCGCTGCGCTCTTCCTGTCGATAGATTTCCTGCTCGCGATGGAAGCGACGAAGATGTGCAAGAGAGCGGAGTTGCGCTGGCTCAGGCATCGGCACTTCAGCCAAGCCTCGTGGATCGATTGAAGTTTCGGACAAGTCAACCATAGCGGGCCCTCCTCGCCAACTCAAGTGAGCGTCAAAGGAGCATTGGCCAGACCCGTTCAGATTAGAATTCGTGGAGTCCACGTATGGTAGAATCACGCAAAGAGCCGTGACTGAGTCCGCTTTGCCCAGCATTTGCTTTGCCTAGCAAAGTCGCCAATTGCGCCGGTGTCGTATGCCTTGTCGGCAAGGAACGTTGCGACGGGCCGCAGGTTGCTCAGCAGCCTTCCAGCAATAGGTGCATCGACAGCCTGACCGAGCCTGAGTTCCCGCTAAACCGGCCTGCCGTCTACATCGATAAGAGCATGGGCATCGCCGTCAAGCCGCGGCGGGAACGTCCCTTGCAAGGACCAGCAGATCCATCCATTTTAGCGTTGGCACCCTGTTGGTGAACGTGGACACAAGAACTATCGATCGTCGCGATATCTCCCATCGTCACTCCTTGAAAGAGCGCCAGAAGACGATCCCAAACACCCGTATTACGCCTAATTGTTCGCCAGCAGCGGGGCAATGACAGCTCTTTCTTCGTCGCTCAATTCGTAACGGCGCATGACACTCTATCTTCCAGAACATGGGGGCACGAATGAGGGAGATGTCTTCTCCACTAACGCCTCGGTCTAAGGCGTCCCCACCATCGGAAGACAATGAAAACCTCTATCGAAACAAAACATCACGTTTGGCGTCTGCTGCTACACTGGTTGCTTGATCCCAGGCATTGATAGAGGCTGAGCCATCAGCCACTCATTCCACACCGGTGTCGCTACATGGTTTCCCGTCATGGTTCGGAAAGACATGTGCTGGGCCTGTTACAGTTAGCGTTACGGCGTCGCCCTCAGATAAGATCGTACGGTTTGGGATGCGCAAACGCATTGCGAATGGCTCTCGGCTGCCGACCGTTATCGACACATCTGAAGTAGCGCCATTGAACTCGATGTTCGTGGCCGTTCCGTGCACGCTGTTGTTTGCGCCAGCATGACCGTTTCGCACAGTGACATCAATTTGTTCGGCCCGCACCATGATCCGCGCTTCTCCCGACCGTGTCGGACCGCCAACCGGGATATTGCCCAATGCGCATTGCGCCCAACCATCTAAGATCGTTGCCTGCAGAACAATAGCCTCACCTAGAAACCGCGCCGTTTTGACATCGATCGGTCGCGAATATACCTCACGCGGCGATCCCACCTGGGCAAACCGACCGCCCTCCATAACAGCCACCTGATCAGCGAAAGCCAGTGCCTCGGCCTGATCGTGGGTGACGAGGATGGTCGTAATGCCAGCCGCCGCCAGCACTTGAGCGACCGCGCGCCGTGTTGTCACGCGCAAGCTCGTATCGAGCGCGGAAAACGGTTCATCCAGAAGTATCAGTCGCGGCTTTCGCGCCAATGCCCGCGCCAGCGCAACACGTTGCTGCTGGCCACCGGAGAGCTGATCGGGCTTGCGGATGAGCATTGACCGCTCTAGCCCGACCATATCGATAAGCTCCAAGATCAGCGCCTCGCGTCCGGGCATGTGGCGCTCAAGTCCAAAACCAATGTTCTCGCTCACCGATAAATGAGGGAACAAATTTCCGTCCTGGGCGACAAGACCGATACCACGCTTATGTGCTGGGACTTGAACATGCCTGTCCGCGAGCAGACCGCCATCAAAGACTATGCTGCCGTCATCCGGCACGTCAAAACCGGCGATCATTCTGAGCAAGGTGGTCTTGCCGCAACCCGAGGGCCCGACGATTGCGGTACGCGTTCCCATCTCGACATGCAGATCGACACCGTCCAACGCCGCTACGCTTCCAAAAGATTTGCGCAGGTCTTTTATCTCGATCAATGTCATCGTCCTGAGATTTTTCTTGATTGGTGATGCAGAAGCCACGTCATAGGCAGCGAAAACAGCACCATCAGCACTGCATAAGGCGCCGCCGCCGCATAATCTATCTCACTGGTCAGCGCCCAAAATGCCATCGCCAGCGTGCGTGTACCGTTAGGCGCAAGCATTTGCGTCGCTGTCAGTTCGTTGAGGATTCCGAGCGAAGCAAGCGCCATGCCCGCTGCCGCTCCAGGGGCGGCAAGCCTGACGGTTGTGGACCATAAGGCGCGAACTGGCGAGCGCCCGAGACTCGCTGCCGCCTGTTCAAGTTCGACCGGCACTTGCGCAATGCTTGTTCTGAGGCTTACCAAAGCACGTGGCAAAAACATGATGATATAGGCGATCGCGATGGTCGCCACCGTTTGGTAAAGCGGCAAAGCCACACGCACAGTGACCGTAACAAGCGCAAGCGCGACGACAACGCCCGGCATAGCGCTCGAAAGATAATAACAGCTTTCCAAGAAACGGCTCGCCCGCGTTGGTCGGCGAACGGATAGCCAGGCGATCGGCAACGCAGCGACTGTGGTAGCCAGTCCACCCACCACACAAATGCCGAGAGTTTGGGTAAGCGCCAACCCGATTTCGTTCCCCTGCCAGATCGCCGTGCCGCCAGCCAGAAGCCACCGTCCCAACGTCCACGCGGGAATGCCAAGTGCGAACACCGCAGTGATGACGGGCAAAAGCAGGACAGGATAACGCCAACGTCCAAGTCGCTTCACCCCGGCGCGCCGGGCCACCCCTGAGCCAAGCCGTGCGTATCGTCTGCGACCGCGCAGTAGTGCTTCTAACCCTAGCAAGGCGAAACAGCAAAGGACGAGAACAACCGCCAGCATATTGGCCGCAACACCGTTGTAGGTGGACTGGAATTGCTCAACGATGGCGGTGGTGAATGTGTCGAAACGGATCATGGCAAAAAGCCCGTATTCGGCCAAGAGATGCAACGCAATCAGCAGTCCGCCACCGCACAAAGCAAGCCGCAACTGGGGCAAAACCACGCGAAAAAATACGGCAACAGGGGAAAATCCGAGAGCCGACGCCTGATCTTCCAATGCTGGATCCAACAGCCGAAAAGCGGCAGACACCGGCAGATAAAGAAAGGGAAAATACGCCACGACCGAGATCGCGATGCCGGCCTGCAGACCGTGCAGGCCGGGCCACAGGCCAATCCACGCATAGGAGTGTACGAAAGCAGGCACCGCGAGGGGAGTGATGGACAACCATGCCCAAAACCGCCGGGCGGGCATATCACTGCGTTCTGTCAGCCATGCCAATGCGACCGCCAGAACGCTACACAGGGGTACGGTGAAGACGATCAAGAGAATGGTGTTAAGAAGAAGTTCGCCAACGCGGGGCCGCCAAATGAGTCGAGAAGCAGTCTCCATTCCCGTCTGGATCGTCGCCCACATCACGAAATCGAGCGGCACGAGGGAAAGCAAGGCCATAACCGTAGCGCTCGCAAGAACCCACGAAGGGGCACCGAGAATACGCCTGCGTCGGGGGACGGCGAGCCCGCTAGGTGAAATGACAACCATCATGCGTCCAGGAAATGGCGAGACACCGCAGGCAAAGCCTGCGGTGCTCCAAAGTTGCAACCTTAAAAGCTTAAAGAATGCCAGCCGCGGTCAACATGTCGGTGACTTTGGCATTGTTGAGTTGGGATGGCTCCACTTTCGGCGCATCGAGGTCCGCGAGCGGCACCAGCGCCTTGTTTGAGGCTTCACCCTTGCCAACGGCATATTCAAAAGAGGTGCCGTCACGCAGAACCTGCTGGCCACCTTTGCCGCTCACCCACTTGAGGAAGGCCTGCGCCTGTTCCTTATGCTTCGACGCTGCAAGCACACCGCCACCGGAAATGCTGACGAACGCGCCGGGATCCTTATGTTTGAAATAATGCAGTGCGACGTTCTTGCTGTTTTCACCAGTTTTCGCCTGATCGCCGAAGTAATAGTAGTGATAGATCACCGCGCCTGGAATCTCGCCCGCATTAACAGCCTTCATCGCCGTCGAATTGCCCTTATAGGCAGTGAAGTTCGTCTTCATGCCCTTCAACCACTCGGCAGTTTCTGTTTCACCCTTCAGCTGAAGCAACGCGCCGACAATAGCTTGGAAATCCGCTCCGGATGGCGAGGCTGCCCAGCGACCCTTCCACTCGGGCTTTGCAAGATCGAGCATAGATTTCGGCAACTGGTCTTCGGTAAGCTTGGTTTTGTCATAGGCAAAGACTGTGGAGCGTGCTGCGATACCGATCCAGTGGCCATTCGCAGGGCGGAATTCAGCAGGGACCTGCTCTAGCGTCGCCTGATCCACCGGTTCGAATAGAGACTTGCTATCGACCAGCGCCATTGCCGGGGAATTTTCGGTGAGGAACACATCTGCTGGCGAATTCGCGCCTTCCTGAACGATCTGGTTTGCAAACTCCATGTCGCTGCCCTTGCGAACGGTCACAGGAATACCCGTCTCCTTCGTGAAGGCATCGGCCCACTCCTTGGTGAGACCTTCATGCTGCGCGTTGTAAATGACGATACCGTCCTCAGCTGCGACGGGTCCAACAAAACCTGCTGCGGTCAGCAAGGCGGCAATAGCGATAGAAGTGCCGAATCTCATGTCTATCCCATTCTTCTGTTTGGCAGCCAGTTTGAAGCCTGCCTCGGGTTCCAGTTTTTGAATACCGTCGAACACTTTGCACGACGAAAACTATTCACTAAAACTCCACTTATATCGCCTGAGAATGGATATCCATGCGGACTAAAGTCCGTATTGCGCGGCAATCGCTGTTCGCGTCGCTCAATCTTTCGAGTGCGCGTCCCGCCAATATTTAGCCGCTTCCGTGCGGTTGCGCGCATGGAGCTTGCGCAGGACACGCGTCATGACATGCTTGATGGATTTCTCCTGCAAATTCAACAGGCGAGCCACCTCCTTGTTACTGTTGCCATCCGCCACCAAAACGAGAATCTGCTCCTCCCTTGCGGTAAGGTCGGACATTGCATGCCGGTCGTGTGTTTCGTGCCTGGATGGCGTTTTTACTCTGTCGCCGTCGACAGACCTCGACATCCGGGAAGCCAAGGGTGGAGAGACATATGTCTTGCCCTCGAACACGTCCCTCATGATCCTTACCAATTCCGATGACTCGACGCCCTTAAGCACATAGGCGCGCGCGCCTGCCTCAATTGCCTCGACTATATCCCCCTGCTGTTCCGACGCGGTCAGGACGACGATAATGGCTTCCGCATCCTCGGCAAGGATGGCGGAGATTGCCGTGTGGCCACCGCCGGGCATGGAGAGATCGAGCAGAACGATGTCGGGCCTGTGTTTGATAAAGAGCAATACGGCTTCGTCGGAGCTGGCGCCCTCCGCGACGATTGTCATTCCGGGCTCGTCCTCAAGACTGCGGACCAAGCCCATTCGAAAAATGGGGTGATCGTCGATGATGACAATGTTCAACTTGCTTTCGTTCATCGTTTCTCCCGCATCTTCAGCCTCATATGGACCGACGCCCCACCGTCCGGCTGCATGTAGACCTCCATAGCACCACCGAGGCTTGCGACGCGCTCCCTTAGACCCACGAGTCCGAGCCCAACTGTCGAAGCGTCGGGAGAAAAACCGATGCCGTCATCCTTGACCGTAATCGCCGTATAACCGTCCCTCTGGCGCGTGATGACGTCGACGCGAGAGGCTTGTGCATGCCGTGCGGCGTTGCTCAATGTTTCCTGAAGGAAACGGTATATGCAGATCTTCTCCGCAACCGATTGGACGTCGATGCTGGCCAGATCGGCCTTGACGTGACTTCCAGAATAGAACTCGTGAGATTGGATTGCGCGCTTCACGACCTCGTCTGCGGAGAGCTCCTCCAGCTCCGGCAAACGCAAGCCTCGGCAAATGTTTCTGATCTCTTGTAATGCGTCGGCGACTGCCCGCTGGATCAGACTGTGATCATCTTCCCGGGCTTTCCCCTGCTCGATTGCTTTGAGCCGCATGGTGGCAAAGCCAAGCATCTGCGCAGGCCCGTCATGGAGCTCGGCTGAAATGCGGCGCAGGTAACGCTCATTCAGCGCGGCGGCATTTTGCGATGCAGCGTCAATGTGCTGGCGCAAAGCAATGTTTGCGGTCACCATATTGGCAAGCTCTTCCACCTGATCGTCCAAGGCACGCTTCTGGCGTTCGATTTGCACGCTGCCGCGGGCGACAATACCGTAAAGAAGCATGAGCATGCAGATCGTGACCGCAGCCACGACAAGCCAACTTTGGAAGAGAACCTTTTGAAGTTCAGCAAGGATGTCGGCGGAGAATTCGTAAAGTTCCGCCACCCCTATGATCTTGCCCGTTCCAGTCTCATGGATCGGGCTGTAAACTTCGATCAATGGATACCCGCTTTTCCGCTCCAGCGAATGTTCCTGCCCATTTAGCGTGGTGAAGGATGCATCCACCTGCCCTGCCAAGGCTGCCTTCAGCCCTTGCCCAGGGGCAAAATGCTGACCGATCAAATTTGGATCGCTGCTGAAAACGATTGTCCCGTCAGGCCGCCAGATTTTGAACGAAAAGAGTTCCTTTGCCAAAGGCCCCTTCTGGATCATGTCGAGAAGACGGCGCTGCGACTGCTCGCTGAGAACACTCGATTGGCCCAACTCCTGTACCAGCGGCGAAACGATGCTGTCCACGAAAAGCGCGGTCTCTCCCGCCCTCTCTTGAACAAGGGCAGTCTCGATGTGGGACGTGACCCATAAGCCAATCGTAAGCATCCCACCCGTAACCACGAGCAATCCCATAATTATAAACTGGCGCGCTAGTGTCAGTTGTGGTGGGAGGTGAAAAGCGATGTTGCGAACATGAAATGTCAAATCTAGTAGGCTTCGCCTCTTAGAAGAAGTTCGCATCGTCTTTTTCCGCGTCTACGAGACTGCCCGCCCCCCGTAAAATAGGAGAAATTGGTAAACATAGGGCGCGGGTACTGTAGGGTGCCGCAAAGCGATGATCAACCGGATCCGTCCATATGGATGGTACAGCGTATTGGGCTACGTTAATTTCCGCTGGAAGATGGCGGTCGGTGACGGGTGGCCCGATTTTGCGCGAGCGGGAGCTGAAATTTTCCGGGGTTATTGGGGCAGCTCTACGGGGGCCGATGGGCCGTTCATGACGCCGCACTTCCAAAGTAGTTCCTCGACCAACCGCGCGCTCAGCGGAAAGAAATACAACCACACTGCTTGAGTAATGATCTACCGTGCGAAACGATGGTTCTTATAGCCAACGATCGATGAATTTATAACGACCGATTAGCCATTACTGTTCACCAACAACGCGACAATGTACCGCCACCATTCGCAATTTGGACTTCATTCTTGAACCCAACCATGCCCTCAAGAATTTGGCAAAACCGCTGAACCGGCCGCCTGCGATTCATCGTGCGGCCAAGCATTGACCTCGACAGCCGCGCCCTGGAGGGGCGGCAAGTTTTGCTCGAAATTCGTCAATCCTCATATTATCCAAATTGGATATCTTGCGGCTAGAAGATTAAAAAGGGTGCGATACTATTGGTCGCATAAAAAATAATCATATTCATTTTCAAGCCTGCCGGGTCTCACCTCTTCTTGTGATCGGTTTTCCGGCCGAGTGGAAGGTATCGGTTCACGCAGGAGCTATTCGGATTTCTCTCACTCTTATCAGGAGTCGCTTGATGTTTGGCTTTTCCTTCTCTCTTGCCAAAATGACCGCCGTCGTCGCCGTAGTAAACCTTTCGATTGCAATGCCGGCGGTCGCCGAGACGATCCGCATAGGACTGGGCGTCGACCCTGCTCACGGCGAGTATTTCGTTGCGGCCGAGCGTGGACTGTTCAAGAAGGCAGGACTGGATGTGGAGCTTGTGCGGTTCACGCAGGGTGGTGAAGGCGTCGATGCCGCGCTGACAGGGCTCGTCAATATTACCAGCGCTGCCGATATGACCACCATGATCCGCATGGCGCGTGGACCTCTGAAGCCTTTGGCCATCGGCCAGCGATCCATCAATTCCATCAAACTCACCGTGTCATCCAAGGTGCAGTCCATCAACGATATCAAGAAATTCGGAATTGTGGCCGGGTCAGTCAGCGAATACGCCGCACGCGCCGCTCTTAAGAAATTTGGCGTCGACGCTACGGGCGTAACGTTCGTTCGCTCCGGCCCGCCAGAATTGCCAGCGTTGCTGGCGCGTGGTGACATAGACGGTTACTTTGTCTGGGAGCCTCTTGCCAGCTTGGGGGTCCAGCAGGGCGGCAAGATTTTGATGACCAGCGTGGACGCTGGCTATCAATCCCATATGTGGATCACTGCCAACGCCGCATGGTACGAGACCCACAAGGACGAGGCAAATCGCTTGGTGGAGGTATTGTCGGAGGCGGCAAAGATCATCGCCGCCGATCCAGAGGCTGCAGCCAAGGATATCAATGCGCAGACACGCCTGCCTGTCGACCAAACCGCGACCACGCTGAAAATGTATGACTGGTCCGTCCGGAAATTCACCTCGCAGGACATTGAGGGCTACAAGAATATCGCCACTTTTCTTGCCGAAAACAAAATGACAGACAAGCTACTCGATGTCGCCGCTGCCGTCCCCGTCGATACGTCCGGGACGAAGTGAGATGCACGGCGCCTCAATCCTCATCGAGCACATCGATATCGACGTACCCGGCCGCAAAATCGTCGCGGACATCAATCTCTCGATAAAGGCCGGTGAATTTATTTGCCTTCTTGGCCCCTCCGGCTGCGGCAAGTCGACGATCCTCAATGCGATTGCTGGCTTTATCGACGTCATTGGCCGTCTTGAGGTCGGCGGCAAAAAGGTATCCGGCCCCGGCCCCAACCGCGGCGTCGTCTTTCAGAGCACGGAGGCGCTGTTTCCGTGGCTGACGGTGGAAGAGAATGTCGAGTACGGCCTTCGACTGAAAGGCGTGCCGAAGAGTGACCGTCGCAGGACGGCAGACCGCTTTCTTCGCCTGGTCGGACTATCCCATGCGTCCAAGCAGTTCCCCTCACAATTGTCCGGCGGTATGCGCCAGCGGGTGCAGATTGCCCGTGTCCTGGCCAATGAACCGCAGGTCGTTCTGATGGACGAGCCTTTCGGAGCGCTTGATGCGCAAACGCGCGAAGTCTTGCAGCGGGAAGTCCAGCGTATCTGGAACGCGACGAGAACCACATTTGTTTTCGTCACCCACGATATTTCCGAAGCGGTTCTTCTCGCCGACCGGGTCGTAACAATGACCGCAGGCCCGGCAGCCGGCATCAAAAGCATAACGCCCGTCGCACTCGCCCACCCCCGTGACCTGACAGATCCCGAATGCGTGCAACTTCAACGCGACTTGCGCAACACCATAGCCAACGAGGTGGATCGCGCCATGGGCAACGAAACCGCTGGAGAACGGGCTGCATGAGTATCGACAACAGCGCCTCCATTCAGACGCACCGGAGCGGAACCGTTAGCCAAATAGTGCGCCGCCTGCTTCGATCGCTTGTCAGTCGATATGGTGCGTTCGCAGCCTCGATTGCAGGCGGTGTCATCCTCTGGCAGATCGCCAGCGCCTTCAGCTCACCACTCTTTCTTCCTTCGCCACTGGCGACGGCGGAAGCGTTGATGTCCCTTTGGAGCGACGGAACGCTGCCGGCCTCGATCGTAGTTTCCGCCAGGCGCATCTTCATAGGCTGGATCACAGGCGTTATCGTCGGTGTGCCAATCGGCATGTTGATGGGGTATTTCAAGGTCATACGCCAGGTTTTCGACCCTTACATCGAGTTTTTCCGCTTCGTGCCGCCGACAGCCTTCGTCACCCTTGCGGTGATATGGCTGGGCCCAGGGGAGGCATCGAAGATCGCGCTGATCTTCTACGCGACCGTCTTTGCCGTAACGATGAACACGCTTGCCGGAACGCTTGCGACCTCGGAGCTTCGCCTGCGCGCCGCCGCCTCCCTCGGTGCAGGTCCTCTCGCAACGCTCACGACCATCATCGTCCCCTCCGCCATACCCTACATCTTCACGGGCGCGCGCATCGCCATGGGCAATTCCTTCCTGACCATCATCGTTGCCGAGATCGTGGCCGCGCAGGAAGGCCTCGGTGCCCTGATCTGGAACGCACGCAACTATGCGCGCACGGACTGGGTATTCGCGGGCATCATCGTCCTGGGGCTGCTCGGTTTTATATTCGACCGCATCCTGAGGGTGGTAGCAGTCCGGACACTCAAGCGATACGGCGTTGCGGCCTGACACGCCCTGATCGCTCGCTGTGATGCGTCCCGGAAAACAATGTACGTGAGCCTGACCTCGATAAAGAAGGACGGAAATTTCTGCTCATTTTATGATCGAAAATTTTCTTGCCTAAAGAGTACTCAGCAAATTATGGTAATATTCACGCAAAAACGTGGAGGGACCGATATGACACGACCACTCTCCATTGCCATACACGGCGCAGGCGCCGTCGGGTCAGCGCTCGCCGCGCGCCTAATGGCAGCAGATCTACCGCCAGAGGTGTCGGTAACACTCATCGCCCGAGGCACCCGCTTGGGACAGTTGCGTAAAAACGGGCTTTCGCTGACAGATTTGACGGGGCGGATCGATGTGTTTCCGGTCGCCGTCGCCGAGCGCGCGATCCGACCGGTCGATATCTTATTTCTCTGCGTCAAGGGTCATGCCATCGCCGATGCGCTGACGGAAGACCTGCCATATGTCACGGCAGAAACTGCGGTCATTCCGCTCGTCAATGGTATCCCCTGGTGGTACTTCGCCGACACGGCGCAAACACGCGCCGTATCCGCCGTCGATCCAGACGGGCGTCTGCTGAGCATGCTGGACTCCCGACAGATCCTCGGCTGCGTGGTTTACATGACCGCCGAATTGGACGCCGAGGGAATGGTTACGGCGCATAGCCCGCACCAACTGGTTATCGGGCCAGCCACAGGCCCCATCACGGACACACACAAGCGTGTCGCCACATTCCTTGAATGTGCAGGGGTGAAAACGACGCTAACCCCCACCATTCGGGAAACTATCTGGCAAAAGTTGACACTCAACCTCGCCACCAACCCACTTTCCGCGCTCACCGGCGCGTCGGTTGCCCAGATATCGCAAGATCCAGCCTTAATGAGTGTCGCCCGGGCGATTGCCGATGAAGTGAAGGCGACGGCGCATGCGTGGGGCGCGGAGGTCCCCGGCTACGAAGAGTTTCGTACCAAACTGCGTCTGGCCGGCGATTTTCCGACATCCATGCTTCAGGACGCCCGCGCTGGCAGACCTCTGGAAACCGGCTCGATCTGTCAGGCGCCTCTCGATCTAGCCGCAGAAGCCGGCGTGGCAATGCCACTTACCCGCAATATCGTCCATCTGCTGCGACATGTAGCGCCGGGCTGCCACTCTTCACAGACGTTAGGAGAACCGCATGAACGCCCCCTTTCCCGAATTGCTTAACGGCAAGACCGAAGCCGAACTGCGCGTGCAACTTGCCGACTTCTACCACTTGGTCAGCTATCTCGGCTGGACCGAACTCATCTTCAACCATATTTCGGTCCGGATACCCGGACCGGATCACGTTTACCTCGTCAATCCTTTCGGGCTTCACTATGACGAGGTGACGCCGGACAATCTCGTCAAGGTCGGCGTGGACGGCAAACTCGTCGAGGATAACGGCTATAAGGCCAATCCCGCTGGATTTGCGTTGCATGGCGTAATTCACCAACATCGCCCGGATGTCGGTTGTGTCGCACATACGCACACCACGCCTATATCGGCAATTACGCTGAAGGAAAGCGGCTTCGAACACGACAGTTTCTATGGCGCCCAGCTCTACGGACGCGTCGCCTATCATGCATTCGAGGGCATCACGCTCTACGATGATGAACGGGAACGCATGCTGGCCAGCCTTGGTGATAAAAACGTTCTGGTGCTGCGCAATCACGGCATCGCGGTGGCAGAGGCCGACATTCCCACGACCTTCATGTTGCTATGGACCGTTCAGCGTGCAGCAGAGATCCAATGCGCAGCCAACGCGCTGCCTGGCGCGAACACATCCCTGCCCCCGGCCATCATGGAAAAATGCGCAACGGACGCGCAGCGTTTGATCGAAAAAGCAAGCTTTGCCCAGTTGCTGTTCGACGCCATGGTCCGAAAGATGAAACGCGACCGTCCGGCGCACTGACGGCATCGCATTTGTCGCACTTTAACCGTGCCGGACGTCTTCGGTGCGACAGGCTCTCCGTGCCGTTGAAAAACTATTTAAGTATCTGAAAATAAACAATAAATTCTAGATTCGAAATTGACTCGGTCCGGATTTACAGTAACATTCACGTAAATTGAAGAAAGCTGGACATCATGCAAGACGCTCCGCGACCATTAGCGACACCCGCCGAAGCAAGCCGCCCGCAGGGCTTCGCCATCACCGTCCCGCTGGATCTCGGTGGGACTGGACCGACAGTTGTGGTGAAGGAATGCATCGCGATTGCCGGCCACCCGACGAGGAGCGGTTCCGAAGCGCTTGCCAGGGCGCCTATTTCCCCCGATCACGCAGCCGTGGTGCTCTCGGTTCTGGAGGCGGGTTGCCGCATTGTCGGACGCGCCAACATGCATGAACTTGCCTTCGGCATGACAGGCGTGAACCGCTACCTCGGCACGCCGATCAACCCCCGATGGCCGGACAGGATACCCGGCGGATCGTCTTCCGGTTCGGCCGTGGCCGTGGCCGCAGGTCTTTGCGATTTTGCAATCGGCACCGATACCGGAGGCTCGATCCGTCAACCCGCCTGCTGCTGCGGAGTTTACGGCTTCAAACCCACTTTTGGCCGAGTGAGCCGAGCAGGTGCCGAGCCCGCCGAAAGCTCACTCGATTGTATCGGCCCTTTTGCAGCCAGCGCAACAATGTTGACCCGCGCCATGAGCGCGATGGACCGCACGTTCACCGCGCAACGTCTATCGCGCCCTCCCGTTCTCAAGCGCGTGAGAACGGGCATTGTGGATCCTGCGATAGAAGCGGCGATGGATGTTGCCCTCGCTGCCGCCGGACTGACGCCGGAAGACACGGAACTGGAAGGACTATCCGCCGCCTACGACGCAGCCATTACCGTTATCAATCGCGAAACAGCCAACGCATTCGGCGATCTGGCGCGCAGCGCAGCACCGATGGGAGAGGATGTCCGCAACCGAATCCTTAACGCTGCGAAAACGACGGATGAAGCGCTCGCCAACGCAGAAGCCGTGCGGGCCACTTTCACTGCTGCGGTCGATGCAGCGCTGGCTGGGGTCGATGCACTCATATTGCCGACAATGCCGGTCGTACCGCCGACACTTGCAGAAGCACAGGATCCGGCAGCCGTGCTGCCGCTGACCCGGTTGATCCGGCCATTCAATCTTTCCGGCCATCCGGCGCTTACGGCGCCGCTTCTAACCGCGCAGAACCTTCCGGCAGGATTTCAACTCATTGGCGCAAAGGGAATGGACACGCTGCTGTGTGCCGTTGCCGAATGGCTTGAGGAGCGCATCGAAGGCCGCAACACAGAGAAGGTGATCGAGTGATGGACCAGGTCTCTTCGCCTAATCCTGTTAAACCGGTGACGCTTGCAGCCACGCTCGATGAAATTCGCGCCCGCCGTCACGAATTCGAAGCCCTCGGCCATATCCCGCTCGACATGGTGGAGAAATTGCAGGCAATCGGCTGTTACCGCGCTTTCGTGCCGAAGGAGCTTGGCGGCGACGCCCTGAGCCCTGCCGAGTTTTGTGCCCTCATCGAGACGCTGTCCCAAGCCGACGCCTCCACAGGCTGGGTGGCAAGCTTCGGGGTCTCCGCAACCTATCTCTCCGCCCTTCCGCCGGAGACCTTTCGTGCCATCTATGCCGCCGATCCAGACAGCGTATTTGCCGGAGCCTTGTTTCCTCCGCAGCCCGCCAGGCGCATCAATGGCGGTCTGTCGGTCAGCGGACGGTGGAAATACTGCTCTGGCTGCATGGGCGCCTCGCTCATCGGAGCCGGGGTCACTCTTGCCGACGGTGCGGAGACGGCCCTGCCACGCATGGCGATCATGCCGCGCGCAGCCGTCCGCATCGAGCAGACCTGGAAAACCACCGGTCTGGCGGGCACCGGCAGCCACGATATCGTCGCTGAAGACGTCCAGGTTCCTGAGGACTGGACTTTCGTGCGCGGCGGCCCGTCACGCCAGGACGCGCCCGCATTTCGCTACCCCGCCATGGCGCTCGCGGCCCAGGTGTTGGCCGTCGTTTCCCTTGGCGCGGCGCGTGAAGCACTCGATCATATACGCGCTGATGCCGGCAGAGTGTCGATCACCGGAGGCCCAACGACAGCGGCGCGCCCATGGTTGCAGGCAGACTTTGCCCGCAGCGAGGCGATGCTGAGGGCGTTGCGATCCGTCTTCTACGACACGATCGACGAGGCGTGGGAATGTCTCTTGCGTGGGGACAGCATTGACCGAGACCTGCATACGCGTCTGCGCCTTGTCGCAACCCAGGCCGCGCATGGGGGGGCGGATGTGGCGCGCGCCGCCTTCTACATGGGCGGAACCGGCGCTATCGCCAAGGGTCACATCCTGTCTCGAACCATGATGGATACCGCCGCCGTCGCCCAGCATGCCTTCATGGCTGAAGGCACCTGGACTGCGGCCGGTGCCGCATTGCTGAACCAGCCGACAATGCCGGGCTATCCTTAATCTCCGCCCCTGACCGAGAGGACATCCTATGACCGAAAAGCCGATCCGCACTCTCTTCTGCATCGCCGTGCTCCAGAATTTCTTCGATCTGCCCTCCGCCGATATCGGGGTCGTTTGGAAAGCAACCGGCAAAATGCTGTCGGGCATCGCCAACCTTCCGGGTGTCACCATTCTCGGCACCCTTGACGATGACGAAACCATGGTCGGGACCTCCCCGAATGGCTGGCCATGGACATGCTATATCCTCGCCGACTGTCCAGACCGGGAAACCGTGCGGGCGGCCTGCAATCTCTTTCGGACCATCGAAGTGGGCGAACACCGGCTGTGGAAGTACCTGCGGGTCGAAGCCCGGATGGGCCGCGTTCTGGAGATTCCCACGCTGTGACGTCTGTTCAGGATGCAATTGCCCGTCGCCTCGGGCTTCTGGAAGCGGAGACCGCGATCAGGGCCTGCCTGTCCGACTATATGGACATTTGCGACCGCATGGACGAGGCGACGGACCTTGCCCCGCTCGGTGCCCTTTTCACCCGCGATGCGGTTTGGATGGGCGGTGGCGGACGCTACGGCAAGGACTTCGGCAGTCACGAAGGGCGCGAGGCGATCATCGCCTGGTTGTCGCGCTTTTGCACGACGCCACCGCACTTTGCCATGAATGCGCATTTCCTCGGCTCAGAGGCGATACGAGTTTTGAGCGACCGCACCGCGACAGGCCGGTGGATGATGTTACAGACGCCGACCTTCGCGAATGGCGAGAGCTACTTGATGGCAGCCCGGCTGCAGATCGGTTTTGCCTTTGAGGAGGATCGATGGCGCATGGCGCATTTTCACACGACCAACCTCTATGCCAGACCCGTTTCCTCCTGGGACCAGAACGTGCCTATTCCGAAACCGCTGACCGCCGCCGCTCCCTTCACGGTCGCCGCCACATACAAGGAACCGTCCTGATGCTCGACATTTTGAATACCAGCCCTGACTGGTCCGGACTCGTCAAGCCCGACCACGTCGATACGCCAATGTATGAAGACCCGGCCATCTTCGAGGCCGAGATGGACAAGATATTCAGTCGCACATGGGTCTGGGTGGCCCATATATCCGAAGTGCCGGACAAGGGATCATTCACGCTGAGCTATGTTGGCACCCAGCCAGTCATCGTCAGCCGGGACCGCAAGGGTGACGTCCATGTGATGGTCAATCGGTGTCGGCATCGTGCCGCGACGGTTTGCGAAATCAAACGAGGCAAGACGTCGTCGTTCCAATGCCCCTATCACGGTTGGGGATACGCGCTCGACGGCTCCTTGCGCGGCGTCCCTTACACCGAAGGCTATGCCGACGACTTCGATAAATCCAGCTACGGCCTGAAGAGGTTGAAGGTCGGCATCTATAACGGCATGATCTTCGCGAGTTTCAACATGGATGTCGAACCGCTCGAGGATTTTCTAGGAAACGCCCGAAAATGGATCGATCTTTTCATGAAGCAGGGCGGGGGCTTTCCCGTCAAAGTCAATGGTGAGCATCAATTCCGCTTCCCCGGAAACTGGAAGATCCAGCTCGAGAACACCACGGACGCCTATCACTTTCCGGTGGTGCATAAGTCATTCCTGCAGTCTCTCGACGCGGAAGCGGAAAAGCAGTTCTCATTCCTCGAGGGCGAGGGCTTCGTGGAAGATCTCGGCAACGGCCATTCAGTGATGGTGATGATGCCGGAACTGATCGATCTTGACGAAAACCTCGATGCTCCGATCCCCGAACGTTTCGAAGAGCTGGCCGAGGAGTTGCGCGCCGATTATGACGAAGCGCAAGTCCGCCGGATCGTCCGCGCCGTCGGTGGAACGGGCTTCAACCTCAACCTCTTCCCGAATGCGGCCTGCTCCTTGTCGTTCTTCCGGATCTTGCGTCCTATCTCCGTCAAGGAAACAGCCATCCGCCACATTGCCATCGGCATGGATGGCGGCCCCGAGGCGGGCAACCGCATGAGGTTGCGCATCCATGAACATTTCCAAGGGCCGATGGGTTTCGGCAGCCCCGACGACGCCGAGGTCTGGGAACGCGTCCAGCGCGGCAGTGCGGGGGGCCCTGACCTTCCCGTCATGGTCAACAGGGGCTTGGGCATTGAGAAGCCAAGCGAAAACGGTCTGCCGGTCGGCGATGTCAGCGCCGAGACCGGCATGCGCGGCGCTTACCGCCAGTGGAAAAGGATGATGCAGGGATGAATGAAATGCCAAAGATCGATCAGGTCATTCCCCTTCAGCAGGCGATTGAGTTCCTGTGGGCGGAGGCCGATATTCTTGACAAGCCGGACTATGACCGCTGGCTGCAACTGTGGAACGGAGACGGCCACTACGTCATTCCCATCGATCCGGAGACGGAGGATTTCGCCTCTACGCTCAACGTTGCCTATGACGACGCGCAGATGCGAAAGCTGAGGGTAGAGCGCTTGCAGGGCGGGTTTTCGATATCAGCAGCGCCGCCGGCGAAAACCGTTCGAACCATATCGCGCTTCGTAACCGAACAGACTGCGCCGGGGACACTCACCATCCGGTCCGCCTTGCATCTCGTCGAAGACAAGTTCGGACGTCAGCGGGTCTTCGCGGCGAACGTCACCCACCGGCTAGTCGTGACGAATGACGGCCTGAAAATTCGTGACAAAGTCATCCGACTGCTCAACTCCGACGGGGTGCTGACATCCATCAGCTACCTTCTCTGAGCGGAGGCAAGCTCATGACCACACCTTTACCGGATGTCATTCAGACCGCTGTGATTACCGGGGCTGCTTCCGGCGTCGGCGCCGACATCGCCCGCGCGTTGCACACAGCGGGTTTTCGCGTCGTGATCACCGATATCGATATGGAGGCTGCTGGGAAACTTGCTCTCGAACTCGACCTCGCGGGAGAGACAGCCGTTACCGCAACGCTCGATGTGAATGATCCAGCCGCATTCCAGGACGTTCTCGACAAGATCGTGGATCGATGGGGATCTGCGGAGGTTCTGGTCAACAATGCCAGCGTTACCGTCGCAAAGCCCGTGCTGGAGATTCTGCCGGAGGAATTCAACGCCGTGCTGGCGACAAACGCCGGAGGCACCTTCGCTGGCAGCCAGGTTTTCGGGCGCCATTTCAAGCTGCGTGGCTATGGCCGCATCATCAATATGGCATCGCTCGCCGGCCAGAATGGCGGCACCGCCACGGGAGCGCATTACGCCGCCTCGAAAGGCGCGATCCTCACCCTGACCAAAGTCTTCGCTCGAGATCTCGCACCCTTCGGCGTCACCGTCAACGCCATCGCACCCGGACCGATGGACACGCCGATGGTCCATCGGCTGATTCCCGAAGACAAGCTTGCCGGTCTGGTTGCGGGCATTCCTGTCGGCCGCATCGGTGATCCGAAGTTCGTTGCCGAACTTGTGGCGTTATTGGCCGGGCCATCGGCCGCCTTCGTCAACGGCGCATGCTGGGACATCAATGGCGGGCTTTTCATGCGATGAGACAGCTGCACCAAGATGACATTGACCATGACAGGAGAGGCCAGTGGCCAACGCCCCCTTTCAACTGAAGATCACCGACCGGCATGACGACCGCGGCAATATCATGCGGCTGACCCTGGCAGCGGCCGACGGTTCGTCGTTACCACCCTTCGATGCCGGATCGCATCTCGACATTCGCATTCAGGATCGCGCACAGGGCATCGACCTCTGGCGCCAATACTCGCTGTGTGGCGATCCTTCAGAGCACGGCGTCTATCGGCTTGGAATTCTGAACGACCCCGCGAGCCGAGGCGGCTCGCAGGCGCTACACCGGATCGCCCAGCCGGGCCTCGTAGTGGAGGCTAGCCATCCCCGCAATCATTTTCCGCTTGCACCTGATGCGCGTCGCTCCATCCTGATCGGCGGCGGCATCGGCGTCACGCCGATGATCGCGATGGCCTGGAGTCTTGAAGCCAAAGGATGCGATTTCATTCTTCACTACTGCACAAGAGACCCGGAACGCACAGCCTTCCTTTCCGACTTGCAAGGCTGGAGTTTTGCCTCGAAAATCAGATGCCATCACGACAATGGCCCTGATACGCAACGCTTCGATGTGCTTCGCGACATCCCGGAACCGGATGGCGGGACGCATATCTATGTCTGCGGCCCGCAAGGCTTCATGGATATGGTGATTGACGCGGCACAGACTGCCGGCCATGCGAACGAAAACATCCACCGCGAATATTTCAGCGCCGATATCGACACCAGCGGAGGTGCCTTCGAGGTGGTTGCACAGACATCCGGCGTCACGGTCGAGGTCGGCGCGGACGAAACCATTGTCAAAGCCCTTGCCCGGGTGGGGGTAAAGGTGGAGGTCAAGTGCGAAGAAGGGATCTGCGGCACCTGCCTCACCGACATTATCGAGGGGCTTCCCGACCATCGCGACGCTTTTCTGACGGAGGATGAGCGGCAGGACGGAACGGTGATGATGCTGTGCTGCTCACGGGCGAAGACGTCACGTCTTGTGCTCGATATCTGAGGTGCCGATGACCGAAGCTCCGACTGACGCCAAATTATTCCGTTCCGCCATGAGCCGGCTTGGCGCCGCTGTCAACATCATCACGACAGACGGTCCGGCGGGGCGCCACGGCATGACTGCTTCCGCCCTCTGTTCCGTCACGGACACGCCGCCTACTGTGCTTGTCTGCGTGAACCGCGACAATCGATCTCACCGGTTTTTCGTCGAGAACCGCGCGCTTTGCATCAATGTGCTGGCGGCCCGTCATCAGGCACTTTCCCTCGATTTTGCCAGGCAAACCGTTGAGGACCGTTTCGCCGGTGCCGGCTGGTCGACTTTGGTGACAGGGGCTCCCGCGCTTGAGGACGCGACCGTCGCTCTCGATTGCCGGATATCCGCGAGACAGGAGGTTGGAACGCATTCGGTGTTTTTCTGCGCGGTTCAGGCGACGCGGATATGGGACGGCGCGGCCGAGGGTTTGATCTGGTTCGACCGCCAATTTCACCCGCTTGCCGCAACAGGTTAATCGCACTCCAGCGAAAGGTTTTTACGTGGCTTCAGCCCTCGCCAAGCCGATCAAACACCCGCTTCAGAAGACTGTTCATCTGCGCAAGCTCCTCGCTGCCAATGTCGGCGAAAGAGCGCTGGAACACCGCCTCGACCAGAACGCGGGCGCGCCGAGCCTGCGCGCGTCCCTCTTCAGTCAACGTTACCTCCGTCACCCGCGCATCGGCCTTCCGGCTTCGGACAGTGACCAGCCCGTCCGTCGTCATGCGCTGGATAATTTTAGTGGTGGTGTTCAATCGGATGATGCAGAAATCCGATATCTCGGAAATACTGAGATAAGCATCCTCCGTGAGCGACGACAGGACGCGCCAACGCGGCACATCGAGACCGATCGGACGCAAGGCCTTCTCGACAGCAAGGACGTAGCGGGCATTGACGCGTGTGATCCAGTAGTACGGCCATTCGCTCTTGTGAAATGCGGCTTCAATCTGTCCAAGGGCGTCGGGATCGGTTTTTGTCTGCATGTATGCTTATGCCTTCACTTTTGGCAGATCGGATACATCACCTGCTCTCACGGAGCAAACAATACGAACAATCCTGGGCCGAAACCGCGGTCTCAGGCTTGATTGCCATCTAGAAAACTAAAAAACGACCAACCAGAGGATCAAGAACACATGCCACACGTCACTGCCTCCTTAAAGCTAAAAGTCACCCCCCTGTCGAAACGCCTGATGATGTCGTTGATGGTCGCTACCCTCTGGGCTGGCGCCGCAGACGCCCAGATCAAAGTCGGCGTTGTCACATCCTCCACCGGGCCGATCGCGCTGGTCGGTATCCCGCAGAAGAACACTATTCCTTTGCTGCCCAAATCTGCGGCAGGCCAAACCATCGAATATATCCCGCTTGATGACGGTAGTGATCCGACGGCCGCCGTATCCGCCTTCAAGAAGCTGATCGAGGAGCAGAAAGTCGATGCCATCATCGGCCCTTCTGGTTCGCCCAGTGCCATGGGCGTCATCGCATTCGCAGCCGAGTCCGGCGTCCCGATGCTGGCACCTGTCGGAACGGCCGCGGTCATCCTGCCAATGGATGACAAGAAGAAGTGGGTCTTCAAAACCACTCAGAACGACGATCTCGTGGCCAGGGCGCTGGTGGCGAACATGGTCAAGGCCGGCGTAAAAACGGTCGGGTTCATCGGCACCGCCGACGCGTTTGGAGACAACTGGCAGAAGGTCTTTACCGCCGAAGCCGGAAAGTTTGGGATAAAGGTCGTCGCTGCGGAGCGTTTCCAGCGCCAAGATACTTCACTCACCGCGCAGAGCCTGAAAATTCTCGCATCAGCTCCCGAGGCGGTTCTGGTCGCGGCACCGGGCAGTTCGTCGGTCCTGCCACAGACAACCCTCTACGATCAGGGTTATCGCGGCAAAATCTATCAGACCCACGGTGCGGCACTTCCCGATTTTCTCAAGCTGGGCGGCAAGAAGGTGGAAGGTACGATCCTTGCGGCCAGTCTCATGCTGGTCCTAGATGAAATGCCGGACTCCAACCCTTCAAAAAAGGTCGCGGTCGATTATGTCGCCGCCTATGAAAAGCTCTACGGCTCCAAACCCGCGACCTTCGGCGCCAATGTTCTCGATGCCGGACTGCTTCTCGAACGAGCGATCCCAGTCGCGCTGAAGAGCGGCGAACCGGGAACGCCGGGCTTTCGCGCAGCGCTGCGGGACGCGCTGGAGAATGTGAAGGAATTGCCCGGTGCACAAGGCATTTACAACATGACGCCAGCCGACCACAGCGGTTTCGACGAGCGAGGCCTTGAGATGATCACGGTTAAAAACGGCAACTGGGCACTGTTGAAGTAAGCCTGCCTCCTGCGTCGGGCGCTCGCCGGTGAGACCTGACGCAGAAATACGCTCAAGAAGAAATACGGGAACAGCAAAATGGATCACCTGAAACAGCATCGACCGGCAACGGGAGTGTGTCGCGCCTCGCATCGTTATCCAGGCTTTCGGCAGCGAGGAGATATCGCGTCATGAATCTCGTCGTCGCCATACTGCTTGGACAGGACGGGCTGACCAACGGCGCGATCTACGCCCTGTTAGCGCTCGCCATTCTTCTCGTTTTCTCCGTCACCCGCATCCTGCTTATTCCTCAAGGCGAGTTCGTGTCCTTCTCGGCGCTCACGATGGCCGCCATGCAAGCCGGCAAGCCGGTGCAGCTCGGCTGGCTGCTGCTTGCCTTTTGCGCAACCGCCATCCTCATGGATCTCTACACCGGATTGCGGGACAACGGGCGTTGGCTGATCAAGCCCACCATGATCTGCATCTCCATCTACGCGCTCGCCCTGACGCTTGTGACCTTTTTCCTTCCGTTGGCCAATGCTGGCGCTGCTATTCAAGCAGCCCTCACCACCGGTCTCCTCATTGCGTTCGGCCCGCTTTTCTATCGCGTCGTCTTCCAGCCACTCGCCTCCGCTCATTCGCTGGTGCTTCTCATCGTTTCCATTGCCTCCCACGTGGCGCTTGTGGGCATCGGCCTCCTGATGTTCGGCCCCGAAGGAATGCGCACGGAACCCTTTACCGATATAAGCCTCAACATCGGCCCAGCCATGATCAACGGCCAGTCCGTGGCCGTGGTGGTGCTGTCACTGGCGTTGATCGGCATGCTGTACGCCTTCTTTGAAAAGACGCTCTACGGCAAAGCCTTGCGCGCCACCGCCGTCGATCGCCTTGGCTCTCAACTGGTGGGAATCTCTCCCGCCCTTGCGGGTCAAGCAAGTTTTACGCTGGCGGCGTTAATTGGAGCACTGTCGGGCATATTGATCGCTCCACTGACGACCATCTATTACGACTCCGGCTTCATCATCGGCCTGAAAGGCTTTGCCGGCGCTATCATCGGCGGCCTCGCCAGCTATCCGCTCGCCGCTATCGGCGCGGTGGTTTTGGGTCTCGCCGAGGCATTTTCCACATTCTGGGCCAGCAGTTACAAGGAAGTGATCGTCTTTACTCTGCTGCTGCCCGTTCTTTTATGGCGTTCGCTGGCTCACAAGCGGGTGGGAGACGGCGAATGACGCTACGCCACCTTCGCATGCTCGGGCTTCTTGCCGCCGTTCCGCTGCTGGCGCTTTCCGCTCTCCTCCTGCCCGGCCACCAGATCACCATCGCCAACAACATCGGCATCTATGCGCTAGCGACACTCGGCCTCGTGCTCATGACAGGCGTCTGCGGCATGACAAGCTTCGGTCAAGCGGCCTTCGTGGGGATCAGCGCCTATACGACCGCGGCAATCGCCACCGGCGCGGGTCTGCCACCGGCGCTTGAATTCCTCCGCTACAACCCGCTGCTCAGCCTTGTCGCAGGACTGTTCCTCACCCTTGGTGTCGCCGCCATTCTGGGTGGCCTTACGTTGCGTCTCTCCGGACACTATCTGCCGCTTGGCACCATCGCCTGGGGCCTGTCGATCTACTATCTGTTCGGCACGAGCGAAACGCTGGGCGGATATTCCGGTCTTTCCGGCATCCCGTCCCTGGAATTGTTCGGGCTGCGTTTCGACAAGGCATATCTACTGTTTCTGCTGATCTGGTTTGCCGTCCTCTGTGGCATCGCGATCATGTTCAATCTGCTGGACTCGCGAGAGGGAAGAGCCATTCGCGCCCTCAAAGGCGGCCAGACAATGGCCGAGTCAATGGGCGTCAATACCTTTCGCGCCAAGATGGCGGCCTTTCTCGTCGCGGCGGCTTTCGCGGCCGTCTCCGGTTGGCTCTATGCCTACACCCAGCGTTTCGTCAATCCGACGCCCTTCGGCCTGCAATACGGCATCGAATACATGTTCATGGCCCTGATCGGCGGCATCGGCACAGTGGGAGGCGCAGTGGTGGGAGCAGCCACGACGACGTTTATGAAAGAGTGGCTACAGAACCTGCTGCCGAACATTCTCGGTCAGGGCGGCAACTATGAAGCCATAGTTTTCGGCATCATCATCGTACTGCTGATGCAGTGGATGCCGGGAGGCATCTGCGGCACCCTCCTTGCGCGATTGACCCGCGGCGGCAACCTCAAGCCGGTGGCTACGACGACCTCCGATGTCGTGCCTCTCGATCGCCGCGACCAACCTGACAAGACAGCGCCGATCCTCGATGTCCGCGGCATCACGCGCAAATTCGGCGGTCTTGTCGCCAACAGTGATATCTCCTTCGCCATCGACGCGGGTGAGATTCTCGCTGTGATAGGCCCGAACGGTGCCGGCAAAAGCACGCTCTTCAATCAGGTGTCTTGCGTCGACCGACCGACATCTGGCGAGGTGATATTCCGTGGTCAGGCAATCACTGGTCTTGGCGCGCGTCACGTGGCGAAAGCAGGCATGAGCCGCACCTTCCAGCATGTGAAGCTTCTGCCAGACATGAGCGTGGTGGAAAATGCGGCGATCGGCGCCCATTTGCGAGGCAAGCACGGCCTTATTGCCTCCATTTTGAGGCTGGACCGCAAGGAGGAGGTACAAATTTTGGCGGAAGCCACCCGGCAGCTGAAGCGCGTAGGTCTTGGGGATCATCTCTACACAGAGGCCGGAAGTCTGGCGCTCGGTCAGCAACGAATTCTGGAAATTGCCCGCAGCCTGTGCGCCGATCCCTGCCTGCTGCTGCTGGACGAACCTGCTGCCGGCCTCCGTTTCAAGGAAAAGCAGGCGCTCGCCGACCTGCTCAGAAAGCTGAAGGCGGAGGGCATTGCGATCCTTCTCGTCGAGCACGATATGGATTTCGTAATGGGGCTGGCCGATCGCGTCATGGTAATGGACTTCGGCCAGAAGATCGCCGAAGGCCTTCCTGCGGATATTCAGTCCAATCCGAAGGTGATCGAAGCCTATCTGGGAGGCGCCGAATGACCGGTACCTCACCCTTGTTGGCTGTTTCGGGCCTATCCGTGTCCTACAGCAAGATTGAAGCTGTAAGCGGTCTCGATCTCGAGGTCGGTGAAGGACAGATCGTCTCCGTCATCGGGCCGAACGGCGCTGGCAAGACAACCCTCCTGTCGGCGATCATGGGAATCCTGCCCTCACGCGGGACGATCCGCATCTCAGGCGAGGCTGTCGAGGCAGGGACGATCAGGGACCGGATCGATCGAGGGCTCGGTTTGGTTCCGGAAACGCGGGCGCTGTTTGGCACGATGAGCGTAGAAGACAATCTCAGGCTCGGCGCTTTCCGTTTCCACCGCTCTGCAGCGAGTAAACGTGCCGACACGCTGGAAGAGGTCTATACCCTGTTCCCGCGCCTGAAGGAGCGTCGAGCACAGATCGCCGCCACGCTATCGGGTGGTGAGCGGCAGATGCTTGCGCTCGGTCGGGCCCTGATGGGCCGACCTCGTCTATTGATGCTGGATGAACCGAGTCTCGGCCTCGCACCACTGATCGTCAGGGATGTTTTCCGTATCATCGCCGATCTGAGGCGCAAGGGCGTTTCTATATTGCTCATCGAGCAAAACGCCCGCGCCGCATTGAAGATCGCCGACTATGCTTATGTGCTCGAACTTGGACGCATCGCGCTGCAAGGCCCCGCCTCGGAACTCGCCCAGGACCCACGCGTGGTCGCAGCATATCTCGGCATGACCAGCCAGCATCAGGAGATGCTCGCCACATGACCCTCGCCGCGCCCAAACTGTACAATGCCGGTGGGCAATCGATTGCCGCTGCAACGCGCCGATAGGAGATTGCCAGCAACGAAGAGCGCCAGGCGCGTCGTTCCGGGAATGTCTGGGAACAGGCCTCCAAGCAAAGGGAAGAATATCCATTCCGGATATGATCGGCCTGGGCCTGGGGCGAATGCCTGAGCAATACTCTCATGACCGCGACGGGGACCGCCCTGTCGCGCCCGGCTTAAAAACCAGATTCGAGGAAATGAAAATGCTGTCAGTTGAAGAACAGATCGCGAGCTTGACCCGGAAAGTCGATGCGTTGCAAGCAGAAGCAGATATCCGCCGCATCGTAAGCCGCTACATGTTTCTGTGCGATGTTCCGATGCCCGAACCGGACGCAGAGGGAGGAAAGCGGATCGATCTCATCCTGGAACTCTTCAGCGATGATGCCCAATGGGAGGGCGTCGGCGCCTATTACGACAATCAATTCGGCAAGAAGCAGGGCAAGGCAGCACTGCGCCAGCACTTCGAAGGTTTTTTCGCGCCGCGCGAACCGCAGATGATTCTCAACTGCCACTATCTGACATGTGAGCATATCGCGGTGAATGGTGACGGCGCGGAGGGAACATGGGTTCACTTTCAGCCCTGGATCTTCAGCGACGGCACCTCGCTGCTGCGCTCCAGCCGGCTGTATAACGCCTTCAAGAGAGAAAACGACGTGTGGAAAATGTCACGATATCGAACCGAAAACGTCTTCGTAGCGCCCCTGCCGAAAGAGTGGTGGGACTCCATTCCTGCAGAATCGATCCTCATGCGAGATGCGGCGGCCTGACCTCTCGCAAGCTGTCGCTATGGCGGCACAGAGTGAACGGTTTTCTTATGCCACTTGCAGATCGCGTCGGGAAACGTCTAGATTTTATAACGTTGGGAGGCGGCAAGAGGGCTGCACATGAACGAGTACGAGATCAGCCGGATCATAGCGCTTGCGGACCGGCTGACGGCCCGTTTTCGTGTGGCCTTCCCCGAAGCGGGACAGAATAGCGTCTGGCAAATCGTCAGCAATCTCGTCCGCCTGCATCTCGAAGGCCATATGATAACGCTGACCGGCCTTATCGCTGCGTCCGGATTGCCCTATGGCACAGCGATCCGGTGTATACACGCACTTGAGGCGCGAGGCATGATCGGCCGGCAAGCGCGCAGCCGTAGCGGCAAGAGCTTCGTCTATTTTCCCACCCCCTCGCTTTTGAAAAACTTCGAGGCCTATGCCGAAGACGTCAAGCAAGAGTTGTCTCGAATGGTTGTGGAGGAACCGCGGCTCGACGCAACCAAATATTTTTTTGGCGGGGACCATCAACGCCACGCCCTGACGGAGCGTCAACTTCGGGGACTGCGCGATATAGAAGGCGTGGAAACACTGCAATTTCTGCTGCATAACGATTGGTACTTCATGTCGCTGCGTCACGTGTGGTCGGATTTTCGCAGCCGTATCGGCCCATCCGGCAATTTCACTCTTGTCGACCGGCAAACATTATATGAAACGATCAGGCGCAATGCCGAGCAACCGGTTTCCGGTGCCGACATCATCGCGATTGCGCCGTCATGGGTGGGAGAGATGGCCGCTGGCGCCATCATCGCGCCACCGGGGCAACATCAGCTTTGCGCAGACGTCGCCAGCCCACTGCATGCCATGCTGGCACCGTCAGGCCTCGAAATGGCAGTTCCCGCCTATGTGGCCATCGATCTGCTGGCCGTTCGCCGCGACCTTCTTGATGAAGAAGCCTTGAGCTACCCAACCAACCTTGATGCCGTCCTCGCCACGGCTCGGCAACTCCACACGCCGCGCCATAACCGTTACGGTATCGTCTGGAGCGGCAGTCGCGGGCTGGCGCTCGGGCACAGCTTCCTGTTCATCTTGTCATGCATGGGAGCGCAGTGGCCGCAAAACGGTGCCAATTCACTTGAATCGGTTGCAACGTTTCTGACAGGAAGCGAAAGCGTGGCAGCATTCGAGTATTTACGAATGCTGATCGAAGTCTCAGCCCCTGGCGTATTGAATGGGGGATCGGGGGAAACCCAGGCGGTGTTCGCCGCAGGATCAGCGGCGATGAGCTTTCTTTCGTCGCTAGATGCCACCCGTTTCGAACTGGACATAAATTCGAAGGTAAAGCACAGGGTCGCGTATCTTCCCCCTCCCATCGCAACCCGTGGCCGCGGGAAGGTACCCCTTGACGGCTTTTTTCTGGCGCTCCCGGCAAATCTTCCACCACCACGCCAAAAAACGGCCCAAGCCGTACTTGCGGCATTTGCATCGCCGGAAAGCACGGGCGTTGAAGAGGATGTAGGCCGGCTCCCTACCTCCTCACTCTTCAGCCTCATCCGAGATCCGGAACAGGCCAGAAACTCTGCTATCCACGCCCTCATTGCCTCGCTCACGCGGCAGCACAAGCTCGTGCCGCCTTCTCCTATCCTACCCCCGCACGAAATCGTCGTTACTCAAATATTGGGAGAACACCTGCACGACGCGTTGGCCAGTAACGCCAAAGACGGAGCGGCAGCACTCGCCTCGACCGCAAAGAAAATTCGATCCATAAGTTTAAACGCTTAACGGTTCAGAAAAGGAATGGTCCAAACTGTAATGGGCCACCAGAGGTCAGAAGAAAAGTAGTCCGAAATCGATGGGATGAAAGGCTGACGCTCCGCCGGTGCTAAAATGGCATCGTGTGTGAAAGGCACCCTCATTGAGGGAAATTGGCTTCGTTATACAGCGCGTCTCGAGTGCAGTCGTGTGTATGGCCCTTGATGACTTCGGCATATCACGCAAGACCGGCGACAAGATATTCAATCGCTACAAAGACGATGGGCTTGAAGCTCTGACGGACAGATCGCGGCGTCCGGTGCGCTACGCCAACCAACTCCCCGATCCTGTCGAGGCAATGATCGTGCGCCTCAAAAAGAAGAAGCCGCATTGGGGTGCGCGCAAGATCCGCGAGTTGCTGGTGAAGAAACTCGCCGGGGACGTCCGCATTCCGGCGAGCAGCACCGTGCACGCGGTGCTCGACCGCCATGGCCTTGTGTGCCAGGCCCGCAAGAGGAACCGGGCAAACAAGGCCATGGGCACCACGCTGTCGCAAGCCGTCAATGCAAACGATCTGTGGTGCGCCGACTTCAAGGGCGAGTTCAAGCTTGGGAATGGTCGTTATTGTTACCCTTTGACCGTAACCGATCAGGCATCACGCTATCTATTGGCTTGCGAAGCCTTTGAATCGACACGCGAGCAAGCCGTGATCAGTGCCGGCTGATCTCTACAGCGCCTCTTTGCACCCATACCTTGGCCTGCCGGACATCAATTATCCCTTCCATGACCGAGACATCATCGTCACCAAATTTCAATTGCTCGTCGCTCAATGGCGAGGTCACGGGATAGGACCAGCCGCGTTCGTCGGCGATATGGCCTACTGAGGATCACTAGGAGAGAGCATCGTGCCAGCGCCAAAACGCACGAAAGCCCTCCACAACGGGAGGGCTTTCGTGTTG
>Ga0308171_1000466_pt1 | contig 87304 bp, 63 predicted proteins | sample PhyGR1_FD_202135 | JGI IMG/M metagenome (GOLD analysis project Ga0308171, IMG submission 202135) | Phyllosphere microbial communities from UC Gill Tract Community Farm, Albany, California, United States - DLSLSG.R1 | ecosystem: Host-associated > Plants > Phyllosphere > Unclassified | place: USA...
GTGTACCGGCCAGCGGTCAGGGCCAGACGATCACCGTTAAGACTGATGTCCTGTCATTGAATATCAACACCCGAGGCGGTGATGTTGAACAAGCACAGCTGCTGACTTTCCCGGACAAACTGGGTTCCGACCAGCCGTTCCAGCTGCTTGAAACAACGCCAGCGTTCCTTTATCAGGCACAAAGCGGTTTAACCGGTCGTAATGGTCCGGATAACCCGAACAACGGCGCGCGTCCGCTGTTCAACGCTGCGCAGAACCACTTCGAGATGGCTGATGGCCAGTCCGAACTGCGTGTGCCGATGACCTATACCGCTGAAAATGGCGTGGTTTATACTAAAACCTTCATCTTCAAGCGTGGCGAATATGCCGTTAATGTCGATTATCATGTCAACAACACCACCCAGCAGCCGCTGGAAGTGTCGCTGTTTGGCCAGCTGAAGCAGACGATTGATCTGCCTAAGCATCGTGATACCGGCAGCAACAACTTTGCTCTGCACACCTTCCGTGGCGCGGCCTACTCCACCAGCGAGTCGAAATATGAGAAGTATAAATTCGACACCATCGCGGATAACGAGAACCTGAACGCCACCACCAGCAATGGCTGGGTTGCGATGCTGCAGCAGTACTTTGCAACGGCATGGGTTCCGCGTACCGAAGGCACCAACACCCTTTACACCAGCAACCTGGGTAATGGCGTGGCGGCGATTGGCTATAAATCTGCACCGGTCACCATTGCCGCGGGCGCACAGCAGAATCTGGGTGCAACGCTGTGGGTCGGCCCGGAAATTCAGGACAAGATGGCAGCGATTGCGCCGCACCTTGATCTGACCGTGGATTACGGCTGGTTGTGGTTTATCTCTCAGCCGCTGTTCAAACTGCTGAAATTTATCCACAGCTTCATCGGTAACTGGGGCTTCTCCATTATCGTGATCACCTTCATCGTGCGCGGCATCATGTACCCGCTGACCAAAGCGCAGTACACCTCGATGGCGAAGATGCGCATGCTGCAGCCGAAAATTCAGGCGATGCGTGAGCGTCTGGGTGATGACAAGCAGAAGCAGAGCCAGGAAATGATGGCGCTGTATAAAGCAGAGAAAGTGAATCCGCTGGGTGGCTGTCTGCCGCTGGTGATTCAGATGCCAATCTTCCTGGCGCTCTACTACATGCTGTCAGGCTCGGTTGAACTGCGTCATGCGCCATTTATTCTGTGGATCCATGACCTGTCAGCGCAGGACCCGTACTACATCCTGCCGATTCTGATGGGCATCACCATGTTCTTCATTCAGAAGATGTCACCGACCACCGTGACCGATCCGATGCAGCAGAAGATCATGACTTACATGCCGGTGATTTTCACCGTGTTCTTCCTGTGGTTCCCGTCAGGTCTGGTGCTGTACTACATCGTCAGCAACCTGGTGACCATTCTCCAGCAGCAGCTGATTTATCGCGGCCTGGAAAAACGTGGTCTGCATAGCCGCGACAAGAAGAAAGCGTAAGCGATCCAAAGCGGGAGCCATCCCGCCTTAAAATAGTCTATTCTCAGGCGGTCAAAGCGACCGCCTGTGTTTTTTGTAGCGAGAGAAAATTTATGAGCCACAGCGATACCATTGTTGCCCAGGCGACACCGCCCGGACGCGGCGGCGTAGGCATTCTGCGCGTCTCTGGCGCGAAGGCGGCAGAGGTTGCCCGCCAGCTGCTGGGTAAACTGCCTAAGCCGCGTTATGCCGATTATCTGCCGTTTACCGATAGCGACGGCAGCGTGCTGGATCAGGGCATTGCGCTGTGGTTTCCTGGACCGAACTCCTTTACCGGCGAAGATGTGCTGGAGCTGCAGGGCCACGGCGGCCCGGTGATCCTCGATCTGCTGCTGAAGCGTATCGTAGCGCTGCCAGGCGTGCGTATCGCTCAGCCGGGTGAGTTTTCTGAGCGTGCGTTTCTGAATGACAAGCTCGATCTGGCGCAGGCCGAGGCGATTGCCGACCTGATTGATGCCAGCTCGGCGCAGGCGGCACGTTCGGCGGTTAACTCGCTGCAGGGCGTCTTCTCAACCCGCATCAATCATCTTGTGGAAGCACTCACTCACCTGCGGATCTATGTCGAAGCCGCTATCGACTTCCCGGATGAGGAGATCGATTTCCTCTCTGACGGCAAAATCGAAGCGCAGCTGAATACGGTGATCGGTGACCTGGATGCGGTCCGTGCCGAAGCGCGTCAGGGCAGCCTGCTGCGTGAAGGGATGAAAGTGGTGATTGCGGGCCGGCCTAATGCGGGCAAATCGAGCCTGCTGAATGCGCTGGCGGGTCGTGATGCTGCCATCGTCACAGACATTGCGGGCACCACCCGTGACGTCCTGCGTGAGCATATCCATATTGATGGCATGCCGCTGCATATCATCGACACCGCCGGTCTGCGTGAGGCCAGTGACGAAGTCGAACGTATCGGGATTGAGCGCGCCTGGCAGGAAATTGAACAGGCCGATCGCGTGCTGTTTATGGTGGATGGCACCACCACCGATGCCACCGAAGCGGCGGCGATCTGGCCCGATTTCGTCTCCCGTCTGCCGCCGGAACTGCCGATTACCGTGGTACGCAACAAGGCGGATGTCACCGGTGAGTCTCTCGGCCTGACAGAAGTAAATGGTCACTCACTGATTCGCCTGTCGGCACGCACCAGCGAAGGCGTCGATGAGCTACGGGATCACCTGAAGCAGAGCATGGGCTTCGCGGGCAACATGGAAGGTGGCTTCCTGGCGCGTCGTCGTCATCTGCAGGCGCTGGAGCTGGCGGCAACGCACCTGGAGCAGGGCAAAGCCCAGTTGCTCGGTGCACGGGCGGGTGAGTTACTGGCAGAAGAGCTGCGTGTCGCTCAGCAGGCGTTAAGCGAGATTACCGGCGAGTTCACCTCTGACGATCTGCTGGGTCGTATCTTCTCCAGCTTCTGTATTGGCAAATAGCTTTACAGGCCTGACGGCAACGCGCTGTCAGGCCGCAATTCCCGCCACGCTCTCTCCTCTGTTATTCCTCTCTCCGCGTTGATTCTTGCTGATATGTTATTTTGCGGCGGCACCGCTTTGACGTATAACGGTTGATGCGCCGATCTGACCTGTGGCTCTGGATTGCGGTGAGTGAATCCCGCCTCATCCCGCTGTGTCGGGCCCGACGCAAACCCACTACGTGAACACCCTTGGGCGAACCTTTTCGCCTGTAACAGGAGAGTTACATGAGTACACCGCTCGACACTGCCGCACTGGACACGCTGTTTAATGATGCCCGCACCCACAGTTACTGGCAGGCTAAGCCCGTCGATAACGCCCTGCTGGAACAGCTCTATGCCTTAACGGCACTGGGCCCGACCTCGGCGAACTGCTCACCTGCACGTTTTGTTTTCGTCACGTCTGCAGAAGGTAAAGAGAAGCTGAAACCGGCACTCTCTTCCGGCAATCTGGACAAAACCATGAGCGCGCCGGTCACGGTGATTGTGGCCTGGGACCGCGAGTTCTATGAGCAGCTGCCCGCGCTGTTCCCGCATGCGGATGCGCGCAGCTGGTTTACCGGCAGCCCGGAAGCAGCGAAAGAGACCGCTTTCCGCAACAGCAGCCTGCAGGCGGGTTACCTGATTCTGGCGGCCCGTTCGCTGGGTCTGGATGCCGGTCCGATGTCCGGTTTTGATCCGGCCAAAGTGAACGACGCCTTTTTCCCCGATGGTCAGTATCAGGTTAACCTGCTGATCAACCTCGGCTATGGTGACGCATCAAAACTGCATCCGCGCCTGCCGCGCCTGAGCTTTGAGCAGGCGAGCCGCTTCGCCTGATGCTGCCCGCGTCGCGATTCGGGTCGCGGCGCGGATTACCGCATTAACGGCGCAGCATTTTCTGCAGGCGCTTTTGCTGCCAGCGCTGCGTCAGCCCATGAAAAACAAAGGTCCGCATCGCCCGGACAATCAGAAGCGCACCCCAGATTGCCGCAACCCAGAGCGACCAGTGATCATCCGGCGCCGTCACATGATTCAGGACAAACAGCAGTCCGCAAACCACCACCGCAGTAATCAGTGAACGGTAAAAGCGTGCTTCACCGGCGATCCTGCTGCGCGCATCAGTAATCCGCTGATCCAGCGCCTGATCCTCCCCGTTCTGCGGACCGGTCAGATCGGCCACGTTCACCTCAAAGACGGCAGCCAGCGCACTCAGGGTTTCCAGTCCCGGCCGCTCACCATTTTCAATACGCTGTACGGTGCGGGTGCTCAGTCCCGCCATTTCTGCCAGCTGTTCCTGTGACCACGCCCGTGCCAGGCGATGTTCTTTAAATCTGTTGATGCTGCTCATTCGCATTCTCCGTAGTAACAGACAGGAAGGAAAAGTGTGCGGCAGAACGTCCGGCAGTAACACGATCCTGACCCGACAGCAGCCTGACATCCGCATGACAGCGCTGTCACAGCCACTCCGGCTGCCAGGAGGATGGCTAATCAGGCACGCGAATCAAACCCGGTTCGGCTGAGGGGGTTCCCTGATGAAACACCATTCGCCTGCTCATCCTATTCCGAATTTAACTTAATCTGTGTGTTGCCGGGTGCATTAAGTTAAGAAAATTCCTACAATGCGTCTGATGATTATCTGACCATTTTCACGGAGCGACAGATGGCTGGTCATTTTGTACGCTGGACGGGCGATCCCGGCTTCCCGGCAAAAGATATGCGCATTCCCCAGGCTATTACCGACACGGCACAGCAGTTTGCTGACAAACGCCGTGGGCGTTTCCTTGCCGCGCGTACGCTGCTGGCACAGCTGATGCTGCGGGTTTATGGCATTCATGAGCTGCCGCACCTGATCATCCAGAGTAACGGACGCCCGGTGTTTGCTGACAGCGAACTGCCCGATTTCAGCATCGCCTATGCGGGCAATACGGTGGGCGTGCTGCTGGCCGAAGAGGGTGGACGTGCCGGTCTGGATATGGAGATTGTACATGCCAGGAGCCGTCAGACTCAGGAGCAGCTGATTCAGGGATTAACCTCGGGCGAGATCGCCTGGATCAATGCCCAGCAGGATGCCATGGAAGCGGTGACGCAGATCTGGACGTTGCGTCAGAGCATTCTCAAGCTGACGGGAGAGGGCGATCGGGGACTGGATTCGCTGCGCCTGTTGCCGGGTGCGGGTCGGCTGCGATCGTCACTTTATCCCGACATTCAGGTGGTGTGTGATGCGGAGCCTGTGCTGGTCTGGTCGTGCGCGCTGTCGTCTGCGACTCAGCGTCTGCACCTGTGGGAGATGGATAGCGACTTTCAGTGGCGCGCATTACGCGAAATCGAGATGGGTAAGCCCAACATCGGGCCTCATGCCCTGCGGCTGACCAGCCTGCCCAGCGAGCGCAGCCTGCATCCTGAAATGTAAAAAGCCGCAACCCGGCGGTTGCGGCTCTGAATACGCTTAGTGCCCGTCGACAAAAACAATCTTCAGCACAAACAGCAGCGCAACAATCACCACGCAGGGGCTGATTTCACGCCAGCGGCCGGTGCCCAGTTTCATCACGCAGTAAGCGATAAAACCCAGCGCAATGCCTTCGGTGATGGAAAAGCTGAAGGGCATCATGGCGGCGGTGACAAACGCCGGAACGGCTTCGGTCAGATCATCCCAGCGCACGCGCGACAGGCTGGCGGTCATTAACACGCCAACGTAAATCAGCGCGCCTGCAGCGGCGTAGGATGGCACCATTGCGGCCAGCGGTGACAGGAAGGTCACCAGCAGGAACAGCAGGCCGGTCACCACAGCCATCAGGCCAGTACGGCCACCAATCGCCACGCCCGAGCTGCTCTCGATATAAGCGGTCACGGAAGATGTGCCCGCCAGTGCACCACTCACCGAACTGATGCTGTCGACATAGAGCGCCTGCTGCATCCGCGGGAAGGTGCCGGTTTCATCGGTCAGTCCCGCTTTATCGGTGACGCCGATCAGCGTGCCGGAGGAGTCGAACAGATTGACCAGCATAAAGGAGAAGATCACGCCCGCCATGCCAATGTTAAACGCACCTTTGATATCGACCTGACCGACCACCGTCGTAATCGAAGGCGGCGCAGAAAACAGGCCGACAAACTTCACGTCGCCCAGCATCCAGCCGATGCCGGTGGTGATCACCATTGAGATCAGCACCGCCGCGTGGATATTGCGTGATGCCAGAATGGCGATAATAAAGAAGCCGAGTGCGCCCAGCAGCACGCTGTGCGAGGTCAGATTACCTACCGCTACCAGCGTATCGGGATTCGGCACGATAATACCGGCGTTTTTCAGCCCCATCATGGCGATAAACAGGCCGATACCGGCGGTGATGCCGACGCGCAGGCTCAGCGGGATATTGGCAATCATCCAGTAGCGAACCCGCAGCAGCGTGAGGATCAGCAGACCGACCGCACCCCAGAAAATCGCGCCCATGCCGACCTGCCATGAATAGCCCATCGCCCCGACGACGACAAAGGCGAAGAAGGCATTCAGCCCCATTGCAGGCGCCAGCGCCACCGGCAGATTGGCAAACAGTCCCATCAGAATGCTGCCAAAGGCGGCAATCAGACAGGTGGTCACAAACACCGCCTGGGTATCCATGCCGGCAACGCCGAGGATCTGCGGATTGACGAAGACGATATAGACCATCGTCAGAAAAGTGGTGATACCCGCGATCACTTCGGTGCGCACCGTGGTGCCATGTTCCTGCAGCCTGAAGATGCGCTGCAAAAGGCCTTGCTTGCTCATGCCATCCATCCAGAAGAAAAAATCATCGGCGCGTATCCTGGCGATTTTACCGGGCCAATACAATGATTTTTCGCAACCGATTGCCAGTCTCGCAATCTGCGCTGAGTGCGGTAGAGTGTGGAGCACACCCCTGAATCGAAGGATAGAGTCTGATGTCAGTTGAATGCGTCTTTTTTGATTGCGATGGCACGCTGGTGGACAGTGAGTTGCTCTGCACCCAGGCCTACGTCAACACCTTTGCCCGTTACGGTCTGGCGCTGTCGCTGCAGCAAATGTTTGAAAAGTATAAGGGCGTCAAACTCTACGACATCATTCGTGACGTGGGTGATGCGCATCAGGTGACGCTGCCGATGGAAGAGGTGGAAACGGCCTACCGCGCGGAAGTGGCAAGACTGTTCGATCAGCAACTGCAGCCCATCCCGGGCGCGAAAGCGCTGGTTGAGCAGATAAAGGTGCCGATGTGCGTGGTCTCAAACGGGACGGTAAAAAAGATGCAGCACTCGCTGGGCTTAACCGGCATGCTGCCGCTGTTTGAGGCGCACCTTTATAGCGGCTATGACATTCTGCACTGGAAGCCCGATCCGGAACTGATGTACCACGCGGCGGAACAGATGGCGGTGCCGATTGAGCGCTGCATTCTGGTGGATGACTCCGAAGCGGGCGCCCGCGCCGGTATCGCCGCCGGGATTCCGGTCTACTACTACTGTGCTGACCCGCACAACCCTGAACTGGATCATCCGCTGGTGACGCGCTTCGACGACATGGCGCAACTGCCTGCGCTGTGGCGCGCCCGCGGCTGGGATCTGGTGTAGCGCAGGCCAGCATGACACACACCGTCTGGTTTTTAACCCTGCCTGGCGTGATGGCGCTGGATCTGGCTGGCCCGGCCGAGACGCTGAAGCTGGCGGGCGATCGCTTTACGCTGCGCTACATCGGCCCGCAGCCGGAGGTGGTCTGCTCCACCGGCATGACGATTGGCGGCATCGAACCCTTACCGGAACAGTTGCCCGCGGGCAGCCTGCTGGTGGTGCCGGGCGTCTATGACTCGCAGATCTGTTATGCCACACCGCAGGCCGCAGAAGCACGCAACTGGCTGATGCGCCAGCACACCGCGCTGCACGCGCAGACCTTTATGCTGGTCTGCGTCTGCTCGGGTGCGCTGCTGGCGGCGCAGGTAGGCATGCTCGATGACGTGCTCTGCACCACCCATCATGATGTGATTGCCCGCCTGAAAGCCGCGGCTCCGCGCGCACGCGTGCAGGAGAACCGGGTGTTTGTCGGGCATGAGAATATCTGGACCAGCGCGGGCATCACGGCGGGCATCGATCTGGCACTGCATCTGATCACTCAGCTCTGTGATACGCCCACAGCGCTGGCGGTGGCGCGGGAAATGGTGGTCTGGTTTCGTCGCGCCGGTGACGATCCACAGCTTTCACCCTGGCTGCGTTACCGCAATCATATGCATCCGGCCATTCACCGGGCGCAGGATCTGATGATTGCTCATCCTGAGCATGGCTGGACGCTGACCGAACTGGCCGGACGCACGCACGTCAGCAGCCGCCATCTGGCGCGACTGTTTCGTCAGCATCTGGGGATCAGCGTGCGGGAGTACCATGAGCAGCTGCGGGTTGGCGTAGCGCGCCAGCGTCAGCAGCAGGGTGAATCTGCTGAAAAAGCGGCGCTGGCGGCGGGGTTTTCATCGGCGCGCCAGCTACGACGCGCCCGCCAGCGCGAAACCGATCAGCTGACAAAGTGACGGGTATCGACGCGCTTCAGCGCCATGCCCAGCAACAGGCTGCCGCCCAGCGTCAGCCCGAACACCCAGGGCAGGTCGAGCCACGGACGCGACATATCATCGTAGTGATGCGTGCGCAGATAGTGAATGAACAGCGCGTGGAAGCCGTAGATCGGCAGTGAATAGCGCGCAATCACCGTTAAACCGGGCAGCGTGCGCGCATTCAGGCTGTTTTTAAACACGACCAGCAGGCTGATCGCCGCAATGAACACCAGCGGTCCGCAGTAGAGATACCAGGTATCGTTAAACGCGCCGTTGACGATCAGCGCCTTTTTGGTCCCCAGCGTAATGCCAATCACACAGGCGATAAACAGTCCGGCTGCCAGCGGCGTCAGGCCGCGCCGGTTTGTCTCCATGGTGCCGATCGCCCGTCCCAGCAGCGCATAGAGCAGGTAGTAAATACTGTCACCGCTGACATAGAGATTTACCGGCAGAAAATGAAACGGCCCCAGCGACTGGCTGACCGTATTCGGATTGGCCAGCACCGCCAGCACCAGCACCAGCAGCGCCACGTAGCGCGCCTGCACGGTTTTCACCTGAATCAGCGGCGACATCAGATAGATGCCAATCAGCGCAAAGAAGAACCACAGGTGATAGAACACCGGCTTCTGCAGCATCTTGAGGATCGAACGTCCTTCGCTGATCGGCGTCAGCCAGGTGATATAGGCCAGCGAGACCGCGCTGTAGAACAGCAGACAGAGCACCAGCCGGAGCATATGGCGCGGCTGGGCGCTGCGTTCGCCGAAAAACAGATAGCCGGAGATCATAAAGAACAGCGGAACGCAGACGCGTGATGCCGAGTTCAGCAGGTTCGCCACATCCCATGTGGTGCCGGTCACCGCCATCGGTCCGGTGATATACCAGGTGGTGGTGTGAATCACGATCACCATCAGGCAGGCAATCGCGCGTAAATTATCGATCCAGTAAATCTTCTGCTGCGGCATGGCGTCCTCTTGCGCATAGCGTCCGTGCGCAAAAGGGTAGCCAAATGCGACCAGAGCAACAACTGCTGCCAGCAGGATTCGGAGCCATCTGTATTCCGGCGCACTGAATCACCGCGAAAACGCGCCGGTAGCGCCTGGGATTTACGGCTGCACATCGCGCGGTCAAAGGGTATACTGTCGGCCTCTTTTTTTAATCTAACCGAAGCGCGTGCACACTCAACATGCAAAAGTTTGATACCAAAACCTTTCAGGGGCTGATCCTGACCTTGCAGGATTACTGGGCGCGTCAGGGCTGCACCATTGTCCAACCGCTGGACATGGAAGTGGGCGCTGGCACTTCACACCCGATGACCTGTCTGCGCGCACTCGGCCCGGAGCCGATCGCCGCCGCCTACGTGCAGCCATCACGCCGTCCTACCGATGGCCGCTACGGTGAAAACCCGAACCGTCTGCAACATTATTACCAGTTCCAGGTGATCATCAAACCGTCACCGGACAACATTCAGGAGCTCTATCTCGGCTCGCTGAAAGAGCTGGGTATGGATCCGACGGTGCATGACATTCGCTTCGTGGAAGATAACTGGGAAAACCCGACGCTGGGTGCCTGGGGACTCGGCTGGGAAGTGTGGCTCAACGGCATGGAAGTGACGCAGTTCACCTACTTCCAGCAGGTTGGCGGCCTGGAGTGTAAGCCGGTGACCGGTGAGATCACCTACGGTCTGGAGCGTCTGGCGATGTATATCCAGGGCGTAGACAGCGTTTACGATCTGGTCTGGAGCGACGGCCCGCTGGGCAAAACCACCTATGGCGACGTGTTCCATCAGAACGAAGTGGAGCAATCCACCTATAACTTCGAATACGCCGACGTCGATTTCCTCTTTACCTGCTTCGAGCAGTATGAGAAAGAGGCGCAGCATCTGCTGGCGCTGGAAAAACCGCTGCCACTGCCCGCCTACGAACGTATTCTGAAAGCGGCACACAGCTTTAACCTGCTGGATGCCCGCAAAGCGATCTCGGTAACAGAGCGTCAGCGCTATATTCTGCGCATTCGTACGCTGACCAAAGCCGTGGCTGAAGCTTACTACGCCTCTCGCGAGGCGATGGGCTTCCCGATGTGTGCTCGTAAAGCGCCAGAAAAAGCGCCAAAACTAGAAAATAAGTAAGAGGCAGCCATGACTGAACAAACCTTCCTGGTGGAGATCGGCACCGAAGAGCTGCCACCAAAAGCCCTGCGCAGCCTGGCAGAAGCCTTTGCCGCGCAGGTCACTGCTGAACTGGATGCTGCCAACCTGAGCCACGGCGAGGTCAGCTGGTTTGCTGCACCGCGTCGTCTGGCGCTGAAAGTCGCGAACCTGAGCGCCTCACAACCCGATCGGGAAGTGGAGAAGCGCGGTCCGGCGGTCGCTGCGGCATTTGACGCAGACGGCAACGCCACCAAAGCCGCCGAAGGCTGGGCGCGTGGTAACGGCATTACTGTCGATCAGGCTGAACGCCTCGCCACCGATAAAGGCGAATGGCTGGTGTATCGCGCGCAGGTCAAAGGCGAATCGGCCCAGGCGCTGCTGCCAGCGATGATTGCGACTGCACTCAGCAAGCTGCCGGTGCCAAAACTGATGCGCTGGGGCGACAGCGATGTGCAGTTCGTTCGTCCGGTTCACACCGTGACGATGCTGCTGGGTGATGAGCTGATCCCAGGCACCATTCTGGGCATCGCGTCAGACCGCATTATCCGGGGTCACCGCTTTATGGGTGAAAGCGAAATCACGCTCGAAAGCGCTGATCACTACCCTGACGTGCTGGAAAAACGCGGCCAGGTCATTGCCGACTATCAGGTCCGCAAAGCGATGATCAAAGCCGATGCTGAAGCGGCCGCACGCCGTTTAGGCGGCACCGCCGATATCAGCGACAGCCTGCTGGAAGAGGTGACATCGCTGGTGGAGTGGCCGGTTGTTCTGACCGCGACCTTTGAAGAGAAATTCCTCAAGGTGCCTGCGGAAGCGCTGGTCTACACCATGAAAGGCGATCAGAAATATTTCCCGGTGTATGACAATAACGGCAACCTGATGCCGAACTTCATTTTCGTCACCAACATCGAATCCAGCGATCCGCGCCAGATTATCTCCGGCAACGAGAAAGTGGTACGTCCACGCCTAGCCGATGCGGAGTTCTTCTTTAATACCGACCGCAAAAAGCGTCTGGAAGATCACCTGCCGCGTCTGGAGACCGTCCTGTTCCAGAAAGAGCTGGGCACGCTGCGCGATAAAACCGATCGCATTCAGACCCTGGCGGGCTGGATTGCCGGTGAGATTGGCGCCGATGTGAATCACGCCACCCGCGCGGGCCTGCTGTCGAAGTGTGACCTGATGACCAACATGGTCTTCGAGTTCACCGACACGCAGGGCGTGATGGGCATGCACTACGCGCGTCACGACGGCGAAGCTGAAGATGTGGCGGTCGCGCTGAACGAGCAGTACCAGCCGCGCTTTGCCGGTGACGCTCTGCCGTCCAGCCCGGTTGCCTGCGCGCTGGCGATTGCCGATAAGATGGATACGCTGGCCGGAATCTTCGGCATTGGTCAGCATCCAAAAGGCGACAAAGATCCGTTCGCACTGCGTCGTGCGGCGCTGGGCGTGCTGCGTATCATCGTTGAGAAGAACCTGCCGCTTGACCTGCAAACGCTGACCGAAGAAGCGGTGCGTCTGTATGGCAGCAAGCTGAGCAACACCCGCGTGGTTGATGATGTGATCGACTTTATGCTGGGTCGCTTCCGCACCTGGTATCAGGAAGAGGGTCACAGCATCGATACGCTGCAGGCAGTTCTGGCGCGTCGTCCGACCCGTCCGGCTGACTTTGATGCACGTATGAAAGCGGTGTCGCACTTCCGTACACTGGAAGCAGCCGCAGCACTGGCGGCGGCGAACAAGCGCGTCTCTAACATTCTGGCGAAATCGACCGAAACGCTGAATGACAGCGTGCAGGCATCGCTGCTGAAAGAGAACGAAGAGATCCAGCTGGCGACCTTTGTCACCGCGCTGAGCAGCAAGCTGCAGCCTTACTTCGCGGAAGGCCGCTATCAGGATGCGCTGGTCGAACTGGCCCAGCTGCGTACTGCAGTAGACAACTTCTTCGATAAAGTGATGGTTAACGCCGACGACCAGGCCGTGCGAGTCAATCGCCTGACGCTGCTGTCGAAACTGCGTGAGCTGTTCCTGCAGGTTGCAGATATCTCGCTGCTGCAGTAAAGCTCTTAGCGTAGTGCGAAAAAGGGACGAGCAATCGTCCCTTTTTTTATGGGGTTTTTGGGGTCGGGATGGTCACACGATAGCGTATTGACTCAAAGCACCTGCCGTACTGCTCAGCTCTGGCTGACGACTACAGATATGAAGTGAGTTGCCTGCGTTTCAGTTGTGCTGAAAAGCTCTCAATTCCTCTCTTATCTATATGGTTGTTAGTCTGTCCGATAATGACAGTGCCTGAACCGCTGGTAAGATTTGCTATCGCAATCATGAAAACCAGGGATACCCGCAACCACTTCTGTAAATACCCAATTTTCAGAAGAGAGCGACTTAGCAGGGTATGAAACTGACAGCTGCCAGAAAGATGAGTATGATTGAATCCTATCGGGCAGAGGAAAGAGATTACCCATGAGAACAACACAGCAGATGAGTATCACGCTGCCAAATGAAATGGCAGCACAGGTAAAGGCACGCGTTGCCAGCGGTGAATATGCGTCGGAGAGCGAAGTCATCCGTGAAGGCCTGCGTGCGCTTATGGCCCGGGATCATGCCGTGGATCAATGGCTGCATGAAAAGGTAGTGCCTGCCTGGGAAGCGCTCCAGCGTGGTGAGACAGAAAGCCTGAGCGCTAACGACCTCAGAAACAGACTGAAAGCAGAACACAAAAAGGTGACCGGGGAGGAGTAATGGATTACAGGGTGGTCTTCGCACCGGAAGCGCAGGAACAACTGGCAGAGCTTTACCATTATATCGCGCAAGAGGCGACACCCTATACCGCTCTGAACTTTACAGAGAACATCATCGATTATTGTGAGTCTCTTGTGCATTTTCCGCAGAGAGGAAACTGTCGTGATGATCTTCTGCCGGGACTGAGAATCACAAATTACCGCAGGCGGACAATAATCGCCTTCATGCTCTCTGAAAACACGGTCACAATATTAGGCATATGGCATGGCGGCCAGAATTATGAAGAAAAGAAAAACAATCTAAGTTAAGTCCCGGCCTTATTGTCGTAATTCAAATTATAAGACACGCGTTTACGCTTAACTAATCACCCAGATGACACTGGAAGCTAAGTAACAGATTTCGAGACCTCTCAGAAAAACGGATTGTTTTTCCGATGTCTGAAACTATTTCCGAAAGCATTTATCCCGCAGCGGTGACCGAAATAAGCACGCAGTCAATAAAGGTAAAAATAGCTCATTCTATTTAAGGGCTTTACCATAATTAAATTATTTATCAGGTTGAATATGGGTAATGTGTAAGTGAAATACTTATATTTTCCTACCTTAGTTATCATATCATAACGCATGATGCATTAAAGTGTATTGGGTTAAAATTAGTCAGGTCTCTGTATCAAAATCCCAACCAGTGATGTTAAATGAACGATAATCCTGCAGCACTAATAAAGATTGTTATATAGCGTAAGCGTTTTAGGGTGTTGTAGAATCACACGCTTATTGGAAACTTTATATATATGGCAGTTGATTTAAGATGTTCTGGCATCATGGAAATTATCTGCTCAGAAAGCAGGGAGGGTGAAATGAATAAGGATGTGAGGATCACCGTATTAGAGGGACCATTCAAAAAAATACGCGAATGGAATCGAAGAAAAAATTATTATCTCAAAGAGGTGAAGCTCGAAGCAAGAATCTCAATTGCAAAGCTTCTGTGGGATAAACGGACAAAAGTCTCCTTTCATCCTGACTCTGTGAAAACCATATTGCTTGTTCGCAATGAAGGCAAAGTGGGTGATATCATCGTTTCGACTCCACTCATCAGGTCGCTTCATCAGGCTGGCTATGCAGTAGATTTGCTGGTAACTGAAGCCTGTTACGACGTAATAAAATACAGCCCTTTTATCAGACATATTTATCAGTCAGGAAATTGCAGTCATAACCACTACCTGAAGTCTTTGAATCATACCGTTTCAAAAGCAACGATGAAGATGCTAAATAGAAATAAGTATGATCTGATTATTGATCCTTGTTTATCCGAAACGCCGGTACATCGGATGAAGCTATTTCATGATATCAATGCCCGATTCATTGTTGGTCTGAATAAAAATCCTGACATCAGCCATTACACTGTTTCCGTGCCCTATATAAATGGAAAGCAGCATGTTACAGAGTTATTCTCTTTGATAAGTAAAAGCATTGGGGTTAAAGCGGAAGATAATGTGACTTATAACCTGCACTTTCCTGATGCTGTGCTGGATGAGGTCAGGGTTTTTCTTAACCCATGGAGAAACAGGAAAAAGATTGTTGTTAATGCTTTTGCTGGCACCGCAGAAAGGAACTTCTCACAACAGCAACTGCTGGCGATGATTAAACTCATTAATCATTACGACCGGGAAGTGAAAATCATTATCCTCGATCACCGTAATGAAATAATGGTCCCGCTTCCTGATAATGTTGTGAAAAATCCCTTTTGTACATTGCATCATGTGATGGCATTGATTAAAGAATCGGATGTGGTTATAACGCCCGATACTTCAATCGTACATATCTCTGCTGCCTGGAAAAAGCCACTTATTGCCGTTTATAAAAATGCACCTAATAATAATATGTGGGCGCCAGGGTATGAAAACGCAAGCCACCTTATTGTTCATAATGATAAAACATCTGATGCTGATAATGTTCCTGAGCGTATTGTTAACGAGATTGTTCGCAGGAATTTACTGGGCATGCACGAGATGACATTCCAGGAATCCGTATCGGCGATCGCGTTGAAAGAACCTGTTGATACGCACGGTTATCATGTTCCCGACCACTGTATCGCTTATTCTGAATCAGCCCGGCTGGTGACCAGCAGATAAAGCCGCTTACTGTGCCAGACACCATTGTCCCTCTTAATGGGTCTGGCTACAGCACCCATCACGCCGCAGGCGGCGTCGTCCGCGCAAAGCTCTCGCGCTGGAACAGCGTTTCCGCCAGCTTCACCAGCGACGGACGCTCAACACACCAGTTGGGTACTACGCGGCGGAAATTGAGGTAGCCGATCATGCAGCCGGTAGCGATATCCGCCAGATTGAGCTGGCCGTTGTTAAGCCATTTCCCCTCTGCGGCCTTTGCTTCCAGCATATCGAGACTGCGCTGAATCTTTTCACGATTACGCAGCAGCACCTCTTCCGACTGCAAATCACCCGGTCGCATCTGCTCACGCACGATCACCAGCGCGGCATCACAAACGCCATCCGCCAGCTTCTCCAGCTGACGGATATTAAGCGACTCAAGTGGATCGTCAGGCAGCAGAGCGGGCTCCTCGCCGCGCAGTTCCAGAAATTCCGCGATGATGCTGGAGTCGAACCAGATTTGCTTATCGTCAGCGACCAGCGCCGGGACTTTGCCCAGCGGATTGTAGTGCGGCACGTGGCTGTCATCGCTGTAAGGCGATGCGTTAACGAATTCAAAAGTAATGCCTTTTTCCAGCATGATAATCGAAATCTTACGCACAAACGGGCTGGTATAGCTGCCAATCAGTTTCATCGGGTTCTCCGGATTCAGTGACTATTCGCCAGGAAACATAAAGGGATTGAGACTGCTGCGTGCGAAGCCTTCCTGCTCCATTTTGGCATCCAGTATCAGCGACGCCAGGTCATCGGCCACCGGTTCAATCGCCGGATCTTTCTCCTGATAGAGCATCTTCAGGTAGGTGCCGCAGTCGCCACAGCTCTCCGCCTTGACCGCCGCCTTTTCGCTGTCGAGCGACCAGTAGTGCAGATCACGGGACTGTTCGCACTGGGTACATTTGCTGCGTACCACATGCCATTCACTTTCGCACAGATTGCAGTGCAGGTAGCGCGCGCCTTCATGACTGCCCATATGCACCACACTGGCGACCGGCATACTGGCGCAGACCGGACAGAACTGACGCTGATCGCCCATCTCAGCGCGTGCTTTGCCGGGGATCAGGGCCGCCATCTGCGCCCAGTAGAGCGAGAGTGCCGCCCAGATAAAGGGCGCTTTATCGCTGCTGACCAGCGCATATTCGCCGGTAAACAGCGCACTGGCCAGCGTCTCCAGCTCGGTGGCGGACGCCTTCTCCAGATTCTCCAGCACCGCCAGCGCCTGCCCACTCATCTCCGGCTTCAGCTCGGCAATCAGCGAGTGCAGCAGCCGTTGCCAGTGCGGATCGCGCGGCAGGGTGTGAATGTTCAGTGGCGGTTTGCCCTCGCTGGCGCTCTGAGTCAGTCGGGCATGCAGGTCAATGTGCAGGGGATGGTCATACAGAACAATCTCCTGTGCTTCAGCGATCACCGCCGCAAAGCGCAGATAATCACCCAGTGGATTTTTCGCCGCCAGGTCGCGCAGTCGCGCGGCACGACGACTGTATAAATTTTTCAGCCGTGGAAAAAGTAACGGCGGAATCATCTCCGCCGTAGTCTTTTCGCCTTTCTCCAGCTGGTCCTGCGGGATTATGCGAATACTCATCAGGGGCGTTTTTCCTGTTTTATTGGCGGATTACGCTGCTCACGATACCACCGGGGATGATGCTGTCTGGCCCATTCAGAGCTGACCCAGCCTTCCACCATCGCGGTCAGTGTGCCTTTGACCCACAATGCAGCATAAATATGCACCATAATGACGATGATCAGCGCCACCGCTGACACCGAATGCACAATCAGCGCCAGACGAATCAGCGGAATGGCAAAGGCATCAGCAAAGTAAGGTCGCCAGATGACAATGCCGCTGGCAAGCAGCAATACTAAGCTGATGATAGCAGCCCAGAACACACACTTCTGACCAAAGTTATATTTACCGGTATCTCCCACCTCCTCATTCATCGCAATCCGGTGGATATTTCTGGCCCAGTAAAGATCATCGCGATTGATCAGGTTGTGTTTCCAGTAGCGCAAAAACATCAGCATAAAAGCGGCAAACATCACGACGCCCACAAAAGGATGCAGAATACGCGCCAGTTGTGGCGTGCCAAATATCAGCATCAGCCAGTTAAAAGAGGGAAAGAAAAACCCTAATCCGCTTAACGCGGCCATGACAAAGCAAATCGCGACGATCCAGTGATTGATGCGTTCCGGTGCGCGGTAACGCACCAGATGATCGGGCTTTTTCATTATTTGCGCTCCTCAGGCTGATCGTCGTTGTCATCGTGCGCTTCAGTGACGCGATTCGGGCCAACGCCGACATAGTGGAAGATTGAGGCGGCGAACGTCGCGGCAAAACCCACCGCCGCCAGCGGTTTCCAGATCCCCTTCCAGAAGGTCACGGTCGGGCTGATGCCTGGGTTGGCAGGCAGGCCGTGATAGAGCTGAGGCCTGTCGGCATGATGCAGCACATACATGACGTGGGTGCCGCCCACGCCTTCCGGGTTATAAAGTCCGGCCTGCGCAAATCCGCGCGACTTCAGCTCCGCCACGCGTTCCTCCGCCAGCGTCAGCATGTCGCTTTTGCTGCCGAAATGAATCGCACCGGTCGGACAGGTCTTCACGCAGGCGGGTTCCTGGCCGACGCTGACGCGATCCACGCACAGCGTGCATTTGTAGGCGCGGTTATCCTCTTTATTCAGCCGTGGCACATTGAACGGGCAGCCTGCGATGCAGTAGCCGCAGCCGATGCACTGCTCAGACTGAAAATCGACGATACCGTTGGCGTACTGAATGATGGCACCTGCCGACGGACAGGCTTTCAGGCAGCCGGGATCGGCGCAGTGCATACAGCCATCTTTGCGAATCAGCCAGGCCAGCCTGCCGTTCTCTTCGACTTCCGCAAAGCGCATCACCGTCCAGGATTTGGCGGTCAGATCGGTGGGGTTGTCATAAACCCCGATGTTGTGGCCGACTTCATCGCGGATGTCGTTCCACTCGGAGCAGGCGACCTGGCAGCCTTTGCAGCCGATACAGGTGGTGACGTCGATAAGCTTCGCCACTTCGCGCTGGTGATTGCGCGCCTGCGGCGGCGGGGTAAAGCCATTGGTCGCAGAGCGACGGATAATATCCTGTGATTGATAAGCCATTGTCATCCACCGTTACGCTTTTTCCACTTTCACTAAAAATCCCTTGTACTCCGGGGTCTGCGAGTTGGCATCGCCAACCGAAGGCGTCAGCGTATTGGCGAGGAAGCCTTTACGCGTGGTGCCTTCAAAGCCCCAGTGGCAGGGAATGCCCACGGTATCAACCGGCGTGCCGTCAATCATCAGACGCTGCAGACGACGCGTCACCACCGCTTTGGCTTTGATATAGCCACGACGTGAGGTGACCCTGACGCTGTCTCCGGCCTGAATACCTTTCTCCTCAGCCAGTTCGGTGCCGATCTCCACAAACTGCTCCGGCTGCGCGATCGCGTTCAGCAGGGCATGCTTGGTCCAGTGGCGGAACAGTTCGGTGATGGAATAGGTCGTGGCGACGCAGGGATAGTCGGCGGCCTCGCCAAGTTGCGCAGCGTCACTGCTGAACAGACGGACCACCGGACTGTGACGCTGCTGCGGATGCAGGGGATTGTCGGCGAGGGGGCTTTCCATCGGTTCGTAATGTTCGGGGAACGGGCCGTCGGCCATCTTATCGAGCGCAAAGAGGTGGCCGAGGCCATCGGGCTGCATGATAAACGGGCCGGCCTGCTGTTGTGGCGACAGCGTCACTGGATAATCCGGCACGTCGATGCCGTGCCAGCGTGCGCCATCCCACTCAATCAGACGGCGCTGCGGATCCCAGGCTTTACCCTGCGCATCAGCGGAGGCACGGTTATAGAGAATGCGGCGGTTAGCGGGCCAGGCCCAGGCCCAGCCTGAGACCGCGCCCAGTCCGGATGGATCGGCGTTGTCGCGTCGTGCCATCTGGTTGCCTTCCGGCGTCCAGCTGCCGCTGTAGATCCAGCAGGCGCTGGCGGTGGTGCCGTCGTTACGCAGCTCTGAGAAGCCGTTCAGCTGCTGGCCTTTTTTCAGCAGCAGCGTGCCGCTGGCATCGTAAATATCGGCCAGCGCCTGACCGTTGCTCTCCTGCGCCACCTCTTCCGGCTCAGGATTGTACGGATCGCGGTAGTCCCAGCGCATCGCCATCAGCGGCTCAGGGGTGGCACCGCCTTCCTGGCGATAGAGCGCGCGCAGACGCATGAACAGATTGCCGAGGATTTTACCGTCGTGCAGCGCTTCCGCGGGAGGCTCGGCGGCGGCCCAGTGCCACTGCAGCCAGCGTGACGAATTCGCCACCGATCCCGACTCTTCCGCGAAGCAGGAAGAGGGCAGGCGGAACACTTCCGTCTGGATGGTCGCCGGATCGACGTCGTTAAACGCGTCGTGATGCTGCCAGAAGCTGGCGGTTTCGGTACGCAGCGGATCGATCACCACCATATATTTGAGGCGGGAAAGGGCCCGGACCGCTTTGTTTTTGTCCGGGAACGCGGCCAGCAGGTTGAAGCCCTGAATCAGACAGCCGTTCAGCGCACCCTGCTCCATCATCTCCGCCTGCGCCATGCAGTCGTATGCCTTGTCCCACTTCGGCAGCCAGTCGTAGCCCCACTGGTTCTCCGCCGTGGCGTTATCGCCGTAGAAACTCTTCATCAGGCTGACGAAAAACTTATCGGTGTTCTGCCAGTAGTTGACCTGGTCCGGCAGCGTCGCAACCGGCGTGGCCTTCTGCAGGTAGTTCGCTAACGTAGTCAACTTCTCTGACGGCAGCGGCAGATAACCCGGCAGACTCTGCGCCAGCAGGCCGAGGTCGGTATAACCCTGAACGTTGGAGTGACCGCGCAGCGCATTGATACCGCCACCCGGCATACCGATGTTGCCCAGCAGCAGCTGGATCATGGCTGCCGTGCGGATAATCTGTGAACCGTTGGTGTGATGGGTCCAGCCCAGCGCATAGAGAATGGTTGCGGTACGAGTGGGCACACAGGTAGAGGCAAGCTGCTCGCACACCGCAATAAAGGATTTCTGCGAGGTGCCGCACAGGCGTGTCACCATCTCCGGGGTATAGCGGCTGGCGTGGGTCTTCAGCAGATTCAGCACGCAGCGTGGATGCGCAAAGCTGTCATCGCGTCGTGCATGGCCGTTTTCATCCAGCGCATAGTGCCAGCTCTCACGATCGTACTGGCGGGTTTCAGCATCGTAGCCGCTGAACAGACCGTCGCTGAAACTGAAGCCTTCGCTGACAATCAGGGCGGCATTGGTGAAGGCGCGAACATACTCCTGCTGAATCTTATTGTGTTGCAGCAGATAGTTGATGACCCCCATCAGGAATACCACGTCGCTGCCCGCACGCAGGGGCGCGTAGAGATCGGCCACCGCCGCCGAGCGGTTAAAGCGCGGATCGACCACGATGACCTGTGCATTGTTATGGGTTTTAGCTTTAATCACCCATTTAAAGCCAACCGGATGCGCCTCGGCGGGGTTGCCGCCCATGATCATCACCACGTTGGCGTTTTTAATGTCATTCCAGCTATTGGTCATTGCACCGCGACCAAAGCTCGGAGCCAGCGCAGCCACTGTCGGGCCGTGACACAGGCGCGCCTGGTTTTCCAGCGCCAGAATACCCAGCGCGCGGGCAAACTTCTGATCGAGCAGGCCGGTTTCATTACTGGCGGCGGAGGAGCAGAGCATGGCGGTGGTCGGCCAGCGGTTAACCGTTACGCCAGCGGCGTTGGTAGCCTGGAAATGCGCATCGCGATCCTGCTTCATCAGACGGGCAATACGCTCAAAGGCCTCATCCCAGCTGATGCGCTGCCATTTATCCGATCCAGGCGCGCGGTATTCCGGGTACTTCAGTCGCTGTTCGCTGTGAATAAAGTCGATGACGCCAGCGCCTTTCGGGCAGAGCGATCCGCGACTGACCGGATGGTCAGGATCGCCTTCAATATGGTAAATCGAGGCGCTGGCATTTTCAGACCCCTCTCCCAGGCTGTAAATCAGCATGCCGCAGCCGACTGAACAGTAGGTACAGTTATTCCGTGTTTCTCTGGCGCGAATGAGTTTGAATTCTCTGACGCTGGCTAACGCGGTGGTGGGGGCAAAGCCGAGTAACGCCGCGCTGGTGCCCGCCAGTCCGCCCGCACAGATTTTGAAAAAACTCCGTCTGTTAATCTGCATTTAATCGTTCTTCTTTATTGGCTCCATTGCGAAGCCTTGCAAAATAGCAGCCCTGATTGCCTGTAAATTGACCGGGGTCAACAGGTTAGTCATTAGTAATTCTTTTTCTAAATTTTGTTAAAAATCCTCGGCGGTAGCGTTGTGCTGCAAGCTGATTTTCAGACGGCGCGGATTATTACTGTTGTTTTATGCTTACCGATGTTAATGCGTAAAAGAGAACCATTATCATTATGCCCGCCAGCGGGCGTGGCTACGCCTTTCGGGGGAGAAAACCGCATGAATTGCCCCGCTGTTTATTTGCGCTACCAGAGGCTAAAAGGCAGAATCAGAGCGCGTCAGTGCTCTGCCGTCCCGGGCACTGAATTACATAATTTATTAACAACAGGCCCTATTTTTTGAAAGCTATCCAGCCTGACTCAGGCGAAGATTTAACAATTCAGGCCGGCATCAGCAGAACGCAGGTGTGGCAGCGTAAAGACCTGACGGATGCACAGGATGACTGGCTGGCGGACGAAGTTCCGGTGGCGCTGGTCTATAACGGCATCTCGCACGTGGTGATGATGACCACGCCCAAAGATCTGGAGGCCTTTGCGCTGGGTTTCTCGCTGTCAGAGGGCATTATCGACGCACCTGGCGACATTTTCGGCATGGACATCGTGCCGGGCTGTCACGGCATTGAGGTTCAGATTGAGCTTTCCAGCCGCCGCTTTATGGCGCTGAAAGAGCAGCGTCGCGCGCTGGCGGGCCGGACCGGTTGCGGCGTGTGTGGCGTTGAACAACTGGACCAGATCGGCAAGCCACTCTCTCCGCTGCCGTTTACCCAGACCTTCGCGCTGGACCAGCTGGATCGGGCGCTGGGTCAGCTGAAGGATTATCAGCCGGTCGGGCAGAAAACCGGCTGCACCCATGCTGCCGCGTGGATCCAGCCCGATGGTCAGCTGGCCGGTGGCTGTGAAGATGTGGGTCGCCATGTGGCGCTGGATAAGCTGCTGGGGTATCGCAGCCAGTCAGAGTGGGGACCGGGCGCGGTGCTGGTCTCCAGCCGCGCCAGCTATGAAATGGTGCAGAAGTCCGCCATGTGCGGCGTCGAGATCCTGTTTGCGGTTTCAGCCGCGACACGCCTGGCGGTTGAGGTGGCTGAGCGCTGCAACCTGACGCTGGTCGGGTTCAGTAAACCTGGCCGTGCCACGGTCTACAGCCATCCTCAGCGACTGCGCTAAACCACCATCACCTCTGGCAGCGTCTGCTGCAACGCCTCAAGGGCGGCTGTGTTGTCGCCGCCGCTGTCGGTAATCAGCAGGGAGATGGTCTGCGGCGGCGCATAGACCGTGCGGCTGACCACGCCCAGTTTGGTGTGATCGGCCAGCAGATAGCAGGCAGCGGATTGCTGCACCATCGCTCTGGCAATAGCCGCTTCATGCGGGTGAAAGCTACTGGCACCGCACTCCGCTTCTATGCCCACCGGCGACAGCAGCGCGACATCGGCGCGATAGCGGATGATCTCGCCCACGGTGATTTCGCCGCGCGTCTGTTGCGCACCCGCCGACATCGTCCCGCCCAGCAAAATTATCTGATTATTCAGCGGCTGATTTTCTTCTCCGGCGCTCAGCGCCAGCGCGGCCTGCAGACTGTTGGTCACTATCGTCAGGCCGGAAAGGGCATGCAGCTCCTCTGCCAGCAGCGTAGTGGTGCTGCCCGCATCCAGAAACAGCGTCTGTCCGGGCTGCAGCAACTGTGCAGCGGCGCGGGCGAGGGTGCGCTTCTCGCGGGTCTGGGTGCTGCGGCGTTCCGTCAGCGGCGGTTCAGCCGCCGTTTCAATCGCCACCAGTCCGCCATGAACGCGGCGCGCCAGACCCTGTGCTTCCAGCTCAATGATATCGCGGCGCGCGGTTTCGCGTGACACCCCCAGCTCCCTGATAATGCGCTCGGTACTGACCTGATTAAGCCGGGTCAGTAAGGCACGGATGCGGTGAAGACGCGTTTCCTGCAGCATAGAGGTTTCCTTATAAAGCGCGAAGAGCACGGATGATACGCCACTGAAGCGAAAGATTCCGTCTGAATCAGCGGCAAGCTTAGCGCGGGGAACGGCCTGCGTCATGTGTATTTTATTGTATTTGTGTATTTGGTTGCATTTTAGAATCACGCAGGCATGATACAGGAGTCAGCTCTTCCTCCTTCATCCTTGTCACGGGAGTCATTATGGCCACGCGTTCTACCATTATGGATACCAACAGTTTCCGCGCCGAACATGCCGATGCGCTCGACAGCGAAACGCGCAAACTGACCGATAAACGCAGCAAAGTGCTTGGCGAATCCTATCGCCTGTTCTATCGCAAACCGGTTCATCTGGTGCGGGGTGAAGGGCAATATCTGTGGGACGCGGCGGGCGATAAATATCTCGACGTCTACAACAACGTGGCGAGCATTGGCCACTGTCATCCGGCTGTGATTGAGGCGGTGACGCAGCAGATGAAAATGCTGAACACCCACACCCGTTACCTGCACGAAACGATTCTGGATTACAGCGAAGCGCTGCTGGCGACCACGCCAGCGGCGATCGATCGCGCGATGTACATGTGCACCGGATCGGAGGCCAATGACCTGGCGATTCGCGTGGCACGCGCTTTCAGCGGCGGTACCGGGATTATTGTCAGTAAAGAGGCCTACCACGGCACCAGCGAGCTGACCTCTGGCGCCTCTCCGGCGCTGGGCAGTGGGCAGCCGCTGGCGCCGACCACGCGGCTGGTGATGCCGCCGGATGCATATCGTGTCGATGCGCCGGACCTGGGTGACTGGTTCGCTGATCAGATTCAGCAGCAGATTGATGATATGGCGGCGCACGGCATTAAATTTGCCGGGTTCCTGGCGGACTCGATCTTCTCCTCGGATGGTGTGCTTCCCAATCCGCGCGGCTTCCTGAAAAAAGCGGTCGATGTGGTGCATGCCAACGGCGGCATCTTTATTGCCGATGAAGTCCAGCCTGGCTTTGGCCGAACCGGCGACGCGTTCTGGGGCTTTGGCCGCCACGACGTAGTGCCTGATGTGATTACCACCGGCAAGCCGATGGGCAATGGCATTCCGGTTTCCGGCCTGCTGGCAAAAAGCGACGTGCTGGCCGCCTTCAGCGACTCCATTCCCTACTTCAATACCTTTGGTGGCAATCCGGTCGCGATGGCGGCGGCGCAGGCGGTTCTGAAAGTGATCACCGAAGAGGGATTACAGGAACACAGCCGCGTGGTCGGCGCGAAGCTGCTGGCTGAGCTGCGAACCCTGATGGATCGCTATGAGTGTGTGGGCGATGTGCGCGGAGCCGGCCTGTTTATCGGCTTTGAACTGGTCACCGATCGTCACAGTAAAACGCCGGACAAAACGCTGGCGCTGAACCTGATCGAAAAGCTGCGTGAACATCGTGTGCTGACCTCCGTTGCCGGCCCGTATGGGAATGTGCTGAAACTGCGTCCGCCATTGGCTTTCCAGGAGAGCGACATTGACTGGCTGGTTGGCGCACTCGACAACTCGTTGCGCGAGCTGGGTCAGTAACGCGCAGGGCAGGGCAGACGCGGCATCCGGGCGGGAGGCGTGCTGGCTGCTGCCCTGGCTTCAGCGCGCCGCGCGCGCTGTCGGATAAGGCAGAAAAGGCTGAGTCAGCAACAGCACACTGAAAAAACAACGGGTTGCTAATGCCGGGTTTCGCAAATCCTTATGGTTAATAGGGCATTGATTACCCTTTTACGCTACATGAATTTAACTATAATGATTCGACTGCTTACGCGGCACGTCCCGAATTCGTCGTGCTGCTCAAACTAAATGGAGAGGAAGAACATGAGTTATTCACTGCCATCCCTGCCTTACGCATACGACGCACTGGAACCGCATTTCGACAAGCAGACGATGGAGATCCATCACACCAAACACCACCAGACCTACGTGAACAACGCGAACGCGGCGCTGGAAGGTACTGAATTTGCTAATCTGCCGGTAGAAGAGCTGATCACCAAACTGGATCAGCTGCCAGCAGACAAAAAAGGCCCACTGCGTAACAACGCTGGCGGTCACGCTAACCACAGCCTGTTCTGGAAAGGCCTGAAAACCGGCACCACGCTGCAGGGCGACCTGAAAGCGGCTATCGAGAAAGATTTCGGTAGCGTGGAAAAATTCCAGGAAGAGTTCGAGAAAGCTGCCGCCACCCGTTTCGGTTCTGGCTGGGCATGGCTGGTTAAGAAAGGCGACAAACTGGCTGTGGTTTCTACCGCAAACCAGGACAACCCGCTGATGGGCGAAGCGGTTGCCGGCGTTTCTGGCTTCCCGATCATCGGTCTGGATGTGTGGGAACACGCTTACTACCTGAAGTATCAGAACAAGCGTCCTGACTACATCAAAGCGTTCTGGAACGTGGTTAACTGGGACGAAGCGGCAGCCCGCTTCGCATCTGCTAAGTAAGTTAACCAAACGTAAACGCAATGCAAATAAACCGGTGAAATTTATTTTGCCGGTTTTTTTTATCTTTATTTTGTGTACTGCCAGATTGAACTACAGATAATCAGCTATCAGTTTTAATGTTATGGGGCATTAACCTGCCGTTGATATTGACTATGTTATTTTCAGTGACATTCCTGCTTAACTCAATGTGTGTCGCTGACTATGTCAATTATAACTACTCAAGAAAATACGACTGATTCCTCTGCTTCGCTTTTTTTTCAATTAATTAGTGGAAAATATGTTCCGGATAAACTCTGGAGAAGTAAACGTTTTCGCCTGAAATTTGTGTTAAGAACATTAATATCGCCGCTGACGACGCTGCGTTATCTGAATGAGCTGTCGCATTTACCGCAACTTCCCTTGCTGATGAGCACGCAGGGATTGCTGCCAGCCAAGCTGCACCGGCCCTATCTGCGCTCAGGCATGAGCATTGCTGCCCGTGCGCAGGCGATACTCGATCATTACAGCCTGATGAATAATCTGGAAAATCCAATGCTGCGTCAGCTGCTGCAGAGCGCCACGGATAATCCGCTGGCCACGCTGACCGGTAAAAATGGTGAAACGTTTATCCTCTCCTGCAGTTCCGGTTATTTCGATCGGGAAGGGGAAGTAACGCTGGTATTGCGTTATAACGACGAAATTATTGCGTCGCTCTCATTTTCTATTCTTAACGAGAATAACCAGCGCACTCTGTTAATTGGTGGATTACAGGGACCGCGTAAACATATTAATAATGAGATGATCCGCGAGGCGACCAAAGCCGCTCACGGTCTCTTTCCGAAACGTCTGTTAATGGAAGCGGTGTTTATTGTTGCGAAACAATGCGGCGTGGAAAATATTCAGGCGGTGGGCGATGAGACGCATGTATTCCGCAGCCTGCGTTATCGTCACAGCAAAGGGGATAAGTTCTTTGCCAGCTACAGTGAGTTCTGGCTGTCGCTGAGTGGTGAAGCGCGCAAGGATGGGATGTTTACGCTGCCGCTGAGCCTGCCGCGTAAGACGCTGGAGGAGATTGCCAGTAAGAAGCGGGCTGAGTATCGCCGCCGCTATGAACTGCTGGATGCGCTGGCGGAGCAGGTGTATGCCGCCGCCGGCGAACGCAAAGCCGATGTCGATCAGGCTGCTGCCTGATCGACCCCGTCAGAATGCGGTTTTAGCGAAGCCGGTCATGGCTGTCAGACCCATCTCACGTCCCAGCGCGGTCATTGGATGCACCACCACCAGGCCGCGCACGCTTTTCTTCAGCGCACCCAGATTGGCCTGCTCTTTCTTGGTAATTTCGCGGCTGAAGCCCATCTGTTGCAGCTTCTGTGCTTCAGCACTGAGTTTTTCAACCCGCTGACCGCGCAGACGCTCGATCTCAATGACCAGCGCTTCTTTCTCTTTCAGCAACGCGCCCAGTTTCTCGACATCACCCGATTCCAGTAACTGCAGCTCTTTGCGGTTCAATGCGTCCAGCTTATCGCTGAGAAGTTTGATTTCGTTCTTTTCTTGCTCTTTCATGACAACAACTCGTTGAGGAAAACAGGCCAAGGATACACCAAATCTGGCGCATATTCCCGCTCAGGTTAAGACGAAAAAGGCGCCGCGAGGGCGGCTGACTGGATTAGTTGCCCGGCTTTTTAAACGCCTGCTTCATACTGATGCGGGCGATGAGCTCGGTGAGCGACAGGACCATGGTGGATCGCACCATCTGCAGATAACGCTGCTGCTGCATGCTGCGCAGCTCGGCATCTTCGGTGTGAAACACCGGCGCGGGCGGCCAGGCGGTGACGCAGTGCAGCTCACCAAACGGGCCAAGAATCTCATCGTCAGTAAAACGATACTCGCCGTGGTCGTGATTCAGCTCTTCACGCAGCGCCAGCAGCAGCTCACCATCTTCATATTCGTGGCGACTGATGACGCCAAGTCCGTAAATCAGCTTCAGGCGAACCGAGAGTTCGCCCAAGGGACCATTGCCCAGTAACAGCGGCTCTACGGCATATTTCACCGCATAGTCATCTTTACGGAACACCTGCAGCACCAGCAGATTGACGGCTTCAGCCAATAGCTCAACGGCGGCGATCAGAAAGCTTCTCACCGAACGACCGGCGTTCAGGCGCTCCAGCACCCGGTTCTCAAAAGCCTGCTTCTCTTCCATTATTGCCTGCATGGGTTCTATACCGCCGTTGGGCGCAGGCGAAATGCGCCCGGCTTGCATCACTGACACGCGCGCATTATGCCATAGCGTGCCAGGCGCTCACCACAGAAGCCACGACTTCGCTGTCGGCATCCAGTCCTGAAATCTCAGCCAGCGTCGCCTGTGGGCCTTTTTCTGCCAGCAGCGCGGCCAGCTCCTGCGCCTGTGGATCCTGATCGCTGCGATAGTGCATCGCGGCGGCAATCCCCTGCACCAGGCTGGCGTGCGGTAAACCATATTCCAGCGTGCCCAGCGTCGGCTTGATCAGGCGATCGCCCGCGCTGAGTTTACGCAGCGGCTGGCGGCCTACGCGCTCAACATCATCTTTCAGATACGGATTTTCAAACCGACCCAGAATCTTCCGGATGTAGGCCGCATGCTTCTCCGCGTCAAAACCGTAACGCTTAATCAGCACCGCACCGCTCTCTTCCATCGCGCCTTTGACCACGGCCCGGATTTTTTCATCGAGGATCGCGTCACGGATGGTCTGGTGACCGGCCAGCTGGCCGAGGTAGGCGGTAATCGCATGACCGGTGTTCAGGGTGAAGAGTTTACGCTCCACAAACGCCATCAGGTTATCGGTCAGCTCCATGCCCGGAATGGTCGGCAGATCGCCTTTAAACTGGGTTTTATCGACGATCCATTCGCTGAAGGTCTCAACGGTCACTTCCAGTGGATCGGTACTGCCCGCTTCAGAGGGGGGCACGATGCGATCGACAGCAGAATCCACAAAGCCGACATGCTGCTCCAGCCAGGCGTGATACTGCGCCGGCAGCGCCTTCAGCACATGCTGTTTCAGCTGGCTGGTGCCGCGCACCATATTCTCGCAGGCGATGATATTTAACGGACGGGTGTTGCCGTCGTCGCTGCGTTTTGCCAGACCTTTAGCCACACTGCCGGCAATACGCTCCAGAATCTGCGGACCTACAGCGGTAGTGACCAGATCGACTTCAGAGACCAGGGTGATGATCTCATCGCTGGTGCTGTTGACTGCACTGACGCCTTTAACGGTTTCTACTTTGGCCTGCTCGCCAACCACATGAACGGGATACTCATGACGCGCGTTCAGTGCATCCAGCACCGTCTGATTCACATCAGCAAAAACCAGTTCGATACCTGCATCAGCCAGTAATTTGCCGATAAAGCCGCGACCAATGTTTCCTGCTCCGAAATGTAACGCTTTCATAATTTTTGACCCATATCAAATGACGATGGGGCGGGCAAACCCGCCCCAGGAAATCGGGACGGGCATGACCGCCCCAGGGAAAATAATTGCTCTAAATTACGCGATTGCAGGCTTACCTGACAGCAGGTCCAGCACTTCCTGCACGCTGGTGGTGTTCGCCAGCTTCTCAATCACGCTGTCATCATCCAGCGCATTGGTCAGGCTGGTGATCACCTGGATGTGCTCGTTGTTACGGGCAGCAATACCAATTACCAGGCGCGCGACGTCGTCAGGATCTTCGCCGAACAGGACGCCTGCCGGATACTGACAGAACACTACGCCGGTTTTCAGCACGCGATCTTTCGCTTCGACTGTGCCGTGCGGCACCGCAATCGACTCACCGAGGTAGGTCGGCGTCAGCTTTTCACGCGCCAGCATCGCTTCAACATATTCAGGCTCGACGTAACCGCCTTTCACCAGCTGTTCACCGGCAAAGCGAATCGCCTGCTCTTTGTTGCTGGCGGTCAGGCCGAGGAAGACGTTATCCGCACCCAGTTTAAACAGGTGGGCGTTGCCTTCATCGTAGCTGTCAGAGAGCGCAGTGTTCACCGTTTCACGATGCACATCGCTGCGGTTCGCCGCCACCAGACGTTCGGTCAGGGTGCTATAAAGCGCGCTGTCGAGGAAGTTATTCAGCGAGATATGCTGTGCATGCGGGGCCTGGCGAATAGCGCGTTCGGTCAGGTCGCGATGGGTGATCACCAGATCAACATCACCCGGCAGGGCGTTGATCGCGGTATTGGTGACCGACACATTGCTCAGACCGGCATCCTGCACTTTCTTACGCAGTACGCCCGCGCCCATGGCGCTGGAACCCATACCGGCATCACAGGCGACGATGATTTTACGCACGTGGCGCAGTTCGACGCTCATGGCATCGCTGGCAATAGCTGCGCCCGCCACATTCTGGCCTTTAGACTGCGCTTTCATCTCGTGCATGCGCTGGGTCGCGGCTTCGATATCGTCATCTTCTTTGACTTTACTGGTTTTCAGCAGGATAGCGGAAACCACGAAGGAGACGGCGAAGGCGGCGGCGATAGCAGCGATGTTCGCGAAGTAGGCACCTTTTGGCGTCATTGCCAGCACGGCCAGGATTGAACCCGGTGAGGCAGGAGAGACCAGGCCACCGTTCAGTACGGTCAGCGTGAAGACGCCGGTCATACCGCCCAGGATCACCGCCAGCAGCAGGCGAGGGGCCATCAGCACATACGGGAAGTAAATCTCATGGATGCCGCCGAGGAAGTGGATAATTGCCGCACCGCCCGCAGACTGTTTAGCACTGCCACGACCAAAGAACATGTAGGCCATCAGCACGCCCATACCCGGACCCGGGTTGGCTTCGATCAGGAAGAAGATCGACTTGCCGGCTTCACTCGCCTGCTGGATGCCCAGTGGTGAGAAGATACCGTGGTTAATGGCGTTGTTCAGGAACAGGATTTTTGCCGGTTCAACGAAGATGGAGGTCAGCGGCAGCAGGTTGTTCTGCACCATCAGATTCACGCCTGCGGCGAGAATGTGAGACAGACCTTCAACCAGCGGACCGATCGCCAGGAACGCCAGCAGCGCCAGGATCATCCCGATAATACCGGCCGAGAAGTTGTTAACCAGCATCTCGAAGCCGCTTTTGATTTTGCCGTCAATCGCCCGGTCGAACGACTTAATTGCCCAGCCGCCCAGCGGACCGGCAATCATCGCACCGAGGAACATCGGCATATCTGCACCGACAATCACACCCATGGTCGTAATCGCACCGACCACGCCGCCGCGATCGCCGCCCACCAGACGCCCACCGGTGAAACCGATCAGCAGTGGCAGCAGGTAAGTGATCATCGGCGCAACGAGTTTGGCCAGCGTTTCGTTAGGGATCCAGCCAGTTGGAATAAACAGCGCGGTGATGATACCCCAGGCGATAAACGCCCCGATGTTTGGCATCACCATATTACTCAGAAAGCGACCAAAGCTCTGTACTTTGACCTTCACTGATGAGGACATAAACCCACCCCTTATTGAGACGCGCTTCAATAGGAGAGCGCGCTTGTTTTTGTTTAGCCACCCCGACGCATAGCCGGTGGTATTACTGTATGCACGCGGACTCTATCACGCGAATTTGACACTGCGTAGCGCACGGAATAAGTGTGATCTATATCACTCATTCAGGGTGGTGGCAGGGGTGGTTAGCGTGACTCGGATCACATTTTAACAGGCGTAAGGGATTGTTTTGCCGGTTTTTTAATCGGGGTGGCCGGTGATCTGTGAGATGAATCACACTTAGCGGCGGGGGATTTGTTATATAAATGTGACTTGGATCACAAACTATTTTTGGTCGAAAATGCGCCAGATCACACTTCATTCAGCGGGGGATTAACAGAGCCAAAAAAAAGCAGAAGAGACGGGCAGACGATCAACGCCTGCCCGGAAAGCGGGTTTACTGCAGACCACCCTGAACGGCAGCCTGTGCCTGAGGAAGCGCCTGCGAATTAGCGGATAAGGTGCTCATCAGCGCGTTATATTGCGAAGCCTGATCCTGCGTCGGGAACTGCACGCCGCCATCATTGAAGCTGACACGGGTTCCCTGGGTTTGCAGGAAATCACCAGCCTGCACAGCACCCTGGCTCAGCGCCTGAAGTTTTGGCAGCAGCGGAATCAGCTGATTGGCGGGCACCGTCACCACTTTGTTGTAGGCGGTGTCATAGACTTTTTTCAGATCATCCGACTGCTTAAGGGCTGCTTTGCTGCTGTCAGCCTGCATTTTTGCGCTTTCAATCTGCTGGGTGACGATCACCAGCGCGCTGTTGGCCTGACGCAGGGAGTCGCGACGAGTGAGATAATCCTGCGGAACGCGAATGGCAGAAAGTTCATCCACCACCGGGCGCATGCCCTGTTCAACCGCTTTGTTCGCCTGCTGCGAGAAGCCATACATAATGGCGTAATCGCTGGCGAAGTTACCAAAGCTCTGCTTCTGGTTTTCGCTGAGGCTGGGCAGATGCTCGCCGCTGCGCATCACGGTATTCTGGAGAAAATCGATAAATGCTTTGCGCTGCTCGCCTTCTTTATCACCACATGCGGTGAGTTGCAGCACGATCAGCGCGCCAGCGAGCATAATGCCGCCACGTGCCATAAGGCGTGTAAGTCCTGAAGCCATTGGGTCAACTCCTGTCGGTGAAACTGTCTGATGTCCAGGTAGGAATGGCCTAAAGAATAGAACAAACCGGAGTCACGGCACAATGTGAAACCACCTGTGAAACAGATGCTTTCTTAAACGCCGGTTACACAACGGGATCGCCTGCGCGTCAGCGCGCGTACCTGAACGTCATGTTTAGCAGCCTGACGCTCAAACGCGGCGGCCTTAAAACACCACCGCCTGACCATCTTTACGACTCTCACTGGCTGCAATATAGAAGCCCTGCGGATCGCGCACTATTGCCTGTGCGCCACCAAAGTTGTAATTGCTCAGGGGATCTTCCAGTACCACATTGTGACCCATGCGGCGCAGTGTGCTCAGAGTATTACGGTCGAGTGTCGATTCAAACACCACCTCGCGGCCCTGCACCACGCGCCAGCGCGGCGCATCTATGGCGGCCTGCGGATTCTGCCGGTGCAGCATAATCCGCAGCGCCAGCTGGACATGTCCCTGCGCCTGCATCGGGCCGCCCATCACGCCAAACGCCATCAGCGGCTGACCCTGCTCATCCAGCGCAAAGGCCGGGATGATGGTGTGGAAAGGGCGCTTACCGCCCGCGACGACGTTAGGATGGTCCGGATCGAGTGAAAAGCCCGCGCCGCGATTCTGCAGGCTGATGCCGGTGTCGGGAACCACTACGCCGGAGCCAAATCCCATGTAGTTAGACTGGATGAACGAGACCATCATGCCGCTGGCATCAGCCGTCGCGACATACACCGTGCCGCTCTGCTGCGGTGAGCCAAAGCGGAAATCTCCCGCCCGGTCAGGGTCAATTAAGGCTGCCCGCTGGCGGATATAGTCTTTGCTCAGCAGTAATTCCGCCGGAAATTCGAGGTGATCTTCATCGGTGACGTAACGGTCCAGATCGACCAGCGCCAGTTTCATTGCCTCGATGGAGAGATGCAGCCACTGCGGTGAATCGGGCGCATAACGGTTGATCTCCCACGCTTCCAGAATGCCGAGTGCAATCAAGGTCGCAATGCCCTGACCGTTAGGCGGCAACTCCTGCACCGATCCCCCGGCAAACGGATGTGACAGCAGGGTCACCCAGTCGGCGCGATGATTTTTCAAATCCTCCAGCGTCAGGGCCGCACCATGTTCACGGGCGAAGGCCGCCATCTTCTGCGCCAGTGCGCCGCGATAAAAACTTTCGCCCTCCGTCTCAGCGATCTCCTGCAGGGTGCGCGCCTGAGCCGGATTGCGAAACAGCTCACCTGTGCGAGGCGGACGGCCCTGCGGTGCAAAGCAGTCGGTGAAACCTGGCTGATCCTGCAGCTTGTCATAGCCGCGCTGCCACAACTGACCAATCAGTGGTGATACCGGAAAACCGTCCCGCGCATAGTCAATCGCCGGTTGCGCCAGGGTGGTCAGCGGTAAGGTCCCGAAGCGCTTCGCCAGTGTGACCCATGCTGAGACGGCGCCTGGCACAGTAACGGACTCCCAGCCGGTTTCAGGCATCACACGCAGACCGGCAAAGCGTTCGGGATGCCAGGCGGCGGGCGAACGGCCTGAGGCATTTAACCCATGCAGCTCGCAGCCGTCCCAGACAATGGCAAACGCATCGCTGCCGATGCCGTTTCCGGTGGGCTCCAGCACGGTTAAGGCGAGGGCGGTGGCGATAGCGGCATCCACGGCGTTCCCGCCCTGTTGCAGCATCCGTAAACCCGCCTGCGCCGCCAGCGGTTGTGAGGTTGCGACGGCATTACGTCCCATCATCGGTACGCGATGAGACGGGTATCCGACGTTAAAATCTGTTTCACGCATCGCTTTTCATCCTTACAGGGTCTGTTTTTCCCGTCATCAGTGCGCTATCACCGGTCTGCACGTTTACTGCGCATCAGGCCGATAAATGACGTGTAACTGCACCGGCATGAGGCGTCAGCCGTTTCGTTAAGGTGACTGCTGATTTATCTGACGATACGGCGGCGTTCAGGATAAAAGATTTGCCCGCACAGCACTGTGAGGCGCAGCGCGCCAGGGCTCAGGCCCTAACCAGGACAATTCTTAAATTAATCAGAACTGTGAATATAAGTGTTCAGGAAGTAAACCATTGGCGTATATTTTGCACTCACTACCTGAACAGGTGTAGTGCTCACAGAAATGAGAATATGCCCGCCAGAATTTTGATGGTATCCACATAAATCGCAAACATCATTTGATTTTTTTGCCCGCTATGTAAGCACAAAAATCAACTGCCTCAGCAGGTTAGAGGCGCTGGAACTTTTCCGGCAAACAATAGCAAAAAAAATAATTATAAATTGCGCGGCAAATAGTCAGGTCTCTATCCATACTTAGTCTCCCGGCATTTGTTGCATTGACCTGACATCTTTAAAGCAGTGCACCGCAGGCTGTGTCCCGTAATGGTTTTTCTCATAACAAAAACAAACCCTTGCGGGATCCAGCCTGAACAGGCCCGGTTTCAGAGTCCTGACTTCAGGCTCGTACCTCTCTACTTTCACGTGCTTCATAGCGAGTTTTTAAGGAGTTCTCTATGGAATTAAAAGACCCGATGTTTGAATTGCTCAGCAGCCTTGAGCAGATTGTTTTGACACGTGATGATCGCGCCGCCGAGTTACTTATTCAGCGTCAGCAACCCGCCCAGCCAGAGCCGCAGCGTCTGCGTGAGATGACAGGCATGCAGGTTGATGAGTTTGCAAAAGTGATGGGCGTGAGCGTTTCTTCCGTGAAAAGCTGGGAAGCCCGGCGTACCCGTCCTTCCGCGACGGCGCAGAAACTGATGAAATTATTACAGGCTAATCCCTATCTGGGACGCCAGTTGCTTGAATAATCAGGTATCCCGAAAAGAACCCGCCGCTGGCGGGTTTTTTTATGCGTATATTTCGCTGTATTTAGCGGCCTGTTTCACAAACCAGCTCTCCGGCACGCTGTAGGGCGGCTCCCGCAACTGGGCGAGTCCGCTTTCTATGATCGCTGAAGCCTGCTGCCATAACTGCGCATCTCCCTGTTTCAGCAGCTCAATCTGTATCTGCTTTTCCACCAGGTAGACCCGTGCAAAGTCAGGGTCAAAACGCACAATCGCGCGGGTATTATCGATGATGTCAGCCAGTTTGATGGTCTGGGCCTCAGGACTGGCGCTGGCCGTATGGCGGAAGTGCGCCAGTTTGCGGGCCGCGCGATTCTTTGCCGCTGCGGGTGTGCTGTCGGTCAGCATCTCTACCAGGCTGGCCACGCGTGCGCCAAAATGGGCTTCGATATCACCCCGGGTCGTGGCAGTATCTTCCACGGTATCGTGCAGCCAGGCTGCCGCTAACAACGCCTCATCATGACTGACGCTGCGCACCAGTTCCACCACCGCGGCCGGATGAACAATGTACGGTTCATCGGTATACTTGCGGCGCTGACCGGCACTGGCATGTGCCTCGGTGGCGAATCGACGCGCCTGTTCTTCCAGTGAATCCTGCATGCTTTTCCCCCTGACCCCAAAAGTTTGCTTGCAATTATCTAGCGCGCTATCTATATTAATTCCCATGAACTGTGATCAAGATGACAAAAAAGTGAAACCGATGCCACTGTTGGTCGATCAGCAACTCTGCTTTGCGCTTTATTCTGCCAACCTGGCGATGAATAAAGTCTATCGCCAGTTGCTGAGCCAGCTCGACATTACTTACCCGCAATATCTGGTGATGCTGGTGTTATGGCAAAAAGACGATGTCACGGTGTCTGAGATTGGCGAGCAGCTTTTTTTAGACTCGGCAACATTAACGCCACTGCTGAAGCGGCTGGAAAACGCAGGTCTGATTAACCGCCAGCGCACCCGCCAGGATGAGCGCCAGGTGGCGGTCACGCTGACTGAGGCTGGCCGCGCGCTGCGGATTAAGGCTGAAGCGATTCCTGAAGCGGTGAAATGTGCCACCGCCTGTGACGATGATGCCTTGCTGGCGCTGAAATTACAGCTGGATGGGTTACGGGATAACCTGAACCAGTCACGATAAACATTGCTGACGGGTGCGCTGCACCCGTTGAACCTCACCGCCTGATTACGGTTAAATAAGTAGCGGGCGATTAAATAGCGTAACGGAGAAATGTCATGTCTTTAGAACAAGTAGTTTACCGCGCCAAAGCCAAAGCAACCGGTGGTCGTGATGGTCGTGCAACCTCTTCTGACGGTGTACTGGACGTGAAACTGGGTGTGCCAAAAGAGATGGGCGGTGCAGGCGGCGAAGTGACTAACCCTGAGCAGCTGTTTGCTGCGGGTTACTCAGCCTGCTTCATCGGTGCGATGAAGTTTGTTGCGGGCCGCGACAAAATCGCCATGCCGAAAGACGCGTGGATCGAAGGTGAAGTCGGTATCGGCCCGATTCCGAATGGTTTTGGTATCGAAGCGACGCTGAATATTCATCTGCCAGGAATGGATGAAGCCGAAGCGCAGAAGCTGGTTGATGCGGCGCACATCGTGTGTCCTTACTCAAATGCTACCCGCAACAACATCGACGTCACGCTGAACATCATTCGCTAAGCGTGCTGCGGGCCTGACACCATCAGGCCCGCCCTTTTTTCGCCCCTTCAATCCTTCCATTACCTGCCCTCTGCGCCAGACCGCCCGGCAGTCACGGTCCGCCGTGCACAAAAAATGTGCTAATCAGGTCGGCAACGATTATTTTCTGGTCTCTAAAACGCACCCATGTTTTACTGAGCCACCTCGCGTTATAGCCCATAAATCCGTTCAGAATTTTCCTTCATCTTGTCCGGTCCGCTTTTCAGCGAACTCTGCCGCGTTTCGGCAGTCACATAAAAGATTTGGTCAAGCGCTTCACACCGGAGAAACACCTTTTTTCATGAATTACATTAAAACCCTGACTCAGCAGAAGCTATCGCTATTGCTGGCGCTCTATCTCGGTATCTTATTGAATTTACCGATTTTCTATCGTCGCTTTGATGGTTTTCTCAAACACTCTACGATAACAAACTGGCTGACTGCCGCTACCGAGGTGGTGGCCATTGTGCTGCTGACCTTCTTCCTGATGCGGCTGCTGTCGCTGGGTGGAAAGTGGTTTTATCGCGTGCTGGCCACGCTGATTGTTCTGATTTCTGTTGCTGCTGGCTATTACATGGCGTTTTTCAACGTTGTGATTGGCTACGGCATTGTGGCTTCGGTGATGACCACCGATACCGATCTCTCTAAAGAGGTGGTGGGCTACCATTTCATTCTGTGGATGGTGCTGGTCAGCGCGCTGCCGCTGCTGATGATCTGGCGTAATAAGCTGAGCATGACGCTGAATGAACAGCTGCGTACGCCGGGACAGCGTCTCAAGCCAACCGTGATTATGCTGCTCTGCGTGGCGCTGGTCTGGCTACCGATTCGTTTTCTGGACAAGCTGCAGAAGCATAACGAAGAGATCACCAACGTCGATCTGCCGAGCTACGGCGGTGTGGTGGCGCACTCTTATCTTCCTTCGAACTGGCTGGCGGCTGTGGGCCTGTTTGCCTGGACCCGCGTGGATGAGTCGCTGAATAGCGAGGAACTGCTGGATCCGGCGAAGAAGTTTACCTACGTTGCGCCTGCCGGGCTGGACGATACCTATGTGGTGTTTGTGATTGGCGAAACCACCCGCTGGGATCACATGGGGATGCTGGGCTACGAGCGTGACACGACGCCGAAGCTGTCGAAAGAGAATAACCTGGTAGCGTTCCGCGGCCAATCCTGTGATACCGCGACCAAGCTGTCGCTGCGCTGCATGTTCGTGCGCGAAGGCGGCACCATGGATAACCCTGGCCGTACGCTGAAAGAGCAGAACGTGTTTGCGGTGATGCGAGAGCTGGGCTTCACCTCTGAGCTATTTGCGATGCAGAGCGAAGTCTGGTTCTACGACAACATCAATGCCAACAACTTTGCCTTCCGTGAGCAGATTGGTTCAGAGAAGCGTAATCAGGGCAAATCGGTGGATGACATGCTGCTGGTGCCGGAGATGAAAGCGTCACTGGATCGTTTCCCGAAAGGTAAGCATCTGATTGTGTTGCACACTAAAGGGTCGCACTACCTCTATTCCCAGCGTTATCCGCGTAGCTTCGCGAAATATCAGCCGGAGTGTATGGGCGTCGATGAGACCTGCAGCAAAGCGCAGTTGATCAACGCTTATGACAACTCGGTGCTGTATGTCGATAGCATGCTGGATAGCGTGCTGGATCAGCTGCGTGATAAGAAGGCGATCGTCTTCTACGCCTCAGATCACGGTGAGTCGATCAGCGAGAATATGCATCTGCACGGCACACCGCGTGAGATGGCACCGCCTGAGCAGTTCCGCGTACCAATGATGGTCTGGGCGTCAGATAAGTATCTGGAAGACAGTCAGAACCGCAGCAACTTTGAGCGGCTGCAGGCGCAGCAGCGTGTAGGCCGGACCCATCGCCACGTTGAGTTGTTCGATACCATCCTGGGCTGTCTGGGTTATACCTCGCCAGATGGCGGCATTAACCCGGCGAATAACTGGTGTCAGGCCCCGGCTAAAGATCAGGCTAAAGCGCTGTAATAGTGAGCGAAAAGGGCAGGGCAGGCGGTTAATTTCCGGTAACCGCGTGCTTTCCAGGCGATTGGCGGCAAAAGCATAAAAAGCGGTTGACGCTGATCGGGGGTAGCAGTAACATGCGCCCCCATCGGCGAGTAGCGCAGCTTGGTAGCGCAACTGGTTTGGGACCAGTGGGTCGGAGGTTCGAATCCTCTCTCGCCGACCATATTTAAGAAAACCTGTCTGAAAAGACAGGTTTTTTTTCGTCTGTAGAAAAGTCATGGGCAGGCAAAGAATTAGCACTGTGCGGGTTTCAGACGGCTGACAGTTCTAAACCCGAGTGCATCTGACCGCAGCGCATAAGCTCAAGGCGGAGGGGACACGGGCAGAGGAGGAAAGCGTCCCACGCCAGTGACGGCGTGGGCCGAGCGTCCATGGATGGTTTAAGCGACTTTCCGATCTGCCCGTGTCCCTGAAGCAGATCTCAATCTGACCGCTAAGCAGGCACTTTCTTACGGCCGAGCGTCCAGGGATGGTTTAAGCGACTTTCCGAGCTGCCCGTGTCCCTGAAGCAGATCTCGATCTGATCGCCACTCCCGCTTACCTTCTCTTGTTGTTCGCTTCGCCACTTTCCAGAAAGTTCCAGTAAACCTCACCCGCCGCGCGTTCCGCTTACCCGCCATTGTTATCGCCACTTTCCCGCTGGCAGGCCTTGGCATACAAGAGATGCGATCATAATTCGCGACACATTCTTCTTATGACCGAAAGCGGCAACATGCTGATTTCTTATGCTTCTTTACCAGCATATTCCGCTGGGTGAACGTCATAACGCACGGTGAATCGTTCAGTTATTCAACATTTGCCGGTAAAAGCTTTAAGTTTTTTAGCGGTGAGAATCACTAGCGATAGAACGGCAACCCAGCATAAAGCACGGAAATCAGGCCAGCTGCGCTATGCATTGTATGGCTTTTAGACTGAAAGGCTTTTTATTACCGTTGCATGCTATCCCTCACACTCTGTGTAAATAAGTAACCGTTGTATTGACGTTCTTTGCAACTGTTGACAAATTGATGCGTCAATAAACGCGCAGTTACGGAATTTTCTGAATGCACAACCTGCATCTGAAAAAACAAAAAATCGTCGCGCGCGTTAACCACCTGTTCGGTGGTACGCCTGAACCGCATAAAAAAATCAGAGGTCAGGCAATACACACAACATCACATCACAATGGAGCAAAAGCATGATCAACTCCCTGGCTAAATCCGGGATGCTGAAGGTCGGTCTGAGCCTGATTGCTATGACTGTCGCCGCCGGTGTTCAGGCAAAAACCCTGGTTTACTGTTCTGAAGGTTCTCCGGAAGGCTTTAACCCGCAGTTGTTCACCTCGGGCACCACCTACGATGCCAGCTCACGTCAGATCTACAACCGACTGGTTGAGTTCACTATCGGCACCACCGAACTGCACGCGGCACTGGCAGAGAAGTGGGATGTCAGCGAAGACGGCAAAACCTACACCTTCCACCTGCGCAAAGGCGTGAAGTGGCAGACCACCAAAGATTTCAAACCGACGCGCGACTTCAACGCGGATGATGTGGTGTTCACCTTTGAGCGCCAGCTGGATAAAAACAACGCCTATCACGGCGTCTCTGGCGGCAGCTACGAATATTTCGAAGGCATGGACATGCCTAAGCTGATCAGCAAAATCGAAAAAGTGGACGACAACACCGTTCGCTTCGTGCTGACCCGCCCTGAATCGCCGTTCCTTGCCGACCTCGGCATGGACTTCGCCTCGATTCTGTCGAAAGAGTACGCAGACAACATGCTGAAAGCGGGCACGCCGCAAAACGTCGACCTGAATCCGGTCGGTACCGGTCCGTTCCAGCTGCTGCAGTACCAGAAAGATTCGCGCATCCTCTACAAAGCTAACCCGGATTACTGGGGCACCAAGCCGAAAATCGATCGCTTAGTCTTCTCCATCACCCCGGATGCGTCAGTGCGTTATGCCAAGCTGCAGAAGGGCGAATGTCAGGTCATGCCTTATCCAAACCCGGCTGACATCGCGCGTATGAAGCAGGACAAAAACATCAACCTGTATGAGCAGGCTGGCCTGAACGTCGGCTATCTGTCGTACAACGTTGAGAAAAAACCGCTGGATAACCTGAAAGTGCGTCAGGCACTGACCATGGCGGTCAACAAAAAGGCGATCATCGACGCCGTTTATCAGGGTGCAGGTCAGCCTGCTAAAAACCTGATCCCACCAACAATGTGGGGCTATAACGACGCGGTGAAAGATTACGCTTACGATCCTGAGAAAGCCAAAGCCCTGCTGAAAGAAGCGGGTATGGCAGACGGTTTCTCTATCGACCTGTGGGCAATGCCGGTTCAGCGTCCGTACAACCCGAACGCACGCCGCATGGCTGAAATGATTCAGAGCGACTGGGCGAAAATTGGCGTCAAAGCCAAAATCGTGACCTACGAGTGGGGCGAATATCTGAAACGCGCTAAAGCGGGCGAGCATCAGACCGTCATGATGGGCTGGACCGGCGACAATGGGGATCCGGATAACTTCCTGGCGACCCTGTTCAGCTGTTCAGCGGCCAAAGATGGCTCTAACTACTCGCGCTGGTGTGATAAATCCTTCGAGGATCAGATTCAGCCCGCTCGCGCGACTGCCGATCAGGCAAAGCGTATCGAGTACTACAAACAGGCACAGGTTGTGATGCATGACCAGGTACCGGCGCTGATGATCGCGCACTCAACGGTATACGAACCGGTCAGCAAGAAAGTCTCCGGGTACAAAGTTGATCCGCTGGGCGGACACTACTTTGCTCAGGTAGACATCAAAGAATAATTGTCGCCTTTTCCGGGGCGGCTGCGCGTCGCCCCGGCTTTATCTCCCTGTTTTACTGGAAACGGTAGAGGCGCAGCCTGTCTGCGTCGCGGTCGGGCCTACCCGATCGTCAGATGTAAGCAATAACAACCCTCGCGGCGACGGTCGCGCGGACAAGAGAGAACCCGGATTATGCTGCAGTTCATACTCCGACGTCTGGGCCTTGTCATCCCAACGTTTATCGGCATTACATTACTCACCTTCGCGTTTGTTCATATGATCCCCGGCGATCCGGTGCTGATCATGGCGGGCGAGCGCGGTATTTCTCCTGAACGTCATGCACAGTTAATGGCGCTGTTAGGGCTGGATCAGCCGCTGTGGAAACAGTACCTGCACTATATTAACGGCGTATTACATGGCGATCTGGGCATTTCACTCAAGAGCCGCATCCCGGTCTGGGATGAGTTTGTTCCGCGCTTCAAAGCGACGCTGGAACTCGGCATCTGCGCCATGATATTTGCTGTTGCCATTGGTATCCCGGTTGGGGTCCTGGCGGCGGTGAAGCGCGGTTCGATTTTCGATCACACCGCCGTGGGTATCTCACTGACCGGCTACTCTATGCCGATCTTCTGGTGGGGCATCATGCTGATCATGCTGGTCTCGGTTCAGTTCAACCTGACACCCGTTTCCGGACGGGTCGGCGACACCGTCTTCCTGGATGACAGCATGCCGCTGACCGGCTTTATGCTGATCGACACCTTCTTCTGGGGTGAGCCGGGCGACTTCCACGATGCAGTGATGCACATGATTCTGCCTGCCATCGTACTGGGCACCATCCCGCTGGCGGTGATTGTGCGTATGACGCGATCGGCAATGCTCGAAGTGCTGGGTGAAGATTACATCCGTACGGCGCGCGCCAAAGGCCTGACGCGGATGCGTGTGATCGTGGTGCATGCGCTGCGAAACGCCATGCTGCCGGTGGTGACGGTGATCGGCCTGCAGGTCGGCACGTTGCTGGCCGGCGCGATTCTGACCGAAACCATCTTCTCGTGGCCGGGTCTGGGTCGCTGGCTGATTGAAGCGTTGCAGCGCCGTGACTATCCGGTGGTGCAGGGCGGTGTGCTGCTGACGGCAGTACTGATTATTGTGGTCAACCTGCTGGTTGATCTGCTGTATGGCGTGGTTAACCCGCGCATACGTCACAAGAAATAAGGGGGCATCATGTCTGTTGTTGATCCCGGCAGCGTTACCGTTGCACCCAAGCCGATGACCCCGTTTCAGGAATTCTGGCACTACTTCAAACGTAACAAAGGCGCCGTCGTGGGCCTGGTCTACATCATCATTGTATTGCTGTGCGCTATTTTTGCCGATGTGCTGGCCCCGCATGCGCCTGCTGAGCAGTTCCGCGATGCGCTGCTGCATCCGCCGGTCTGGCAGGAAGGCGGTAACTGGAGCTACATCCTGGGCACCGACGACGTCGGCCGCGATGTGCTGTCGCGTCTGATGTACGGTGCGCGCCTGTCGCTGCTGGTGGGCTGTCTGGTGGTGGTGCTGTCACTGATTTTCGGCGTGATATTTGGCCTGCTGGCCGGTTATCTCGGCGGCGTGGTCGATGCCATTATCATGCGCGTGGTCGATATCATGCTGGCGCTGCCAAGCCTGCTGCTGGCTCTGGTGCTGGTCGCTATCTTTGGCCCGTCGATCGTCAACGCCTCCATCGCGCTGACCTTTGTGGCGCTGCCGCACTATATCCGTCTGACCCGCGCGGCGGTGCTGGTGGAAGTGAACCGCGACTATGTGACCGCGTCCGGCGTGGCCGGTGCCGGTATGCTGCGCCAGATGTTCGTGAATATTCTGCCTAACTGCCTTGCACCGCTGATCGTGCAGGCGTCATTAGGTTTCTCCAACGCCATTCTCGATATGGCGGCGCTGGGCTTTCTCGGTATGGGTGCGCAACCGCCAACGCCGGAGTGGGGCACGATGCTCTCCGACGTTCTGCAGTATGCGCAAAGTGCCTGGTGGGTTGTGACCTTCCCTGGATTGGTCATTCTGCTTACCGTGCTGGCATTTAACCTGATGGGCGATGGTTTGCGTGATGCCCTCGACCCGAAACTCAAGCAGTAAAGAGGCACCGAGATGGCGTTATTAAATGTAGACAAACTATCGGTGCATTTCGGCGACGATAAAGCACCGTTCCGTGCGGTTGACCGCATCAGTTATCAGGTTGAACAGGGCCAGGTTGTCGGTATCGTAGGCGAGTCCGGCTCCGGGAAATCCGTGAGTTCACTGGCAATCATGGGGCTGATCGATTTCCCCGGCAAAGTGATGGCTGAGAAGCTGGAGTTCAACCAGCGCGACCTGCAACACATCTCCGAACGCGAGCGCCGCCAGCTGGTGGGCGCAGAAGTGGCGATGATTTTTCAGGACCCGATGACCAGCCTGAATCCCTGCTACACCGTGGGTTTCCAGATCATGGAAGCGATCAAGGTGCATCAGGGCGGCAATAAACGCACCCGGCGTCAGCGGGCAATCGACCTGCTGAATCAGGTCGGTATTCCCGATCCTGCGTCACGGCTCGATGTCTATCCGCACCAGCTGTCGGGCGGTATGAGCCAGCGTGTGATGATTGCGATGGCAATCGCCTGTCGGCCTAAGCTGTTAATTGCCGATGAGCCGACCACGGCGCTCGACGTGACCATTCAGGCGCAGATCATTGAACTGCTGCTGGAGTTACAGCGGCAGGAGAACATGGCGCTGATCCTGATTACACACGATCTGGCGTTAGTGGCCGAAGCGGCGCACCACATTATCGTGATGTATGCCGGTCAGGTGGTGGAGAGCGGCAAAGCGACCGATATCTTTAAAGCGCCGCGCCATCCTTATACGCAGGCGCTGCTGCGCGCGCTGCCGGAGTTTGCGGCAGACAAAGCGCGTCTGGCCTCACTGCCGGGCGTGGTACCAGGCAAGTATGACCGCCCGGTTGGCTGCCTGCTGAATCCACGCTGCCCTTATGCGACCGACCTTTGCCGTCAGGAAGAACCTGAACTGCGCACCATTCCAGGACGCCAGTCCAAGTGTCACTATCCGCTGGACGATGCCGGGAGACCAACTTATGAGTCATGAAATCACGAAAGATCAGTTCCTGCTGCAGGCGATTGATCTCAAGAAGCACTACCCGGTGAAGAAGGGGCTGTTTGGTCAGGAGCGTCTGGTCAAAGCGCTGGATGGCGTCTCTTTTAATCTGGAGCGCGGCAAAACGCTGGCGGTCGTCGGCGAGTCAGGCTGTGGTAAATCCACGCTGGGCCGACTGCTGACGATGATTGAAACCCCGACCGAAGGGCAGCTTTACTGGCACGGTCAGGATCTGCTGAAACACGATCCTCAGGCGCAAAAGCTGCGTCGTCAGAAAATCCAGATCGTGTTCCAGAACCCATATGGCTCACTCAATCCACGTAAAAAAGTGAGCCAGATTCTGGAAGAGCCACTGGTCATCAATACCCAGTTGAACAAAGCGGAACGCCGCGAGAAGACGCTGGAGATGATGGCGAAAGTTGGCCTGAAAACCGAGCACTATGATCGCTACCCGCACATGTTCTCAGGCGGTCAGCGTCAGCGTATCGCCATCGCGCGTGGGCTGATGCTTGATCCGGACGTACTGATCGCCGATGAGCCGGTTTCGGCGCTCGACGTATCGGTGCGTGCTCAGGTGCTGAACCTGATGATGGATCTGCAGCAGGATATGGGGCTTTCTTACGTCTTTATCTCGCACGATTTGTCAGTGGTGGAACACATTGCCGATGAGGTGATGGTGATGTATCTCGGCCGTTGCGTTGAGAAGGGCAGCAAAGAGGCGATTTTCGCCAACCCGCGCCACCCTTATACCCAGGCCTTGCTGTCGGCGACGCCGCGTCTTAATCCTGACGACCGTCGTGAGCGCATCAAGCTGACCGGCGAGCTGCCAAGCCCACTGAATCCGCCACCGGGCTGCGCCTTTAATGCGCGCTGTCACCGACGTTTCAGCACCTGCGTGCAGTTGCAGCCGAAGCTGAAAAACTATGGCGGGCAGGAGATTGCCTGCTTCGCGGTTGATCAGGATGAGAATCAGCCCGTTGGCGTGGCAGAAAAAGTCAGCTGAGCCTGCTCACTATCTATAACACTCAGCCGAAGGCTCCTTTCTGGAGCCTTTTTTTATCTCAATTCATCTGTAAGCCGCACCGCTGGCGGCTCTGCGGTCACTCCCTGTTTATTCCCTCTCTTTTTCCGTTACCACCGTTAATCTGTTTTTTTTCTGGCGATATTTGCAGCGGAAAAAGATAAATCTCATCAATCCCTTACGGCAGCGATCGGCTTATTAGTGTGAAATCGGGCATCGGGTATAAGTCAGTCTGGCCGGGCCAGTTATTGCCAGAGCGGCAATAACCGAAAATTTTTTAAAAAAACGCTTATCAATTTAACTTAAACATCACTTATTAATTATCAAAGGTGATGACCCTGAAGTGGCTATATTCGGCTATTAACCCATCTTTATGATTAAACAATTTTATTGAATCTGCTTTTTTTGTAATCAGGTTTTTCTGACTCAGATTAAAGGGATGTGCTATATTCCAGGAAAATTCCCCCCTTGTTGCAGGCCACGGCCAATGAAGAATAATTACGATGATTTGCAGCGTTTTAAAGAGAAAACGCAAACGCTCGACATCGATTTTAAAGATATGTCTGGCCAGACGCAGGAAGCGGCGGAACACAGTAAATGGGCATTGATTCGCCAGCTGGCGAAAGAAGAACAACAGACGCCATTCGGCAGCGGTCAGCGTATCGACCTGCCGCAACCTCAGCCGCTGCGCGGTGATGAGTTCACGGCGCCTCCACCTGAAGCACCGCCACGCCCTGTGACACTCAGTGCAAAACCGGCGATGGCGGCCCGCACGTCGATTCTTGATAGCCTGTCTGGCAGCAACCTTCCCGCAGCCAGCCCCACTGAGCGCGGCCCTTCGTCACTCTTTCCGCCACCGCCGCCACGACAAATACCGGCTGAGTCTGTGGCTGTCCTGCGTGCTGAGCCGGTGGCCGCATCCCGCGCCGAGCCGATCCGGACCGCCACGGTGGCGGAACATCAGCCCGTCATCACGCCCGCCGCACCCCATTCTGAGCCAGAACGGTTTGGCGCGCTGTTCCGCTCGCGCGATGTGACGCTGCCGAAAGAAACCTTACTCAAACCGTTACTGGAGAAGATTGCGCTATGCCGTTAGTTTGTGTGTGCTCGCCGAAGGGCGGCGTGGGAAAAACCACGCTGGCGGCGAATCTGGCCTGGAGTCTGGCGCGTTCCGGTAGCAAAGTTCTGGCGATTGATTTCGATGTGCAGAATGCCCTGCGTCTTCACTTCGGCGTACCGCTGAATGATGGGCGTGGATTTGTGGCGCGCTCAGAAGAGCAGGCGGACTGGAGTCAGTCGATTCTCACCACCGGCGGCAATATCTTTGTCCTGCCTTATGGCGACGTCACCGAGCCACAGCGCGAACGGTTCGAAGAGAACCTGATGAAAGATCCCCACTTTATTAAGCGCGGTCTGGACACGGTGCTCAATTATCCCGGCCTGGTGATTGTGGCTGATTTTCCGCCTGGGCCGGGTCCCGCCCTTAAAGCAATGACGGCTCTGGCCGATATGCATTTAGTGGTGATGTTAGCGGATACCGCCTCTGTGTCGTTATTACCGCAGATTGAAGAGAACCGGATGACCGGGAAACCGCTCAATAATAAGCAGGGTCACTATTTTATTCTCAACCAGTGTGACAACCGCCGGAATATCAATCGCGATGTCACCGCGTTTATGCAGCAGCGTCTGGGCGACAATTTACTGGGCGTGGTTCACCGTGATGAAAGCGTGGGTGAAGCGAATGCTTCCCAGCAGTCTGTTTACGATTTCAGTCCCGCCTCAGCCGCGGCATTTGATATTGAACTGATCGCGAAACGTGTCAGCAGCATTCTGAATATCACCGTGGGTAATGGCGAAGTTCAGGCTCCCATCCGCACAAACCACTATTAGTCGTCGGGCTCTGCCAGGCGACTGACTTACACAGCTCTTCTCAGGGTGAATCATGAGTAAAATCGGGTTTTACCTGCTGCTGCTGGTGCTTGCGCCCGTTGCCGCGGTGATCATCATTACGCCGATGGACAGCCAGAAACAGTATATTTTTGGTCTGATCAGTATCGGTATGATGCTTTTATTGGGTTTCAGCAAGAGCCGCAAAATAACGGTGGTGATGGTGATTCTCTCTGCGCTGATGTCCAGCCGCTATATCTGGTGGCGCACCACTGAGACGCTGCACTTTAATTCCGAAGTGGAGGCCATCTTAGGGATTGGCTTATATCTGGCGGAGCTTTACGTCTGGCTGATCTTAATTCTCGGCTTCCTGCAAACGACTTGGCCATTAAAACGCACCATTGAACCGCTGCCGGACGATACCAGTCTGTGGCCGACGGTCGATATTTATGTGCCTTCCTATAATGAAAGCCTGGATGTGGTGCGCGATACCGTGCTGGCGGCGCAGTGTATTGACTACCCGCGTGACAAACTCAAAGTCTATCTGCTGGATGATGGCAAGCGCAGCGAATTTGCCCGCTTTGCGGCAGATGTCGGGGTAGGGTACATCACCCGCGACGACAACAAACATGCCAAAGCCGGTAACCTCAACCATGCGATGAAAATCACCAAAGGTGAGCTGATTTGCATCTTTGACTGCGACCACGTGGCGACCCGTACCTTCCTGCAGGCGACGGTAGGACCGTTCCTGAAAGATCCGAAGCTGGCGCTGCTGCAGACGCCGCACTACTTCTATTCTCCCGATCCCTTTGAGCGTAACCTGCGCGCCGCACGCAGCATTCCAAACGAAGGCTCGCTGTTTTATGGCCCGGTGCAGCAGGGTAACGACAACTGGAACGCCACCTTCTTCTGCGGCTCCTGTGCGGTGATCCGTCGTTCAGCACTGGAAGAGATTGGCGGCTTTGCCGTTGAAACCGTCACCGAAGATGCGCATACCGCGCTGAAAATGCAGCGACTCGGCTGGGGCTCCGCCTTTTTATCGATCCCGCTGGCTGCCGGTCTGGCGACCGAGCGTCTGGGTCTGCATATCATTCAGCGTACCCGCTGGGCCCGCGGCATGACGCAGATTTTCCGCGTCGATAACCCGCTGTTCGGCCGTGGCCTGAAGTGGCAGCAGCGACTTTGCTATCTCAACGCCATGCTGCACTTCCAGTTCGGCCTGCCGCGCGTCGCCTTCCTGACCGCGCCGCTGGCGTACCTGCTGTTTAACCTGAATATTATTCACTCATCGGCGTCGCTGATTTTTGCTTATGTGCTGCCGCATCTGGTGATGTCGCTCTACGTAAACTCACGCATGAATGGCCGTTTCCGTTACACCTTCTGGGGTGAAATTTATGAGACGGTGATGTGCTTCCATCTGGTGATCCCGACCATTCTGACCCTGCTGTCGCCAAAACATGGCAAGTTCAACGTGACTGACAAAGGCGGCGTACTGGATCAGGGCTTCTTCGATTTCCACATCGTGCGTCCGCACGTGATTGTGGCACTGCTGCTGACCATCGGCATTGTAGCGGGCGTGGTGCGTGCCGTCATGCATGACTACTTTGGCGTCGATCCTTACGTTATCGCGCTCAACGTCGGCTGGGCGATTTTCAGCCTGATCATTCTGATGGCGGCAATTGCTGTAGCGCGCGAAACCAAACAGGTGCGTAAAACCATCCGCGTTGAAGTGCAAATCCCGGCGATTATTCACTACGCCAGCGGCATTTCATCGCGCACCCTGACCAGCAACCTGTCGATGGGCGGCGCGCAGCTCGATACGCCCGATGGACGTCATGAAACGGATGAGATTGAAGAGATCGATCTGCTGCTGAAATCCGGCGCGATCACGATTCCGGTGAGCAAAATTTCCGGTGATGAGGAGAGCATTCGTTTGCGCTTTGAGGCGATGCCGCTGGCGCGCCGTCGCGAACTGGTGCGTGTGGTGCTGGCGCGTGCGGATGCCTGGATTCAGCCGGAGTATAAGCAGGATAATCCGCTGATGTCGCTGGGCACCATTATCCGTACCGTATTTGAGTTGTTCTGGCTGACCTGGAAGGGCCGCCACGATAAACGTAAAACCGTCGACCCGGTTGCCGCGGCGGCGAAAGAGGATGGCGCGGCATGAAGATCCTGACGCAAACTTTGCTGGCCAGTTCTCTGACCGCAGCGTTATGGCTGACGCCCGCTGGCGCGGAAACGCCCGCTGCGATTGATAACAGCAGTGCCGCCCCGGTAAACAGGGCTGCGCCGACGCCGCCTGATGCCGTTTCTGTTACATCGCCAGCCGATGCAGCAGCCAGTGCGCCAGTAAACAGTTCATCGCCGACGCCGCCTGATGCCGTTTCCACCACGCCGCCAGCCGAGGCAGCGGTCAGTGCGGCAGCGACAAATCAGGCGCCGGCCAGCGATGCGACATCTGCGGCACCGATGAATAATAGTGTCACGCCGTCTGCCGGTTCAGCCCAGGTGACGTCACCCGTCAGCGGGGGCGAGTCTGCACCGCAGTCTGTGCCATCTGCGGCCCCGGCTACTCAGCCCGCCGAATCGGCTCCGGCCTCTGCGCCACAGAGTGCGGCAACAGAGACCACACCGGGATCTGCGAACCCATCTTACGCACCGGCTGGTGAGGCAACATCAGCGCCTCAGGCGTCAGCGACCAATGAGGCTGCGGCTTCTGCCCCGGCCGCCGCGCCGGTGACGAGCAGCGGAGCCGTGACTCAGGACAGCAGCGCGCTGTCCGCAGTGCCGCTGCCGCAGGGACTGAGCAATGCCGATCCGGCGCTGGAAGCGGCCGCCAGCGCGGTGCCCTTCACGCCGGGCCAGACGACCGCGCCGGTTGCAGAACCCCAGCCACTGATGGTGGCTGCCATTAATCAGCCGATCAGCAGTGTCGTTTCAGTGGCCCAGATGGGCCAGGCGCGCGGCATCACGCTGACCGGCGGCCAGTTACAGTCGGGCATCACCTTTACCCTGCCCGGCGATGAAGTCATTACCAATGCGCGACTGAATCTGACGCTGCGCGTCTCAGCCGCACTGGCGGCACGCAATACCTCGCTGCAGCTGATGCTGAACGGGCAGCCGCTCGGCACGCTACCGCTCGGTGCGACTGACAGCGACGTCAGTGACTATGAGCTGGATATTCCGGCGGCGATGGTGGTCTCCAGCAACAACCTGAGTTTTAAAATCAATGACGCGGACAAGTTGCTGTGCGAGAAAGAGAGCGCGCAGCAGTATCAGGTCACCATTCTGCCGAACACCGCGCTGCACCTTGAAGGGCAGAAGCTCAATATCGGTACCAGCCTGCGCAATTTCCCGCGTCCCTTCCTGGATCCTCAGCGGATGACCGCGTCCACCATCACCATGGGCTTTGCCAGTAACCTCTCACCCGATGCGGTCAGCGCGGCGGCACTGGTGGCGTCCTGGCTCGGCATTCAGAGTGATTATCGCGGCATCCGTTTCCCGGTGGTGCGCGGCGAACTGCCGGAAAACAACGGCATCCTGTTTGGTCATCCGGGCGATCGGATCGGCACCCTGACGTTCCCGGCCAGTAACGGCCCGATGTTGCAGGTGGTGGATAATCCCAATAACCCGGTTTACAAGTTGCTGCTGGTCAGTGGCAATAATGACGAGCAGCTGCGTCAGGCGGCGAACCGTCTGACGACGCAGCCTTTTACCACCGATGAGAGCCAGTTGCAGGTTCCCGCGCAGACCATTGGCAATCGCAAACCTTACGATGCGCCGCGCTGGATTAACACCGATCGTCCGGTACGCCTGAGCGAACTGCTGCGTAAAGATCAGAGTCTGACCAGCAGCGGCATCTGGCATGATGCGCTGCGCGTGAACTTCCGCGCCGCGCCTGACCTGTTCCTGTGGGATGGCGACACGGTGCCGGTCAATCTGCACTATCGCTTCCCGTCTGAAAGCTGGATTGATGAGGACAACTCGTTCCTTAACGTCATGCTTAACGGCACGTTCCTGCGCAACCTGACGGTAAACAAAGTCGGCCTGCTGGAGAGCGCGTGGCACCGTTTAGGCGGGGATGCGCGTCAGGAGCAGTATCAGCTGAATCTCGAACCCTATCTGATCTATGGCGACAACCAGCTGGCGCTCTACTTCAATATCAAACCGCGGGCCGATGCGCCCTGCGGCGTGCTCCTGAACAACAACATCAAGAGCCGGATTGAAGAGGACTCGTGGATCGATCTGAGCCATACCCGCCACTTCAGCATGCTGCCGAACCTCTCCTACTTTGTGGGGGCCTCGTTCCCGTTCTCGCGGCTGGCTGACTTCGGCGAGACCACGCTGCTGCTGCCGGAAACGCCCAGCGATGCCGAGCTTTCAACCCTGCTGGATCTGGCGGCACGCGCGGGGACCGCGACCGGCGTGGCGCTGACGCAGAATCAGGTGCTGTTTGGCCTGCCGAATGGCGGCACCCATCTGGCGCGATTACAGCAGAGCGATTTGCTGGCGGTCAGCACCACCGGCAACAGCGCCTTTAATCAGGCGATGCTGGCGGCGTCACCCTATGACGCCACCAGCAGCACCCTGGGTGTGAAAGAGCCGGATACGCTGGAGAAATTACGCGGCTGGCTGACCGGCGACTGGAGCCTTCAGCAGCTGGATGCCGATCGTTACTTCTCCTCCAACGAAGCGTGGCGCGGCTTCCTCAGCTACCGATCGCCGTGGAATCACGACCGACTGGTGGTGATGACGGTGGCAACCAGCGACGACCAGCTGCTGCGCCTGCATAACGATTTGAGTTCGGCGCAGATTAACGCCGGTATTCGTGGCGATACCGCGATTATTACCGATGAAAACGGCATTCGCAGTTTCCGGGTCGGTGCGCAGTTCCCCAGCGGTGAGATGCCCTGGTACATGATGGTGATGTGGTATGCCAATCAGCACTCGGTGCTGCTGGCGGTGGCGGCGATGCTGCTCTCCGCGCTGGTGGGCAGTGCAGCCTGGGTGATGCTGAAGCGTCATGCGTGGCGGCGTCTGAACCCAAAGCAGGGCCGTGATTCCGGCAGGAAGTAAGGACAATAATAATGAAAAACAATCTGTTGAGTGCCGGTATCCGTAACGCGTTGCTGCTGGGCAGCGCGCTGGCCCTGTCACAGCCGCTGCTGGCGGCGGAGAGCACCAATCCGGCGCTGCAGGCGCTGTTCGATCAGGCATCGTACTGGCATCAGAAAGCGCATGACGACCTGGCGAAAGCCTCACTGCAAAAGGTGCTGATGGTTGAACCCGGCAACACCCAGGCGCTCTACCTGCTGGCACTCTATTCACAGCAGGGTGGCGACACGGCCGCCGCGGCACAGTATCGCGCCCGTCTGCGTCAGGTCTCCCCCAACGATCCGCACCTGAGCGAGCTGGATAACGCGCGCCAGATGCAGACCATTCCGCAGGCGCAGCTTTCGCTGGCACGTCAGCAGGCACGCAGCGGCAACATTCCGGCGGCGTTGCAGACCTGGCGCAATACCTTCACCGGCAATGAGCCGCCACCGAGCGTCGCGGCAGAATATTATCTGACTATGGCGGGCGACCGTACGCTGCTGCCGCAGGCGGTTGAGGCGCTGCGTCAGTTTGCGGCGCAGCATCCGCAGGACACCGGCGCGCGGCTGGCGCTGGGTAAAGCGCTGACCTATCAGGAGCCGACCCGTCGCGAAGGCATTGAGGTGCTGAGTTCGCTGGCGAGTGGTAATCAGGATGCCGACCGCTCACTGCGGCAGGCGCTGCTGTGGCTCGGTCCACAGCCGTCAGATGCAGCGCTCTATCAGACCTGGCAGCAGCGTCATCCGCAGGACTCCGCTGTCATCGACTATTACCGTAAAAACGTCGGGGGCGCAGAAAAAGGGGCCGGATTCAGCGCGCTCAACAGCGGTGATGTCGGCGGAGCGCAGTCCAGCTTTGAAAAAGTGCTGGGCGCGAATCCGCAGGATGCCGATGCGTTAGCGGGCATGGGCTATGTGGCCCAGCGTGCCGGACGTTATCAGGAAGCGGCAGATTATCTGCAACGGTCTGCTCAGCTCGGCGGCGATCAGGGCTCATCGCGTCAGCAGCAGGCGGACGATGCGCGCTTTTACGCCCAGCTGGCCAGCGCGCAGCAGGCGCTGAAAAGCGGCGACACGGCGCAGGCACTGACCTTGAGCGAACCGCTGGTGCAGGCCGATGGCGAAAAAGGGCTGGCCGCCAGGCTGTTCCGCGCCGACGTGCTGCGCCGGACTAATCAGCCGGAACAGGCGGAGCAGATCTACCGCACCATTCTGCAAAGCGATGCGGATAACCGCAGCGCCAAAGAAGGGCTGTTCTACGTTCTGCGTCAGCAGAATCGGGGAGCCGAAGCCAGTACATTGCTGGGGGCACTGCCGGATAGCGTACGCCAGAGCGTCACGCCACGGGCCAATGAAACCGATGCGCTGCGTCAGCAGGCGAAGCGCCAGCTGGCGGCCGGGAACAACGCTGCGGCCATCGCGACGCTGCAGCAGGGCATTCAGCGCTACCCATCGGATGGCTGGCTGCGGCTCGATTTAGCCCGGCTCTATCGTCAGCAGGGCGACACGCTGCTGGCGGCTAACGTGATGCAGCCGGTGATGCGCAACGGGGCCAGCACCAGCGAGCTGTATGCCGGTGCACTTAACGCCAGCGAAAGTGGTGGCTGGCAGCAGGCCAGCGCGTTGCTGGCGCGTATTCCCGCCAATGCGCAGACGGCGGCGATGCGTGAACTGGCGCAGCGGGTTAATTTCAACCTGCAGATGAGCACGGCCGATCAGTACCTGGCGCAGGGCGCGACGGCAGCCGCCGCCAACACCCTGAAAGCGCTCACGATCACGCCACCGGCCAACCCGGTTGATGCCGGAAACCTGGCGCAGAAACTGGCGCAGGCGGGCGATCTCACCAGCGCCGTTTCGGTGGTGCGGACTAACCTGCAGCGTGGCGTGCAGGGCAATGCGGGCGATTATGCCGCGCAGATGGCGGTGCTGAATCAGGCCGGCCTCGGCAGTGAGGCGCAGCGCTTCCTCAGCAACCCGGAACTGCAGGCGCGCAGCACCCCGACGCAGCTGGCCGGTATCCGCAACGGCTATCTGATTAATGAAGTGGATCGCCTGCGTCAGCAGCGGCAGTACGCAGCGGCGTATGACAAGCTGACAGGCGCGCTGCAGCAGGATCCGCAGAACCGCGATCTGATGTTCGCGATGGCGCGTCTCTACCAGGACGGCAAGATGAACCGGGATGCGGGTGTGGTCTATGACTACCTGATGACCCAGGATACGCCGACGCAGGATGCGCGCGTCGGAGCCATCAACGTCGCGCTGGCGCAGAACAATGTGCAACGCGCCAATGAGCTGAGTCGCGGTCTCAACACCACCACGCAGACGCCGGATCGCCTGCTGCTGCTGGCGCGGGTGGCGGAAGCTAACGGCAACCATACGCAGGCGATGGCTTATCTGCGCTCCGCGCGCGGGCAGCTGATTGGCCTGCAGGGCGCGCAGCCTGGCAGCGTGCCGACCGTGGGCGGCCTGGCGCTGGCGGAGAATCCGTTTATCAACCGCAACACCTCGCCGGTGGGACGTTCACCGTCCAGCTATGGCACCGTGCTGCCGTGGCAGGCCGCACCAGCGGGCCAGACCGCTGGCGTGACATCACAGGGCGAACCGGCTGCGGGCAGCACAACGGTTTCTCAGCAGTCACAGGTTCTGCACGACGTCGACACCATGATGGATTCGCTGCAGGAGAAAACCGGCACCTGGAGTCAGGGCATGGTGCAGGTGCGCGGGCGTGATGGCGAGTCGGGCTTAAGCAAGCTGACGGAGGCCAAAGCGCCGCTGACCTTCTCTACCGTGCCGTTTGAAACGGCGCGCCTCGACTTTACCGCCACGCCGGTCTCGCTCACGGCGGGCAGTGGCGCAGCTGATGCCTGGCGTCGTTTCGGCACCAATGCGCTGAGTCAGGGCAGAGTGGTGGCCGCAGGCGGGGCGACGGTGAATGATCTGCCGAATGCCACCACCGATTCGCAAACGGCTTCAGGCGTCGAGCTGAATCTGGCGCTGAAGGGCGACAGTTATAAAGTGGATATCGGCAGTACCCCGCTGGGCCAGGATCTCAGTACCCTGGTCGGTGGCGTGCAGTGGTCACCGAAACTCACCGACTTCCTGACGCTGATCCTGACCGGTGAGCGTCGTGCGATTACCGACAGCCTGCTCTCTTACGTCGGCGCAGAAGATAAAACCAGCGGCAAACGCTGGGGACGTGTCACGAAGAATGGCGCGAACGCCCTGTTGAGCTATGACAATGGCGACGCGGGGCTCTACGCCGGTGCGGGGGCTTACAGCTATCTCGGCGAGAATGTTGCCAGCAACAACAACCTGCAGGCCACCGCCGGGGCCTATGTCCGTCCGTTCCACACTGACGATCGCGAGCTGAAAGTGGGCATGAGCGTGTCGTGGATGGACTTCTCGAAAAACCTCAGCTACTTCAGTTACGGACAGGGCGGCTACTTCAGCCCGCAGAACTACGCGTCGGTCTCGTTCCCGATAGAGTTCTCACGCAAGTTTGACGATCTCAAAGTGAATATTGGCGGGGCAGCCGGTTATCAGACCTACAGTCAGGATAAGAGCGCGTACTTCCCGTCGGATGCCAGCCTGCAGTCAGAGCTGGAATCTCTTGCCGCCAGCGGCAGCGTGAAAGACGCGTACTACTCCGGCGGCAGCAAAAACGGCATCGGCTATAACCTGCATGCCGGGGCGGACTACAAACTCAATAAAGATGTGACGATTGGCGGCCAGCTGGGTTATGACACCTTTGGTGATTACAACGAAAGCAGCGCGCAGCTCTATGTCCGTTACCTGTTCGGAGAGAAGTAATGAGTGAGCATTCGGGGGTATCGCATCCTTATCAGCCGGGCTGGTTTGACCTGGTCAGCGTGCTGATTGACGGGATGATCGCCAACGCCGGTCAGCACGATGCGGAAGCCTTTCTCTATAAGATGGGTGAATCGCTGGCGACCCGCTATCCTTTGCCAGAGTCACGTACCGTGCAGGATCTGGAGCGTGAGGCCAACCTGCAGCTGGCGCGGTTTAACTGGGGCTTTGTGCAGCTTCAGCCGGAAGAGACGGCGCTGCTGATTGCGTATCACGCCCTGCCGGCGGGCGACAATATCCACTCTCCGGCTGACTGGCAGGCCGCGTTTGGTGCGGTCATGGCCGGGCTTTTTTCAGGCTGGTTACAGGGCCAGGGCGGCAGCAGGATTGTGCCGGTGACGCTTGAACTCAACGATGGCAGCACGCTGCACTATCGATATCAATAGGATCGAAAATGAAACGTAAGCCATTCTGGATGGGCTGGATCTGCTCTGTTTTACTGCTGGCCTGCAGCGCGCAGGCCAATGCCAGCGGCTGGGACACGTTTAAAAGCCGCTTTGTAACTGCGGAAGGACGGATCACGGACACCGCCAATAACAATGTCAGTCACACCGAAGGTCAGGGTTATGGCATGTTGCTGGCCGTGGCCAACAACGATCGCGCCACCTTCGATCGGCTGTGGCAGTGGACGCGCACCCAGTTGCGAAATCCGCAGACCGGTCTCTTCTACTGGCGCTATGTGCCAGGCACTGACAACCCGGTTGCCGACAAAAATAACGCCTCAGATGGCGATGTGCTGCTGGCCTGGGCGCTGCAGCGCGCTGCACAGAAATGGCAGGTGGAGAGCTACCAGCAGGAGTCTGACCGTATTCAGCGCGCCATCATCAAGCTGGATGTGACGAGCTTTGGCGGCCATACCGTCCTGCTGCCGGGCGCGCAGGGGTTCAACAAAACCAGTTATGTGGTGCTGAACCCTTCCTATTTCCTGTTTCAGGCGTGGCGGGAGTTTGGCGAGCGGAGTCATCTGCAGGTCTGGGATAAGCTGATTAACGATGGTTTTGAGCTGCTGGGTAAGCTGAGCTTTGGCAAAACCGGTCTGCCGCTGGACTGGGTTGCGCTGAATGCCGACGGGTCGGTGGCGCCAGCGGTGGGCTACTCAAACCGCTTCAGTTACGACGCGATTCGCGTGCCGCTGAACATCTGGTGGTATGACCCGCACAGTCTGGCGCTGGTGCCTTTTCAACGCGTCTGGCAGGGTTACAGCCGCATGCTGACCCCCGCCTGGTTCGACGTGCTGGCGAATGCGCCTGCACCTTACCATCTTGAGGGCGGTCTGCTGGCAGTACGTGACCTGACGCTGAATGAGACCGGCTATCTGAGCGATAAGCTGGCTGCGGATCAGAATTACTTCTCTGCCAGCCTGCAGCTGCTGACCTGGCAGGCGTTTCAGGAGAAGCGCTGATCGCCGGCAGAACGGCGGCGCTGGCCGCTGTTCTGCTGCAGACAGCAACACGATCAAAACGGGTCAGGCACTGAACCGCACCTGACCCGCACTTCTGCTTCCCGACGCTGATGCGTTACTCCGGATAGGGCACCCAGTCGCCGCCATTCAGCCTGATCCAGGGCTTGCCCTGATACATCATCACCACCGCACCGTCGTTTTCCGACACCACAGGCGTCTGCGGCAGCTTGTCAGTCAGCACCGACATATTCACATTCGGCGCATTAAATACCTGTCCATCCACCACGCGAGACACAATCTCTGAGACCGCCAGCAGGCTGGTCGGCGCATCAATATTCAGTGGCTGTCCCTGATGCGGGGCTTTCATGCCGACAAACTTAATCCCGACCGGCACATGGGTAATCGCCGGGCTGGGGATATCCCGCAGGCCTGACATCTGCATCTTATCGCCCTGCAGGGCGGCACCATGCTCCGGCACCACCAGCACCATCACCCGACGGCCTGACTTCTCCAGCTGAGTGAGGAAGGCGTCGATCTGATCAAACAGCAGCTGAGCGCGCGGCTTCCACGGGGCGGTCTGGGTGCTGCCCAGTTCGCGGGTGCCGTCGTGCAGCGGTATCAGATTGTAGAACGTGGCGCTGCGGGCATCGCTGCTCTTGCTGCGATCGTCGAGCCAGCGCTGCATCAGCTGGGCATCGTTGAAGACCGGCGAGCTGTCGAATGAGGTCACCTCCGGCGCAATACCTGCCTGCGACATCAGCGGTGCCTGAATATCCCCGCCCTCGCGCAGCTCTTTGAGATAGTTACCAAACATGCCGGTGTGGTCCATCATCAGCTGCTCTTTAAAGCCCAGCTTCGCGAGATTATCGAACAGATAGCAGCGCGAATCGGTGGGTTTGTAGAGATCGCTGTGCGAGGTCTGACCGCAGCTGGCACGCAGCAGACGAATCCCCGCCGGTCCGCTGTAGCTGGTGGCGGAGTTGTAGTTGGTCAGCATGATGTCGAAGTGCTGCCACAGCGGATGATTACGCAGCTGAGACGCATCCATGTCCGACCAGGCGAGTGAACAGATGTTGATCACCAGAATGTCGAACGGCTGTGAATCGGCAGGCAGGCTGTCGGGGAAGTGGGTGACGCGCTTGCGCTCACTCTCATAGAAACGGCTGAGCCAGGCGGTCAGGCTGGCGCTGGTGGGCGCGGCAGACTGATCGAGTCCGTCCGGCACGGCAGCGGCCTGGCTGGTGGCGGCGGCGGGCGTCTGATTCAGGACCACCTGTGGTGTGGCTGCGCGGGTCGGCAGCAGCGACATCGCCGGGCCTGCAATCGTCAGCACGTTGAGCCAGATCATCATCAATGAAACCAGCACGGTGATGCGGATCCAGGGGGAAATAAACAGGTAGAGAACCAGCAGCACAAACAGCGCACCCAGCATCTGCCAGTTAATAAACCGGTCTGCCAGATCGAGCAGGTAAGCGCCGGAGAAGCCCGCCAGCTGATCGCCCTGGCTCATGATGCTGCTGAGGCCGGGCAGCCAGGTGTCATGCCAGAACAGCCCCACACCAATGGGGATCGAGATCCAGTGGCGCAGGCGATGCAGGCGCACCGTCGGCAACGGGAACAGCAGCCAGGCGAGAAAGACCAGGTTGCTCAGGGCGTGAAAGTTGAGATAGCCGTACCACAGCAGGGCAAACTTAACTAAAAAGTAGAAATTCCAGCCGCCCAGTCCGCGCCAGCTGGACCACAAACCGGAAGTGTGGGCCGCAGCAGGTTGATCATTTTTCATTAATTTTTGCATCCGTTTTTGGAGATTGACGCTGCCAGTGACCTTCAGACTTCAGCGCGCGTGCAGGCAACAGGCGATTCAGCAGGCCGTTCCAGCGACGCGGCAGCCACCGCTGCCAGACAGGCTTTAAAATCAGCAGGATAAAAATAGCCAGCAGCGCAATCTGTACCCAATCCATCAGGTTCATCGGGATTCTTTCTCCGGCAGTAAAGAGATGGGCTGCGGTGCCGCGCGTTCAGGCGCGTCGACCGGCCTGGGGGTAGCGTCGCGCAGGGAGTCTGAAACCGGCGTCAGTTCCTGCAGGGCCATCGGCGTCATTTTTTTGATATTGCTGATTTCGGCCAGAATCTGGTTATCCTCAAACCAGATAATCCGGTTGGCAAATAGTTCGTCATGCGGCAGTGAAAAGATAAATTTCAGTGCCTTATCCAGATCGTTGTAGCGGCAGGAGGAGAGGAAGAGAATCACCCGATCCTCCAGTACCGTCACCAGATCGCCAAAGCGGCGGGGCTTGCAGAGCGTCAGGACCTGCTGAGGAGAGAGCTGCGGCACCGGACGCAGGGCCACCAGCAGACCTTTGTCATTTTCCGGCAGCAGGGTGTTGCTGATTAACTGGCCGACCGACTGACAAAACGCATCCAGCCGCAGATAGCCCTTTTCGTGCAGCGGCTGCAGTGAAGCGATCAGCCCGTCCAGGCTGGCGGGGACGCGGCGACTGAACCGTTGCCCCTGGATCCCTTCGAGCATCGTGAGAAAGCGCGACATCGGCGCCGTAGTCGGGACAATAGTGTTCACGCCGCAGGCCTGCAGCAGGCGCTCATCGCTGTAACGCAGGCTCACGCCCATCTCGCGCACCACGATTTTCAGCCCGTTACCACGCGCGCGGCGCAGACTGTGCACCATGTTTGCCAGTTCGCTGATCTGCTCACTGTGCGTCAGGCTGAAAATCACGGTGGCCGCATTGGCCTGCTGCGCCTGTAACCAGACCTGCTGATTATCGTCAAACAGCTGCCACTGGCGTGAAAGCGGCGGCGCACCTTCAAGCACGCTTTTTTCGGCCAGATAATGCTGTTCATCATTCAGGCTCAGCGGCTCCTCCGTCTCTTTCAGGGCAAAGAAATGGTCATCTTCACAGCCCAGACGCAGCGTGCGATCGGCAATCAGTCGTTCACCGGCATACCACCAGCTTATTTGATACTGCCAGCTATCCTGCTGAAAGGTTAAATAAGCCAGCCCGTCCATCTGACGAAAATAACGCTGCAGATTATTATTCTGATTAAATTGGGTGATACCGGATGTAACGATCAGGAGCGTAATCTTTCTCTTTCGCAGCAACCGGCGCATACGCGTTACCCAGTTGCTTAATTCGGCTTCATTTAATTTATCCCATTGCGCGCCACTGCTGTTAAAAATAACCAGTCCATTTTTACTGCTGAGCGTGCGGGAAAAATCACGTTCCAGCTGTAGCAGACTTTTTTTATTTTCGGACAATGAAAACAGCGGAATGCGATCGGGGCCGCCTGCCGGATCGGGCGTCAGCAGTTCGCGGGGCGACTCTCCGGCGCTGATGAGCGTAACGGATTGCTGATGTGAAATAACCTGACGGATAAAGGTGCGGGCATCCTGCTGACGTGCGCAGGTGACCCAATAACAGCCGGGGTTTTGCAGCGTAGTGATTTCCGGCTGAACCTGCAGCAGCCCCAGCGAAAAAGAATTTTTCATATTGAATTCATTATTGTTCCAGCCCAGGCTAGTTTATTATAGACAGAACAGGTTGTAACCTGACTAATTAAAAATTACTGAATACAGGCCATTTCCCCTTTTTTGTGATCGTGCTCATTCTGGAAACCCCTTTCCAGAATTGATGCAAATGTTGCTGACCCGAAACCGACGCAGTTTTATTTGTGGCGAACAATCAATAATGAAAAACGAAGATGTTTATACGCCGGGCATTGCTCACGGTGAACCTCAGGATGATATCAGCGCGCTGCGAGAGGCTTTTTCTCTGCAGGCGTTCAGTTATGTTGATATTGCCCGCGAAGAACGCCTGAAAGAGATTGGGGCTCGCTGGCCGCTATTAGCGGAAACCGTCGCCTTGCTGCCTGGGCGTCCTCGCTGATGCCGCAGATTGCGCTTCAGGGCATCCGTGGTGGCGTCGGCACCACCTCTCTCTGCGCGGGCCTCGGCTGGGCGTTAGCCGCTCTGGGTGAACGCGTTCTGCTGATTGACGGTTCGCCGGTTAACCAGCTGGGCGCGCACTTTAATCTGCCTGTGCACACCGCGCAGGGCTGGATGCAGGCGCTGTGCAGCGGCGGTGACTGGCAGCAGAGCGCGCAGCGTTATCCACAGGGGCCCGATCTGCTGCCCTATGGTCTGCTCGCGTCGCCGGTTTCGGTTCAGGATGACGCTATCGCCACCCCATTGCTGGAAGCGCTACCGGCGCTGAGCACCCGTTACTCATGGATTATTTTCGATTTGCCCGCAGAAACCGCGCCGTGGCATGACGCGCTCTGGCCGCAGCTGGACGGCCTGCTCTGCGTCACCACGCCAGACGCCAACTGCCATTTACGTCTGAGCCAGCGGCGTTTTCCCGCCGCGACCCGTTTTCTGATCAATCAGTTTAATGCCAACAGCCGCCTGCAGCAGGATCTGCATCAGCTCTGGATGGCTTCGCTGAATCCGCTCATCCCCCTGCTGATCCACCGCGATGAGGCGCTGGCAGAAGCGCTGATGATGAAGCAACCGGTCGGTGAATACCGGCCACACGCGCTGGTCAGCGAAGAGCTCACCACCCTGGCCAGCTGGCTGCTGCTGCATCTGAAAGGCGATCGCGCTTGAATCCGCTACGCTGGCTGCTGACCGGCCCCGCCTGGCAGGCGTTGCAACGTCGCTACATGACCGCGCGTGGCAATGGCGCATCCCGCTTCGCCAGTGCGTTTAACCTCTTCTGGTGCGGGCTGATGGTGATGCTGTTCCGCGTTGAGATGCCAGGCTGGCAGCGGATTATCGGGCAGCGCCGTCAGCTCTATCCGCACATTTCGCCCGAACGTCCGCAGCCACTCGATTGTCTGCGCTATCTGATTCAGACGCTATGGCTGCTGGTTATCCTGCCGCTGGATGACAGTGGCCGTCGCGCAAACGGCTTTTCGGCGCTGATTCGCTGGCGACAGCAGGGCTACCGCTGGCTGGAAAGGCGCGCTAAACGGGCAGAGACACAACGATTCGGCCCGCGCGCTGAACGGCGGCTGAAGCGATTGCCGCCCCTGGTGCGCTACGCCCTGTTTATCGGGATGGCACTGTTTGCCTCGGTGCTGGCGCTGCTCTGCATCAGCCAGCCCTTTGACCTGATGACGCAGTTTATTTTTGTGCTGCTGCTCTGGAGCCTGGCGATGGTGGTGCGGCGCGTGCCGGGCCGTTTACCGACCATGATGCTGATTGTGCTGTCGCTGACTGTCTCCTGCCGCTATCTGTGGTGGCGCTACACCTCGACGCTGAACTGGGATGACCCGATGAGTCTGGTGCTGGGTCTGCTGCTGATCGCCGCAGAAACCTACGCCTGGGTGGTCCTGGTGCTGGGCTATTTTCAGACGCTATGGCCGCTTAACCGGCAGCCGGTTTCTATGCCTGCTGACCGATCACTGTGGCCATCGGTGGACCTGCTGGTGCCGACCTATAACGAGCCGCTGAGCGTGGTCAGGCCGACACTCTACGCCGCGCTGGGCGTGGACTGGCCGAAAGACCGCCTCAACATTTATCTGCTCGATGACGGCAACCGGCCGGAGTTCCGCGAGTTTGCCGCCAGCATCGGTGTTAATTATGTGGTGCGCCCGTCTAACGAACATGCCAAGGCGGGCAACATCAACCACGCGCTGAAAAAATACTGTCGCAGCGATTTTGTGTCGATCTTTGACTGCGACCATGTGCCGACGCGCTCTTTCCTGCAGATGACCATGGGCTGGTTTATCAAAGATCCCCGGCTGGCGATGCTGCAGACGCCGCATCACTTCTTTTCGCCCGATCCGTTTGAGCGCAACCTGGGGCGTTTCCGTCGCACACCTAATGAAGGCTCGCTGTTCTACGGGCTGGTTCAGGATGGCAACGACACCTGGGACGCCACTTTCTTCTGCGGCTCCTGTGCCATTCTGCGGCGCACCGCGCTGGAGGAGATTGGCGGCATTGCGGTCGAAACCGTGACAGAAGATGCCCATACCTCGCTGCGCCTGCATCGCCTCGGTTACACCTCCGCCTATATCCGTATTCCCCAGGCGGCCGGGCTGGCGACCGAGAGCCTGTCAGCGCATATCGGTCAGCGTATCCGCTGGGCGCGCGGCATGGTGCAGATTTTCCGTCTCGACAATCCCCTGTTCGGTAAAGGGCTGAGGTGGGTGCAGCGGCTCTGTTATGCCAACGCCATGCTGCACTTCCTCTCCGGCATTCCCCGGCTGGTGTTCCTGCTGGCACCGCTGGCGTTTCTGCTCTGCCATGCCTACATCATCTATGCCCCGGCACTGGCAATCGCCGTCTATGTGCTGCCCCATATGCTGCATACCAGCCTGACCAACTCGCGCATTCAGGGGCGCTGGCGACACTCGTTCTGGAGCGAAGTCTACGAGACCGTGCTGGCGTGGTATATCGCCCTGCCGACCACCGTCGCGCTGATCAATCCCCACAAGGGCAAGTTTAACGTGACCGCTAAAGGCGGACTGGTGGAGAAGCGACATCTGGACTGGGTGATTACCCGGCCTTACATGATGCTGGTTCTGCTTAATCTGGCGGGCGTGGTGATGGCGTTCTGGCGGATGCAACACGGCCCGGCCAATGAAGTGTTAACGGTGTGGGTCAGTCTGGTGTGGGTGATCTACAACATGGTGATTCTGGGCGGCGCGGTTGCGGTCTCGGTGGAGGCAAGGCAGATCCGTGAAGCGCACCGCGTGGAGATTGCGATGCCTGCGGCGATTTCGCGCGAAAACGGGCACATGCTGCCCTGTACGCTGCGTGACTATTCGGACGGCGGTGTCGGTCTGGAACTGCGCGAACCGGATGCATTGCAGGAGGATGAAAAAGTCTGGCTGCTGCTGCGTCGCGGACAGCAGGAGTTCAGTTTTCCCTGCACGGTGCAGCGCGTCTTTGGCCGCCGGGCGGGCGTCCGTCTTGAACAGCTCACCACCCGCCAGCACATTGATTTTATTCAGTGTACCTTCGCCCGTGCCGATACCTGGGCGTTGTGGCAGGACGGTTTCCCGGAGGATAAACCGGTGCAGAGTCTGGCCGATATCATGGTCCTCGGCTTTAAGGGTTATCTGCGCCTGGCGGAATATGGTCCGCCGCAGTTACGTCGGTTGTTTAACCTGCTTACCGCTGGGGTAAGCTGGCTGGCTTCGCTGTTGCCAAAAGGCATCACGCGCGCGCCCGCTTCAAAAAAATCTGCATTGAGTTGATGATATGACAACAACAGGAATTAACAGATGGGTCGCTGCGCTGCTGCTGGGCTCGGCAACACTAAGCTGCGCCATGGCGCAGGAGAGTGCGCCAGTCATGGCCGCCGGAGAAACGGCGGTGCAATCGTTGCCACAGGATCCTGCCGCGCCGCTGCGTAGCAGTCAGCTGAGCTTTGTTAAGCTGGCACCGCCGCCGGGCAGCATGATGCTGAGCGGAACGCGCACCAGCGGGCAGATCGAGTTCGGGGTGCGCAGTGATGAGGTGGTGACGCGTGCGCTGCTTAATCTCAGCTACCGGCCATCGCCTGCGCTGCTGCCCACGCTGTCGCAGCTGAAAGTCTATCTCAATGATGAGCTGGTGAGCCTGATTACCCTGACGCCGGAACAGATCGGCAAACAGAATCAGATGCAGCTGGCGATCGATCCCCGTTTTATCAGCGACTTTAACCGCGTGCGCTTTGAGCTGGTCGGTCACTACGCCAACATCTGCGAAAATCCGGCCAACAGCACCATCTGGCTCGATATCGGTAAAGAGAGCGGTCTGGATCTGACGCTGCAAAAGCTGCCGCTGAAAAATGACCTGTCACACTTCCCGGAGCCGTTCTTTGATGCGCGCGACACGCGACCGCTGAATCTGCCGATGGTCTTCGCTGCCCAGCCGGATATAAAGCAGCAGCGCGCCGCCGCCATTCTTGCCTCCTGGTTTGGCAGCAAAGCCGCCTGGCGCGGACAGCGCTTCCCGGTGCTCTACAATCAGCTGCCGCAACAGCAGCATGCCGTGGTGTTTGCCACCAACGATGCGCGTCCGGATTTCCTGAAAGATCTGCCGCCGGTGACGAAGCCCACCGTGGAGATGGTGAGCCAGCCCGGCAGTCCCTATGAAAAAATGCTGCTGATCCTGGGACGCAACGACGACGATTTGCTGACGGCGGTGCAGGGGATTGCGCAGGGTGACCTGCTGTTACGCGGCGACACCTCAACCATCGACCGCGTCACGCTGCTGGCACCGCGCCAGCCTTATGATGCGCCAAACTGGGTGCGCACCGATCGCCGCACCACCTTTGCTGAGCTGACGCAGTATGAAAATCAGCTGCAGTCTGATGGCCTGCAGCCCAATCCGATCAGCCTCACGCTGAATCTGCCGCCCGATCTCTTCCTGGTGAGGGCGCGCGGTATCGATATGGATCTGAGCTATCGCTACACCTCGCCTGTCCAGCCGGACGGTTCGCGGCTGGCGGTGAATCTGAACAACCAGTTTATTCAGGACTACCCGCTGCTGCCGAAAAATACCGCCGGGCAGCAACTGCTGCATATCCCGCTGATTCAGGGGATGCTGGACAAGAATCATGAGCTGTTGATCCCGGCGTTACGCCTGGGCGTAGTGAACCAGCTGCGCTTCGATTTTGACTATGCCAACATCTTTATGGGTGGCACCGCGGACGGACGGTGTGAAACCGTGACGCCGGTCGGCCATCATGTGGTGCTGGATGACAGTTCGAGCATCGACTTCTCTGGCTATCGCCATTACATCGAAATGCCGTCGCTGCAGACCTGGGCGAATGCCGGCTTCCCGTTCAGCCGCTATGCCGATCTCTCACAGACGCTGGTGCTGGTTAAGCCAGACCCGGATTCACAGCAGGTGAGCACGCTGCTGAATGCGCTGGGCAATATGGGCGCGCAGACCGGCTATCCGGCGCTGCGCATGCAGCTCACCGATAACTGGAGCACGGCGCAAAAGCAGGATGCGGATCTGCTGTTGATCGGCGACATCCCCAAAGATCTTCAGGATGACCGCCGGATCTCCGCGCTGGTCGATGCCACCGCCAGCTGGCTGAAAACGCCGGTGCGGAAGGTGACGCATTCTGCTGAGCCGCTCAGCGAGGCTGAACGGGCAGCGGAAAGCACCACCGCTATCGGTTCCCGTGGCCCGCTGGCGACAGTGATTGGTTTCCAGTCGCCGTTTTACGATCAGCGCAGTGTGGTGGCGTTGCTTGCCGATGGCAGTCCGCGCAGCTGGCAGCTGCTCGATGAGGCGTTAGGCGACAGCGGCAAGCGCAGTGCGATTTCTGGCTCCACCGCGATTATCCGTGAGTCGGGCGTTAACAGTCTGCGCGTCGGTGAGACCTACTTTGTGGGCCATCTGCCGTGGTGGGAGCGGCTCTGGGCCATGCTGGCGACGCATCCCTTCTGGCTGGCGATGTGTGCGGTGTTTGTTGTGGTGCTGTTTGCCGTGCTGGTCTGGCGTCTGATGCGCCTTCTCGCGAACCGCCGTCTGCTTGACGATGAAGATGAATAAGCGACCTCTGCTGCGAGCAGGTGTCCTGATCGGCGTACTGGGTGCGCTGCCGGTGCAGGCTGCGCCTGTCGCCGGGCCGCAGGTCTCGCCGGTAGAGTGGCTGCTGACCCAGGTGCGCATCGGCGAATCCACCAATAAGTATGAGCTGGTGCAGCAGTCGCTTTACCGTCTGGAGAAGATGGACCCGGATAATCCCCAGGTGCTGGCGGCGCGTCTGCGACTGGCGCTGCATCAGGGCGATATCACTGCGGCACAGAAACTGCTGGATCAGCTCAACCAGCTTGCGCCCGGCTCGGCGGCGGCGCGTGAGTCTGCCGCAGGCCTGCGCATGATGTCCTCAGAGGGGCGGCAGCAACTGCAGCAGGCCCGACTGCTTGCCACCTCAGGCCGTCTGGCGGAGGCGAAAAGCGCGTACGATGCGCTGTTTAACGGCGTGTTCCCCGATCCCAACATCGCCCTGGAGTACTGGCGGCTGCTGGCGCGCCTTCCTGGCCAGGAAGATGTCGTCTGGCAGCAGCTTCAGGCGCTGGAGCAGCGCTATCCCGGCAACGTTGGCGTTGGATTGCAGATTGCCCGCATGGCATTTGCCCGGCAGCAGTCAGCGCAGGCGATAGCCCAGCTGAAGCGGCTTGCGGAGAGCGGCGGCGGGCGTGATGCTGCAGCTGATCTCTGGCTGAAGCAGATCAACGATCAACCGGTCAGCGACAGCAGCGTGGCGCAGCTGAAAGCGTATCTCGCCGTCTTCACCGAGGGCGATGCGCATCAGCAGGGCGTGGAGGCACTTTCGAAGCAGCAGACGACGCTAGCCGATCCTGCTTATCGCGAACGGATGCGGGCGCTGGCGCTGGTCGATGCAGGTAATGTAAATAACGCGATGGCGATCCTGAACCGGGCGCTGAAAGCGAATCCCGATGATGCCGAATTACTGGGCGCGATGGGCCAGACCCAGGCCCGCGCAGGCCATCGTGATGCCGCCATTCTCTGGCTGGAACGTGCCATCAAAGCGGGTCAGCAGAGTACGCTGATCGGCAAATGGCAGTCGCTGCTGCAGAGCAATCGCTACTGGCTGGAAATTGAGCAGGGCGATAAAGCACTGGCGCAGCACGATATTGAGGGTGCCGGACAGCACTATCGCGCGGCGCAAACGTTAGACAGCAGCGACAGCTATGCCCTGATTGGCCTGGGGGATGTGGCGATGGCGCGCAAAGATACGGCGGGCGCTGAACAGTTCTGGCAGCGCGCGCGACGGCTGGATGGCACCAATATCACCGCAGTGCGTCGGCTGGCCGGGCTTTATCAGGCGGTGTCGCCCGCCCGCGAGCTGGAATTTATTAATACCTTACCCGCCGGGCAGCAGCGTGCCCTGGCCGACACGATCCGGACGCTGCGCAGCGACAGTCTGCGCGCGGAAGCGGATGCGCTGGCGCAGCAGGCTCGCTGGTCGCAGGCCGCAGAGAAATATCGCCAGGCGCTGGCGCTGACGCCGGATGACGTCTGGCTCAGTTACCGGCTGGCTGGCGCACTGCGTAACAGCGGGGCAGAGCCGCAGGCGGAGGCAGTGATGCGCGCGGTGGCGCAGCAGCATCCGCAGGACGCCACCGCCCTGTACGCGACCGCGCTCTGGTTCTCGGGCAACGATAACGACAGCGAGGCGCTGGCTACGCTGCAGCGCCTGCCCGATGCGCAGTGGAGCAGCGATATGCGCCAGCTGGCTGACCGTCTGCAGCAGAATCAGATCTTTGCCCAGGCTGAGGCGCTGCGCGCCGCCGGGCAGGAGCCCGCAGCAATAACGCTGCTTGAGCAGCAGCCGGTTTCCAGCCGGCGTGACCTGACGCTGGCCGACTGGGCACTGGCACGCGGTGACGCGCAGCCAGCGCTGACGGGCTATCAGCAGGTGCTGTCGCGCGAGCCGGAAAATGGCGATGCGGGGCTGGGACGAATCGAAGCGCTGATTGCCCTGCAGCGCAACAGCGAAGCCCGGCAGGCGCTTAAGCAACAGCCGCCGGTGCAGGCGAGTGTCAATGCGGATCGCCGTGCTGCGCTGGCGTGGCAGGCAGTGGGTGAGACTACACGGGCTGCGGTGCTGTTTACCGATCTGAAACAGCGCGCCGCCTCGCTGCCGCCTTCGCAGGATAAGGCGCTGGTGTTTCGTGATGCAGCCCGGCTGGAGCGTGCGCAGCAGCAGCCTGAACAGGCGCTGGCCGACTATCGCCAGGCGATGACGGCCAGCGGTATCGGGAGCAGTGGCAACATCAGCCACGCCACCCGCAACGATCCCCAGGATGACTGGCTGAAGCGCAGCCTGCGCAGCGACACGGCCGATCTCTATCGTCAGCAGCAGACCACGCTGACGGTGCAGGAGGACTATTCACGTAACAGCGGCACCGGTGGCATCTCTGATTTTACGGCGCACACCACCATGCTGCAGGCGGAACATCCGTTTGCCGATGGCCGGGGCTTTTTCCGCCTCGACCAGGTGGACGTCTCTGCAGGGAGCTTTACCACCCGAAACGGCAGCTTCGACGCGTTGTTTGGCAGCTGCGATGATGCGAATTCCGGCGGCTGCAGTCGCCAGACCCACCAGCGCGACAGGGGAACGGCGCTGGCCGCTGGCTGGCATAACGCTGTCTGGTCGGCCGATCTCGGCACCACGCCGCTGGGATTTGAAGTGACTAACTGGACCGGCGGGGTGAGCTGGAAAACCGATGTGAAGCAGCTCGGCGTCACACTGACTGCCTCACGCAGGCCGATTGCCAGTTCGCTGCTCTCCTATGCCGGGACGCGCGATCCTGCCGTCAACGGTGGCAAACGCTGGGGCGGCGTGGTGGCAACGGGCGGCAGCATCGGACTGAGTTACGATCAGGGCGGCGCGCATGGCGTCTGGGGCGACATCAGTGCGCATCAGATCACCGGTGAAAACGTTGCGGATAACAGCCGCGAGCGCCTGATGGGCGGCTATTACTACAAGCTGATCAACACCGATAATCGCCGTGCGACCATCGGGCTGAACAGCATGCTCTGGCACTATCAGAAGGATCTCAGCGATTACACCTTCGGCCAGGGCGGCTACTACAGCCCGCAGCAGTATCTTTCCTTCTCCGTGCCGGTCACCTGGCGGCAGCGCACGGAGAACTGGTCGTTTGATCTGGGCGGCTCTGTCTCCTGGTCGCATTCGAAAACCGATGCGCAGCAGCGCTATCCGGTCAATCCGGGCTTCACGCTTGCCAGTAATCCCTCTTCCGCCAGCAGCTCAGGCGGTGGCACGGGCTACACGCTGCAGGCGGTGATTGAGCGACGGCTGACGTCCAGCTGGTTTATCGGGGCGGGTGTCGATATTCAGCAGGCGAAGGATTATACGCCGAGCCACGGTCTGCTCTATGTGCGCTATGCGGCCGGAGGCTGGGAAGGGGATCTGGATATGCCGCCACAGCCGCTAAGCCCTTACGCGGATTTTAAATAATCCTGACCGGGAAAAAGCCGGACTTTTCAGACGGTAAAAAAGTCAGTTTATGGGATATACTGGCGACCATTGTACTGTCTGCTATCTGGGCTTTTTTCATCGTCAGGAGAGAATTTTTTGCGCGTAAGCCGGTCACTTACGATAAAGCAGATGGCGACAGTTTCGCTGGTTGCGGTTATCACCATCAGTATCTTTATCGTCATCCAACTGTTTCATTTTGTGCAGCAGCGCAGGATTGACTACGCCCAGCAGATGGAGAATATCGCGCACACCGTCCGTCAGCCGCTGTCGGAAGCGGTGCTGCGCGCCGATATTCCGCAGGCCGAACGCATTCTTCACTCCCTGAAACCGGCCGGCATTTTATCGCGCGCCGATGTGGTGCTGCCGAATGCGTTCCAGGCACTGCATGCCGACTTCGAGGTGGAAAAACCGGTGCCGCGTCTGGTCGCCCGCCTGTTTGAGCTGCCGGTGCAGATTACCCTGCCGCTCTATTCGGTCGAAAATACCGGGATGCCGAAGCCGCTGGCCTATCTGGTGTTGCAGGCTAACTCGACGCGCGTCTACCAGTTTATCCTCAGCACGCTCTCGACCATGATCATCACCTATCTGCTGCTGGCGCTGATCCTCTCTGTGGCGATCAGCTGGTGCATCAACCGGCTGGTGGTGCATCCGCTGCGCAATCTTTCGCGCGAGCTGCAGGAGCTGCCGCCGCAGTCGATTCTGACGCATAAGCTGTCGCTGCCGCCGAACCACCGCGATGACGAAATCGGCATGCTGGTCCGCAGCTACAACCGTAATCAGCAGGTGCTGGAGTCGATACATGACGAGATGAGCCGGCTGACTACCCATTTTCCCGTTACCGATCTGCCCAATCGCACCCTGTTTCTGGCGCTGGTCGAACAGTTCATGTGTCACCCTGAGCAGCCACTGGGTCTGATGGTGATCCGCGTTGAAACGTTGCAGGAAGCCAACGGCGTACTGAGCGATGAGCAGCGCGATACGCTGATGCTGACGCTGGTGGAGAAGATCCGTCATACCCTGGATGACCATACTCTGCTGGCCCAGACCGGGGTCAGCGATTTTGTTCTGTTAATGAAGCGCGCCAGTAATCCGTTCCGCGCGCTGCGTCTGGCCCGCAACCTGATGATTCGCCTGAATCAGCCGGTTAATCTGCATCAGCTGCAGCTGCGTCCTAACCTCAGCATCGGTCTGGCGCTGCGCGACGATAAGCCGCTGAGCGCGAATGAGCTGCTTGACCGCGCGACCTCGGCGATGATGTCGGCCCGCCATCAGGGCAAAAATCAGATCCTGTTCTTTGACGCCGCGCTGACCGAGCGCGCGCAGAAGCGTCTCACACAGGAGCATGACATTCTGCAGGGGCTGCACGATGAGCAGTTCGCCCTCTATCTGCAACCGCAGGTCGATATGCGCACCGGCGCGTTAACCGGCGCGGAAGCGCTGCTGCGGATGCGCCAGCCAGATGGCAGTTACGGTCTGACCGAAGAGTTTATTGCCAGCGCCGAAGAGATTGGCGTGATCAGCGCGATTGGCCGCTGGGTGTTTGAAGAGGCGTGCCGCATTCTGGCAGGCTGGCAGCGACAGGGCATTATGCTGCCGCTGAGTGTGAATATTTCCGCTGTGCAACTGCGCGACACCGGCGTGGTCTCGCATCTGCAGGCCCTGCTGACGCGCCACCGCATCGCACCCGACACGCTGGTGCTGGAAGTGACAGAGACCGCGCAGCTTGAAGATGCGGAACAGGCGATGTCGATGCTGCGACTGTTGCAGCAGACCGGCGTCGCCGTGGCGCTGGATGATTTTGGCATGGGCTACTCCAACCTGAACTATCTGCATCAGCTGAAAGCGTTGCCGGTAAACAAGCTGAAGATGGATCGCAGCTTCGTGGCGGCGCTGCCGCATGACGACACGATGGTCCGTATCGTGGCGGCTATCGCCGAGATTATCCACCTTGAAGTGATTGCCGAAGGCGTGGAAACCGCCGAGCAGCGCGACTGGCTGCTGGCGCGCGGTATCGCTATCGGACAGGGCTATCTTTATGCTGAAGCCCTGCCTCTGGCCCGATTTAATCAGGCGTGGATTGAAAACTCCTCACTGCCGCAATAATTGCCTGATTCATTGATTTTGCGAGAATTTTAGTTACAAAACCCCTTGCTGAAGCGTTTCAGTTCAGAATTACGATCCCAGGGTTTCCTGGGCGTTTGTCACCCTGTATTAATCACGTAAACAGAGTGTTATTTTCGGGTTACTGTCAGGCGCCACCTCTGTTGCCTGACAGTCACAATAACGAATCCGACAACATCACCTCACGGCGTTAGTGGACACCTGTTTATGAAAACCTCACTTTTTAAAAGCCTTTATTTCCAGGTGCTGATGGCGATTGGCATCGGCGTTTTGTTAGGCCATTTTTACCCGGAGTTAGGGACCCAGATGAAGCCTCTGGGAGATGCCTTTGTTAAGTTAATCAAGATGATTATCGCCCCGGTCATTTTCTGTACCGTGGTGACCGGCATCGCTGGCATGGAAAGCATGAAAGCGGTAGGACGGACCGGCGCGGTTGCGCTGCTCTATTTTGAAATTGTCAGCACCATCGCGCTGCTTATCGGCCTGATCGTGGTGAACGTGGTGCAGCCAGGTGCCGGGATGAACGTTGATCCTGCTACGCTGGATGCCAAAGCGGTGGCGATGTATGCCCAGCAGGCCGAGCAACAGGGTGTCGTCGCTTTCCTGCTGGATATTATCCCCAACAGCGTGATTGGCGCCTTTGCCAGCGGCAACATTCTGCAGGTACTGCTGTTTGCCATTCTGTTTGGTTTTGCCCTGCATCGTCTGGGTAACACCGGCACGCTGATTTTCAACGTGATTGAAAATTTCTCAAAAGTGATTTTCGGCATCATCAACATGATCATGCGTCTGGCACCGATAGGGGCATTCGGCGCGATGGCCTTCACTATCGGTAAATATGGCGTGGGTTCACTGGTGCAGCTCGGCCAGCTGATCATCTGCTTCTACATCACCTGTATTCTGTTTGTGGTGATTGTGCTGGGGCTGATTGCCCGTCTGTTCGCCGGATTCAGCATCTTTAAGTTCATCGCCTATATCAAAGAAGAGCTGCTGATTGTGCTGGGGACCTCCTCTTCCGAGTCTGCGCTGCCGCGCATGCTGGATAAGATGGAGAAGCTGGGCTGTAAGAAATCGGTGGTCGGGCTGGTGATTCCTACTGGCTACTCCTTTAACCTGGACGGCACCTCGATTTACCTGACCATGGCGGCCGTATTTATCGCTCAGGCGACCAATGCCCACATGGATATCTTCCATCAGATTACGCTGCTGGTGGTGCTGCTGCTCTCTTCCAAGGGTGCGGCGGGGGTAACCGGAAGCGGATTCATCGTGCTGGCGGCGACGCTCTCTGCGGTGGGACATCTGCCGGTGGCGGGTCTGGCGCTGATTCTCGGTATTGACCGCTTTATGTCCGAAGCCCGTGCGCTGACCAACCTGATTGGTAACGGTGTGGCGACCGTGGTGGTGGCGAAGTGGGTCGACCAGCTGGATCATAAGCAGCTGACTGACACGCTGGCAGGCCGGAATAAGGAGAATAAAGCGTCTGAATCTTCAATTTAATCATTGAATTTCACTTAAATCCCCACAAATGCCCGCTGTCGCTTGCCCTGACAGCGGGCATTTGCATAATAAACCCCACTTGTTTTTTTTGACGTTTTTCACTTCGTTACGCGACATCCTGAGCTTCCTGTGGTCAAACACTTTGTTGTTGGATAACAGCGCGATTCGGCGCCAGCCGATTCGTTAATAACAGCGGCAATATGCGCCAGTGATAACGATATTTGAATTATTTGAGTAGGGGTTCACATGCAGGGCACCAGAATTCGGCTTTTGGTTGGTGGATTAGTGCTGGCAAGCAGCTTTGGTCTCCAGGCAGAAACGCTGCAACCGGATCCGGCCTGGCAGGAAGGCAAGCTGGATAATGGATTTAACTGGCAGTTACTGGCCACACCGCAACGCCCCAGCGACCGCATTGAACTGCGGCTGGTGGTGAATACCGGTTCGCTGGTGGAGAGTGCGCAACAGACCGGCTTCAGTCATCTGCTGCCGCGCCTGGCGATGGTGCATAACACCGCGCTCGATAACAATCAGCAGCGCGCGCTATGGCAACAGGCGATGGATCCTCAGCACCCGCTGCCGCCCGTCATCACCTCCTATGATTCCACCCAATATAATCTGAGTCTGCCGAATAACCGCCCCGAGCTGCTGAAAGAAGCGCTGAACTGGCTGGCGGCCACGGCGGGCAATATGGCGATTACTGAACAGGTGGTTAACACCGCGCTGGCCGCGTCCGATCCGGTGGCGACCTGGCCGAAAGATTCTCAGGATGTCTGGTGGCGCTACCGCCTGAAAGGCTCTGCGCTGCTGGCGCACGATCCCGCAGCGCAGCCGCGCGCGCCGGTCGATTTAACCCAGCTCAACGATTTTTATCATCAGTGGTATACCCCGGATGCGATGACGCTCTACGTGGTAGGCAATGTCGACAGCCGCAACCTCTCTGAGCAGATCAACAAAACATTCTCGGCGTTAACCGGCAAACGTGAAACACCTGCGCCACTGCCGACCCTGTCGCCGCTGCCGCACGAGCCGGTGAATCTGGTCAGCAGCAACATGACGCAGGATCGTCTCTCGCTGGTGTGGGATACGCCGTGGCAGCCGATTCGTGACTCCCAGAATCTGCAGCGTTACTGGCAGGGCGACCTGGCCCGTGAAGCGCTGTTCTGGCATGTCCAGCGCGCACTCAGCGACAGCAAGGCGCAGGGCATTCAGGTCGGATTTGATTGCCGTGTGCTTTATCAGCGTGCGCAGTGCTCGATCAACATGGACGGGCGCAATGAAAATCTGGCGCAGAATATGAATCTGGTGGCGCGTGAGCTGGCCAGCGTGCGTGATAAAGGCATACCGCAGGAGGAGTTTGATGCGCTGATGGCGCAGAAGCTGCTGGAGCTGAACAAGCTGTTTACCACCTATGCCCGCACCGATACCGATGTGCTGATGAGCCAGCGTCTGCGCTCTCAGCAGAACGCCGTGGTCGATATCGCGCCTGAACAGTATCAGAAGCTGCGTCAGACGTTCCTGGCCAGCCTGACCCGTGAACAGCTGAACCAGGAGCTGCGTCAGCAGCTGACGCAGGAACTGATGATGGTTCTGATCCAGCCGGAAGGCGAAGCGGAAACCAACGTAAAGAGCCTGCAAAACAGCTGGGATAAAGTGATGTCACCGCCAGCGGCACCGGCGACCAGCAATGAAGCCAGTCCGCCGGATAGCAACGTCAAAGACGTTCCGCCAGCCGCGTAATGTCAGGTTTTTGCCCTGAGCCACTCGGTCACTAACATCGGCCAGCTGGCGAGGGGCAAATCTGCCACGCCACGGATACCAAATCCGTGCCCGCCTTTCTGATAGAAATGCACCTCTGCCGGGACCTTATGCTCACGCAGCGCGCCGAAAAACGCCATGCTGTGATTCACGGAGACATCATCATCGTCGGCCGCGTGGATTAACAGAGTCGGCGGCACCAGCGGATGAACCCGGGTTTCCATTGAATAAGCTTCAATGGTTTTCTGATCCGGCCACGCGCCCAGCAGGCGGGTTCTGGCACCTTCATGAGCGATGCCGTCACGCATGCTGATCAGCGGATAGACCAGTACCATCGCATCCGGACGCGGCGAGAAGTTCTCTGCGCCATCCTGTACCGGATAGAGTTTCTCAGCGAAACGCGTTCCCAGACTGGCCGCCACGTGGCCACCCGCCGAAAAGCCCATCATCACGATGTATTTACCGTTCAGGCCACGCTGTGCCCGATCGCGCAGGACGCGAACTGCGCGCTGCGCATCGGCCAGCGGCGCGTCGGGACCTTCGTGATGCCCGTCATAGGGCAGGCGATAGGTCATGACCGCCAGGGTGTAACCCATCGACGTAAAGAAGGTCGCCAGGGCGCTGCCTTCACGATCGATCATCACGCGCTGATAGCCACCGCCCGGTGCAACCAGCAGGGTAATCCCGTTTGATTCGACAGGATGCCAGATCGCCATCTCCGGGCAACGTACGCCGGTCGCTGCGCGATCGTAAGGCTCATACTCTTTTGCCATATCGACGATCTGCGGCTCTGCGCGCGAATCGCTGGCGCCTGGCGCATCACCGTGTGGCCAGATATTAATAATTTCTGTGTGCATAAATAGATCCTGATGCGGGGAATATTTTAATTGTTTTGTTCGCGGCCGGAGAGAACAGCGTCCTGCTGTCTTTTGATTAAAAGATGGTCTTTTTTCAGGCAGTCGTCCATCCGAAAAGGGCAAATCTGACCAGATTAGGACTATGCCTGGTGGTGGATCTGTTTGTATAACTGATTAATTTTAATCAATAAATTATAAGAGAGGTTGAAGGGGATTGCCGCAGGAAGGCCGTTATTAACCACGAATTTTCAGCTTAAGGTAAATGGCTGGCACGGCCCGCTTTATTAGCCGCAATTTACCGGATATCACGCTGTCTGCTGTTAAGGCGACATAATGATTTTTGCGCCCGTACCACGCGCGCTTCGCTTCAGGGGCTTAAGTGCCCGACTTATCATCAATGGTTCATTCACCCCGTGACGTTGCCCTCCCTGCGCAGAATGCTGTGACAGCGAACCGGCCACAGGTCGCCAGCAGCCAAAAAAAATGCGCCGGGGAGCGCATTTTTCTGGCATCTGCGTGATCAGTGCCTGGCTCGCCGCCCTGTCAGTCAGGCATCGTCTCTGCCGGAATAATCGCGCCGCGATGCTGAATCACGGTGCTGGCAGTCAGGTGGCCGCGCTGCGCGGCAGCCTCCGCGGAGGCGCCCGTCAGACGGCGCGCCAGATAGCCGGCACTGAAGGAATCACCGGCAGCCGTGGTGTCGATCACTTTCTCTTTCGCCAGACGCACCGCAGGCACATCTATCAGCGGCGCATCGCCGGTGGCGACCAGACAGGAGTCGGCACCGCGCTTAATCACGATTTCGCTGGCGCCCGCCTGACGGGTTCGCGCGATAACCGCTTCCAGCGGCTCTTCGCCCCACAGCAGATGCTCATCATCCAGCGTCAGGAAGGCGATATCGGTACAGTTGAGCATGGCGCGATACGCAGCCTGCGCACTGGCGCGATCGGCCCATAAACGCGGGCGGTAATTGTTATCGAAAATCACCTTGCCACCGTTGGCCCGGCAGCGGGCCAGCAGCACCATCAGCGTGTCACGGCTGGCTGACGGCAGAATCGCCAGACTGATACCGCTGAGATAGAGATAATCGTAGTGCGAGAGCTGTTCGACTATCTCTGCCGATTGCGGGCTATCGAGCCAGTAACGCGCGGCGGCATCGCTGCGCCAGTACCAGAAGGTCCGCTCGCCATCGGCATCCGTTTCAATCACATACAGGCCCGGCATCTTATTATCGAGGCGCTGAATCAGGTCCGTATTCACCTTCTCCTGCTGCCAGGCGGCGATCATCTGATCGCTGAATGAATCCGTCCCCAGCGCCGTGACATAATCGACCCGCAGCTGCTGTTCATCCACCTGGCGGGCGAGATAAACCGCCGTGTTAAGCGTATCGCCGCCAAAACCCCGTTTAATGTTCTCACCCTTCTCGGACAGCTCAATCATGCATTCGCCGATTATGGCGATTCTCTTCTGCGTCATGGTTTAAGACCTGTAGTGAAATATCGCCCTAGTTTCGCGTCTGGTATGGCAGTCGTCAAATGAATTTAAAACGCTGTTTTAATTTAACTTAAGGACGGAAATGGCCCCGATAGGGCTGAAAAGCGCGTCTAACGTCGGCTTGTTTAGTCGATTATGTTAACGCAACGGCTGATAAACTCGCCGTTTCATAGCGCCGGGTTGTTCATCTCTTTATCACAGGCACTTTTGATAATCGCTGCAGCTACCCGTTTTGGGGGCTTGTTGCCAACCAGGAAAATAGCATAGTGATGGAGAGTTTTAGCCAATGGCTGCCGTCTTCAACCGACCTGAATCTCCAGCCGGAAACCCCGCTCTTCTGGCAACAATGCCATCGACGCTATCGGTTTCAGCCGATCTATCGGGTCACCGGTCGGTTGCTCGCCATTGAACTGCTGACCGCCGTTTATCATCCCATGACGCCGGAACGAAGTCTCTCGCCCGAAGCCTGGTTTAGCGGACTCGACATCGCTCAGCGCCTGAACGTCGTGTATGAGCAGCTTGAACTGCTCGCCGAGTGGAGCGCGTTTTTTCAGCGCCATGACGTCGTCGCCTCGGTCAACATCGACGGCCCCTCACTGCTCGCCATTCAGCACCGACCGGCTATTCGTCGTCTTATTACCGGCCTGCCCTGGATACGCTTTGAACTCACCGAGCATCAGGCGCTGCCGCAGGAGGAGAAAGTGGCGAAAATACCTGAACTCGGGCCGCTGTGGCTGGATGATTTCGGCTCGGGTATGGCGAATTTCTCGGCGCTGACCGAACTGAAATATGATTACATCAAGCTGTCGCGCGACCTGTTTACTATGCTGGGTACGACTGATGAGGGACGCAGCCTCTTTTCGATGCTGCTGGCGCTGATCAGTCGCTACTGCAACGGCGTTATTGTTGAAGGCGTAGAGACGGAAGCGCAGTGGCAGCAGGTCAAAGCGTCGCCTGCTATTGCGGCACAGGGCTACTACTTTTCGCGTCCGATCCCCTTTTCTGAGTTGAATCATCTTACTATCCAGCTTCCCTGATGCCGTTGCCCGTGGTCTCGACTATCTTTAACGCAGACCGTGAATGTGCAAGGAGAAAGCGTAATGTCGCGTACCGGGAAAATAGTCAGCTGGGTAGCAGGAATTCTGGTGTTGTTGATCGTGGTGATTATCGTCGTCATCGCGACCTTTGACTGGAATCGCCTGAAGCCCACCATCAATCAAAAAGTCTCGACCGAGTTAAACCGTCCCTTTGCGATACGCGGGGATCTGGGCATCGACTGGGCACGAAATCGCGACGAAGCAGGCTGGCGGCGCTGGGTGCCGTGGCCGCAGATCCATGCGGAAGATATCATGCTGGGCAATCCGCCTGACATTTCTGACGTCACCATGGTGCATCTGCAGCGTGTCGACGCCACTCTGTCACCGCTGTCGCTGCTGCATAAAGAGGTGTTCATCCCGTGGATTAAGCTGCAGCGGCCCGATGCGCGGCTGATTCAGACTGCCGATAAAAAGAACAACTGGACCTTTACCCTTGCTGATAGCGGCAAGGATGAGAAGAATGCTGCGCCATCGGCCTGGTCCTTCCGTCTGGATAATATCCTGTTTGATCAGGGTCAGATTCGCTATCGCGACGCTATTAACCATGCCGACGTAACGGTGCAGGTCAATCCGCTGGGTAAACCGGTGCCGTATACGCAGATTGCCGGCGGCGATGACCAGCAGAAGGGCGCAGGCGACTTCGTCTTTGGCTGGAAGGCCAGCGGCACCTATAACGACGAGAAACTCACTGGTGACGGCAGGATTGGCGGCATGCTGTCGCTGCGCAGCCAGAACACGCCGTTCCCGATTCAGGCCGATGTGCGCAACGGCACCACGCGCGTTCAGGTGACCGGCGGTCTGCAGGATCCGATGAACCTCGGCGGGCTGAACGTGCGCCTGCGCTTCTCGGGCGATACGCTGGCGAATCTCTATGGCCTGACCGGCGTTCTGCTGCCTGACACACCGCCTTATGAAACTGACGGCCATCTGATTGCTAAATTTAATGGCGAAAAGGGCGCGGTCTACCGCTATGAGAAATTCAACGGCCATATCGGCGATAGCGATATTCATGGCTCGCTGATCTACAGTCAGGTCAAACCCCGCCCGACACTCAGCGGTGAAATGACCTCCGAGCAGCTGCGTATGGCCGATCTGGGGCCGCTGATTGGCGTCGACTCCGGCAAAGGCAGCGAAAAAACGGCGCAGGCTAAAGCCCGTCGCGGTGAGAAATCGAATCAGCCTGCCGACCGCGTGCTGCCGCACGATAAATTCGATACCAAAAACTGGGATGTGATGGATGCCGACGTGAAGTTCAGCGGCAAACGGATCGAACACAGCAATTCACTGCCGTTGAGCGATCTCTATACCCATTTACAGATGAAAAACGGCGATCTGCTGCTGGACCCGCTGCGCTTTGGTGTGGCAGGCGGCAATCTCAACAGCACTATCCGGCTGGAGGGCGATCACTCGCCGATGCGTGGTCGGGTTGACCTTCATGTGCGTAAGCTGCAGCTGCGTCAGCTCTTCCCGACGGTAGAGGCGATGAAGAACAGCCGTGGCCAGCTTAATGGCGATGCCAGCTTTACCGGCACCGGTAACTCCGTGGCCGATCTGCTGGCGACCAGCAACGGGCAACTTAAGCTGCTGATGAATGATGGGTTGATCAGCCGCAGCCTGATGGAGATTGCCGGACTCAACGTGGGTAATTACGTGGTAGGCAAACTGTTTGGCGATGACCAGGTGCGCATCAACTGTGCTGCGACCGATCTCAAATTGCAGAACGGTGTGGCGACGCCAAACCTGTTTGTGTTTGATACCGAGAACGCCATTATCAATGTGTCCGGTAACGCGAACTTCGCCAGTGAGCGGCTGGATCTGTCGGTGAATCCGGAGAGTAAAGGCATCCGCATCGTGACGCTGCGCTCGCCGCTTTACGTGCGCGGCACCTTCAAAAATCCTGATGCGGGCGTGAAAACGGGGCCACTGCTGGCGCGTGGTGCGGCTGCCGTGGCGCTGGGCGCGGTCGTCGGTCCGGCAGCGGCGCTGCTGGCACTGATCTCTCCAAGTGATAACGAAGACAACCAGTGCAGCACCGTGTTGCAACAGATGAAGCAGAAGAAGTAATTAGTTGCGGTAGAGCACTTTGATAATGTGATAACCAAAGCCGGTCTTTACCGGCCCGTAAGGCGTCAGCAGCGGGCAGGTAAAGACCGCTTTATCAAAGGCCGGCACCATCTGTCCCTGACGGAACTCGCCCAGATCGCCGCCATTCCGGCCGGAAGGACAGGTTGAGTGCTTCTTTGCCAGCTGCTGGAAATTGCCGCCTTTCGCCAGTTTCGCCAGAATCTCTTTTGCCAGCGCTTCCTCTTTGACGAGGATGTGTAAAGCCGCCGCGGTTTTCGCCATGTTGGTATCTCTGTTGTGTATAATTGCCGCCCAGTATAAACCCCTTTCTTTTGATTCAATCAGGCGATTTCTCCTATGCGTTTAAACCCCAGCCAACAACGTGCCGTCGAATTTGTTACCGGTCCCTGTCTGGTGCTGGCGGGCGCGGGATCGGGCAAAACCCGCGTGATTACCAATAAAATCGCCCATCTGATTCGTGAATGCGGCTATCAGGCGCGCCATATCGCTGCGGTGACCTTTACCAATAAGGCCTCGCGCGAAATGAAAGAGCGTGTGGCGCAGACGCTGGGCCGTAAAGAGGCGCGCGGTCTGCTGATCTCGACTTTCCATACGCTGGGACTGGAGATCATTAAACGCGAAACGGCGGCGCTGGGCATGAAGTCGAACTTCTCGCTGTTCGACGATCAGGATCAGCTCGCCCTGCTGAAAGAGCTGACCAAAGAGTGGCTGGAAGAGGATAAGACGCTGTTACAGCAGCTTATCTCCACCATCTCGAACTGGAAAAATGATCTGATCGATCCGCAGTGCGCCGCCGCGCTGGCGCGCTCCCAGCAGGATAATATTTTTGCCCACTGTTATGCGCTCTATAGCCAGCATCTTAAGTCGTGCAACGTGCTCGATTTCGATGACCTGATCCTGCTGCCGACGCTGCTGCTGCAGCGTAATCAGGAAGTGCGTGAACGCTGGCAGCAGCGTATCCGCTATCTGCTGGTGGATGAGTATCAGGACACCAACACCAGTCAGTATGAGCTGGTTAAACTGCTGGTTGGCGCACGGGCGCGCTTCACGGTGGTCGGCGATGACGATCAGTCGATCTACTCCTGGCGTGGCGCACGGCCGCAGAATCTGGTGCTGCTGAATCAGGATTTCCCGGCGCTGGAGGTCGTGAAGCTGGAGCAGAACTACCGCTCTTCGCAGCGCATCCTGAAGGCGGCGAATATCCTGATTGCCAACAACCCGCACGTCTTTGAGAAACGGCTGTTTTCGGAGCTGGGTCAGGGCAGCGAGCTGAAAGTGCTGACCGCCAACAGCGAAGAGCATGAAGCGGAGCGGGTGACCGGCGAACTGATCGCGCATCACTTCATTAACCGGACGCAGTACAAAGATTACGCGATTCTCTATCGCGGTAACCATCAGTCGCGAACCTTTGAAAAGTTTCTGATGCAGAACCGCATCCCTTATCGCATCTCTGGCGGCACCTCGTTCTTCTCCCGGCCGGAGATCAAGGATCTGCTCGCCTACCTGCGCGTGCTGACCAATCCTGAGGATGACAGCGCGTTTCTGCGCATCGTTAATACGCCGCGCCGTGAGATTGGCCCGGCCACGCTGCAGAAGCTGGGTGAGTGGGCCAACCTGCGCAGCAAGAGCCTGTTTAACGCCAGTTTTGATGTCGGCCTGGGGCAGACGCTGAGCGGCCGTGGGCTGGAGCATCTGCAGCGCTTCACCCACTGGCTGAATGAGATTATCCAGCTAAGCGAACGGGAGCCGGTGAACGCAGTGCGCGACCTGATTCGCGGCATCGACTACGAAAGCTGGCTGTTCGAAACCTCCGGCAGTCCGAAAGCCGCCGAAATGCGGATGAAGAACGTCAATACGCTGTTTCAGTGGATGACTGAAATGCTGGAGGGCAGCGATATCGATGAGCCGATGACGCTGGCGCAGGTGGTGACGCGCTTTACCCTGCGCGACATGATGGAGCGCGGTGAAAGCGATGAAGAGCTGGATCAGGTGCAGCTGATGACGCTGCATGCCTCTAAAGGGCTGGAGTTCCCCTATGTCTTCCTGGTAGGTATGGAAGAGGGACTGTTGCCGCATCAGAGCAGCATCGATGAGAACAACATCGAAGAGGAGCGTCGCCTGGCTTACGTGGGGATCACAAGGGCGCAGAAAGAGCTGACCTTTACCCTGTGTCGCGAACGGCGGCAATATGGCGAGTTAGTCCGGCCGGAACCGAGTCGTTTTCTGCTGGAACTGCCGCAGGACGATCTGCAATGGGAAACCGAGCGCAAAGTGGTCAGTGCGGAAGAACGAATGAAAACCGGACAGAGCCGGGTCGCCGGTCTGAGAGCAATGCTGGATAAGGCGAAAAAGAGTTAAACCGGTGCAGGAGGCGAAGGATACTCGCCTCAGGCATGTGGGATTACGACAGGGTTAACAACCAGTGGACGTAAGACTGATAGTGGCTTTCCTGCTCCAGCAGCTCACTGCGCAGCGGATGCGCCTCCAGCCAGCCTGCGGGCAGGGTCAGATGCAGGGCATCGTCGTCTGCCTGTAGCCGCACTGCAGGCAGCGTGTCGTCGCGACGGCGGGTGGAGAAAATAATCGCCAGCCGCAGCAGACGGCACATCCGTTCCGCCAGACGCGGCGGCAGAGCATTTTGCTGCGTCAGCAATGCCAGGTCGATGCTGCCGCTCTGGTTTTGCAGTAAACAGGCCAGCAGCTTCTTCTGCGCCGGTGTGAAGCCCGGAAGGTCGAGGTGACGCACCAGATACGCCGCGTGCTGCGGCGCATGACGGAAGTCGACGCTCAGGCCGATTTCGTGGATCGCACAGGCGCTGAGCAGCAGCTCACGACATCGCTGATCCAGCTTCCACGGCGTGGAAACCTGACGGAAGAAACTTTCTGCCAGCTGGCGCACGCGGTCTGCCTGTTCAACATCAATGCTGAAACGGCGCTGAACGTTGTGCAGCGTGCGGGTCCGGATATCGCGGTCGATGGGCAGATGCAGCATGCCGTAGACCAGTCCTTCACGCAGTGCGCCGCCCGCCAGCGTCATGCTGTCAATGCTGAGTTCCTGGAAGATGGCGATGAGAATCGACAGACCGCTCGGGAACACCAGCGCCCGCTCCAGCGTCAGCCCTTCGATTTCCAGCTCTTCCAGTTTGCCGCACTGAATGGCACGCTGTTTGAGCTGCTGCAGTTTATTTAGCGTGATGCGCTCATCCATGCCCTGCGCAACCATGATCTCCTGCAGCGCCTGAACCGTGCCGGAGGCCCCGACACAGGCCTGCCAGCCCTGCTCACGCAGTTGCGCGGCAATCGGCTGGATCATCTCACGCGCTGCCAGCTCGGCCTGGTCAAAGTTCTCTTTCGCCAGGTGACGATCGCTGAAGAAGCGTTCAAGCCACGTCACACAGCCCATCGACAGGCTGAACAACACCGAGGCGTGCGAGCCATCGCCGGTCGCCAGTTCGGTGCTGCCGCCGCCGATATCGACCACTAAACGCTGGTCGGAACCGCCGGTGGTGTGGGCCACGCCCTGATAAATCAGGCGCGCCTCTTCTTCACCGCTGATGACGTTGATGGTACAGCCGAGAATCTGTTGAGCTTTATCGAGGAAGGTCTGCGCGTTGGCAGCCAGACGCAGCGTGGCGGTCGCCACCACGCGGATCTGATCGGGGGGAATATCCTGCAGTTGTTCAGAGAACAGTCTGAGGCATTGCCAGCCACGCGACATCGCATCGGCTGACAACAGGTTATTTTTATCCAGACCGGCAGCAAGGCGAACCTTGCGCTTAATTTTTGCGACGGTCTGAATACTGCCAGAGACCTCGCGCACCACCAACATATGAAAGCTGTTAGACCCTAAATCAATCGCTGCATAAAGTGACGATGCGCTTAGCATGGTGCCCTAACCTGAACGTTTACGGTTGTTATTGCGTGGAGCACCGCGACGATTGGCGTTATTTCCCCCGCGACGCGGGCCACTGCCGGTACGGCTGCGCTGCAGACGCTTAGGCGGCGGCAAATCGGTTAACAACGCTTCACTGCTGTACTTACTGACCGGAATGCTGTGGCCAATGTACTCTTCAATCGACGGCAGGTTCAGCGCGTACTCTTCACAGGCCAGGCTGATAGAGTGCCCGCTGGCACCCGCACGACCGGTACGGCCAATACGGTGAACGTAATCTTCACAGTCGTCTGGCAGATCGTAGTTAAAGACGTGAGTCACAGCCGGGATGTGCAGACCGCGAGCCGCGACATCGGTCGCAACCAGAATATCCACATCACCTTTGGTGAAGTCATCCAGAATGCGCAGGCGCTTCTTCTGAGCTACATCGCCGGTCAGCAGGCCGACACGGTGTCCGTCTGCCGCCAGGTGGCCCCAGACATCTTCACAGCGGTGCTTGGTGTTAGCGAAGATAATGGCGCGATCGGGCCACTCTTCTTCCAGCAGGGTCTGCAGCAGGCGCATTTTCTCTTCGTTAGACGGATAGAAAAGCTCTTCCTGGATGCGATGGCCGGTTTTCTGCTCCGGTTCCACTTCCACATATTCAGCACTGTTCATGTGCTCAAACGCCAGTTCACGGACGCGGTAGGAGAGGGTAGCCGAGAACAGCATGCTCAGACGCTGTGTTGCCGGCGGCATGCGACGGAACAGCCAGCGAATATCTTTAATAAAGCCGAGATCGAACATGCGATCGGCTTCGTCCAGCACCATGACCTGAATGGCACCGAGGTTAACGTGATTCTGCTTCGCGTAGTCGATCAGGCGACCGGTGGTGGCGACCAGAATATCAACGCCCTGCTCCAGCACTTTCAGCTGTTTGTCATAACCGTCTCCGCCATAGGCGAGACCCAGTTTCAGGCCGGTTGAGGCGGTAAGGGGTTCTGCATCTGCATGAATCTGCACAG
>Ga0308171_1000468_pt1 | contig 86731 bp, 82 predicted proteins | sample PhyGR1_FD_202135 | JGI IMG/M metagenome (GOLD analysis project Ga0308171, IMG submission 202135) | Phyllosphere microbial communities from UC Gill Tract Community Farm, Albany, California, United States - DLSLSG.R1 | ecosystem: Host-associated > Plants > Phyllosphere > Unclassified | place: USA...
CGGGGATGACGACACCCAGCGACAGCGTCTTGATGCGGATCTTCTCGTCGGCGTTCTCGCGCTTGGTGTCGAGGAAGCGCAGGATGTCGGGGTGGTGGGCGTTGAGGTACACCGCACCGGCACCCTGGCGGGCACCCAGCTGGTTGGCGTAGCTGAAGCTGTCTTCGAGGAGCTTCATGACGGGGATGATGCCCGAGGACTGGTTCTCGATCTGCTTGATCGGCGCACCCGCCTCGCGGATGTTCGACAGCAGCAGAGCCACGCCGCCGCCGCGCTTCGACAGCTGCAGAGCGGAGTTGATGCCGCGCGCGATCGACTCCATGTTGTCTTCGATGCGGAGCAGGAAGCACGACACGAGCTCGCCGCGCTGGGCCTTGCCCGCGTTGAGGAACGTCGGGGTCGCGGGCTGGAAGCGGCCGGAGATGATCTCGTCGACGAGCTGCACCGCGAGGCGCGGGTCGCCGTCGGCGAGAGCGAGGGCGGTCATGACGACGCGATCCTCGAAGCGCTCGAGGTAGCGCTTTCCGTCGAAGGTCTTGAGCGTGTAGCTCGTGTAGTACTTGAACGCACCGAGGAACGTCTCGAAGCGGAACTTGGCGCCGTAGGCGCGGTCGTTGAGCTCCTGGATGAACTCCATCGAGTACTTCTCGAGCACGGTCGGCTCGTAGTACTCCTTCTCGACGAGGTAGTCGAGCCGCTCCTTGAGCGAGTGGAAGAACACCGTGTTCTGATTGACGTGCTGCAGGAAGTACTCCCGCGCCGCGCGCTTGTCGGCGTCGAACTGGATCTTGCCGTCGGCGTCGTACAGGTTCAGCATCGCGTTCAGGGCGTGGTAATCCAGGCCCTCGAACCGCGCTTCGGTCTTGAAGTCCACGTCGGTCAGCTCAACTTCCACCATCGTTCCAATCCCTCGGTGACCCGCTCGACGTCGTCGGGCGTGCCGAATACTTCCAGCCGGTACAGGTGCGGCACGTCGCACTTGCGGCTGATGATGTCGCCGGCGAGGCAGAATGCATCGCCGAAATTCGTGTTGCCCGCGGAGATGACTCCGCGGATGTGTCGTCGGTTCCGTTCCTCATTGAGGAAGCGGATGACCTGCTTGGGGACCGCGCCCTTCTCGACGCCCCGGCCGGCACCCCCACCGTAAGTGGGGGTGACCAGCACGAAGGGTTCGTCGATGACGAGGGGCGAATCGGTCGGCCGAAGGGGGATGCGCTGGGCCCGCATGCCGAGCTTCTCGATGAAACGCGCGGTGTTTCCCGACACGCTCGAGAAGTAGACGAGCAGCGGAGCCGTGGTCGCCGACAGGACAGCGCTCATGACGGGGGTCGGTGAGCCTGTCGCGGTGTCACGCCAGGCGCGACGCGAGCTCGTCGATCTTGTCGGGACGGAAGCCCGACCAGTGGTCCTCGTCGGTGACGACGACGGGGGCCTGAAGGTAGCCGAGCGACTTGACCTGCTCGAGCGCGGAAGCGTCTTCCGACAGGTCGAGCACGTTGTACTCGATGCCCTTCGAGTCGAGCGCGCGGTAGGTGGCCGTGCACTGAACGCACGACGGCTTGGTGTAGACCGTGATCGCCATTCTGTTCTCTTTCTCCCTAGAAACTCATCTTCCGAACGAGCGGGGCTCGCCGGGACCTCAATACTACATATGGGGACGGACATCAGGTGGAACCACAAGGGGTAGTAGTTACACGAGTGTGATTTTCCACCGCTCTCCCCATATACAACACAGGTTGTCCACGATTTCATCCACAGGTCGTGCTCCTCTTCGGTGCCACGGGAGGCCCGCCATTCCGCGGATCTCGCCGGGACACCCGGCATCCATCCACAGCTCGCACGCTAGAGGGGGGTTCCGACATTGCACAGGCGGTGGATTCGGGCCTCCGGCGTGTCGCGGCGTGTCGTGCACGAGCGCCACCCGCACCCCGACATCGATGTCGGAGGGGGGAGATAGCGTTGTGGCGTGGCCGGCTACCGCGAACTTCTCCAGACCCCGGGCGTTGGGCGTATCATCGCCGCCCAGCTGACCGCACGCTTCCCCAACGGCATGACGAGCCTGGCCGTGCTGCTGCACATCGAGCACGTCACCGGCTCGTACGGCGCGGCGGGTCTCGTGCTCGCCGCCACGAGCGTCGGCCAGGCCATCTCGGGTCCGATCACGAGTCGGTGGATGGGCATCTGGGGCATGCGTCGCGTGCTCACCGTGACCCTCCTCGTGTGCGCGGCTGCCATCGCGACCCTCGCGCTCATCGAGATGCCGCTCCCCCTCTACATGGTCCTGGGTCTGATCGCCGGGCTGTCGACGCCGCCGATCCAGTCGGCGGTGCGCACCATCTACCCCAAGATGGTCAACTCGAAGCAGCTCACTCCCCTCTTCTCCCTCGATGCGTCGCTGCAAGAGATCATCTGGGTGCTCGCGCCCGTGCTGATCACCCTCGTCGCCACGCAGGTCGGCACCGTCCCGGGCCTTCTGCTCGTCGTGGTCATCCTGCTCGGCGGCGGCGCGTGGTTCATCCTGAGCCCCGAGGTCGGACGCGTGCGCATCCCGCGCAGTCGCCGACGGCTGGGTCGCGTGCTCGGCAAGGCCCCGGTGCTGCTCGCGACCGCCACGGGCTTCCTGCTCATCGGCGCGTGCGCGGCCGTCGAAGCCGGCGTCGTCGCGACCTTCGACCACGGCGGCCTGGAGGCCGGCCTGATCCTCGCGGTCTTCGCGGTCGGCAGCCTCGCCGGAGGCCTATCCTTCGGGCATATCCCCATCGGACCCTGGGCCATGGCGCGTCGTCTCGCGATCGTCGCGCTGGGGCTCTCACTCACCATCGTGTCGTTGAACGCCTGGTGGTTGGGGGCGACCCTCCTCGTCGCCGGAGCGGGCATCGCGCCGGCCCTTGCCGTGATGTTCGCGATGACCTCGGCGAGCGTCCGCTTCAGCGAGACGGCCGAGGCCTACGGGTGGATCAGCACCGGCCAGCTCATCGGCGCGGCCGCGGGATCCGCCGTCGCCGGCTTCCTCGTCGACGGCATCGGCCCGCAGGGGGCGTACGTCGCGGCCGCCGCCTTCGCCCTCGTCGGGTTCGCGGTCGCCGCGGTGTTCGTCAAGGGTTTCCCCGACCTCCGCCATCGCGACTCGAGCCCGATCCCCGACACCGAACCGGTCGAGACGATCACCTGAGGCGGGCGGCCGCGACCCGCGGCGTCTCCCGGCCCGCAGCCACGCGGGTTCGGAACCGCCCCCGACGCCCCGCACCCCTCACTGGATCCGACGCAGCAGTTCCAGCACGGCGAGCGCGTACGCGTCCGCGGGCTCGGGGTGCTCGAACACCACGCTCGCCCCACCCACCGCGATCTCGACCTCGTACGTGTCCGGCAGGCGCCGCAGCGAGCGGAACGCGCTGCGCAGCATCTCGCGCAGCTGCGACTCCGACGGCAACCACAGCGCGTCCTCGGTGGCCACGGAATCCAGCGCCCACTCCGTGGTGCCGTTGAACGCGAGGATGCGCCCCGTCGGATAGTCCCGCGGTTCGACCGTCATCTCGCTGACCGTGAAGACGTCCGCGTCGAACTCGGGCTCGTCGAGCTGGAAGCGGTCGCCGGAGCGCGGATGCCACACCAGTCCCGCCTCGCGAAGGGCCAGGGCCATCTCGGTCGAGATCATGGCATCCATTCTGCGGGGCGGCGGGGACACTCGGGCCGGGAGGCCCCGCGGACCGGCGACGAGGACAGAATGGATGCCATGACCTCCCCGTTCGATCCCGCTCGGTTCCTGCCCGACGATCTGCTCGCGCGCATCCGCGAGCGGGCCGTGACGCACGACCGCGACAACACGTTCCCGCAGGACGACCTCGACGAGCTGCGGGCGGCGGGCTATCTCGGCATCCTGGTCCCCACCGGTCGCGGGGGCGCGGGACTCACCCTGGCCCAGGCCTCGGTGCTGCAGCAGCGCCTCGCGGGCGCCGCGCCGGCGACGGCCCTGGCGATCAACATGCACCTCGTGTGGACGGGCGTGGCGAAGGTGCTGCAAGACCGCGGGATCGACGACCTCGCCTTCGTGCAGCGGGGCGCGGCGGCGGGCGAGGTCTTCGCGTTCGGCATCAGCGAGGCGGGCAACGACCTCGTCCTCTTCGGCAGCGACACCGACGCTCGCCCCGAGGGCGACGGCGGCTACCGCTTCACCGGCACCAAGATCTTCACGTCGCTGGCCCCCGTCTGGGATCACCTCGGCGTGCACGGGCTCGACACCACGTCTCCCGACGCTCCGCGAATGGTGTTCGCGTTCCTCGATCGCAGCGATGCCGTGATCACGCGCGACGATTGGGACACCCTGGGCATGCGGGGAACGCAGAGCCGCACGACCGAGCTGCACGGCGCCACCGCCCCCGCCGACCGGGTCGTGCGCCGCCTGGCGCCCGGGCCGCAGCCCGACCCGCTCGTGTTCGGGATCTTCGCGGTGTTCGAGGTCCTGCTGGCCTCGGTCTACACCGGGATCGCCCGCCGCGCTCTCGACCTCGCGGTCGAGACGGCGCATGCCCGGCGCTCGAAGAAGAGCGGCACGACCTACGCGAACGACCCCGACATCCGGTGGCGGATCGCCGACATGGCGCTCGCCTACGACGCTCTCCCGTCGCAGCTCGCCGCGCTCAGCACCGACGTCGACACCCTCGCCGACCACGGCGGGCGATGGTTCTCGCTCCTCGCCGGGGTGAAGCACCGCGCCGTCACGACGGCCAAGGCGATCGTCGACGACGCGATCCTCGTCGGAGGCGGGTCGGCGTACTCCGCCCACAGCGAGCTCAGTCGGCTCTACCGCGACGTGCTCGCGGGGGTGTTCCACCCCTCCGACCCCGAGTCCGCGCACTCCGCCGCGGCCACGGCATGGCTGGGACCGGTGTCGTCGTGATGGCCCGTACCCCCACGGCTCAGCTGAGCCCCGCCGACCGGGAGCGCCGCCGCGCACTCGCGCGCATGAAGGGGGTCGCGCTCGGCGCGCTGATCGGGATGGCCGTGATCTTCGCCGTCGCGTTCGCCTTCCAACGCGACGTGACCTGGCTGCAGTACGTCCGCGCGGCGGCCGAGGGCGGCATGGTCGGTGCCCTCGCCGACTGGTTCGCGGTGACGGCTCTGTTCCGGCATCCCCTCGGTCTGCCCATCCCCCACACCGCGATCATCCCGCGCCGCAAGGACGAGATCGGTCGGCAGCTCGGAGAGTTCGTCGAGACGAACTTCCTCGAGGCGGACGTGGTGCGCACCAAGCTCGAGTCGACGCCGCTCGCGGCGCGGGCGGGGGCGTGGCTCGCCGAACCCGCGCACGCCGAGCGCCTGGCCGCCGAAGGGGCGACGCTGGCGACGAGCGTGCTGCGCGCCCTGAGCGACGAGGACGTGCAGGGCCTGATCGAAGACCTCGCGCGCGAGCACCTCCTGTCCCCCGATTGGGGTCCTTCCGTGGGCGGGTGGCTCGAGCGCGTCGTGAGCTCCGGGGCGCACCACGGGGCCGTCGACCTCGCGTTCGACAACATCGCCGTGTGGCTCGGCAACAACCGCGAGGTGTTCCAGGGCCTCGTGTCGCAGCGGCTTCCCGCGTGGGTGCCGAGCCTCGCCCTGCGTCTGGTCGACGACACGATCTACCGCGAGGCCGTCAGCTTCGTCGATGCCGTCCGCGCGGACCCTCGCCATCAGGCGCGTGGCGCGATCGACGGCTATCTCGCCCGACTCGCCGACAACCTGCAGCACGACCCCTCCACGATGGTGCGCCTCGAAGAGGCGAAGGCCGCCGTCTTCGACAGCCCGCGCGTCAGACAGCTCGCGGCCGACGCGTGGAACACCGCGAAGACCGGTCTGCTGAGCGCCCTCGCGGATCCCGACAGCGCCCTGCGCCGACGCGCGACCGCGGCCCTCGCGGAGGTGGGCGTCCGCCTGCAGAACGACGAGACCCTACAGCGCCGTGTCGACGGCTGGGTCATCGACGCGGCCGTCTTCGTCGTGGGGCGGTACCGGCACGACATCGCCTCGATCATCACGGACACCGTCGAGAGATGGGATGCCGAGGAGACCACCGAGAAGATCGAGCTCATGGTCGGCCGCGATCTGCAGTACATCCGCCTCAACGGCACGATCGTCGGAGCCCTTGCGGGTCTCGCGATCTTCACGATCGCGCACCTGTTCTGGGGGTGACCTTCCCGGGCGCGCGGGCGGCTCGATAGCCTGGGCGCGTGAGCGACGATCCGGGGCGGGAGTTCCTCTTCTCCTATGGCACGCTGCTGCTGCCCGAGGTCCAGCTCGACACGTTCGGGCGCCGCGTGCCGAGCGACGAAGATGCCCTGCCGGGCTACCGCCTCGACTGGGTCGACATCGACGACGAACGCGTCGCCCAGCTGTCGGGGCTCGACGCGCATCCGATCCTGCGCCGTACCGGTGACCCCCGCGATCGCGTGTTCGGGCGGGTGCTCGAGCTCACCGCCGACGAGCTGGACGCGGCCGACGAGTACGAGGTCTCGCTGTATCGACGGATCTCAGCGGTCCTGGCCAGCGGTCGCGAAGCGTGGGTCTACGTGGGCGTCTAAGGGCTCACAGCACGTCGGAGGCCCCGCACGCCAGCCCCGGCGAGATGTCGGATGCCGCCGATATCGTTGTCCGTGGTGGAATGCGGGCGAGCCTTGAGCCCACGGCACCGGCGTGACGCGGAGGAACGATGATCCAACTGGTGCTGGCGCGGCACGCGAAATCCGACTGGGCCGATGAAGGTCTCGCCGACCACGACCGACCGCTCAACGAGCGGGGCCGACGCGATGCTCCGCAGGTCGCGCGGGCGGTGAGTCGTCGGGGTGTCCGCCCGGAAGTGCTGCTGTCCAGCACGGCTCTGCGCGCGGCGACGACCGCCGAGGCCTTCGCGGCCGAGTTCGAGGTCGAGGTCACGCCGCGCGCCGACCTCTACCTCGCCGACCCGCCGCAGCTCTTGGCCGCCGCGCGCGAGGCCGGAGCGGACGAGGTGATGGTCGTCGCCCACGACCCCGGGATGAGTGAACTCGTCTCCCGCCTGGCCGATCGCGACGTCCGGATGGTGACGTGCGCCGTGGCGATCTTCACCTGGCACGACGGCACGTGGGACGACGTGGATGCCACGGCGCCCGACGCGTTCGAGCTCCTCACGCCGTAGCCGCGAGGCGGTTTTCACCGCATCGCCCCGGTTCGGCCTCACGCCCGCGAGCGCAACCCGCGCCCCACCCTTCACACCGCCGCGAGCGCCACCCGCGCCACCTCCCCGGACGCCACCAGGTCGGTCACCGCCTCGATCTCCGGCGACACGAACCGGTCGGGACCGGGCCCGTCCACGCGCGTGCGCACGAGCTCGCGCACCGCTCCGGTGGCTGCCGCGGGCTGCAGCGGGGCGCGCAGGTCGAGGGCGCGGCATCCGGTCATCACCTCGATCGCGACGACACGCGCGAGCCCGTCCAGCGCCCGACGGAGCTTGCGCGCCGCGGCCCAGCCCATCGAGACGTGGTCCTCCTGCATCGCGCTGGACGGGATCGAGTCCACCGACGCGGGGGCGGCGAGGCGCTTGAGCTCCGACACGATGCCGGCCGCGGCGTACTGCGCGATCATGAGCCCGCTGTCGACCCCGACCTCGTCGGCGAGGAAGGGCGGCAGACCGTTGCTGCGGGCGACGTCGAGCGCGCGGTCGGTGCGCCGCTCCGACATGGATGCCACATCCGCCACCGCGATCGCGAGGAAGTCGAGCACGTACGCCACCGGCGCACCGTGGAAGTTGCCGTTCGACTCGACGCGGCCGTCCACCGTGACCACAGGGTTGTCGACCGCCGAGGCGAGCTCTCGCTCGGCCACCATCGCGGCGTGGGCGAGCGTGTCGCGCGCCGCGCCGTGCACCTGCGGAGCGCACCGCAGAGAGTAGGCGTCCTGGACGCGCGTGCATTCGGGGCCCCGGTGGCTCGCGACGATCGGTGAGCCGGCGAGGAACGCGCGGAGGTTCGCCGCCGACGCCGCCTGGCCGAGCTGCGGACGCAGGGCCATCAGGTCGGCGGCGAACACGGCATCCGTCCCCAACTGCGACTCGACGGAGAGCGCGGCGGCCACGTCGGCGGTGGTCAGGAGCATCTCGAGGTCGTGCAGAGCGAGCAGCAGCATGCCGAGCATCCCGTCGGTGCCGTTGATGAGGGCCAGCCCCTCCTTCTCGCGGAGGCGCACCGGCTCGATCCCCGCCGCGGCCAGAGCCTCGCCCGCGGGCATCGCGCGCCCGTCGGCGTCGCGGACCTCGCCCTCGCCCATGACGGCGAGCGCCACGTGCGACAGAGGGGCGAGATCGCCCGAGCAGCCGAGCGAGCCGTACTCGCGGACGATCGGGGTGATCCCGGCGTTCAGCAGCGCCGCGTACGTCTCGACGACCAGCGGACGCACGCCCGTCCGTCCCGTCGCGAGGGTCTGCAGACGCAGGAGCATCAGGGAGCGGACCACCTCGCGCTCCACCTCGGGCCCCGTGCCGGCGGCGTGCGAGCGGATGAGGCTCGCCTGCAGCTGGGCGCGGCGGTCCTCGGCGATGAAGGTCGTCGCGAGCGCCCCGAACCCGGTCGAAATGCCGTAGTGCGGCTGCGGATCGTCCGCGAGGCCCTCGATGAGCGCGCGCGTGTCGGCGACGCGTCGCAGGGCGTCGGCGGTCACCTCGACCCGGGCATCGTGCCGGGCGACGGCGACGACGTCGCTCGGGCGAAGAGGGTGCGTTCCGACGGTGATGTTGCTGCTCATACGCCGATCTCATCGCGTCGGGCGCCGCAGAACGACGGAGATCTGGCATCCTGTGTCTGTCATGCCAGACAATCCGCGCCCGCAGGTTCCCGCCGCCGATCAGACGTTGCGGATCCTGTCGCTGCTCGCGCGGCAACCCGGCCCGGTCGCGGCGCAGACGATCGCGACCGCGCTGGGCATCCCCCGCTCGAGCACCTACCACCTGCTCGCGACTCTCGAACAACACGGCTACGTCGTGCACCTCCCGGGCGACCGACGATGGGGCCTCGGCACCGCGGCCTTCGAGCTCGGCGGGGGCTACGCGCGGCAGCAGCCTCTCGCCCGCCTCGGCCGCCCCCTGCTCGCGGCACTGTCGGACCGCGTCGGCGAGAGCGCGCACCTCGCCGTGCTGGCGGGGCGCGACGTGCTGTACATCGTCGAGGAGCGTGCTCCTCGGCGCCCGGCCCTCGTGACCGACGTCGGCGTGCGCCTCCCCGCGCACCTCGCCGCGACCGGGCGGGCGATGCTGTCTGCCCTCCCCCGTCCGCAGGTGCGGGCACTGTACCCGGATGCCACGGCCCTCACGCAGCGCACCGGACTCGGCCCCACGACCCCCCGTGCCCTGCGCGAGCTGCTGCGGGAGGTGCGCACCACGGGCTACGCGAGCGAGGACGGTGAGGTGACGCCCGGGTTCCGCTCCGTGGCCGCTCCCGTGCTCGACCACGCCGGCTGGCCGGCCGCGGCGGTCGCGATCACCTGGCCGGCCGACGGCTCCGCGCGCGATGCCGTGGCCTTGGCGGCAGCGGCATCCGGAACCGCCGCCGAGCTCGCCCGCCGTATCGGCCGGCACGCCTGACGCGGGGTGCGGGGCCGCACAGAGCGGACCCGACGCCCTCCCGTTGAATGTCCGAAACACCCGGACGAATCGCGAAAACGTCCGGGGTGGTTTGGACACTCGACGGCGTTTCGAGCCCGCCCGCGAGCCGCAGAACCGCGCCGCCTCAGCGCACGACGAGCCGCGGCTCCACCAGCACGTGAGCACCGCCGGCGACCGCGGCGCGCGGCGCGACCACCGTCCCGTTCTCGCCCATCAGCAGGTCGAGGGTTCCGGATGCCACGCGCTCGGGCAACTGCTCGACGCTCGAGAGTCCGAGGGCTTCCGCCGCGGGCGTGTTGTCGAAGCCGACGATGGTGACGTCGTCGCGGCCGGCGAGGGTGACCGCGAGGTGCGCACCGATCGCGAGGGAGTCGCTCGCGCAGACGATGCCCGTGACCCCGGGATCGGCCGCGAGCCCCGCGGCGACGACGTCGCGGGCCGCCCCCACGTTCTCTTCCACGACCCACCGCGGACCGCCGGGCGCCGCCTCGCGCCACCCGCGCTCGCGCTCGTCACCGGTGCCCGATCCCGCGGGCCACCCGAGGAACGCCACAGGCCCACCCCCGTGCGCCCGGGCGTGCGCGGTCGCCGCCCGGGTCCCCGCGGCGCCGTCGACGTCGACCCAGAGGTGCGCGGGCGCCTCGACGTCGTCCTCGCCCCAGGGGCGCCCGAACGAGACGAACGGCAGGTTCCGCGCCGTCAGCCACCCGGTACGGGGGTCGCCGTGGAACGTCCCGGTGACGACGACGGCATCCACTTCTCCCCCTTCGAGCAGGTCGCCGAGTCGGGCGATCTCCTCCTCGGGCGTGCGGGCCGCATAGAGCAGCACGCGCATGTCACGCTCGCCGGCGCGTTCGGTGAGGGCGTGCACGAAGCGGTCGAGGACCACCCCCGAGATCCCGCCCGCGTACGGATCGAGATGGATGCCGATGGTCGAGCTGCGGCGGGTGCGCAGGCGGCGCGCGGCCGCGTGCGGGCGGTAGCCGAGCTCGGCGATGGCCGCTTCGACGCGCAGGCGGGTCGCTTCCTTGACGATGTCCGGGGCGTTGACGACGTTCGAGACCGTCTGTCGCGAGACGCCCGCGACACGGGCGACATCGTCGACGGTGGGCGCTTTCGCCACGCGGCCTCCCTCGCTCGTCGGCTTCGATGGCACGCGCCACCAGATGGTCAGCCTAAGCGGCGGAACAACCGCTTGACAGGCACGACCGCCGTTTCGTACCGTGGTGGCATCCGAGTTTGAACGTTCAAACTTTGGCCCTCCGACCACATGCGGAGGGGTCGCATGCCTCATCGAAGGAGAGAGACACATGACACGGCACACCCCCATCCGCCGCGCGCGAGGCTGGCTCGCCGCCGGCGCACTCCTTGCGACCGGAGCCCTCACGCTCACCGCGTGCGGCTCCGGATTCACCGACACCCCCGGCGAATCGCAGGCCTCGGGCTCGGGCAAGCTCAGCATCCTCATCGGCTCCTCGGGCGACGCCGAGACGAAGGCCGTCACCGACGCCGTCGCCGCGTGGAGCGAGAAGTCCGGCGTCCAGGCGGAGGTGCAGACCGCCAACGACCTCCCCCAGCAGCTCTCTCAGGGCTTCGCCGCGGGCTCCCCGCCCGACCTCTTCTACCTCGCTCCCGAAGCCCTCGCCGGATACGCGGCGAACGGGTCGATCGCGGCCTACGGCGACGACCTCGAGAACAAGAGCGACTTCTACCCCTCGCTCGTCGACAACTTCACCGTCGACGGGAAGTTCTTCTGCGCCCCGAAGGACTTCTCGACGCTCGCGCTCATCATCAACACCGACCTGTGGTCGGCCGCCGGACTCACGGATGCCGACATCCCCACGACGTGGGACCAGTTGGCATCCGTCGCCCAGAAGCTCACGGCCGACGGCCGCGTGGGCCTGGCGTTCGGGGCCGAGTACCAGCGCGTCGGCGCCTTCATGGCGCAAGCCGGCGGCGGACTCGTGACCGACGGCACGGCGACGGCCGACAGCGCCGCCAACGTCGAAGCGCTGACCTACGTCAAGACGCACCTGAACGACGGCAGCTTCGCCTTCGCCTCGGACGTCGGCGCCGGCTGGGGCGGCGAGGCCCTCGGCACGCAGAAGGCCGCGATGGTGATCGAGGGCAACTGGATCACCGGTGCCATGAAGGCCGACTACCCCGACGTGAAGTACAAGGTCGCCGAGTTGCCCGCCGGTCCCGGCGGCAAGGGCACGCTGCAGTTCACGAACTGCTGGGGTCTCGCCGCCGACAGCGGCAACCAGGAGCAGGCGCGCGATCTCGTCCAGTACCTGACGAGCACCGACCAGCAGCTGGCCTTCTCCACGGCCTTCGGCCCGATGCCGTCGATCCAGTCCGCGGCTGATGCGTGGTCGAGCGCCAACCCCGACCAGACCGCGTTCCTCGCCGGTGCCGAGTACGCGCAGTTCCCGCCGAACATGGCCGGAGCCGCCGACGTCATCACCGACTTCAACGCCCAGCTCGAGTCGCTCAAGACCGGCGACCCGCAGGCGCTGCTGAAGACGGCGCAGTCGAACCTCGAGGCCATCACCAAGTAGCCATGAGCGCTCTCTCCCCCGCGCGTCGCCGTGCCGGATCCTCCTCCTCGGGGATCCGGCGCGGCGAGGCCGCCGCCGGCTGGCTCTTCACCGCCCCCGTGCTGATCATCCTGGGCGTGTTCCTGCTCGTCCCCGTGCTGATGGCGCTGTGGGTGAGCTTCTCGGACTGGACCGGTCGCGGTAGTCCCTTCTCCTCGAACGTCGGCTTCGTGGGCCTCGACAACTACGCCGCGGTCACCACCGGCGGCGGTCTGGCCGAACGCGACTTCGGCACGGCCCTGCGCAACAACGCCTGGTACGTGCTGCTCGTCGTCCCGCTGCAGACGGCTCTCTCCCTCTTCCTCGCGGTGCTCGTCAACCGCGCGATCCTGCGCGGGCGGGGCTTCTTCCGCACCGCGTTCTACTTCCCCTCGGTCACCAGTTCCGTCGCGATCACGGTGCTCTGGTTGTTCCTCTTCTCGTCCTCGGGCGCGATCAACGAGGTGCTCTCGTGGTTGGGCGTCAACGGCCCCAACTGGTTCAGCGACCCGTCCGGCGTCGTCCACAACCTGCTCGGCGCCGTCGGTGTCACGAGCGGACCGGCCTTCCTCACCGGCAACACCCTGCTCGGCGTCTCCTGGTGGGACTGGCTCGCCGGCCCCTCGGTCGCGATGTCGGCGTTCATCCTCATGGCGGTCTTCACGACTTCGGGCACATTCATGCTCCTGTTCATCGCGGGCCTGCAGAACATCGGCGGCGACGTGCAGGAGGCCGCGATGATGGACGGCGCGAACGGCTGGCAGCGCTTCTGGCGCGTCACCCTCCCCCAGCTCAAGCCCGTCCTGTTCACGGTGCTCACCCTCGGCCTCATCGGCACCTGGCAGGTGTTCGACCAGATCTACACCGGCACGCAGGGCGGCCCCGGCAAGACGACGCTCACGCCCGCGTACCTCAGCTACTCCTCGGCGTTCCTGTCGCAGCAGTGGGGCCAGGGCGCCGCGATCGCGTTCGTGCTCTTCGTCATCATCGTCGCCCTCACGATCCTGCAGCGCTTCGTGCTGCGCGACCGCCCGGTCTCGCGGCGTCGAATCCGCCAGTACGAGGTGCCCGCACAGAAGGGAGCGAAGCGATGACCGCCACGGCCTCTCCCCAGACCACCGTGCTCGCCGAGCAGCGCGTCGACGGCCCCGTGAAGCCCGCGAAGCACCGCCTGTCGCGCAAAGCGCTCGGGTGGCAGATCGGCCTCTACGCCCTGCTCATCGTCCTGGCGCTCATCTACATCTATCCGTTCCTCGTGCAGGTGGCGACGTCGTTCAAGACGGATGCCGCAGCCGCCGCCGATCCGATCTCGCTCGCGCCCCAACCCTTCACGTGGGCGGCCTACGAGCGCCTCTTCCTGAACTCCGACTTCCCCGTGTGGTTCGGCAACTCGGTCGTGGTGACCGTCTTCGTCACCGCGGGCCGGGTGTTCTTCAACTCCCTCGCCGGCTACGCGCTCGCCCGTCTGCAGTTCCGCGGACGCGGGATCGTGTTCGCGGGACTCATCGCGGTCATGGCGGTCCCCACGGTGGTGCTGCTCATCCCGAAGTTTCTCGTCATCAACCAGCTCGGCATCTACGACTCGTACGCGGGCATGATCCTGCCCCTGCTCGTGGATGCCGCGGGCGTCTTCATCATGAAGAACTTCTTCGAGTCGATCCCGCCGTCCGTCGAGGAGCAGGCGCGCATCGACGGCGCCGGCACGTTCCGCATCTTCTGGTCGGTCGTGCTGCCGATGGCGCGCCCCGCGCTCATCACCATCGTCATCCTGTCGTTCCAGGGATCGTGGAACGAGCTCAGCCACTTCGTCATCTCGACGCAGTCCCCCGAACTCACCACCCTGACCAAGGGCGTCGCCTCGCTCGCGAGCGGACAGCTCAGTCAGGGCAGCCAGTTCCCCCTCAAGCTCGCGGCCGCCGCCATCATGACGATCCCCGTCGCCGTGGTGTTCTTCATCTTCCAGCGCCGCATCATGAACGCCAGCGAAGGAGCCGTCAAAGAATGACCACCGCCCCCACCACCTCACCGGCCGGGACGATCACCGAGACCCCTCCCCTGCAGCCCCTGCTCGACGACGCGGTGATCGTGCTGCGCGCCCCCACGCAGGTCTGGTCCGACACCACGGGCGACATGGGCGCCGCGCCCGTGCACGGGGTCTACCACGGCGATGTGCGGCACGTCCGCGCGCTCACCCTGACGTGCGACGATTCCCCCGTCGAGTGGATCTCGACCGCCCCCGACGGCGCCTCGCGCCTCGTCCTCGGCGGTCTGCTCCGCGGGCTCGACGACACCACCCCCGACCCCAAGGTGCGGTTGCTACGCGACCGGCGAATCGCCGACGGGCACGTCAGCGAGACCTGGACGCTGCGTTCCCGCGTCGATCGTCCGATCTCCACGACCCTCCGGCTGTCTCTCGCCCCCGAGTTCGCGCAGCTGCATGAAGTGAAGTCCGGCCACGCGCACGACCGCGACGCCGCCGTCGACATCGACGGCGAGCGCGCGACGGTCGACGCCGGCTCCCAGGGCCTCGAGCTCGTCGCTGCGGGCGGGCAGGTGGCATCCGGGTCCGACGGACTCGTCGTGCGGTGGGATGTCGAGGTTCCGGCTTTCGGCGCCGCCGAGGTGGCGTGGACGCTCACCCTCCGCGACGACACGCTCGTCGTGGGCGCGGCCACGGCGTCCCCGCGATGGGACGCCGCCGCCGTCGCCGCGAGCGCCCCCGCCCCCCGCCTCGGCCGGTGGGTGCGGACGGCTCTCGACGACCTCGACGCGTTGCGCCTGGTGTTGCCCGAGCATCCCGACGACGAGTTCTTCGCCGCCGGCGCCCCGTGGTTCTTCACGCTCTTCGGCCGCGACTCGCTGTGGGCTGCGCGCCTCGCCCTCCCTCTCGACCGCGAGATCGCGGCATCCACTCTCCGCGTGCTCGCGCGCCTGCAGGCGACCGACGACGACGCGCAGACCGCGCAGGAGCCGGGCAAGATCCTGCACGAGCTGCGGGCGTCCGCGCTCGAGATGCCGGGTGAGGGCATCGTGCTGCCCCCGAAGTACTACGGCAGCGTCGATTCCACGCCCCTGTGGATCTGCCTCCTCGCCGACGCGTGGCGCGCGGGCATGCCCGAGGCCGAGGTGCGCGAACTCCTCCCGACGCTGCGCGCCGCCCTCGGCTGGATCCGCGACCACGGTGACAGCGACGGCGACGGCTTCCTCGACTACATCGATCGCCTGGGCACGGGCCTGTCGAACCAGGGCTGGAAGGACTCGGGCGACTCCATCCAGTGGCGCGACGGTCGCCTCGCCGAGGGGCCGATCGCCCTGTGCGAGGTGCAGGCGTACGCCTACGAGTCCGCTCTCGCCGGAGCCGACCTTCTCGAGGAGTTCGGTCAGGGAACGGATGCCGCCGACGCGGCGTTCTGGCGCGCGTGGGCCGCCGACCTCAAGACGCGTTTCGCCGAGACCTACTGGGTCGAGACCCCCGAGGGCCGCTACCCCGCCGTGGCCCTCGACCGCGACAAGCGGCCGGTCGACACGCTCACGAGCAACATCGGCCACCTGATCGGCACCGGCCTGCTCTCGGCCGAGGAAGAGGCGCACGTCGCCCGGCTGCTCCTCGGCGAGAGCATGTCGAGCGGGTACGGCATCCGGACGATGTCGACGGATGCGGCCGGCTACTGGCCGCTGTCCTACCACGGGGGCAGCGTGTGGGTGCACGACACCGCGATCGCCGCGCACGGAATGCTCCGCGCGGGCCTCCGCGACGAGGCCCGCGCGGTGGTCGACGGACTGCTCGACGCCGCCGAGGGCTTCGGCTACCGCGTGCCCGAGCTGCACGCGGGCGACCCGCGCAGCCATTCGTCCGTGCCGACGCCGTACCCCGCGGCCTGTCGCCCGCAGGCCTGGTCGGCGGCCGCCGCGGTGGTGTGCCTGAGCGCGCTCACGCCCGGCGCGTGAGGCGGTCGGGCGGTCCGGGGGCTTCGACAAGCTCAGCCCCCGCCGCCGCCACCGAGGCCCCTGAGCCCGTCGAAGGGACCGGCACCCCCACCCCCGACCCCAGGTTCCTGAGCCCGTCGAAGGGACCGGCACCCCCGCCACCCATGTCAGTCGACGCGCGCGACCGTCCCACCCGTCAGCCGCACGAGCTCGTCGAACGTCAGCGGAAACACCGTGTGCGGGGTGCCGCCCGCCGCCCAGATCTCGGGGAACGCGGCCAGCGCCTCATCGACGATCGTCGTGAGCGGCGCCGGATGCCCCGTCGGCGCGACGCCCCCGATCGGCTGACCGGTCGCTGCCAGCACCTGCTCGGGCGTCGCCCGTCGGATCGCGCCGCGCCCCAGGCGCTCGGCCAAGCCCTTCGTGTCCACGCGATGCGCTCCGCTGGTCATCACGAGGAGCGGCTCGTCGTCACTCCAGAACACGAGGCTGTTCGCGATCGCCCCCACCTCGATGTCGAGCGCCGCAGCGGCCAGGGCGGCCGTCGACGCGGCATCCGGAAGCACGATGATCTGTCCCCCGACGCCCGCGGCCTGCAGTGCGGCGGCAACGAGACGGCTGCGGGTGGGAAGGGCGTCGTTCATGCCGTCAGCCTAGAGCGAGCTCGCTGACGGCACCCGGTTCGTCGACGAGGAGTCGGCGACGCGGCGCTCGCTCGGCTGCCCCCGGATGCGGACCGCAGCGATGCGCGCGGTCACGGGCCCCTCCGCGGCGTTCCCGCCCGGGACCACCGCGAGATCACGCGATCGGCGCGAGAACACAGCGTCGAGACACTGCGAACCAGGCGATCTCGCGCGGATCATGTGATCTCGGCGGGTGCTCGCGCCGCGCGCACGCCCGCGTCACAATAGAAGACGGATGCCGCAAAGCCGCGGCCTCCGGAAAGTGCCGCCCACAAGGCGGCCGACGACAAGGAACGCGATGACCCACGCGATGACCCACGCCCTACCCCTGCCCGATTTCACCCACGAACGCGTGGAGGTGGTGACGGGGAGCCGCAGCGGCCTCTTCATCGCCGTCGCCCTGCACTCGTCGGTGCTCGGCTCCGCCCTCGGCGGTGCCCGCCTATGGACCTACCCCACCTGGAGCGACGCCCTCGGCGACGCCCTGCGCCTCTCGGCCGCCATGACCTTGAAGAACGCGTCCGCCGGTCTCGACGCCGGCGGCGGCAAGTCCGTGATCGGCCTCCCGCCGGGGACCGTGCTCGACGCCGACCGACGTCGCGCCGCCTTCCTCGATCTCGGTGACGCGGTCGAGAGTCTCGGCGGCCTGTACCGCACCGCCGAAGACGTCGGTTCCACGACCGAGGACATGCTCACGGTCAGCGAGCGCACCGCTCACGTCGTGGGCCTGCCCGAAGCCGGCGGCGGATCCGGCGAGCCCGCCGGCCCCACGAGCCTCGGCGTCTACTCCGCTCTCATCGCCACCCTGGAGCGCAGCGTCGGTGTGCGCGACGTCGCACAGCGACGCATCACCATCGCCGGTCTCGGACAGGTGGGTGGTCGCCTCGCCCAACGCCTCGCCGCCGAGGGCGCTGAGCTCACCGTCACCGATGTGAATCCCGCCAAGCGCGCCCTCGCAGCCGAGCTCGGCGCCGCCTGGGTCGAACCACACGAGGCGCACCTGGTCGCCGCGGACGTCTTCGTCCCCGCGGGGATCGGCGGCGTCCTGACCGACGAGGTCATCGACACGCTCGACGTCCGCGCGGTCTGCGGACCCGCGAACAACCCGCTCGCCGATCGTTCCGGCGCGGACCGCCTGGCGCAGCGCGGGATCCTCTACGCCCCCGACTTCGTCGTCAACGCCGGTGGCGTGATCTACCTCGACCTCGAGGCGAAGCAGCGGGGAACGCGCGACGAGATCATGGGACGGGTGGCCGGTATCGGCGACACCCTCCGCCGCATCTTCGACGAGGCCGAGTCGCGCGGGGTGACGCCGCTCGCCGCTGCGGAAGGCGTGGCCGCGGAGCGCCTCCGCGAAGGAGCCACCTCGGGCGCCCTGGTCTGAGACATAAAGAATCCGGATGCCGCGAGCTCGCGGCATCCGGATTCTTATCGGTCAGTGCGCGGCGTCGTATGCCGCGAGAACAGTCGAGGAGATCCGGCCGCGCGCGTTGATGGCGTGGCCATTCTTTTCGGCCCAGGCGCGCACGTCGGAGAGGTCGCGACTCGAAATCGCCCGCCCGCGGGAAGAACGACGAACGCCGGAGGCGGATGAGCCGATCGGGCGTGCCGCGACGGTGAACGGTTCGAATGCCTCGCGAAGCTTTCTCGCATTCTTCTCGGAAAGGTCGATCTCATAGGCGCGACCCTCGAGCGAGAAATTGATCGTCGTTCCGTTCTCGAGGACGGAACCGTCGAGATCATCGATCACCTGCGTGATGTGTTTCTTGGCCATGCCGCGATCTTATGATCGGGCTTGTTCGAGAATGCCGCGAAAGAATCGAAATTCACCCCTCGGCTAACCCGCCGGAGTCACCGCGTCTCGTTGCCGGCCGAAGCGGCCGCACCGCCCTCGATCGCCCCGATTCGACGATCTTCATCGTGCGTGAGTTCCTGCGAGAGGAATTCGTGGTCCGTCGGCACCCGAAGCTCGAATCGCGCATATGCCGACACGCGGAGAACCGCCTCTTGTACGGCGATCTCCAAGACATGACCGCCGAAGGTGCGGTCGTCACGGAGAAAATGCAGGTGCAGACCGGCGACCGTGACGCCCTGGTAGAGACCTGGCATCCAGAAGCCGACGATCGACCCGCGCACATCGCGGGTCACCGTCTCGATCTGTTCCGCGGTCACCTCGGCCAGCGGGCGGAACGGCGGCTCCTCGCGCCGGGTGACGCGCGTACGCACCTGCGCCATCACGCCGTCCAGACGGACCGCGTGGAAGAGGTTGCGACTCGCAAGAAGACCGTCGATCTCCGCGGCCAGAGCGGGCCCGTCGAGATCCTTGACCGTGAGCGAAGCCGCCTCGCCGAACGAGCACACGTCGACGAAGGGCAGCTTCTCGTCATCGCCCATCAGCCGCGGGGGGTCGTCCGCGGTGCAGGCGAAGAACTCGCCGTCGAGGATGACGACCTCCCCACCGAACCGTTCGCAGCACCCGATTCCGGTATCGCCGAGAGCGCGCGCGTCGCGCACGGTGATACAACTCGAATACTGTCCGCCCAGGAGCGCGTCGAGAACGGCGAATTGCGTCACGACTCCGGGGTGGATGACGGCGGCAGGGCGGACGTCCCCCGACACAATCAGGACTGAGCGGCCGAATACGCCTCGAGCACCGTGGCGGGAACACGGCCGCGGTCGCTCACGGTGTGCCCATTCGCACGGGCCCACTCGCGCACAGCGCCGAGGTCGATGTCATTGTCACGACGCGCGGTGCGAGGGCGGCGCGAGGTCGTCGCCGTCCGGGAGACCGATCGCGCGGCATCGACGAAGGGGGCCACCGCGTCGTAGAACTTATCGGCATTGCGATTCGACAAATCGATCTCATAGGCGCGGCCTTCGACCGAGAAGGTGATCTGCTTTCCTTCGCCCTCTTCGAGAACGGAGCCGTCGAGATCGTCAACAAGATGAGTGATGTGCTTGATTGCCATGATGCGTAAAACATTACACCTTTTACGCAATTCGTATCGACATTCTGGAATGTGATACACCCTCCGACTCGCGACCAAGGGGTGATAGGCACGGGCATCGAGAAGCGCTATCCTCCCCCGGTGGCGTCCGCTATGAGAGCGCCTCGAGAGGAGTTACGCGTGAGCCTTTTCCGCACGAAGTCGGTGGAGCAGTCCATCGCCGACACCGACGAGCCGGAGTTCCGGCTGAAGAAGTCGCTCAGCGCCCTCGACCTCACCGTCTTCGGCGTCGGCGTCGTGATCGGCGCCGGCATCTTCACCCTGACCGGGCGGGCCGCCCACGACGTCGCCGGCCCCGCCGTGGTGATCAGCTTCATCGTCGCCGCCATCGCCTGCGGTCTGGCGGCCATGTGCTACGCCGAGTTCGCCTCCACGGTCCCGGTCTCCGGCTCGGCGTACACCTTCTCGTACGCGTCCCTGGGCGAGCTGTTCGCGTGGATCATCGGCTGGGATCTGATCCTCGAGATGTTCCTCGGTGCGAGCGTCGTGGCGCAGGGGTGGAGTGCCTATCTCTCGGCCTTCCTGCAGCAACTCGGGGTCGCCCTGCCAGCGGCGATCAGTTCAGGAGGCGTCGTCGACATCCCCGCGATCCTCCTCGTGCTGGTGCTCGGCGGGCTGATGACGGTGGGCATCAAGGAATCGCTGCGCGTGAACCTCGTCCTCGTCGCGGTGAAGCTCTTCATCGTCCTCTTCGTGATCATCGCGGGCATCATGTTCATCACCCCCGCCAACTACAGCCCGTTCGTCCCGCCGTCCGTTCCGACGGAGTCGACGTCGGGCCTGACGCAGCCGCTCCTCCAGTTCCTCTCGGGCCTCGAACCCGCCACCTTCGGCGTCGGCGGAATCCTCGCGGGCGCGGCGCTCGTCTTCTTCGCCTACATCGGGTTCGACGTCGTCGCCACCACCGCCGAAGAGACGAAGAAGCCGCAGCGCGACCTGCCGATCGGCATCATCGCCTCGCTCGTGATCTGCACGATCCTTTACTGTGCGGTCGCGATCGTCGTGACGGGCATGGTGCCTTACGACCAGCTCAACCCGAAAGCGGCGTTGGCCGAGGCCTTCGCGTTCCACGGCCAGACGTGGATGGCCACCGTGATCGCCGCAGGCGCCGTCGCCGGTCTCACCACCGTCGTGCTGACGCTCCTCATCGGCGCCACGCGCATCATCTTCGCGATGTCGCGCGACCGTCTTCTCCCGGGCGCACTGGCGAAGGTGCACCCGCGCTTCCGCACCCCGTGGGTCATCTCGGTCATCGTCACGGTGATCGTCGCGATCGTGGCCGGCGTCACGCCGGTCGGCATCCTCGAAGAGATGGTGAACATCGGCACGCTGTCGGCGTTCGTGCTCGTGTCGGTCGGCGTCGTCGTCCTCCGCCGCAAGCGCCCCGACCTCAAGCGCGGCTTCCGTGTGCCGTTCAGCCCCGTCCTTCCGATCCTCTCGGCGGTGATCTGCACCTACCTGATGCTCAACCTCTCGGTCGAGACCTGGCTGCGCTTCCTCATCTGGCTCGCGCTCGGCTTCGCGATCTACTTCGCGTATTCGCGTCAGCACGCGCGCGTGGGGCTGCAGGACGTCACGCCGCGCGTCATCTCTCCCCCGAAGGACTGACAGAACCCGGATGCCGGGGCCCCGCCGTTCTCGGACGACTGGGCCCCGGCATCCGTGCGAGGGGGCGTGTCCTACGGTGGGGCCTCACCACAAGGCCTCGACGGCGATCCGGGCCGTGAATAGGCTTTTTCCCGTGACGATCCCCTTCGACGACGCGGTGGCGCAGGCGCTGGTCTCGGCCGCCGACACCGCCGCGGGCGTCGTTCGTGGTCAGGGGTACGGGCGCCACGGGGTCGCACACGCTCGACGAGTTCGAGGGCGCATATGCGCGCGCCTTCGCGGCCGGTTCGGTGGTGGAGGCGGAGGACCGCGGCATGTTGGCGCGCGCGCTCGACGACCTCGCCGTTCAGGTCGGCGAGGCTCAGCGTCGGGCGGCCGAAGAACGCGAACGGCTCGAGGAACTCGCGGCGTGGACGGCGCGCGACGCCGTCCGCCAGGAGCAGGGCGCGCTCGCGCCGGCGAATGTGCTCGTCGCCACCTGGTACGACCCTCGCCCCTCCGACTACCCCGTCTCTGCGCCCCACATCTCGGCAGCGTTCACGGCCCGCGAACGCTCGCGCGCGGTGTCCGACTGCATCGGCGGGGGCCGGACCTCGGCGGACCCCGAGCGCCTGCGCTTCTTCGTGTCGACCACGGGCCCGATGGACGCCGCGCTCGGCGAACAGATGAACGCCGTCCGCACCGCGTGGACCGGGTTCACAGCATCCTGTTCCTGGGTCCCGATCGACCGGGCGACCCTGCTCGACGGATGGCAGCGCCTGCTCGACGAGAACACGACGGATGCCGCGTGGATCGGCACATTGCCGACGCCTTCGACCGGGCGGGCTCGGGTACCCTCAGCGATCTCGACGTGGCCCTCGCCACGTCCGCGACCTTCCCGCAGTCGACGCAGGACCTCCTGGTGAGCGGAACGCTCACCACCGAGCAGGTGGCCGTCGCGTGGGCGATGCTCGCGCAGAGTCCCTCGGCCGACACGAGCGCCTTCGTGCGGCAATGGGCGAACGTCCTCGGCAGCCTCGACGGGCTCCCCGCGCTCGTGCGCGTGGAGGCGAACCGCTACCGCGTACCGGAACTCCTGCGCGCTGCCGAGCGGGGACCTCGCCGGACTCGAGAACAGCGACAACGAAGACGATGTGTCGCGTGCGGAGATGATCCGCAACGAGATCACCTACCTGAAGAGCGTCCAGACCGGAGACGTCCAGCTCTACCTGTACGACCGCGACGAGTCGCGCATCGTCGAGATGATCGGCACGCCGGGGCCTGACACGACCCGGGCGATCACGTACGTCCCCGGAACTTTCACGGGAATGAACTCGTTCTACACCGGTGGGGTGCAGCAGATTGCCCATTACCTGCAGGGGTTCGTGCCCGGGACGGTCGCATTCGTCTACAAGGACGGGAAGTTCCCCGGCGAGCAGGACAACGCCAAGGATCCCGATATGTGGCGCATCCTCGAGGCGAACGACGAGGCCACCGCCCGAGAGGCCGGCGGGCAACTCGCGCAGTTCCAGGAGGGGATGCGGTCCGATCCCTCGCTCGGCGGCGCCGAGCAGATCGGCATCGGTCACAGCTGGGGGCTCGCCAACCTCACCAGTTCCGAGGTGGCTGGATCCGAGTACGACCGCGTGATCTCTCTCGCCGGCGCGGGGATGCTTCCGGAGTGGGACGCCCGAGATGGAACGACCTACACCGATCTCTCCTACTACGACATCCTGATTCATGCCCAGTCCAAGGGTCTGGTGTGGGGTGGGAACAACCCGCGCAGCAACGAGGCTTTCAAGCACGGCCCGCGCTACGTCGGCCCCGACGACGACATGCTCCGAGGCCGGTTCATCAACTCACAGGAGGAACTGGACGTGCTGACGAACAACCACAATCTGATCGCGAGCGATCAGCCGGAAAATGCTCAGGCCCTCCGCGATCTCGAACAGGCGGTCGGCAGATGAGGGCGCAGTGGGCACCCTGGTCGGCTGTTGTCGTGCTTGCCATCATCGGACTCGCCGGTTGCGCCCCGGGCCAACCCCACGAACAGGAGGCGCCACCCGTGACGCAGACCAACAGCCCGTCAGGCCTGACCTGGGAAGACGCGAAGGCATCGACTCAAGCGATGGAAAAGGAGATCGTCGCGCGCATCCCCTCCGCGGAGGTTTCCGCGGTCGACCAGATGTCGACGGGCATTCTGTTCTCGTGCAGCGACGATCGACACGTGTGGAAGGGAGGGACCACGGTGACTCTTGTTCCTGGCGTCGACGCGGAGGCCGTCGTCCGCTCGCTCGAGGACTCCTTCGCCAACGATCGCTTCGATATTCGGACCCGGCAAGACTTCGACGGGAATTACGAGGTCCAACTCGTCGCGCCGGACGGTGAGGAGAACTATCTCTTCTCCCGGGACAGGGGCGGTGACACGTTGTCGATCAGATCCACATCGGCGTGCTTCACGCTCCCCGCGGGCGTTTACCCGGGCGGTGACTTCTGACGTCCCGGTACGGCGCCGATGCTGGCCCGCATTCTTTCCCGACGGCCTCATTGCGAGGGCGGGTGATGACAACGTTGAAGCGCTGGGTGATCTCAGGGGGCTGAGACTGGAGTGAGAACACGATCAGCAACCTAGCTCGCGTGCGGAGTGGCCGCGGTCATCGGACTCGCGGGCTGTGCGCCGCGCGAGACCAACGGACAAGAGGAGACGCCCGTGACGCAATCCACCTCCCCTTCGAGCCTGACGTGAGAGGAGGCGAAAGCCTCGACTCAGGCGACGGAACGGGAGATCGTGTCGCTGATTCCCGCCGACCAGGTCGCCGCCGTGGACCAACTTCCGGAGGGGAGCTTGTTCTCGTGCAGCGCCGGTGGTCACGCCTGGCTCGGCGGCACGAAGGTGACCCTCGTTCCGGGCGCGAATGCCGAAGACGTCGTACGCACCCTCGAGACGCAATTCACCGACGGTCGCTTCGACATCCGCACCCGGCGCAACATCGACGACGACTACGAAATCCAACTGCTGGCGACTTCCAACGATCGTGAGAACCACCCTCCCCGATGGCGTCTACCCGGGCGGCGAGTTCTAGGCTCCCCACCCGAGCGCGATACGTGCGCGATATGTGGCTCCCCCTAGGGTGGGAATCGTCTGTCAACGACGATCACCGCTCCGGGGGGTTTCATGGGGATCGCACGCACGTGGGTTTTTCCGATTCTGCGTCTGCTTCTGGTCGCGCTCGTCGCGGCCGCTCTGATCAAGCTGGCCTTCTTCCCCGATCGGGAGGTCGACGCGTCTCCGGCGGAGCCCACCGGCGCGATCGTCGAGCCGCGCATCGCAGCCGCCCGGGGAACCATCACCAACGACGTGGTCGTCACGGCGACCGTGGCGGCCGACCCGGCCGTGCCGGTGAAATCCACGGCCGGCGGCGTCGTCAACAAGATCTTCATCACTCAGGGCGCCGGGGTGAATCAGGGCGACGTGATCTTCAACGTCAAGGTGCCGATCGAGCGCGATCCCGCCGACAGTGTGGATGCCGAGGGCAAGCCCAAGCCGGCCATCTTCCGCTACGAGGACGTCACGGCTCCCGCGGGCGGGACGCTCAGCGCGCTCGATGTCCTCGAGGGTCAGGACGTCACGGTCGGTATGGCCGCGGGCAACGTCGCTCCCCCGAGTTTCTCGGTGACGGGAACGCTCGAGGCCGCGCAGCAGTACCGACTTCTCAACCGCCCGAACGAGGCATCCGTTGCCATCACCGGCGGGCCAGCTCCCTTCACGTGCACGAACCTGCGCCTGCTCACGCCTCTGGCGGGAAGCAACGGCGACGGCGAATCGACGGGCGCAAACGGCGGCACGCCGTCCTCCGGCGGGGCCGGCACGACCGTCACGTGCGCTGTTCCCGGTGACGTCACGGTGTTCGCCGGGCTCGCCGCGGAGCTGACCATCGCCGGCGGCAAAGCCGAGAACGTGCTCGTCGTCCCGACGACCGCGGTCCGCGGAGCCGCGCAGAGCGGAAACGTCTGGGTGTCGACGGCCGACGGCGCGACCGAAGAGCGTCCCGTCGCCCTCGGACTGACGGACGGCACGCAGGTCGAGATCACGCAGGGACTGAACGAGGGCGACAAGGTGCTCGAGTTCGCGCCGGGTGCGATGGCGGGGTCGGGTGCGGGCGACAACTGCACCACCTACCCCGACGGCACGATGTTCTGCGAGCCGGTACCGGCGTCGTGAGCCTCCTCCACCTCGAAGACGTCACCCGCACGGTCATCCCTCCGGATCAGCCCGCCCTCACGATCCTCTCCGGGGTGAACCTCACCATCGAGCCGGGCGACCACGTGTCGATCGTCGGCCGTTCGGGCTCGGGCAAGTCGACGCTGTTGAACCTGCTGGGGCTTCTCGACCTGCCGACCAGCGGGGTCATCAGCTTCGACGACCGTCCGATCAAGAGCTACTCGGGCGCGCGGCGCGATCGCCTGCGCGGGGCCTCGATCGGGTTCGTCTTCCAGCAGTTCAACCTCCTCGCGGGGCGTACCGCTCTCGAGAACGTCACCATGCCGCTGCTCTACTCGTCGGGGCGCACTTTCTGGCGGCGAAAAAAGATCGCGGCCGAGATGCTCGAACTCGTCGGACTCGGTCACCGGATGAACAGCATGCCCGACCGCCTGTCCGGAGGCGAGCAGCAGCGCGTCGCGATCGCCCGCTCGCTCGTGCGCGGCCCCCGCCTGATCCTCGCCGACGAGCCCACCGGCGCCCTCGACCTCGACACCGGGCAGAGCGTCATGGAGCTCATCGACGACGTCGCCGAGCGCACCGGAGCGGCGCAGGTCGTCATCACGCACGACCCGATGATCGCGCGGCGGGCGCGGCGGCACTTCCGCCTGGATCGCGGCATCCTGACTCCGGTCGACGACCCCGCGTTCGAGCCGCTCACGCGGCGGGAGATGCGCGAGATGTCACCGGTCGAGCCGAGCGCCACGGCCGAGGACCGCGACCGGGACGTGCTCGAGCTGTTCGGCGTCCCCGAGCCCGCGGCCCCCGACGCACCCGAGCGGAAGGACGCCTGATGGGCGGGCTCACCGGCTTCGTCGGCGCTCTGCTCGAGGCCTGGCAAGAGGTGCGCGTACACCGCACACGGGTGCTGCTGTCGCTCATCGGGGTCGCGGTCGCGGTGTGCTCGCTCACCACGGTGGTCGCCCTCGGTGCCATCGTGCAGCAGGCCAACCAGGAGCTCAGCGAGCGGCAGGGCGGCCGCCCCGCCACCCTGTACGTCTCGGCCTTCCGGCTGAACGGCACGATCGATCCCGCCGACATGGATGCCGCGTGGAGCAAGACCCTCGAGCGGTACGACATCTCCTACGCGTCGCGCGTGCAGAACACCGTCCAGCTCGTCCCCTTCGCGACCGGCTCGGTGCAGGTCGGCACGCAGGCGGTCGACCAGCCGTTCGGCGAGATGCACCGCGTGCGACTCGTCGAAGGCTCCTGGTTCTCCCCGACCGACGAGCAGCAGCTCGCGCCCCGTCTCATCGTGAACGAGGTGTTCTGGGATCGCATGGGACGCCCTCCTCTCGAGAGTCACCCCGTGGTGGCCCTGGGCGGCGACGGCGTTCCCGGCGCGACATCCGGGATCCCCGCTGGGGGAACGCTCGCGGTGATCATCGGGGTGACTCCCGCCAGCACGTGGGAGACCGAGCCGACCATGATCATGCTCGCCCGTCATGCGGAGGCGATGCAGAAAGCCGCCGCCGGCGAGCGCGGGTCCGCCGCCGCGGCCGCGGATCCCTACGGCGGCGGCGGGGCACCCCAGAGCCAGTACGAGATGTGGGTGCCACCCGAGCTGGCGGATGCGCTCACGGCGGCCGTGACACGGGACCTGCAGGGGGCGCTCGGCGACGGCACCGAGGTCAACGTCTCGCGCCAGGACTGGGCGCAGTACGGTGACGATCCGTTCCTCGTGACGAAGCTCGTGGTGATCGGCATCGCGGTGCTCGTCCTGCTGCTCGGCGCGCTCGGGCTGGTCAACATCGCCCTCGTCACGGTCAAGCAGCGCGTGCGCGAGATCGGCATCCGTCGCAGCTTCGGCGCGACCGCGGGCCGCGTGTTCTTCGCGGTGATGATGGAGAGCGTCGTCGCGACCGTGGTCGCGGGCGCCCTGGGCGTGGTGGCCGCGATCCTCATCGTGCAGTCGCCCGCGATGCGCGATCTCGTGGGACAGGGCATGGTGAGCGACTTCCCCCCGTTCCCCGTGGATGCCGCGATCACCGGCCTCATCGCGGCCACGGCCGTGGGGGCTCTGGCGGGTCTGCTGCCCGCGCTCGTCGCGGTGCGCGTGAAGGTCATCGATGCCATCCGCTACTGACGGGCTCCGCCGCCGGCCCGGACACCCTCGGCCGTCCGGCGCAGGAACCTCGCACCGAGGCAGACCGACCGATAGGTTCAGATCGTGACCGACTCCCCGAGCGCCGTGCCGCCGCCCTCCGCCCTGCCCGACGGGGTCGCTCCCCCGACGCCGACCGACTCCCTCCCCGCGATGGACATCACCGGTCTCGTGAAGCGCTTCGGCGAGAAGACCGCCGTCGCGGGTCTCGACCTGCGCGTTCCCGCCGGCTCGTTCTACGGCCTGGTCGGCCCCAACGGTGCCGGAAAGACGACCACCCTGTCGATGGCCACGGGGCTGCTCCGGCCGGACGCCGGCACGGTGCACATCCACGGCGTCGATGTGTGGGCGCAGCCGGTCGAGGCCAAGAAGCTCATCGGCAACCTCGCCGACGGCGTCCGGCTGTTCGACCGTCTCACGGGTGAGCAGCTCGTCACCTACACCGGCATGATGTTCGGTCTTTCGCGCGACGAGGTCGCCACCCGCGCGGCAGATCTGCTGCGGATCATGGACCTCACCGAGGCCGCGGGGACCCCCGTCGTGGACTACTCCGCCGGCATGACCAAGAAGGTCGCGCTCGCCTGCGCGCTCGTGCACGCGCCGCGCCTGCTGGTGCTCGACGAGCCCTTCGAGTCGGTGGACCCCGTCTCGGCGGCGAACATCGAGGACATCCTCCGCGGCTACACCGCGTCCGGGGGCACGGTCATCGTGTCGAGCCACTCGATGGATCTCGTGCAGCGCATGTGCGATCACGTCGCCGTCATCGCTCAGGGCCGGCTGCTGGCATCCGGGACCGTCGATGAGGTGCGCGCCGGAAAGACCCTGCAGGACCGCTTCGTCGAGCTCGTCGGCGGACGCCACCACGCGGAGGGACCGCAGTGGTTGCGACAGTCCTGAGGATCCGTTTCCGCGTCCTCGGCAACACGCTCGCGCGCAGCCCTATGCAGCTCGTCGGGTTCATCTTCGGGGTGCTCGGCGCGCTCTGGATGCTGCTGTTCGCCGGGGTGGGTCTGTTCTTCGTCGGCACCCTCGACTTCGACATCGCCCGCTCGGCGGTCACCGCGGCCGGTGCCGTGCTCATCCTCGGCTGGGTGCTCGGGCCGATCTTCGCGACCGGCGTCGACACGACGCTCGACCCGGCCAAGCTCGCCCCCTTCCCGCTCACCACCACGCAGATGATGATCGCGATCACCGCGGGCGGGCTGACCGGCGTCGGCGGCATCGCGACGGTCGTGGCGAGCCTGCTCACCTTCCTCGTGTGGGCCCACGAGCCGGTGGCGGCGATCGCCGCGATCGTGTGCGTGCCCATCGGGGTGCTCATCTGCGTCGTCGCGTCGCGCACCGTCGCTGCGCTGGCATCCGGGATCGGTGGGGGCCGCCGCACGAAGGAGCTCATCGGACTGCTCGCGTTCGCCCTGGTCATCTTCGCCAGTCCCCTGCTGATCGGCATCCTGAACGCGGTCGAGTCCGCCACCGAACAGGGCCTGCAGCTCGAGTCCCTCGTGGGGGCCATCTCGTGGACGCCGGTCGGCGCCGCCTGGGCCGTGCCCGGCGACCTCGCCACCGGGTCGTGGCTGACCGCGATCCTGAAGTTCCTCATCGCCGTGGCCACCCTCGCGGTGCTGTGGGTGTTGTGGTTCCGCAACCTCTCGGCATCCGTCATCGCCCCTCCCGCCCGGTCGACCGCGAAGCGCAAGACGGGCTCGCTCGGCTGGTTCGGGGTCATGCCGTCAAGCCCCGTCGGCGCCACCTGGGCGCGGTCGCTCACGTCGTGGACCCGCGATCTGCGTTACATCCGGCAGCTGCTGCTCATCCCCTTCGCGCCGATCCTCGTGCTCATCTATTCGCAGTGGGACGTCAGCGGGCCGTTCTTCGCTCTGTCGGGCCTGCTGGTCGGGTTCTTCGCGGGGGTGCTCCCTTATTCGGACATCTCGTACGACGGCACGGCTTTCGCGACCGTCATGCAGACCGGTATCCGGGGTCGCGCCGACCGGCTCGGTCGCACGCTGGGGGTTGCGAGCATCACGATCCCGCTGCTCGTGATCGTGGATCTCGTCACCCTCGGACTTTCGGGCCGCTGGGACCTGCTCCCGCCCGTGCTCGGGGCGTCGCTCGGGCTGACGCTCATCGGCTTCGGCGTGAGTGCCGTGAGCTCGGCTTTCCTCGTGGTCCCCACACCGGCCCCGGGTGACTCGCCGTTCAAGCGCGTGCCGGGATCGTCGTTCTCGATGTTCCTCGCGTTCTTCGCGTGCTGGGCTCTCGTCGCGGTGATCGGCCTTCCGGCGGTGATCCCCGCGGCGATCGCGACGTTCGGCGGATCGAGCGTCGCGGGATGGATCGCCTTCGTGGTGGGCCCTGTCCTGGGTCTCATCGTGCTCGCAGCCGGCGTGGTGCTGGGCGGAAAGCGCTTCGACGCGAACGCGCCGAGCCTGCTCGCGCAGTTGCGGGCGTTCCAGGGAGCCTGAGGGAGGTCCCCGCCGCGCGCTCAGGGCGCGGCTGTCACCCCGAGCGCGGGAAGGATGACATCGTCGATCACCGAGATCACGTAGTCGGGGGTGATCGGCTTTCGCAGCATGATCGTGCGATAGCAGATCATCGCCGAGCCGACGGAGGCGATCATGTCGATATCCCGGTCGGCCGGTACCTCGCCGCGCGCCACCGCGCGCCGCATGAGCGTCTTGTTGATCTCCAGCCGGGGGGCGACCAACGCCGCCTGCGCGGCGTCGGCGAGCTCGGGCGAGCGGGAGAGCATCGACACGATGCCGGCCATGACCTGGAGCTTCTTCTCCCCTTCTTCGATGGAGAGCGGCTTGACCATCGCGACGAGATCCCCCCGCAATGTGCCGGTGTCGGGAAGATCGCGTCCCCGCAGATCATCGCGCTTCATGCACGCGACGGCGTCGAGGACGAGCTCCCCCTTCGACGCCCAGCGCCGGTAGACGGTGGCCTTCCCCGCTCGCGCGCGGGTCGCGACCATGTCGATCGTCATGCCGTCGTAGCCCTCTTCCGCGAGGACCTCGAGCGCGGCATCGAGGATCTCGGCGTCCCGCGACCGATCGCGTTTGCGCCCCGGGCCCGATTGCTCGTCAACGGTATCGACGGCGTCCTCGTCGATGAGATCCAGCGGCGTCATCGCGGCCGACCCCCTTCTTCGTGTGTTCCGGCAGAACTGCCGAGCCTTCAGTCTAGGCGCGCACCAAGAATTATGGAACTGATGGTTTCCGGAACTACTCAGTTCCGTATATCGTGTCGCCCATGACTTCCTCCTCCATCCCGGCGACGCCCTCGCGCCGCCGCTGGCTGACGCTCGTCATCGTCGGCCTCGCGCAACTCATGGTGGTGCTCGATGCGACCATCGTGAACATCGCCCTGCCCGCCGCTCAAGCGGACCTGGGCTTCTCCAACGGTGACCGACAGTGGGTCATCACGGCCTACTCGCTCGCCTTCGGCAGCCTGCTCCTGCTCGGCGGCCGACTGTCCGACCTGATCGGACGCAAGCTCACCTTCGTCATCGGCCTCATCGGCTTCGCGCTCGCCTCCGCGTGGGCCGGTGCAGCCCCCGACTTCACGACCCTGGTGGCCGCCCGTGCGCTCCAGGGTGCCTTCGGTGCGCTGCTCGCTCCGACCGCGCTGGCCGTGCTCACGACGACCTTCACGGTGCCGAAAGAACGCGCCCGCGCCTTCGGCGTGTTCGGGGCGATCGCCGGTGCCGGCGGCGCCGTCGGGCTCCTCCTCGGCGGCGTGCTGACCGAGAAGCTCGACTGGCGCTGGAACCTCTACATCAACGTCGTCATCGCCGTCGTGGCGGTGATCGGGGTGCTGGTCTTCGTGCCCCGTATCGAGCGCCACGGGCCGCGCCCGCGGCTCGACGTGCCCGGCACGGTCCTCGTCTCGGCCGGTCTGTTCGGGGTCGTGTTCGGATTCGCGAACGCCGAGACCGACGGGTGGGACTCGCCGCTGGCGTGGGGCACCCTGATCGCCGCCGCCGTTCTGCTGGTCCGATTCGTCGTGTGGCAGAGCCGGGCCGCTCATCCCCTCCTGCCGCTGCAGGTGCTGCGCGATCGCAACCGGGCCGCGGCCTACATCTCCATCCTGGTGGCCGGCGCCGGCATGTTCGGCATCTTCCTCTTCGTGACGTACTTCCTGCAGGTGTCGCTCGCGTTCAGTCCGATCCAGACGGGCCTGGCCTTCCTGCCGATGATCATCATGCTCGTGCTGGCCGCCCAGCTCTCGACCAACATCTTCCTGCCCCGCTTCGGCCCGAAGGTCATGGTGACGATCGGAATGACGCTCGGCGTCGTGGGCATGCTCCTTCTCACGCGGCTCGACCTCGACAGCTCGTACGTCGCGAACGTGCTGCCTGCGCTCGTGGTCATGGGAACCGCGATGGGCACGATCATGCCCGGCTCCATGCAGACCGCCACGCTGGGCGTCGACCGGCACTTCGCCGGCGTCGCATCCGCGCTGGTGAACACGAGCCAGCAGGTCGGCGGCTCGATCGGCACGGCCATGCTCAACACGATCGCCGCCGCCGCCGCGACCGACTACATCACCGCTCACGCTCCCGCCTCCCCCGAGGTCGTCGCGAGCGCCGCGGTGGCCAGTTACTCCACGGTGTACTGGTGGGCGGCCGGGATCTTCGCGGTCGGCGCCGTCGTCGCAGGGCTGTTGTTCCGCACCCGCTCCGAGACGGCCGCCCTCCTCGCGAAACGCCCGCCCGCGACGGACGCCGCCGCCGAGCCCGTCGTGGCGCACTAAGGCGTCACGTCCCGAAGCGGGGGGTGCCCCGCCGCGTCGGGTCCCCGCCGTGCGCGGCGGGGACCCGACGCTCTCAGCGGACGAAAGCCCCGACTCGCTCGACGAATCGTGCCGGGTCGACGAGGTGCGGGTAGTGGGTCGGCGGCTGCCAGACCTCGTGCACGGTCTGCGGGATCTCCCGCTGCAGCCACGCGGCGTACTCGGGTCCGGCATCGAGACCCGTGATCACGAGGTACGGGACGTCCTCCGGGATCCTCGTCAGCCTGCCGACAAGCTCGGTCAGCTCTTCGGGTGAGTCCTCGAGCAACGGGCGCCACATTCCGAGCACCACGTCTTGCCTCGGAGACCGGATGCCGTTCACTCGCGCCAGCTCCTCGGCATCCAGGCCACCCGCCATCTGCGCGAACATGCCGTGGATGAACAGCGGGAAGTCCGCCCCGCGGAGCATCCCTTCCGCCTGTTGCACCTGGCCCTGCATGCCCGCGAGCTGCAGGGGCTGGTCCACGTTGACGATCGCGCGCGCGGGGAAGAGCGCGCCGTAGGCGGTCGCGACGATGCCGCCCATCGAATGGCCGACGACCACGGGCAGCTCCGCGGGGATGACGTCGTTCTCGGCGAGCTGCGCGAGGGTCTCGTGCACGTCGGCCGCGAGCGTCGGGATGTCGTACGGTTCTTCGGCCGTGGAGGCCCCGTGCCCGCGCAGGTCGACCCGCACGACCGTGAAGCCGTCGGTGAAATCGACCGGATCCCAGCTGCGGCGATCTTCGGTGATGCCGTGCAGAAGGACCAGCAGCGGGCCGGAGCCCGACACGTCGTGGGCGAGGATCATGACATCTCCCTGGGAGCGAGCGGGCTTTGCCCGAGCATATCCGGGTCTTCCCGCCGCGAATGCGGTCGGTCTAGGGTGAGGGCAAATCCCCCGCAGAGAAGGATGCCTCGATGTCGACCTCCCTCGTCGTGTACGTCTCGTTCGCCGGTGCCGCCCGCGAGGCGATGACCTTCTACCATTCGGTGTTCGGCGGCGAGCTGAAGATCAACACCTTCGCCGACTTCGGCATCCCCGATGCTCCCGCCGACGGGGTGATGCACTCGGAACTCCGTGCCGACGGCTTCACCGTCATGGGCGCCGACGGCTTCGAGGAGCCCGCCGAGGGCTGGGGCAAGAGCCGCGTCCACGCGGCCTTCATGAGCGATGAGCTCGGCCGCGTCCGCGGCTTCTACGACCGCTTCGTCGAGCGCGGCGCCCAGGTCACCCAGCCCCTCGAGAAGCAGGTGTGGGGCGATCTCTACGGCGAGATCGTCGATCCCTGGGGCGTCGCCTGGATGTTCAACATCGCCGTTCCGGGCGGGTGGGCCGAGGGCAACGAATCGGCTTGAGGCCGACGGGGTCGTCGCCCCTGACACAACCCGGACACGGCGCTGACAGCTCGGCCACACGCGAGGGCGACAGTATCCGCATGAGAACCACGCGAATCCTCACCCCGCTCGCCGTCATCGCCCTCGCTGCGGGAGCGGCCGTCGCCGTCCCGATGGCTGCCTCCGCCGACACGCCGTCCCCGTCGAGCTCGCCCCACGCACCGGCGAGTCTGAGCGATGTCCAGGCCCGGGCGACAGCCGCGGCCGGTCGCCAGATCGACGCCCTCACCGCAGAGATCACCCGCATCACCGCCGACAAGACCCTGAGCGACGACGATCGGGCCAAGGCCCTGGCGATCCTGAACGACGACCTCGACGGCATCCACACCCTGCAGTCGGACATCTCGGCCGCCGCCACCGTGAAGCAGGTCCGGGACGACGTGCACACCGCCGACGCCGCCTACCGCGTGCGCGAGGTGGCGCTGCCCGAGGTGCGGTGGGGTGCGCGGGTCGACACCGTGACGACCACGCTCCCTCCGCGCCTCCAGGCGGAACAGACGAAGCTCCAGAGCGAGCTCGCGAAGCACGCCGACAAGAGCACGACAGCCCTGACGGGCGCCCTCGACGACCTGGGCACGCAGATCTCGACCGTGAAGTCCGACACGAACGGTCTGGCGACGACTGCCCTCGCGCTCTCCCCCGCGACCGTCGCGGCCGATGAGCAGACCCTTGTCAACGTCCGCGACCAGGTGAAGGCCGTCGAGACCGCGGTTCACCTAGTGAATCAGGATGCCAAGACGGTGCGCACCGGCCTCCGGTGAAGCCCCGCCCGTTCCCAGCCCGCTCCTGCGAGCGCTGCCTACGGTGTGCGCATGACAGATGAACGCGGCCTGATCGTGGTCGTCGAGGACGAGCACGCGATCGCCGATGTGGCCCGCCTCTACCTCGGGGAGGCGGGCTTCGGCGTGCACCTCTCGCGGGACGGCGTCAGCGGTCTGGCGGACATCCGTCGTCTGCGCCCGGCTGCCGCTGTCGTGGACATCGGCCTTCCCGGTCTCGACGGGATCGAACTCGTCCGCCGACTCCGGGCGGAGAACGACTGGACGCCCGTGCTGTTCTCGACGGCACGCGACGCGGAGGTCGATCGCGTGCTCGGCCTCGAGCTCGGTGGCGACGACTACCTCACCAAACCCTTCTCTCCCCGCGAGCTCGCCGCCCGGGTCTCGGCGCTCGTCCGCCGCTCGCGCGTCCGGGAGGCGAGCACGGTGCTGCGCCGCGGATCGTGGGAACTGGATGCCACCCGCCGGACGGTCCACATCGACGGGCGCCCCGTCGACCTCACGACGACCGAGTTCGACCTGCTCGCTCAGCTCATGAGAAGCCCGGGCCAGGTGTTTACGCGAACGCAGCTGCTGGCAGAGGTCTGGGGTGTCGCGGACTACTCGGGGACGCGCACCGTGGACACCCACATCGCACAGGTGCGCGCCAAGATGGGCGCCCCCGATCGCATCCGCACGGTCCGCGGCGTCGGATACGCCCTCGACGCGTGAGGGGCTCGCTCCGCCGGATCGTCACCGGCGCGACCGTGCTCGTCGCGGCGGTCGCCGTCATCGTGACCGCCCTCGCGGCCTTCCCCCTGCTGAACACCGTCGACGAGACCTCCGCACGATCGGCTCTCGTCACGCAGGTCGACCGTCTCGTCGCCGCGACGCCCGAGGGACGAGACGCCGCGATCGCGAGCGCATCGCTGTTGAGCGATCCCGACGCCCTGATCGCCGTCGTCGGCGCCGACGGTTCCGTGCGCGGACCAGCCGCCGACATCGTGAGCGGGCGCGTCGCCCAGCAGGTCGCCGCGGGGGCGGAGGCATCGATCACCGTCCGCCGCGATCACGCCTCCTTCGCGGTCGAAGCGCGCCCGCTCCCGGGCGGCGGCGGTGTCGTCGCCGCGCAGGACCTGAGTCGCGTCAAGGCGCTCGGCGCCGACGTGCTGGGACGCATCGCCCTCGCCTTGGCGATGGGGTTCCTCGCCGCCGTCGTTGTGGCTGTTCTCCTGAGCCGGTGGCTGTCGCGTCCGCTGGCCGGGCTGGCGCGCGCCGCGCAACGCATCGCCGGCGGAGACCGCACCGTGGAGCTCGACGAGAGCCGGATCGATGAGGTCCGCGACGTCGAAGCGGCACTGCGGTCCATCGGTGCCGCTCTCGCGCACTCGGAGGCCCGCCAGCGCGAGTTCCTCCTGTCCGTCTCGCACGAGCTGCGCACCCCGCTCACGGCGATCCGCGGCTATTCGTCGGCACTGCGCGACGGTCTGATCCGGCCTGAGGGAGTGCGCGAGGTCGGAGAGACTCTGGATGCCGAGGCCACCCGGCTCGCGACCTTCACCGACGATCTTCTGACCCTGGCCCGCCTCGAAGCCGACGACTTCCCGATCCGTCTGTCATCGATACCGATCGCTCCCCTGCTCTCGCAGACGGTGGCCGCCTGGCAGGGTGCGGCTCGATCCGCGGGCGTGGAGGTGAAGCAGGAGGGGGCCACGGCATCCGGGGTCCTCGTGACCACTGATCCGCAGCGTCTGCGCCAGGTGCTCGACGGGCTCATCGAAAACGCGCTGCGGGTGAGCCCCTCGGGAACGCGCATCGTCCTACGCGCCGATCACGGAGCCGAGGGAACGGCGGTGTTCGAGGTGGCCGACACCGGCCCGGGGCTGACGCCCGACGACGCCGCCCGCGCGTTCGAACGCGGCATCCTGCGTGATCGCTACCGCGACGTGCGACGCGTGGGCTCGGGCCTCGGCCTCTCGATCGCGGCCCGGCTCACCGACCGTCTCGGTGGCCGAATCTCGGCGCGCCCCGGAGATGGGGGCGGGACGGTGTTCCGGATCGAGATCGGAGCGGATCCCGCGTAGGCCGTCAGGAGCAGGTGTATGTCACGCCGTTGACGTAGTGGGTGCCCGAACCGAGATCCGCACACTGGGCGATCAGGTTCCCGAAGACGGCGATCAGAACGATCAGCACGATGACGAACCCGACCAGGAGAACGGCTCCGACGATGATGCCGATGACCGCGGGCGTGTTCTTGTAGCCGGCGCGCTGGGACTGCACGAGCGCGACGATGGACAGGATGAGCCCGATGAGGTTGAACGGGAACGCGGCGATCAGGCCGATGATGCCGAGCGTCTTGCCCGGGTAGGTCGTTCCGGCGGGAGCGTGCTGCGAGGTGGTCACGGGTGGTCTCCTGAGATCGAGGGTGAAGGGACGGGGTGCTGCCTCAGCCGCGGAAGAGGCGCCCGAAGAAGCCCCTCTTCTTCGTCCAACCGTTCTGGTCGAGGAAGGCATACAGCGGCTGCGTGATCCGATCGGTGTCGAACGACCATTCGGCGCTGGTGCCGCTGCCCGAAGGCGTGCTGACGTGCGTGCCGGCCACGAACCCGCCGGACCGACGCGTCTGCGAGCCGCGGAAGGTGGAGGTGCCCCCGCTGAGGTGGAACCCGCCCCCGGCGGTGAAGCCGCCCTTGAGCTCGCTCGAGGTCTGCTGCTCCTGCACCTCATAGGTGCTCGTCTCAGGGTCGAGCGTCACCTCGATCGAGTACTCCTCGTCGATCTGCCCCGCACCCAACAGAGCGACGTAACGGACGTGGGCGATGTCCCACGACCCGACGATCCGACCGCCCTCGGCGCGGAACACGAACGGGGATTCGGGGCTGTTCACCTCCCCGACGCGGGCGAGGAGCTCGGTTTCGGAGGTAGCCATGCCGGGAGTGTATCGGCGTGATCGAGTGCGGGCGAGCCCTGGAATCGTCCGGGGAAATCGGTAAGCGCGTCGCGCCGGAATGACAAACGACGCCCCTCCCGAAGGAGGGGCGTCGAGGGCTGTTCGGTGGACCTGAGGGGATTCGAACCCCTGACCTCCTCGATGCGAACGAGGCGCGCTACCAACTGCGCCACAGGCCCGGACAACTCGACAACACTATCACGCCGTGAGAGCTGAACCCGTCTCCGACCGGGAGCCCGGGCGCGTCATACCGCGAACGGCATGAGGACGCTCACTGTCCCGAAGCGCGTCGCTCGAGCAGACGGCGGACGTGGTCTTCGATCTCGGTGTCGTCGACGTACCCCATCGCCGCGTACGGCGAGGGAGCGGCTGTCGGACGCGCGGTCTCGATCGGCGTCGGAGCCTGGGCCGCGGCGATCTCGCGGGCGGCCTCCTCGCGAGCGGCGGCACGCAGGGCCTCGCGAGCGAGCTGCTCGTCCACCACGGCGGCGGCACGGGAGCCTGCCGACGCGACGAGCGGACGCGGGAGCTCGCGCGGGGTCCACGTCTGACGCGGGGCGGGAGCCGCGGGAGCGAAGTCCTGCACCACCGGCGCGACACGGGCTTCTGCCACGACCACGGGTCGCACGGCGGTCCGCGAGGCCACCTGCGCCAGTCGGCGAAGGAGGAGAGCGGATGCCACGACCCCGGTCAGTCCCGCGATGAGCAGCACGGGCCCGGCGCCGGTCGCGACCATGACGGACCCGGCGACAGCTGAGATCAGGCCGGCAAGAGCGAAGACGGAGGTGGCCAGGCGGAAGCGGCGACGAGCACGGGCCCGGCGCGCTTCGGGCTGCGCCACCGCGGAGGCACGCTCGAGGCGGGCGCGCTCGACGGCGACGGCGCGTTCGGCGCGGGACTTCTCGAGGGCGGCGGCCCGCTCGGCGCGCGCGACGTGGACGGCGGCCGCGCGCTCGGCGCGGGCGAGCTCGAGGGCGGCGGCACGCTGCTCTTTCACGAGGTCGCGGTCACGAGCGTTCTCGAGCCGGGCAACCTCGAGCCGGGCCTTGGCCTCGGCGAGCTCGATCTCGGCCTTGTGCGCCTGAACCTGACGCGCGATCTTCTGCTGCTGGTGAGCGGTGCGGGCCGTGAGCTCGAGGCGCACCTCGCGGGGCGTCTCAGCGGTCTCCGCCAGCACGCGGAGCGCCTGGTTGAGGCGGACGGCGTTGCGTTCGGCAGAGGTGAAGCGGTGTCGGCTCTGCCACGACGGCAGAAGATAGACGAGCCACAGTGCGACCGCGACGAACACGATCACCCCGCCACCGAGAACCTGTCCACCCATGTGAACACGGTAGGTCACGGGGCGGTCACAGCTCGGCATCCCCGCGCGTGTCGCCGCGGCGGATCGCGGGATCTCCCGCCGGCGCTCCGCTCCGCGAAACTGCACCGCGCTGACAAACCCCCTGCACGCTGCAGAGGAGATGTCAGGCACATGCAGTCTCGCGGCCAGGCGAGGCCGCGCGAAGCCGCGCCGCAGCTAGATCAGGTCCGACGGAGGGACCGTCGCGGCGTCCGGCGGCACCTGACCCCGTTGGTAGCGGTCGAGCACGCCGTGCGGGACTTCTTCACGCACCAGCGCGAACGCGTAGTGATCGCGCCAGTCACCGTCGATGTGGATGTAGCGGCGTCGCAGCCCCTCGTACCGGAACCCGAGTTTCTCGACGACCCGGAGGCTCGCGTGGTTCTCGGGACGGATGCAGATCTCGACGCGGTGCAGGTTCAGGCTGGTGAAACAGACGTCGGTGGCCATCGCGACACTGATCGTCGTGATGTTGCGCCCCGCGTACTCCTCGGCGACCCAGTAGCCGATCGTCGCCGAGGCAAGCGAACCGCGGGAGACACCCCACACGTTCAGCTGACCGGCGACCTCGTCGTCCCACTCCATGACGAAAGGGACGCCGAGGCCGTCGCGGTACTGCTGCAGGAGACGGCGGATGCCGAGACGCATGTCGAACGACACCGGTCCGTCGGGGCTCGTGGCCTCCCACGGCCGCAACCACGAGCGGTTGTCGATCAGCTGCTGCTGGAGGACGCGCGCGTCGCGGTTGCGGATGAGGCGGATCGACACCTCGCCGTGCCGTCGAGGGACGGAGAGATCCATCGGGGTCAGAGACCTGCCGCGAACTCCTTGAACCACGGACGAAGCGCCGGGCCCAGGTCGTCACGGTCGGCGGCGAGCTGAACGATCGCCTTGATGTAGTCGACGCGGTCGCCGGTGTCGTAGCGACGGCCGCGGAAGATCACGCCGTACACTCCCCCACCGTCGCCGCCGCCGTTGGCGAGCTCCTCGAGCGCGTCGGTCAGCTGGATCTCGCCCCCCTTGCCGGGTTCGGTGTGCTCCAGGATGCCGAACACGTCGGGTCCAAGGACGTACCGGCCGATGATGGCCAGGTTGGAGGGCGCGTCTTCGGCCTTCGGCTTCTCGACGAGCTGCGTGACCTTGACCACGCCCTCTTCCTCGGTGGGCTCGACGGCGGCGACACCGTAGAGGTGGATGTGCTCGGGGTCGACCTCCATCAGCGCGATGACCGTGGCGCTGCGCTTGTCGTACTCCTCCATCATCTTGGTGAGCAGCGGGTCGCGCTCGTCGATGAGGTCATCGCCGAGGAGGACGGCGAAGGGGTGATCGCCCACGTGGCTGCGCGCGCGGAGCACGGCGTGACCGAGGCCCTTGGGCTCTCCCTGGCGCACCATGTGCACGTCGGCGAGGTCGGAGGAGTGCTCGACCTTGGCGAGCTTGTCGCTGTCGCCCTTCTCGCGGAGCTTCGCCTCGAGCTCGGGCATCGAGTCGAAGTGGTTGGCGATGTTGTTCTTGTTGCGGCCGATGATGATGAGGACATCGTCGATCCCGGCGCCGGTGGCCTCCTCGACGACGTACTGGATGGCCGGCTTGTCGACGACCGGCAACATCTCCTTCGGCATGGCCTTGGTGGCCGGGAGGAAGCGCGTACCGAGTCCTGCGGCCGGAATGACGGCCTTGAAGGGCTTATGAGGCATGGGCATACCTTACTGGTCTCCTGTGACGGCGGCGCGTCGGGACGCGCACTTACACTTACTCCATGCCCGACAGCATCGAGCAGGCCAAGCGCGCACTCCGCGCCGATCTTCGCGAACGCCGACAGATCCTCTCCGCGCACGCGCGAGAGATCGCCGAGGGCGGCGTCAAGGAGCAGCTCGACGCGCTGGTCGAGCGTCTCGGAGCCCGCAGCATCTCCTGCTTCCTGTCCACCACCACCGAACCCGGCACCCACGCCTTCGTCGCCGATGCGGTGGCCCGTGGCATCCGGGTCCTGCTGCCGATCACACGCGAAGACGGACTGCTCGACTGGGCGGTCGCCACGCCCGACGCCGACATCGCCGAGGGACTGTTCGGCCTGCCCGAACCCGTGGGCGACGTGCTCGGGCCGATCGCGGTGAACGACGTCGACTTGCTCGTGATCCCGGCCGCAGCCGTCGACCGGCACGGCATGCGCCTCGGCTGGGGCCGCGGGTACTTCGACAAGACCCTCGGCTCGATGGAGAAGTGCCCTCCCGTCTACGCCGTCATCTTCGACTCCGAGTTCGTCGACGACGTCCCGCGCGACGTGCATGACCAGCCCGTCTCGGGCATCGTGACCCCCACACGCACGGTACTCATCGACGACTCCCTCGCCTGACACCCGAAAGAAGCACCATGCCCACCTACTCGTATGCCTGCAAGCAGTGCGGACACCGTTTCGACGCCGTGCAGTCCTTCTCGGACGCGGCCCTCACCGAATGCCCCGAGTGCGGCGGAGACCTCCGCAAGCAGTACGGCTCGATCGGGGTGACCTTCAACGGGTCGGGCTTCTACCGCACCGACTCCCGGGGGTCGTCGAGCGGGTCGTCGAGCGGTTCCACGTCCGGGTCGACGAGCACAAGCGGTGGCGGAACGTCGTCGACCTCGTCATCATCGACTTCGACGGCTTCCTCGTCGTCCTGACACCTCGCACCTTCACCCCCGGGAGACCACAGTGATCAAGGGATTCAAAGAGTTCATCCTCCGCGGCAACGTGATCGATCTCGCGGTCGCCGTCGTCATCGGCGCGGCGTTCACCGCGATCGTGAACGCCATCGTCCAGGGCCTCATCAACCCGCTGATCGGGTTCGTGTTCCAGGTCGGTGACCTGACGAACCTCAACCTTTCGGTTCCGACGCTCTTCGGCGGCGTCGCGACCTTCGAGTTCGGTTCGATCCTCGTCGCCGTGATCAACTTCCTCGCCGTCGCCGCGATCGTCTACTTCGTGTTCGTCTTCCCGATGAACCGCTGGAAGGAACGCGCCGCCGCCCGCGCCGGCGTTGCCGACGCGGCATCCGAGGAGCCGAAGCTCCCCACCGAGCAGGAGCTGCTCGTGCAGATCCGCGACCTGCTGGAGCGCCAGAACAAGGCCTGACCGCCTCGACGAACGGGTCCGCGCTGCTGTCGGCGCGGGCCCGTTCGTCAGTAGTGCGGAGGGACGTCGCGCAGCATGCGGTCGTCGTTGGGTCCGGATGCCACCGGCCCCGGCGCCGCTCCGCGGTTCGGGTCGTCGGCGGGCGCCGGCTCCGCCGTCGTGCCGGGCGCCGGCATCAGGCGCGCGCGGCGCGCACCGCGAACGCGGACGATGGGCTGCCGTGCGGCACCGCCGTGATCGCGCTCGGATTCCGGTTCCGCCGCAGTGCCCACGGATCAGCCGGGCAGGTCGAGGGGCTCGGTGGTCGTGCCCGAGTCGGCGGGGTCGTCGGGCGCGATGCCGAGCAGTTCCGCGATCCGGGATGCCACGCCCGCGGGGTCGCTGTAGAGGTCGAACGCGTGCACGCGCACGTAGTGCCAGCCGAGGCGCCGCAGGATCTGCGGGCGCAGGCGCAGCGTTTCGCGCAACGACTCCCCGATCGTCTCGGGATCGCTCTCGGCCACGACGGCCTTGCCCCCGTGTCGGGCCACGAGCGGAAGAAGGCCGCGATAGTCGAGGTCGACCTCGACGCCGAGGGCGCGCAGCTCGCGCGCCAGGGCCCGGGTGAGGGGGTCGGCGAGGTCTTCGAGGCGGCTCTCGCGGCCGCGCGATGCGACCGAGCCGAGGATGCCCATGAGGGTTGCGGCACCGTGCTCGAGGCGGCCGTCGTCGAACGCGGACGGGCGGATCGACGACACGATCACCATCGAGCGTCGCGCCCGCGTCATCCCGACCGTGAGCAGACGCTCTCCGTCGGGGGTCGACAGGTCGCCGAAGTCGCTGAGAACGCGTCCGTGACGCGTGAGACCGAAGCCGAGCGAGAACACCACGCGGTCGCGGCTCTCGGCCACCGACTCCTCGAGGGTCAGGACGGCGAAGGGCTCGGCGGCATCCCGAGACACGAAGGCCGCGACATCGGAGCGTCCCGCGAGCGCCGCTTCGACGGACGCGCGGACGCGCTCCGCGTGGGTGCGGCTCGCGGTGACGACCATGAGCGACTCGGACGCACGGTTGACCGCGTGCTCGACGACGATGCTGACGACGCGGGCGACTTCGGCATCCGGACTCTCGACAGCACCGCTCACGGGGTGGGGTGCGCCCACACCATTCTCGACGTAGTCGACGCTGAGGCTGCCGCGGCCGAGGTACGAGCCGGCCCACGGGAGGGAGACGATCTCACCGCCGTAGAACGCGTCGTTGACGAGCTGGGCGAGGTCTTCTCCTCCGGCGCGGTAGCTGCGGGTCAGCGTCTCGACGGGGAGGAGCTCGGCGATGCGCTCGAAGACCGAGACCTCGTCGAAGGGCACGTCGTCGGCCTCGTCCGGGGCCGGCGCGATCGACGCGCTGACGCGGAACGGGGTCGGCTTCTGCACCACGGGGTCGCCGAACAGCACGACCTGGCGGGCACGGCGCAGGGCCGGGGCCGCCTCCGCGAGGCAGAGGGCGGCGGCATCCGCGATGATGACGACGTCGAAGGCGAGGTCGGTCGGCACGTCCGGGACCTCGTAGGGCGACGCGAGCCACACGGGCGCGAGCGTGCGCAGGAGGGTGGGAGCGGCATCCGAGATCTCGGTGGCCGTGTGGAGGCCGTCCTTGAGCGAGCGTTTGAGGGCGGCGGCCTCGTCGGGGTGATCGACGATGCCGATGCGCCACTGCTTCGCGAGTTCCGCGGCCAGCAGCGGTCCCGCCGCGGCAGCGTGCGCCTCATCGACGAGGCGGAAATCACGCTCGAGGCGGTCGACGACGGCGGTATTCGCTCCGAGGAGGGCGCGGTCGGTGCGCAGGAGGTGTTCGAGTGCCGACTGCCACCACGCGAACTCGAGCTCGTTGCCCACGCGCTCTTCCGGGACGTGACGCACGGACAGCTCGACGAGGAGCGGCTCCAGGCCCAGGCGGGCGAGCTCGGAGCGCAGCTGCGCGCGCTCGACGAGGTTGTCGAAGAAGGTGGATTCGGCGGCAAGGCCCGCGAGGGTCCGCACGAGTTCGTGCACGGGCAGCGTCGCCAAGCGTTCCGAGCCCTGACGGCCGAGGATCTGGTCGAGCTCCCCGAGCAGGGCGTCGACGCGCTGCCAGCCGACGTGCACGTCGGCGAGGCCCAGGGGCACCTCCGGCGTCACTCCGGCGTCGACCACGCGCTGCCACTCGGTGCGCTGCTGCTGGATGCGCACGAGCGCCTCGTACATGTCGGTGACGTGCACGCCGGGACGCACGTACTCCTTCGACAAGCGCTTGAGGCGGCGGCGGTTGGGACCGCTCATGGGCGAGGCGTCGCGGCGCGGCGAGTGCGCGTCGATCAGCTCGCCGAGGGGACGCTCGAAGACACTCGGGCTGAACCGGTCGAGCGACTCGCGGATGCCCTGCAGCAGCTTGAGGTACGCCCCGAGCTCGGACACCGTCTGGAACGGACGCATGCGCGTCTGCGCGATGAGCTCGTATCCGCGCTCGAGGAGTCGCGGAACGTCCTGCGTGTGCAGCTTGCCGGCAAGATCGTGGGCGGCGCGCGCGTCCTCGGTGCGGGTGAAGCTCACGCCGTACCACGGCGAGTCATCGGGCCCGAAACGGAACTCGCCCAGGCGTGCCGCCATCGCGAGCGCTCGGGCTGCGGCATCCCGTCGTCCGGCGAGCCGCTCCATCGTCGCAAGGTCGAAACGCGCCGCGGTGGAGGGGGGCGGAGAGGTGGATGCCAGAGCCGTCAGCGCGCGGAGCACGTCGAGGGCCGAGATCCCCAGCGCCAGATGCGGCTCGGTGACGGCGGAGCGGTAGTCGCGCAGGACCGTGCGGAGACGGAGCAGCGCGTCGTCGATCTCGGCGACCTTCGGCTGTTCGGCCTTCTCGTTGCGGCCGATGGCCCGGATGAGGTCGCGGCGTACGTGGTTCGGCGAGACGGCGAGGCCCGTGAGTCCGACCCCGGCAAGGCGATGACGGATGCCGTCGAGGGTCGAGCGCCGCGCACTGACCACGAGCACGCGCTTGCCGTCGTGGACGAGCTGACCCACCGCGTTGATGACGGTCTGGGTGCCGCCGGTGCCGGGCAGGGTGTGGACGGCGAGCGAGTGTCCGGCGACGATGCGGGCGAGCACGCGCTCCTGCTCGGCGTCGGCGTCGAGGAGGAGGGTGTCGGACGCGGGCGTGCGCTCGTCGGGGCTGACGATCACGGGGTCCTCGCGGCGCACGGTGATGCGAGCACGGTCGTCGGGGTGCCCGGCGAGGGCGTTCAGCAGCGTGTCGTCCAGGTGCTGGGTGTCGCGCGCCATGCCGGAACCCACGTCGGCGAACGACGAGATCACCAGGCGCGGGTGCACCACGAAGGTGGGGACGTGCGTGGTCAGGCGACGGATGTGGTCGATGACCGGCTGCGGCTTGAACACGCCCTGGTCGTAGGCGAGGCCCGCGAGGGCGGCGCTGTCGATGTGGATGCCGAGATGGGTGCGGAAGGCGCGGGCCAGCTCCGGGTTCATCACGAAGGCGCCATGGAGCTTGAGCTCGAAGTCGCCGTTGTGCCGGCGGATCGCGAGGGGCCGGAGGAGGACGGGCGAGGACCACTCCACTCCCCCGATCTTCCACGCGGCGAGGCCCACGGCGAGGTGCACGGGCTCGAGGCCGCGCGCGGTGCGGAGCTCGACGTTCTTCGCGGTGATGCGCTCGGCGGCGAGTCGCGCCGTGCGCAACGCCACCTCGTCGCGGAAGAGGTTCGAGAGGAGCGTCGCCCGGCCCGTGATGAACTGCGGGAGGGAGCCGGGATGCGCCTTGGTGATGTCGATGCCGGCATCGAGGGCGTCGTCGAACCGCAGGAGCGTGGAGCGCCCGCCGAGCGCCGCGGCCTCGGTGCGGATGCGGTCGCGCTCGGGGTCGGCGACGTGGCGGACCACGATGCCGGGTTCCGACAGTCGCAGCTCGGCCGGATCGACGGTCGACGAGGACCCGTCTCCGTCGCCACCGCTCACGGTGTCATCCTCAGCTCGCCACACACCTGCCAGACTAAGCCGGGCATCTGTGGATCGCGCGTAGCCGGGGCGGGTTTTGCGGGAATCCGCGACACGCCGTCGGATCGGCTGTTCCTCCCCAGGATGCCGAATCGCGAGGTCGTCCCCGGTTCCGGGTCGAAGCCCGACGGGCGGTCTCACCGGTCACGAGGATGAGCGTATGAACACCGTCACCAGCACCGAATACGACAGCCCGATCGGCCCGATCCTCCTCACGTTCGTGAATGATGCCCTCGTGCGGCTCGACGTCGCGCACGACGGCATCGACCTCGCCCGGGCCGAGATCGCGCAGCGGCTCGGGGTCCTGCCCGAGCCCGATCCCGACGGCGCCGTCGACCTGCGCGCGCAGCTCGACGAGTACTTCGACGGCGCACGGCGGCATTTCGAGGTGCCGCTGGACTGGCGACTCGTTCAGGGCTTCACGCGGACCGCCCTCCAGGCCACGATCGACATTCCGTACGGCGAGATGGCGTCGTACGGCGAGGTGGCGATCCTTGCGGGAGCCCCGGGAGCCGCGCGGGCGGTGGGGACGGCGTGCGCGAAGAGCCCGTTCTCGATCGTCATTCCCGTGCACCGCGTCGTGCGCGCCGACGGGTCGATCGGCGAGTACGGCGGGCACCCCGAGGTGAAGGAATACCTGCTGTCGCTGGAGAACGACGTGGTGCTCAGCGAGGGGCTGCGCGGGACGGGGTGAAGTCGCCACGCCGGGTGAGGGGCGGTGGGGCGGTGGGGCGTAGGCGCGTGCAAGCGCCGGGTGGGCCCCGGCTCGGGGGGCGCCGGCGATGGCCTTCATGACGCGGGGGCGCCCGGCCCCGCGGCTGTCGCCGACGAGACCGGGCACTCCGCTCCGGAGATGGTTCTCAGTGGTTGGATGCCTTCTCCGCACCGAAGCCGGTGAGAGAGCGCACGTCCATCTCCGCCGCCTTTCCGGCATCCTCGGCGCGGCGCGAGGTGATCGAGCCGAGCCAGCCGAGCAGGAAGCCCAGGGGGATCGACACGATGCCCGGGTTGTTGAGCGGCCAGATCGCCACACCGGTGTCGACGAACACGCTGGTGGGCGTGCCCCAGAAGACCGGCGAGAGGAAGATCAGCACCAGGGCCGAACCGAGACCGCCGTACATGCTCCACACGGCACCGCGCGTGGTGAAACGGCGCCAGAAGAGCGAGTAGAGGATGGTCGGGAGGTTCGCGGAGGCCGCGACGGCGAAGGCCAGCGCGACAAGGAACGCCACGTTCTGCCCCTGGACCCCGATGCCGCCGATGATCGCGAGCACACCGATGACGATGACGGTGCGTCGGGCGACCTTGACCTCTCCGTCCGGCGGGACGTTGCCCTTCTTCACGACGCTCGCGTAGATGTCGTGCGCGAACGACGCGGCCGCGGTGATGGTCAGACCGGCGACGACCGCGAGGATCGTCGCGAAGGCCACCGCCGAGATGAACCCGAGCAGGATCGGGCCGCCGAGCGCGAGAGCCAGCAGAGGAGCCGCCGCATTGACGCCTCCCGGCGCCGCGAGGATGGCATCCGGTCCGACGAGGGCACCCGCACCGTACCCGAGCACGAGAGTGAGGATGTAGAACAGGCCGATGAGCCAGATGGCCCAGACCACCGAACGGCGGGCTTCTTTGGCCGTGGGCACCGTGTAGAAGCGCATGAGCACGTGGGGCAGGCCCGCCGTGCCCAGCACCAGCGCGAGCGCCAGCGAGATGAAGTCCCACGGGTTCTTGCCGTACTGGAGGCCAGGTGCGAGTACGGCCTCCCCCTTCGGCGAGGCGGCGACGGCCGCTTCGAGAAGGGTGTTGAGGTTGAACCCGTTGATCGCGAGCACCCAGATCGTCATGACGACGGCGCCGCCGATGAGCAGGAACGCTTTGACGATCTGCACCCACGTGGTGCCCTTCATCCCGCCGATCAGCACGTAGACGATCATGAGGAGGCCGACCACCGCGACGACGATCGACTGCCCCAGTCGCTCCGTGATGCCGAGCAGGAGGGAGACGAGTCCACCGGCGCCCGCCATCTGCGCGAGCAGGTAGAAGAAGCACACCGCGAGCGTCGTGATCGCCGCCGCCATGCGCACCGGGCGTTCGCGCAGGCGGAACGAGAGCACGTCGGCCATCGTGAACTTGCCGGTGTTGCGCATGAGCTCCGCCACCAGCAGGAGCGCCACCAGCCAGGCGACGAGGAAGCCGATGGAGTAGAGGAAGCCGTCGTATCCGTTGATCGCGATCGCGCCGACGATCCCGAGGAACGACGCCGCCGAAAGGTAGTCGCCCGCGATCGCGAAGCCGTTCTGGGGCCCGGTGAACGAGCGCCCTGCGGCGTAGTAGTCGGCCGCGGTCTTGCTGTTCCGGCTGGCCCGGATGACGATGAACAGCGTCACGGCGACGAAGGCGCCGAAGATCGAGATGTTCAGGACCGGGTTGTTCTCCACCGTCTGGACGGCGGCGTGGACGGTGCCGAAGACCTCGTTCATGCGGTCCCCCGCTCGGTGCGCTCGAGCTCGTCACGCAGCTGCTCCGCGAGGGGATCGAGCCGACGGTTGGCGTACGCGACGTAGCCCATCGTGATCGCGAACGTCGTGACGAACTGCCCGAGACCGAACAAGAGCCCGACCGTGATCGCGCCGAACACCGGCTGCGCCATGAACTCCGGCGCGAACGACGACAGCAGCACGTAGACGAAGTACCAGACGAGGAACGCGACCGCGAGCGGGAAGATGAAGCTGCGTTGCCGCTTCTTCAGATCACGGAACGGGGCGGACTCCTCGACCGCGATGTAGTCGACGCCGCCTCCCGGGGCGGGGTCGATCCTTCTGTCCGTCATGTGGCCTCCTTGCCTCATGGGACCGGTGCAACATCGCACCGATGGGGGGATGATGACCCGGGATGGTGGAAGCGCTCCCGGTGGTAGGGTCGACGCTACGAAAGGCGGCGACGCAGCCGTCACCCCCGGAAGTAGGTAGTTCTCTTGGGAGCACCGACCGTTCTTCGCGACGACGCGACACTGGTGTCGCACGCCGTCGCCGAACTCGCGCGCCGCACCCATTTCCCCCTGGCGTTCGGCGGCCTGGAGCACAACGGGGCCGTCCACGTCACGACGATCGTCGGGGCGCGCACGCGCAGCATCGAGGGACTCGTCGTCCGTGCCGAGCGCGGGCTCGGCGGACGCGCCCTCGTCGAGCGGCGCCCCCGGATGACGCTGGACTACCGCACCGCGAGGTCCATCACCCACGACTACGACCGCGCCATCCTCGGCGAGGGCATCGCGACGCTGTTCGCGGTCCCCGTCCTCGTACGCGGCCACGCGCGCGGAGTCCTCTACTGCGGGTCCTGGGCACAGGCGCCGGTCGGCGACCTCGAAGCACGCCCCGCGTTCGACGTCGCGGGAGAGCTGGGCACCGAGCTCCGTGTGCGCGAGGAGGTGGATCGCCGCCTCTCCACGGTGCCGTCGGGTGACAACGGCCTGAGCGTCGGCGTCCGCGAAGAGATCCGGGAGAGCTACGCGCAGTTGCGCAGCATCGCCGCCACGGTCGGCGACGAGGACGTGCGCCGGCGTCTCGAAGATCTCGAGGCCCGTCTGGCCGCTCTCACCGGCGATGCCCCGCGCTCCGGCGAGGACGCCGACATCCACCTCTCGCGCCGCGAGGTCGACGTGCTGGCGTGCGCGGCGGTCGGGTCGACGAACGGCGAGATCGCGGCATCCCTCCACCTTCGCGAGACCACCGTCAAGTCGTATCTGGCATCGGCGATGGCCAAGCTCGACGCCTCGACGCGGCATGCCGCGGTCGCGCGCGCCCGACGGGCGGGTCTGCTTCCCTGACCCGCGTGCGCGCCCTCTGTGCGCTCGGTGGGAATCCCCTGGAAATGGATGCCAGAGCTTGAGGGCCGCGCGGATTCTCGGCATTGTGGCTGGCTCCTGTCGTCGACAAAGAAGGAGAGCCACGAATGCTGACGCTCACCGAAGAGGCCACGACCGCCGTCAAGACCATCACCGCGCAGTACCCTGACGCCGCCCAGGGCGGGGTGCGCATCGAGGGCGCGGGTTCGCCCGAGTCCCAGTTCTCGCTGTCGGTCGTCGACGGCCCGCAGCCGCAGGACGCCGTCGTCGAGCACGCGGGCGCACGGGTGTTCCTCGACACCGACGCCGCTGCCGTCCTCGACGACCGCGTCCTCGACGCGCAGATCGATCCGCAGGGCTCCGTCCAGTTCGCGGTGACCTCCGCCGCCTGACGCGCGCTGTCTCGACGATGCCCCGGCCGTGTGCTGGGGCATCGTCGTTTCGCGAGTCAACCGCGGAAGACGACGATCTCGTTGTTGGCCGCGTCGTACACGAACTGCAGGGCCGTCCCCGCGGGAAAGTCGGTCTGCGCGCGCTCGGGGGTGCTTTCTCGCAAGAGCATCGTCATGCTCGCCGGGAATGATTCGGCTCCGCACGTGCTCAGGAAGAACTCGCCGTCGTACGAGAACCCGCCCCCGCCCGACGTTTCGAGCAGTTCCGGCTGCCACACCGTCATGCACCGGGCTGCGCCCTCGGCGTCGTAGTACGAGGGCTGCGAGATCACGCGGAAGCCCTCGAACTCCTCGAACGCCGTGACGTTTCCCGTGATCCCCACCGTGAGCGAGCTCGGGACCTCGAACTCGGGGTCCGGCGACAACCGCGCGATCTGCGTCGCCCCGGCCTGGAGCGGATCGGTCTGCACGCGCTGCACGACCACGAGCACCGTCGCGAGGGTCGCGACGACGAGCCCGGCGGCGACCAGCAGAATCGCCGTCGAGCGGCGCAGGCGCGGCAGTGTGATCCGCGGCCGCGCGGGGGTGGCATCCGGGATCTCGTCCTCGGCGGGGACGAGCGGCTCCCCGGGTACGGCGGGGGCCGGCGCGGGCGCCTCGTCGGTCGCGTTCGCGCGGGCCTCGAGCTCGACCAGACGGCGGAGGGCATCGGGGTCCGAGGTGATGTCGGCAGAAGGCGAGTATGCCCGGCGTCGCAGGTGAGCGAGTTCGTCTTCTTCGTCGATCGACATGAGCCGATTCAACCAGCAGCGGGTGCTCGCGCGTCAGCGCCCCTGGAACTCCGGCGTGCGCTTGGCCTGGAAGGCGGCGAAGCCCTCGCGGTAGTCGTCGGTGCGTGCGAGGGCGGCCTGCGCGCGGTTCTCGAGCGCCATCGCCTCCCACAGGCCCAGCCGCTCGTCGCGGATCGCCGTCACGATGCGCTTGCTCGCGCGGAACGCCTCGGTGGGTCCGGCTGCGGCATGGCGGGCGGCGAGCTCGGTGGCATCCTGAATCTCGGATGCCGGGACCACCCGCGAGAACAGTCCGGCGCGCACGGCCTCCTCCCCCGTCAGCATCCGGCCCGTGTAGATGAGGTCGAGGGTGGCGTGGGTGCCGAGACGCTCGACGAAGAGGGCGTGGCCGCCCGAGTCGAGGGTCGCGCCGAGCGCGGCGAAAGGCGAACCGATTCTCGCGTCCTCGGCGACGAACACGACGTCGGTCGCGATGAGCAGCCCGAGCCCCACGCCGAGGCACGCCCCGTGGGCGGCGGCGAAGGTGGGAGCGGGGAAGGATGCCATGCGACGGAGCAGCGGAGCGAGGGTGGCGTCGAGGTATCCGGCGACGTCGTCCGATGCGGGATCGACGCCCGCGATGTCGCGTCCGGCGCAGAACGACGGGCCCTCGCCGCGAAGGAGCACGGCGCGCGCGCCGTCGGCCTCGGCGCGGTCGTACGCCTCGGCGAGCGCCCCGAGGGCCTCGAGGCCGAGCGCGTTTCGACGGGCGGGCGCGTTCAGCGTGACGATCGCGAGGTCGTCGGCGAAGACGTAGTCGATCACGGCATCCCTATCCGTCGTAGTCGACGCGCACGGTGTCGGAGGTCGGGTGCGATTGGCAGGTGAGCACGTATCCGCGCTCGATCTCGTCGGGCTCGAGGGCGTAGTTCTCGGTCATCGACACCGACCCCTCGACCACGCGCGCGCGGCACGTGCCGCACACTCCCCCGGCGCACGCGAACGGCACGTCGGGGCGCACGCGCAGGGCCGCGGCGAGGATCGTCTCGTTCGCCGACACCGGACTGTCGACGTGGGCCGACTGTCCGTCGAGGGTGATCTCGATCGAGCGGACGGGCTCGTCGGCGCGCACGCGCACGGGGCGGGCTCCCCCGGTCTGCGCCGGTGCGTCGCCGTCGCCGGCGGTGAAGAGCTCGAAGCGGATTCGCTCGCGCGGAACGCCCACCTCGGCGAGCGCCTCGCGGCACACCTCGACGAGCGCGAAGGGACCGCAGAGGAACCACTCGTCGACGGATGCCGGATCGATGAGTCGCGCCAGGATCAGGCGCAGGCGCTCCTCGTCGAGCCGGCCCGAGAACACGGGAGCGGCGCGCTGCTCGCGCGAGAGCACGTGGTGCAGCGTCAGGCGCGAGGGGTAACGGTCCTTGAGGTCGGCGAGCTCGTCGACGAACATGACGTCGGTCGAGGAGCGATTGGCGTAGACGATCGTCATGCGGGCGTCGGCGGAGCGTTCGAGCAGATCGGCGGCGAGCGCCATGATCGGAGTGATCCCCGAACCCGCCGCGATCGCGACCACGTGCCCGGTCGACGTCGACGCTTTCGAGACGAAGGTGCCCTGCGGGCTCATGACGTCGATCTCGTCGCCGGGGCGCAGGCCCCCGTGTGCCCAGCTCGAGAATCTGCCGTCGGGGTCGCGCTTGATGCCGACGCTGATCGTTCCCCGAGCGGGCGGGCGGCACAGGGAGTAGGAGCGGCGGAGCTCCTCGCCGTCGACCGTGGCGCGCAGGGCGACGTACTGGCCGGGCGCGTAGTCGAACGCGTCGGCGATCTCGTCGGGAACCGCGAACGTCACCTCGATCGCGGTCGGGGTCAGGGGCCGCACGTCGGAGACACGCAGGGTGTGGAAGCGCGCGCGGGCACGCGGGGCGGGTCCGGGCACGGAGGTCGGGGTCGTGGCATCCCTCGGAGCTGCGCCGGGGGTGGCCGGGGTCACGGGGCCTGAGGGGGTGGCATCCGTCATCGTCATCAGAGGGCCTTGAAGTGATCGAAGGGTTCGAGGCAGGCGCGGCATTCCCACAGCGACTTGCACGAGGTGGAGCCGAAGCGCGAGAGCTCGCGGGTGTCGAGCGACCCGCAGCGGGGACACACCACGCTGAGCGTCAGGCGGATGGGACCGGCCGGAGCACGCCCGGTGGGCGGCGCGATGCCGTACTCGCTGAGCTTGCGGCGGCCCTCGTCGCTCATCCAGTCGGTGGTCCACGCGGGGGTGAGGGTCGTTCTCACCACGGCGTTGTCGAAGCCGGCCGAGGTGAGCGCGAGCACGATGTCGTCGCGGATCGCCTCGACCGCGGGGCACCCCGAGTAGGTGGGAGTGATCGTGACGGTCACCGTGTCGCCGTCGACCCGCACGTCACGAAGCACGCCGAGGTCGTCGATCGTGAGCACCGGCACCTCGGGATCGACGACGGCCGCCGCCACCTCGCGCGCGCGCTCGACGCTCACCATGTCGCCCCCGGGTGCCGGCGAGCCAGCACCTGCATCTCGGCGATCAGGGGGCCGAACGACGGGTGATGGATGCCTCGGCGTCCGCCGGCGGACGAGGCGGGGACCGCCGGCACGGGCACGTCTTCCTCCGCCAGAACCGCGGCGAGCACCTCGTCGACCCGCGCGCGCAGGGTCGACGGCCGGACCGCGATGCCGTCCAGACGATCGTGCAGCGGCTCGTCGCGGAGGAGCTCGCCGAGGTACGGCCAGGTGTCGTCGAGCGCGACGAGGAAGCGGCGGCGCGACTCGTCGGTTCCGCCGGCGAGGCGGAGTGTCCACTGCACGGCGTGGTCGCGGTGGTAGTCGACCTCTTTCTCAGCCTTCGCGGCGACCGCGGCGAGCACCGGATCGGGGGATGCCGTGAGGTCGCGGTACAGCTCGAGAAGATACGTGGATGCCAGCAGCTGGCGCGCGATCGTGTGAGCGAAGTCGCCGTTCGGGAGTTCGAAGAGCCAGGCGCTGCGGAACTCCTGCTCGTCGCGCCAGTAGGCGAGGTCGTCTTCGCTGCGCCCGTCGTAGCTGCCGGCGTACCGCAGGAGCGAGCGTGCGTGGCCGAGGAGGTCGAGGGCGATGTTGCCGAGGGCGACGTCTTCCTCGATCTCGGGGGCGCGGGCGATCCACCCGCAGAGATTCTGCGCGAGGATCAGCGCGTCGTCGCCGAGGCGCAGGGCGTAGGCCGCGACGTCGGGGTCGGTGGTGCGGTCCTCTCCCCCGGCGAGCTCGGCGCTGAGCTCGCGGGCGTCGAGCGAGACGTCGCCGTGCGGGTCGGCGGCTTCGAGAGGCTCAGCCACCGCAGCCGCGTCAAGTCGAAGGGACCGATCCCCCGCGTCGGGGGCTTCGACAGGCTCAGCCACCGCAGCCGCGCCAGGTCCCTGAGCCTGTCGAAGGGACCGGGATCCGCTTTCGGTCGAGGTGCTCACAGGTGCGGCACCCCCTCGGACGCGGTGTAGTACACCGCGTGCCGGTAGTTCTTGCCCGCCGGCGACTCGAAGAACGCGCCCTTCTGTCCCGGATCGCTCGTGGTCACGGCATCCGAAGGCACGACCCACACCGACACACCCTCACCGCGACGGGTGTAGAGGTCCCGCGCGTTGCGCACGGCGAGCTCGGCGTCGGGGGCGTGGAGCGACCCGACGTGCACGTGGCTGAGACCGCGGTTCGCGCGCACGAAGACCTCCCAGAGCGGCCAGGTCTCGGCGGGGCTGCCGCCGGGCGTCGCCATCAGGCAGCCGCCTTCGCGTTCTTCTTCGCGGCGTAGGCCGCCGCGGCCTCGCGCACCCACGCGCCCTCTTCGTGCGCGTCGCGGCGGTGCTGGCGGCGCATCGTGTTGAGCGGTCCGCGTCCGGCGAGGACCTCGTGGAACTCGCTCCAGTCGATCTCGCCCATGTCGTACTCACCCGTCTCCTCGTTGAAGCGCAGGTCGGGGTCGGGCAGCGTCACCCCGAGCACGGCCGCCTGCGGCACGAGCATCGAGACGAAGCGCTGGCGCAGCACGTCGTTGCTGAAGCGCTTGATGTTCCACGCCGTCGACTGCGCCGAGTTGGGCGAGTCGTCGTCGGGAGGACCGAACATCATCAGGCTCGGCCAGTACCAGCGGTTCACGGCATCCTGAGCCATCTCGCGCTGCGCATCGGTGCCCCGCATGAGGGTGAGCAGGATCTCGAAACCCTGGCGCTGGTGGAACGACTCCTCTTTGCAGATGCGCACCATCGCGCGACCGTAGGGGCCGTAGGAGGCGCGGCACAGCGGCACCTGGTTGCAGATCGCGGCGCCGTCGACGAGCCAGCCGATCGCGCCCATGTCCGCCCAGGTCGGGGTCGGGTAGTTGAAGATCGACGAGTAGCGCGCCTTGCCGTCGACGAGCTGCTGCGTCATCTCGTCGCGGGTGATGCCGAGCGTCTGCGCGGCCGAGTAGAGGTAGAGGCCGTGGCCCGCTTCATCCTGCACCTTCGCCAGCAGGATCGACTTGCGCTTGAGGCTGGGCGCCCGGGTGATCCAGGCTCCCTCCGGCTGCATGCCGATGATCTCGGAGTGCGCGTGCTGCGAGATCTGGCGGATCAGCGTGCGGCGGTAGCCCTCCGGCATCCAGTCTCGAGGCTCGATGCGACCGTCCGCCTCGATGAGGGCGTCGAACATCGCCTCGCCGTCCCGGACGTCGCTGGGGGGTGCGGTCATCGTCATCATCGACTCCTTTTACAGACCGATCGTTCAGTAAAGTGTATCCGCGGGGGCGATGGTCCGCAATGGGTGCGCCGCTCCGGCTCCCGCGAGGTTCGCACCCCGCAGCGGGACGCAACGCAGGACAGAGACGCTACGGCGCGCGTGATACGGCGGAATCCGGGGTCTCACCGACCGCCCCCTCCCGCATCTCCTGCGTTGTGTCGCGAGACGTTCGCGCTCGACGCCGAGCCCGCGCCGCGACGACCCCGCGACCCGTGACGGCCGCCGCACGGCGCGACCCGAGCCCTCCGCCAACGGGTCAGCGCAGGTCGTAGACGCGCTTGTACTTGCCCTCGCTGCGGGGCAGGACGCCGGGCTCCTCGACGCGCACGTCGACCGTCGTGCCGATCAGCACCTTGATGCGCTGCTGCAAGACGACGCCGGCGGCCTCGCAGACCTCGCGCTCCAGGACCGGATGCCTCTCGATGCGGACGGTCATGGCATCCATTCGCCCCTCGCGGCGCAGCTCGAGCACGAAGTGCGGGGTGAGCTTCTCGATGCCCAGCACGATCTCCTCGATCTGCGTCGGGAAGAGGTTCACGCCGCGGAGGATGATCATGTCGTCGTTGCGGCCGGTGATCTTCTCGATGCGCCGCATGGCCGGGAACGCGGTGCCGGGCTGCAGGCGGGTGAGGTCGCGGGTGCGGTAGCGGATGACCGGGAACGCCTCCTTGGTGAGAGAGGTGAAGACCAGCTCGCCGAGGTCGCCGTCGGCGACGGGCGCACCCGTCTCTCCGTCGATCGTCTCGGGCAGGAAGTGGTCTTCCCAGATGTGCGGACCGTCCTTCGTGAGGGCGCTTTCGGATGCCACGCCCGGGCCCATCACCTCGCTGAGGCCGTAGATGTCGACGGCGACGACGTCGAGGCGGCGCTCAATCTCTCGACGCATCTCGTTTGTCCACGGCTCGGCCCCGAGCACCGCGACCCGCAACGAGGTCGAGCGTGGGTCGACGCCCGCTGCCTCGAGCGCATCGGCGATGGTGAGGAGGTAGCTCGGCGTGCAGAGGATGGCATCCGGTTCGAAATCCTGAATGAGCTGCGCCTGCCGCGCGGTCTGTCCTCCCGACATCGGGATGACCGTAGCCCCGAGGCGCTCGATCCCCGCGTGCGCGCCGAGACCGCCGGTGAACAGGCCGTAGCCGTAGGCGTTGTGCACGCGGTCGCCCGCGCGGATGCCCGCGGCGCTCAGCGAACGGGCGACGAGGTCGGCCCAGCGGTCGAGGTCTCCGGCCGTGTAGCCGACGACCGTGGGACGCCCGGTCGTGCCGGAGGAGGCGTGGATGCGGCGGACGTCGGGCATCGGCACGGCGAACATGCCGAAGGGGTAGGTCTCGCGCAGGTCGGCCTTGGTGGTGAACGGCAGGAGGCGGACGTCGTCAAGGCTCCGGATGTCGTCGGGGCCCACACCGGCCTCGTCGAACTTCCGCCGGTACAGCGCGACGTTCTCATACGCGTGGCGGACCGTCCACCGGAGGCGTTCGAGCTGCAGCGCGCGCAGGCTCTCGAGCGGGATGCCGGTGGGATCGACGGATGCCAGGAAGTCCGGGCGCGATGCGGTCGTCAGGGTCATCGGGACACCTCCGTGGTGGAGAGCGCTTCGTTGCGCTTGGGGTCGGGGTCGTGCGCGGGTCGGCGGTCTGCGCTTCGCGCAATCTCAGTGATCTGCGCATCCTCAGCCGCCGGCACGGCGAGTCGCGCTGAGGTTGCACGAATCGCAGAGGTTGCGCGAATCGCAGAGGTTGCGCCGTCGCGACCCGCGGCCTGCACATCCTCAGTCATCCGCGCATCCTCAGCCGCCGCCACGGCGGGTCGCGCGGAGGTTGCACGAATCGCTGAGGTTGCGCGAATCGCAGAGGTTGCGCCGTCGCGACCCGCGGCCTGCACATCCTCAGTCATCCGCGCATCCTCAGCCGCCGCCACGGCGGGTCGCGCGGAGGTTGCGCGAATCGCAGAGGTTGCGCGAGCCGGGTTTGCGGGAGTCTCCGAGGTGCCGGGAGGACGCCGATCCGTCGTGATGCTGCGGCCGCGCACCTCGGCGACGAGGTCGCCCGTCTCGTCGGTCACGCGGATGTCGTACAGGCCCGTCCGGCCGCTCCGCGCTCGGCGGGCGGCCGTCGCGGTGAGGGTCTGCCCCGCGGTCGTGGACTTCAGGAACGTGATGTCGGCGCCCCCGGCGACCGTGACCCGCTCGTCCTCGTTGCACGCGATCGCGAACGCGGTGTCGGCGAGGGTGAAGACGAGTCCGCCGTGGGTGATGGCGAAGCCGTTGAGCATGTCGTCGCGCACCGTCATCGACACGCGCGACTCCCCCGGTGCGTCGTGCTCGACGACCATGCCGAGCATCGCCGACGCCTGATCGCGCTGCATCATCGGCCGCAGGCTCATGCGAGCACTCCCGCTGGCTGCACCGCGGACTGCGCGTCGGGCGCCCCGGCCGGAGCCCACGTCTTCGCCACGAGCGTCAGCACGTCGTACTGCGCGACGACCTCGGCATCCTGGTTGTGGATGACGGCATCCCACCGCACCTCGCCGTATTCGTCGGTCTCGCGCGGGGTGATCTGCTTCGCCGTCAGAGACACGCGGATGCGATCGCCGGGCGAGACGGGGGTGACGAAACGGAGGTTCTCGAGGCCCGAGTTGGCGAGTACCGGACCCGGCTCTGGGTCGACGAACAATCCCGCCGCCCACGACACGAGCAGGTAGCCGTGCGCGACGCGCCCCGGGAAGAACGGGTTCGCCGCGGCGGACTCCTCGTCCATGTGCGCGTAGAACGTGTCGCCGGTGAAGTTCGCGAACACCTCGATGTCGTCGAGGGTGACCTCGCGTTCGGCCGACTCGACGGCATCCCCGATCCGGAGGTCGGACAGGGGCTTTCGGAAGGGATGGATGCCGCCGGTGTCGGTCTCGGCACCTGGATGCCACACGCCGGTCAGCGCGGTGAGCATGCGGGGCGAGCCCTGGATCGCGGTGCGCTGCATGGAGTGGAGCACGGAACGGATGCCGCCGAGCTCCTCGCCGCCGCCGGCGCGGCCGGGTCCGCCGTGCACGAGGTGCGGGACGGGGGCGCCGTGGCCGGTCGAGGTGCGCGCGTCGTCGCGGTCGAGGAAGAGCACGCGGCCGTTCATCGCGCCCATGCGGGTGAGCAACTCGGTCGCGACGCCGGGGTCGTGGGTGGCGACGCTGGTGACGAGGGAACCGCCGCCGCGCGCCACGATGGTCGCCGCGTCCGCGACGTCGGCGTACTCGACGACGCTCGCGACCGGCCCGAACGCCTCGATGTCGTTGACGGCCGGGGTCGTGGCATCCGCGAACGCCAAAAGCATCGGCTGGAGGAACGCGCCGTCGGCGGGCACCCCCTCCGGGGCGTGGGCCGAGCCCACGACGAAGCGGCCCCCGGCCTCCTCGAGCGCCCGGACCTGCCGGAGCACCTCGTCGCGCTGCTCGAGGGAGACGACCGGGCCCATCGTCACGCCCTCGGTGCGCGGGTCGCCGATGACGACGCGCTCGGCGATCTTCTTGCGCAACGCCTCGGCCACGGCATCCGTCATGCCCGAGGGCACGATGGCGCGGCGGATCGCGGTGCACTTCTGGCCCGCCTTGGTGGTCAGCTCGACGAGGAGTTGCTTCACGTACGCGTCGAACTCGGGCGTTCCGGGCACGGCGTCGGGGCCGAGGATCGAGGCGTTGATCGAGTCGGTCTCGCTCGTGAAGCGCACCCCGGGCTTCGCCTGGGCCCGCAGGCGCTCGGCGGTCGAGGCGCTGCCGGTGAAGCCGACGGTGTCGCCGAGGTCGAGCAGGTCGAACAGCCCCGGAACGCCCCCGCTGACCAACTGCAGCGACCCCTCGGGCAGAAGGCCCGTCTCGACGACCATCCGCACCCACGCCTCGGCGACGTACGCCGTCGGGGTCGCGGGCTTGACGATCGTGGGGAGTCCGGCGAGGAACGCGGGAGCGAACTTCTCGAGCGCGCCCCACATCGGGAAGTTGAAGGCGTTGATCTGCACCGCGACCCCCGGGAGGCGCGTGTAGACGTGCCGGCCGAGGAACGAGCCGTCCTTCGAGAGGGGCTCGATCGGTCCGTCGAGCACGACCGTCCCGGCGGGCAGCTCGCGCCGCGCCTTCGACGAGAAGGTGAAGAGCACGCCGATGCCGCCATCGACGTCACTGAGCGAGTCGCGGCGAGTCGAGCCGGAGCGCTCGGACAGCGTGTAGAGCTCCTCGCGACGCTCATTCAGCGCGATCGCGAGGTTCTTCAGCACCATCGCGCGCTGGGGAAAGGTGAGGGCGCCGAGGCTTCTCTGGCCGGCCGTCCGCGCATACTCGACGGCTCCCGCCAGATCGAGCCCGCGCGTGCTGACCCGCACGATCTCCTCCCCCGTCGACGCGTCGCGCACGACCGCGGCATCGGGATCGTCGGCGGGCGTCCACCACGCGCCGTTCACGTAGCTCGGCAGAAACGTCATCGTTCGCTCCATTCGTAGAATCCGCGGCCGGTCTTGCGACCCAGGTGCCCCTGGGCGACGAGCTCTCGCAGCAGCGCGGGCGGGGTGAAGCGCGCACCGAACGCGCGCTCGAGTTCTTCGGCGATGCCCAGGCGCACGTCGAGCCCGACGATGTCGGTCGTGCGGAGGGGGCCCATCGGATGCCGGTACCCCAGCTCCATCGCCGTGTCGATGTCGTGCGCGCTCGCGACTCCGTCTTCGAGCATGCGGATCGCCTCAAGTCCGAGGGCGACCCCGAGGCGGCTCGACGCGAAGCCCGGCGCATCGCGCACGACGACCGCAGTCTTGCCGATCGCCCCGACCCACGCGCGGGCAGCGTCGAGCACTCGCGCGTCGGTGCGCGCGCCCGTGACCACCTCGACCAATGCCGACGCGGGCACCGGGTTGAAGAAGTGCAGGCCGAGAAAACGTTCCGGGCGGGCGAGGGATCCGGCGAGCGCGTCGATCGAGATGGAGGACGTATTGGATGCCACGACCGCGTCGTCGCGCACGGCCCCCTCGATTCGCGCGAGGGCGTCGAGCTTGAGGGCGCGATCCTCGGGGACGGCCTCGATCACGAGGCCCGCGTCGGCGAACGCTTCTGCTCCGACACCGATGGTGAGGGAGTCGGCATCCGGAATCTGCGTCCCCCGCTCGGCGGACCGAGCCAGCGCCGTCTCGACGCGCTCGCGGGCCGCAGCGGCGGCCGCGGCGTCGCGCTCGACGACGTGCACGCGGGCTCCGGCGAGCAGGAACGCGTGCGCGATCCCGGCGCCCATCCGTCCGCCGCCGAGGACGCCGATGGATGCGGGGAGGGATGCCGTTGCGGGGAGGGCGACGTCGGGGAGCGTGGTCACTTCTTCTTCCTCTCGAGGAACGCGGTCATGCGCGCGCGTTTGTCGGCACTGTCGAACAGCTCGGCCTGGAGCTCGCCGTCGATCGCGGGGTGCTCGGCGCGCGGGGCGAGCAGGGCGCGCTTGGTGAGGATGGTCGCGCGTGCGGAGTTCGCCGCGATCCGGTCGGCGATCGCGTGCGCGGCGTCGAGCAACGCGTCGGGCTCGTGGACGCTCGACAGAACTCCCCACGAAAGCGCTTCCTCGGCGTCGATCACGCGCGCGGTGAGCAGCAGTTCACTCGCGCGGGCGTGCCCGACGATCTCAGGCAGCCGCCACGCGGCGCCGGCCGCGGCGATGATGCCGAGGCCGGGCTCCGGGTTGCCGAAGCGGACGCGCGGGGTGCCGATGCGGATGTCGGCGGCGTAGGCGAGTTCGGCGCCCCCGCCGAGCGCGAAGCCGTCGACGGCGGCGATCACGGGCATCGGGAGGTGCCGGATGCGGTCGAAGGCGGTGGCGTTGATGCCCCGACGGGCATCGTCGCCCGTGCGCTCGCGCAGCTGGGCGATGTCGGCGCCCGCGGCGAAGATCCCGCCGGCCCCGGTGAGGACGAGCGTCCGCGGGCGCTCTTCGAGCTCGGCGCACAGTGCGTGCAGTTCGTCGATCATCGACTGGTCGATCGCATTGCGGCGCTCGGGGCGGTCGAGGGTGGCGACGACGCGATCATCGTGGGCCTCGATGCGCAGGCGGCGCGCGTCGGGCTCCGCCGGCGAGGGCGATGCGATGTCGCTCACATCCTCCGCGATGCGCGTGTCCTCAGCCCGATCCGGGGATGCCGCGGCTGAGGTTGTGCGCATCGCGGAGTTTGCGTCCGCGCCGACCTGCGCCGAACCCAGCGCCGCCTCAGCCATCGACTCGCTCCACGATCATCGCCGTTCCCTGCCCCACGCCGACGCACATCGTCGCGAGCCCGTAGCGCGCGTCCTCGCGCTCCAACCGGCCCAGCAGCGTCACGAGCAGCCGCGACCCGCTGGACCCGAGCGGGTGCCCCAGCGCGATCGCCCCGCCGTCGGCGTTGACGATCTCGGGGTCGAGCCCGAGCCGTCGCATACACGCGATCGACTGCGACGCGAACGCCTCGTTCAGCTCGACCGCCCCCAGATCGGATGCCGACAGCCCGGCCTTCGCGAGCGCCTTCTCCGTGGCGGGCACAGGACCGAGACCCATGACCTCCGGAGCCACTCCCGCCGAGGCGTGCGCGACGATCCGCGCGCGTGCCCGCAGGCCGTAGCGCTCCACCGCCTCCGCGCTGGCCACCACGATCGCCGACGCGCCGTCGTTGAGCGAGCTCGCGTTGCCCGCGGTCACCACCTCGCCGCCCTTCACGACGGGTCGGAGCCCCGCGAGCACGTCGAGCGAGGTGTCTCGACGCGGCCCTTCGTCGGTGTCGACCAGTCCCCGAGGTGTCTCGATGGCGACGATCTCGTCGCGGAAGTGCCCGGCATCCTGAGCCCGAATGGCCAGCTCATGACTCCGCAGAGCGAAGGCGTCGGCATCCGCGCGCGAGATGCCGTCGACGCGGGCCACCTCCTCGGCGGTCTCGGGCATCGTGAAGGTGGCCTTGTCGCGCGCCGCGAGCCGCGGGTTGGTGAAGCGCCAGCCGATTGAGGTGTCGAACGCCTCGCCGGGCTTCGCCCACGCCTTCGCGGGCTTCGCCTGCACCCAGGGCGCGCGGGTCATCGACTCCACACCGCCGGCCACGACGATGTCGGCGTCACCCGCCCGCACGGCCTGCGCGGCGAGCGCGATCGCGCTCATCCCCGACGCGCAGAGGCGGTTCACGGTGAGTCCGGGAATGGCATCCGGAAGCCCCGCGAGCAGCACGGCCATCCGCGCGACGTTGCGGTTGTCCTCGCCGGCCTGATTCGCCGCGCCGAGGATCACCTCGTCGATCGCCTCGACGGGAACGCCCGCACGGGCAACGGCTTCGCCGACCACGAGGGCCGCGAGATCGTCGGGACGAACGGATGCCAACGCCCCGCCGTACCGTCCGACCGGGGTGCGCGCACCGCCGATGAGAAACGCCTGCGACATCGCCATCCTCTCCCCCGCCGACTCTGGCGGGGTCCGTCCACCTCACCCGCGAGGTTTTCCGACCGATCGTTCAGTAATCATGTCAGAGGACGTCGCGAAGGGCAACGGCGCGCGCCGCGCCGAGCTCACACGGTCGCGTCGAGGACGCATGATGCGGGCGCGCCCGGGCGTGCGACGTCGCGCCGATCGTGTGATCTCGCGGCGCGTGGCGCCGGAGGAGCCGCGAGAGAATGGCTGGAGGCTACGCCGGACCGCGCCGCCACCAGGCGATCACGAAGATGACCAGCCCGGCGACCAGCGCCGCGATCACCCAGAGCACGATGAGGTAGTCGATCCACGACCCGATCGGCGGCGAACCGGGCAGGAAGTTGCGCAGCGGGATGGTCGCGAACACCATCGCGCCCATCCACCCGAGCGTGGTGACCTCGACCTTGCGTCGACCCCGCAGCACCGCGATCGCGACGATGAGCACGAGGGTGGGGATGATGACCATCAGCGTCAATAGCACGATGCCGAACGCCACCGTGGCCCCCGACCTCGACGCCGAGATATCGACCGCGAACAGACCGTCGCCCGCGTCGCGTTCGGTCATCGTGATGTCCCAGCCCGTGATGCCGCGCCCGCTGACCGTCACGGCGGTCGGAAGCGGCACCGTCTCGCCGTCGGCATCGTCCACCGCGGCCACGACGAACGACGTCACTTGGTACCGGTCGAACGGCCACTGCTCGATCGCCCCGTCCATCACGAACGACACCTCGGTCGGGGCGACCAGCTCGCTCGGCTGATAGTGCACCGCCGTCGAGCCCGCGACCGCGGACACGAGCACGGCGAACGGCTTGTCGACCGTGATGCCGTTCGTGTACTCGCCACCCTCGGCCTGCGTCGGCAGGAGCGAGACGGTCAAGCGGCTGGTCGCGGCATCCATCTTCTCCGGCGTGAACACGAGCGACACCGCACCGGGCGGCACGTCGTCGTCACCGCCCGAGACGATCCCGCTCCCGCTCGCGTACAGCACGACGACCGTGATGTAGAGCGCGACGATTGCGACGACGATGCCGCCCACCCCGACGGCGGTGCGGCGCCGAGGCCGTGCTGTGCTGGTCACGAAGTCAGTGTGGCAGAGCCGCAACACGCGAGAAGCGAAGTGCCCCCGACAGGATTCGAACCTGCGACGCCCGCGTTAGGAGTGCGGCGCTCTATCCCCTGAGCTACGGAGGCGGGATGCCACCAGCCTACCGCCGCGACAGCGGGTCGCCCGAGAGCAGCCGGGCCGGCAGCCCGGCATCCCAGCGCCCCGGCTCCGCCAGCCGCGCTTCGCGCACCTCGACGCCGTCCGGGCCGATGCTCGCGGCACACACCAGCAGCGACTCGAGCACGAGACCGTCGTGGGCATCGCGCCGCAGGACCGACGATCCGGGGTCGCGCGTCGCCCGCTCGACGACGCGCATCCACGGCGTCCACCACGCGGACTCCGGACCGAGTCCCGCGCGCCGGAACTCCTCGAGCCACTGCGCGATGCGCGGGGTACCCGGATCGTCCACCGCGTGGTGCGCGACCATGTGCGTGCCGGGGCTCAGCCGCGTGCGCCGGGACTCGAGACCGTCCCACTCGACGAGGTGGGCACCCGTGGCATCCACCTCGACGAGGTTGAATCCGCGCGTCGGAGGCTGATCCGGGATGCCATCGCCCAGCGCATCGAGGGCGATCGCGCCGCGGCTGACGACCTCGTCATCCCCGCGGGGGGAGAGATCCTGACGGTTGAGGAGCACGGCGAGACGCCGCCGGTCGGGATCGACCGCCAGCCACGCCCCGCCCGCGCGGTCGTCGCGCACGCCGAGAACCCCGGGACGGTCGGGCCACCACGGCCCGATCCCGCGCCACGGACGATCACGGTCTTCATCGCGGACGGCGAGAAGGCGCACGGGGTCGCTCGGCGCGGCGGGGACATCGACGACGACGGTGCACACCCGCCCCACGCTACCTGCGGCCGAGAACAGGGGATGCGACGAAGACAGGCCCTACGGCGCTGAATCGGCCTGTTCTCGACGCATCCCCTGTTCTGGTGGCGGCCGTCCCCGGCCGCACCCAGCCGCACGCCACACCCGGCCACACCCACCCGCGCGCCTTTCCCCGGCCGCCCCCGCACCCCGCACCCTCCCCAACCCGCTCACCTGGAAGACTGGGGCGATGTTCATCGTCGTCGGGGTCACCGGAGGAATCGCCGCGTACAAGACCGTCGGGCTGGTGCGCCTCCTCGTGAAGGCCGGTCACGACGTGCACGTCATCCCCACCGATGACGCCCTCCGCTTCGTCGGGTCGCCCACGTGGGAGGCGATCAGTCGCAACCCCGTCACCACCTCGGTGCACGATGACGTCGCGCGCGTCCGCCACGTCGCCCTCGGGCAGGCGGCCGACCTCGTGATCATCGCTCCCGCCACGGCGAACACCCTGGCCGCGATGACCGCGGGCTTGGCATCCGATCTTCTCGGCACGACGCTTCTCGCCACGACCGCCCCGGTGATGGTCGCCCCGGCGATGCACAGCGAGATGTGGCGACACCCGGCGACGGTCCACAACATGCAGGTGCTGCGTTCGAGGGGCGTCCATGTCGTCGGACCCGCCGACGGCGCACTCACGGGCGGGGACTCGGGCCCCGGCCGCATGTCGGAGCCCGAGGACATCGTCACCGCAGCTCTCGCGCTCGTCGAGCGTCCGCGCGACCTCGAGGGTGTGTCGGTGGTCGTCAGCGCCGGCGGAACGCGCGAGCCGATCGACCCCGTCCGCTTCCTCGGCAACCGTTCGAGCGGGAGACAGGGCGTGGCGATCGCCCGGGCCGCCGCCGATCGCGGCGCGCGGGTCACGCTCGTCGCCGCCCACCTCGATGCCGACGTCGTCCCCGACCCGCGCGTCGAGGTCATCGCGGTCGCGACCGCCGACGAACTCGGCAGAGCAATGGATGCCACGGCCCCCGACGCCGACGTCATCGTCATGGCCGCGGCGGTCGCCGACTACTCGGTCGCGTCGGTGTCGGAGCACAAGCTCCGCAAGCAGGACACCCCCGGCGGACTCACGCTCGAGCTCGTCGAGAACCGCGACATCGTGGCGGGTCTCGTCGCGGCGCGCCGGAAGGGTCAGACGATCGTCGCCTTCGCCGCCGAAACCGTCCGCGACGACGACGAGCTCCTCGAGCGTGCTCGCGCGAAGGCCGCGCGCAAGGGCGTGGACCTGCTGGCGGCGAACGCCGTGGGGTGGACGCGCGGGTTCGAGTCGGTCGACAACGACCTGCTGATCATCGGACGCGACGGAGAGATCGTGGCGACGGCATCCGGGTCGAAGGACGACACGGCGCACTCCCTGCTCGACGCCGTGCTCACCGCGCGGGGGCGATGAACACGGCGGCGCACTCGGATCAGTAGCCGTAGTAGTAGTACATGTACTGCTCGAACAAGGCGGAGAAGTCTCGCATGAGCAGGATCGCCCAGATCGCCGCGGCGACGATCGAGACGACCGACACGGCGATGAAGCCCCAGATCGGGCCGAGGCCCTTGCCGGTCTGTCGACGCAGCACGATTCCGCGTCCGATGACGTAGACACCCGCCGACACCACGAAGACGAAGAAGGCCCACGCCCAGTGGAACGGCTTCTGGATGCCACGCGCGCGGAGCTGGCGCCAGTCGAGGAAGGCGAAGAGGACGCTGAGCCCGCTGATCACCAGGGAGATGAGGCTCACGCCCAACGAGAGGAAGGTCGACTGCAGCGAGAGACCCACCACGGACGAGGTGGTCCCGCCCTGCCCGGAGAGGAAGGCCGTGGCGAGGCTCTGCTCGATCAGGGAACGCCAGTCGAACAGGAACAGCACGAGCAACTGCACGATCGGCAGGGCGACGATCAGCCACACCCAGACCGTGTCGGTGGACACGCCGGGATTCGCGGGGGCCGCGGCCCGGGTCCCCGGTGCGGTGTAGCCCGGGGTGCCACCGCCGTAGGCCGGGGCGGATGCACCGGCGTAGCCCGCCGCGGATGCACCCGCGTAGCCGGGGGCGCCACCGCCGTAGCCCGCGGCGGGTGCACCGGTGTAGCCCGGGGCGGTCGAGTAGGCGGGATACCCGGGCGGGGTGGCGGGAGCGCTCGGGGAGGCGGGGGCCGCGCCGTAAGCGGGAGCAGGTGCGGCCTCGGCGGGAGCAGGTGCCGCCTCGGCACGAGGAGCGCGGGCATCAGCCCGGATGGGGGCCGCATCAGTGCCGGGAACGGAAGCGGATGCCGGAGCGGATGCCGCCTCAGCACCGGAGGCCGGGGCAGCCGCACCGGGAGCCGAAGCGGGATCCGCGACGCCATCCGGACTCTCACCCGCCGCCGGGTGCGCGGTCGCGCCGGCATCCGGGGCGTCGACGGAACCGGCATCCCGCTGCTCTTCGCCTGCGGGTCGCACCTCGTCCGTCCACGCGATGCCGTCCCAGCGGCGCGTGCCCCCGCTTCCCGCGGGGTCGGGGTACCAGCCGTCGGGCGGAGTGGGCGTGTCGGTCATGGTCGTCCCCTCGTGCGGTTCATGCGAGTCCCCCGAGTCTAGTGAGCGGGTTCGCGGTCATCGGAAGTCCCTCGACGCATGAGAGACGCCCACGCGCAGATCGGTGAACCCGTCGGCGACGACGTTCGTCACCCCCTCGACCGAGCGCTCGAGCATCCCCCGCACGATGAGCGCCGGGGATTCGCGCGCGACGCGACGGTACCGGTTCCACACCCCCACCGAGCAGATGATGTTCATGAGCCCGTGCTCGTCTTCGAGGTTGAGGAAGGTGATTCCGGATGCCGTCGCCGGACGCTGACGGTGGGTGACCAGCCCCGCCACCTCGATGCGCCGATCGGTCTCGGCGGTCTGCAGCTCACGGGAGGTGAGGACACCTCGTGCATCGAGTGCCGATCGGAAGTGCGTGAGGGGATGGTCGTCGGTGGACAGTCCCGTCGCCCAGAGATCGGAGGCGAGAAGCTCGTAGCTCGTCGGGTCGGTGAACAGCGGAGGCTGCACCGCCACGAGGGAGTCGGGGAGGAACTCGGGCCGGTCCAAGGCCGCGGAGCCCGAGAGCCAGATCGCCTCCCGCCGTGAATGGCCAAGGCTCTCGAACGCCCCCGCGGTCGCGAGCGCTTCGAGCTGCGCGGTGAGCAGTCCCGTCCGCCGCACGAGATCGCGCATGTCGCGATACGGACCGCCTCTCTCCCGCTCGGAGACGATGCGCTCGGCGACGTTCGCCCCGATCCCCGTGACGCCCGCGAGCCCCAATCGCACCGCGAAGGCCCCGTCGCGACGGTGCGCCGCGGTCTCGTCGGGCGCGGACCGATCGAACTCCCCCGTCGGCGGCTGATCCGCCGCGGCGCACGCATCGAGGCCGGTGGGACCGCGCTCCCCCGCGTCGCCGAGAGGTTCCATCCCCGCCTCGACGCCCGAGCGCAGCAGGTCGGGGCGGCGCACGCGCACCCCGTGCCGCCGAGCGTCGGCGGTCAGCGTGGCGGGTGAATAGAACCCCATCGGTTGCGCGCGCAGGAGTCCCGCGAGAAATGCCGCGGGGTAGTGCAGCTTGATCCAGGAGCTCGCGTAGACGAGCAGCGCGAACGAGAGCGAGTGCGACTCGGCGAACCCGAAGTTCGCGAACGCCTGGATCTTCGCGTACAGCTCGTCGGCGACCTGGCCGACCAGGCCGTTCTCAGCCATGCCGGCGTAGAGCTTCTCGCGCAACGAGTCGATCCGTTCGTGTCCTCGCTTCGACCCCATCGCCCGCCGCAGCTGATCGGCGTCTTCGGCCGAGCAGTTGCCGACGGCCACGGCCATCTGCATGAGCTGCTCCTGGAACACCGGCACGCCCATCGTGCGCTCCAGCACCGGTTCGAGCTTGGGGTGCACGTAGGTGATCTTCTCCTGCCCGAGCTTGCGCCGGACGAACGGATGCACCGCCCCGCCCTGGATGGGCCCGGGCCGGATCAGCGCGATCTGCACGACCAGGTCGTAGAACTTCCGCGGTTGCAGGCGCGGCAGCAACCCCATCTGCGCGCGCGACTCGACCTGGAACACCCCGATCGAGTCGGCCCGGCAGAGCATGTCGTACACAGCCTTCTCTTCTTTCGGCAGCGTCGACAGCTCCCACACCTCGCCCGTGGCATCCCGGATCAGGTCGAAGCAGTACTGCAGAGCTGCGAGCATGCCCAGCCCCAGCAGATCGAATTTCACCAGGCCCATCCACGCGGCGTCGTCTTTGTCCCACTGGATCACCGTGCGGTTCTCCATGCGCGCGTGCTCGATCGGCACGACCTCCCCCACCGGGCGGTCCGTGAGAACCATGCCCCCGGAATGGATGCCGAGATGCCGCGGCGCCTTCAGCAGCTCCGCCGCGAACTCGATGACCTGATCGGGGATGTCGTGGTCGGCTCCGGTCTCGAGCGTCGCCCCCCACCGCTCGACCTGCTTCGACCAGGCGTCCTGCTGCCCGGGCGAATGCCCGAGCGCGCGGGCCATGTCGCGCACCGCGTTCTTCGGGCGGTACTGGATGACGTTCGCCACCTGCGCCGCGCGCTCGCGCCCGTACTCCCCATAGACCCACTGGATGATCTCTTCGCGCCGATCCGAATCGAAGTCGACGTCGATGTCGGGCTCCTCGTCGCGCAGGCTCGAGAGAAACCGTTCGAACGGCAGCTTGTAGAAGATCGAGTCGACCGCGGTGATCCCGAGCAGGAAGCAGACCGCGCTGTTCGCGGCCGACCCGCGCCCCTGACACAGGATGCCGCGATCCCGCGCTTCTTTGACGATGCCGTAGACGATGAGGAAGTACCCCGGGAAATCCTTCATCTCGATGACGCCGAGCTCGCGCTCGATCCGGTCACGATCCTCGTCGGAGAGGTTCGGATACTTGCGCGGCACGGCCTCCCACACCAGGTGCCGCAACCAGGACATGGGGGTGTGGCCTTCGGGCACGTCCTGCTTCGGCAGCGCGGGCTTCGCCCGTCGCAGGGGGAAGGCGAGTTCGTCGGCGAGCGTCACGGTGCGCGCCACCGCGCCCGGGTAGCGGGCGAACCGGGCGGCCATCTCGGCCCCGGAGCGGAGATGGGCACCGGCATGAGCGGGAAGCCAGCCATCGAGTTCGTCGAGGCCGCGGTTCGCCCGCACCGCGGCGACGGCGGCCGCGAGCAGCTCCTTCTCGGGGACGGCGTAGTGCACGTTGTTCGTCGCGAGGATCGGCAGTCCGCGCTCCGCGGCGAGCCCCGCCAGCACGTCGTTGTGGCGCGAGTCGAGAGGGTTGCCCTGATCCATCAGCTCGACGAACACGGCCTCGGCCCCGAACAGCTCGACGAGCGCGTCGAGTTCGCGGGCAGCCGCCTCCGGACCCGCGGATGCCAGAGCCTGACGCACGGCTCCCTTCCGGCATCCGGTGAGCACCGCCCAGTGCGGATCCGCCGGGCCGCCGGACCGCTCCGACAACTCGGAGAGGTCGTACACCGGGCGCCCCTTCTCTGCTCCCGTGAGCTGTGCGTGGGTGATCGCCGCGGCGAGACGGTGATACCCCTCCTCTCCCCGGGCGAGCACGAGCAGGTGGGACCCGACGGGATCGGCCTCCCCCTTCTGGGGCGCGGGAAGCTCGAGCGACAGCTCCGCTCCGAACACGGTCTGCACCGCCCGAGACTCGGCCGCCTCGGCGAAGCGCACGATCCCGTAGAACCCGTCGTGATCTGTGACCGCCAGCGCGTGCAGCCCCAGGCGCTCGGCCTCTTCGACGAGCTCCTCGGGCGAGGAGGCCCCGTCGAGGAACGAGTACGACGAGTGCGCGTGCAATTCGGCGTAGGGCACGGTGTCGGCCGGTCGCTCGATCGCCGGGGGGACGTACGCCCCGCGCTTGTGGGACCACGCCGGACTGTCGCCTCCGTCGCCGTTCGGCGGAGCGCCGGTCGGGCGCCGAGCATCGCTCAGCAACCGCTCGAGCTCCGACCACTTCACCGGCGGGTTGGCCCACCCCATCAGCGCACCCCCGCCCTCACGCGCCGCCCGCCCATGCGCCGCCCGCCCACGCGCCGCGCACCCACGCGCCGCGCACCCACGCGCCGCCCGCCCATGCGCCCCGGAGCGGCAACGCGAGCCGCGGGCTCAGTCATAGCGTCCCTCCGCCCGCCACTCGCCCTCTTCGACCACCAGCAGCCAGGCACCGCCGTCGGCGTCGACCACCTGGAACCGATGCGCCCGGCGCCGACGCAGCGGATCCCATCCGCGCTCGCTGATCGGCCAGGGACCCGCCCACTCGCGGATGCGGCTGCGCCGCTCCCCCGTCACCAGCACCGCGGGCGGAGCGCTCAGCACGTCGCGCTCACCCACGGTGACCGGAGCCCCCGCGATGTCGGTGACCGCGACGAGCCGCGGTTCGGGATAGACGGTCGCCGGCAGGGGATCCGGCAGACTCCCCGGCCACGGTCGGGCACGGTCCTTCGCCGTCACCGCCCGATCCCCCCACGGCACGAGCACCTGGCGCTCGGCGAGCCACCGGCCTCCGCCGATCGTCGGCGTGACCACCCCGCGGTGGCCGAGCATGGCCTGCACACGGGACAGCGCGTGATGCACCCGTTCGTCGGGGCCGGCCCCGAAGAGCCCCTTACTGTGGTGCGCGGCGTCGTCGACGGCCTCGGGCTCGATGTGCACCCCGGCGACCCCGCTGCCGAAGATGCCCTGCCCGTCCTCGGCCAGCTGCCAGCGCACCCGGTCGACGACCGCGGCGGCGTCGAACGAACCGGGGTGCAACCACACGCGCTCACTGCGTTCGCCGCGCTCTCCCGAAAGCACGACGCGAAGCTCGGTGCAGACGAGGTTCTGGGCGCCGAGATGGGCGATGAACTCCTCGGCCGCCACACGGACGCCGAAGGCGACCTGGTCGGCGAGGTCGAGCGGGGGTTCGAACGCCACGTCGCGGTGAAGTTCCGGTGGCGGAGTACGCGGTTCGACCGGTTGGGAGTCGCGCCCTCCGGCGAGGGAATGGAGCCGCACCCCGCGCGGACCGAACCTCTCCTGTACCCGCTCGACGGGCATCGCGGCGAAAGCTCCCAGGGTGTGGACGCCGAGTCGGGCGAGCAGACTCGCCATTTCGTCGTCGTCGAGGGCCGCCACCGACAGCGGGGCGAGGAAGGGCGCGGCCTCGCCGGGCTGCACCACCCGCACGGGCTCCTCGGAGGACGCGGCACGGGCCGCATGGCCGGCGGTGAAGATTCCGTCGGCGACGCTCGCGCGCACCCCGAAGAAGCCCTCGGCGGCGAGGAGATCGACGAGGGTGTGCGCGGCCTCGGCTTCGCCGCCGTAATACCGGGCGGGCCCTCGGGCCCGCAGCGCGCAGAGTCCTGGACGGACGACCTGCACCCCCGGCGCACGGTCCTCGATGCGCGCGACCACGGGACCGAAGACCCGGGCGTCGCGAACCGGGTCGGCCGCGATCACCAGGAGCGCGGGGCAGAGCGCCTGGGCATCGCGTCGGCGCTGTCCCCGGCGCACCCCCTGCACACGGGCGGCGGTCGAACAGGCGACGACGACGTTGTGGGCGAACACCGCGACGGGCGCATCGTCGCGCGGGGGCGACGATGCCTCGTGCACGAACGCCGTGATCGGCCAATCGGGAAACCACAGCACGAGGCTGCGCGTGGGCGCCTGCATCAGCCCACCGCCCGGGTGCGGTACGTCTCGTGCGTGCGCGGAACGAGACGTTCGGTCGGGGCGCCGAGCAACTCGATCGTGCCGTCCGCGGCGGGCAGCAGCATGCGCGCCCGTCGTGCGTTCGGGGAGCGTCGGCTGCTCACCGACACCGTCAGCTCGCGACCGGCCAGATAGCCGTTCCCCTGGCCCAGGCCCGTCCACCGCGGGTCGGCCACGTCGATGACCGCTTCGGCCTGCGGCCACGACCCCTGCACCAGCAGAACGGTCCCCCGGTCACGCAGCCGCGCCGCCAACCGGGTGGCCTCAGCGCCCCCACGTGCCGCGGTCGACCCCTGCGGAGGGCGGACCGCGACGACGGGCAGCACCTCCGCGATCGTCGCCGTGACCGCGAGCCACCGCGGCCCGGGATCCGGGATGAAGACGAGACGATCGAGATCGAGCCCGTACTTCTCGGCGGCCTCCGCCCCCAGTTCGGGCATGCCGATCACCCCGCACCAGGCTCCGTCCTGCGAGGGCCGCGCCATGAGGGCGAGCAGCAGCGACGCCGACCGGGCGACCGCATAGGCCGACCCCGAGCGCAGCCCCCCACCGGGAAGCAGGGACGTGAACGCGGGATGCGTCGGGAGGATCGGGGCATCCATCCGCCGGCCCTGCATGCGCTCGACACGGTCTCGCAGCGCGTGGATGTCAGGCACCGCCTGCACCTGGTCTCGCACGATCGCCCTCACTCCCACAGGTTAGAACATGTGTTCTACACTCTCAATCCCTGTGGTTCGAAGATACGATCTACCTCCGACATCGCCCTCCGGGGCCGGATTCTCGCGTCAGAGCAGGTCGGCCGTCCTCGCGATCCGCGCGAATCCGCCCTGCTGCAGCACCAGCGCGGTGTCGACCATCAGCTCCGCCGCCGTGCGGCTCACCGTCCCGATCCCCGCGACCTCGCCCGTCAGATCGAATGTGCGCGTGGCATCCAGCGCGACGGTCACGTCGTACCCGAGATTCCCCGCCATCCGCGCGGTCGTCTCGACGCACATGTTCGTCTGGATGCCGCAGATGACCAGATCCCGGATGCCACGCTCCTCGAGCCAGACCTGCAGGTCGGGGTCGCCATAGAACGCCGAGTTCACGCTTTTACTCACCAGGACGTCGGGCTCGACGGCGGCCACCGCGGACACGAGCGCGTTCCCCGGCGCCGAAGGGTGCAGGGGCGAGCCTTCTTTCGGGGAATCGTGACGCACGATCACGATCGGCTCACCCTCGCGGTTCCACCTCTCGATCAGGGCGGTGACGTTCGCCTCGCAGTCGGGATTGGCCGTGGGGCCCCAGAATGCGAGGTCGTCGAAACCCCGCTGCATGTCGATGACGATCAGAGCTCGTGTCATGACCCCATCCCATCACCGACCGCCGACACCGCGACGGTCGGAAACAGACGATCACCGACGCGAGAACGACATCACGCCGCGAGCGCGAGATACGGCTCCCACCGCGGGTCGCTCTTGTCGACTCCGCGCACCGTCCAGGACGAGCCTCGCGGGGGCGCCGGGATGATCTTGAGCTCCCACGACATCTCCTGCGGCGTGCGATCACCCTTGACGTTGTTGCACCGCAGGCAGCAGGCCACGAGGTTCTCCCACGTGTCCTTCCCCCCGCGCGAACGCGGCAGCACATGGTCGATCGTCGAGGCGGTCTTGCCGCAGTATCCGCACCGGTGCGCGTCGCGGCGGAGCACTCCTCGCCGCGTGACCGGCACCTGCCGCGCCCCCGGCACCCGGATGTACCGCGTGAGGATGATCACGGCCGGGCGATCATAAGTCCCTCCCGCCGCCCAGACCGGATCTTCGTCGACGCATTCGACGACGGTGGCCTTCTCGTTCATCACGAGCACGAGCGCTCGTTTGAACGACACGACGGCGAGCGGTTCATAGCCCGCATTCAGCACCAGAGTACGCATGAGGTTTCCTCTCGAATGGCCGAGACGGCTTCTCGGATGTTCGACTCGCGACGACAGGAAGGTGCGCAGGCGTATGAAAAAAGGCGCTGTCTAGACAGACAGCGCCTCAGGAGTCACGGTGAGACCGCGGCATCCGGAACATACGATGCCGAAGAACGAGCAGCCCGAGCGCATCCATGGTGCGGATGCGAGGCCTGGCGTCCATCAGCTTTTCCCTCCGATTGTTCCCAACGTCGCTGACAGGCTAACCCACGACCGACACACCCGGCTCCGCGAGATCAGGAAACAAGAAACGGCGTGTCGGAGAACAGACGTCTCCGACACGCCGTGTCGAGAAGGAAGCGGTCAGCCGGCGTTCTGCTGCAGCCAGGCGTAGGGGTCGACGACCTGACCGTTGATGTGCACCTCGAAGTGCAGGTGGTTAGCGGTCGAGCTTCCGGTCGAGCCGACGAGACCGATGAGCTGGCCGGCGGCGACCGTGTCGCCCGCCTGCACCTGACGGCTGCCGTAGGTCATGTGCCCGTAGGTCGTCGAGACCTTCTGGCCATTGATGACGTGCTCGATGACGATACCCACGCCGTAGCCGCCGAAGCTCTCGGACGAGGTGCTCACCACGCCCGCGGCGGCGGCGAAGATCGGCTGTCCGCCGGGCGCGAGCAGGTCGACACCCTGGTGGTATCCGGAGTCCCACAGACCGCGACCGAGCACGTAGCTCGTCAGGGGCCAGCGCACCTCTCCCGAACCGGGAGCGGTCATGTTCAGGTCGATGTTCGACAGCGACGCACCGGCGCTGGCGGCCAACTGGCGCGCTCGCTCGGCGGCGGCCGCCGCGGCGGCTTCTTGATCCTTCTTCTTCTGGATCTCATCGGCGGTGGTCGCCGAGTAGCTGCTGCGATCGAGCGTCTCGTTGGCGACGTCGGATGCGACGACCATCGACTGGTTGTCGGGGGCCGACATCTCGCCGAGGGTCATGGTGTTCGCGGTGGGGACCGTGGCGGCGTACGCCGGGATCGCGACCGTCGCGACCAGGCCCGCCACCATCGACAGGATCACGGCGCTGCGCAGCGGCTTCGCCCCCCGACGCACAGCGGGCAGGGAACGGGCGGGCGGCGCGGTCCGGGGAACCGGGGATGCCGCGGGAGCGGTGGGTCGAACGGTCCGGCGCGAGGGTCGGGCGACCGCTGCGCGCGCACTCTTTCGGGTCTGCCCCGTCGAGGAGACCTCGGGTCGGTCGTCGACGGGGTCGATGTGTTCAGCCAAATTTCCTCCGGCGCCTCTGCGTCCCGGAGGACGCTGGCTCGTCAGCACTCGATTGGGGGCACGATGTGCGGGCTTCACCCTCTGCGGACGACGAGCCGGGGAGGCAAACCGCGAGGGGTCCGACGGCGGGCTTCTCGCCTGTGGACCCTCAGAGGCTACCCGAAGATAACGAACAAGTCACGCACAGGGCACCGCGCACAGCAGATGCTCGGTCGCGATGGACGAAAGACGAAATCCGCCCCCGCCGGGTTCGAGCGCTCAGGCCTCGTCGACGAGGAAGATGTGCGACGCGACCTCGACGGGCAGCTCGAGGCCCTCGTCGACGCCCTCCATCTGCACCAGGACGTAGCCCTCGTTGAAGCGGTAATCGCCCCGCGCTCCCGGGAGGACGCCGGCCGCCTTCAGCTGCTGGAGCAGCTCGGGGTCGACCTGAGCGGGCTCGGCGAGGCGGCGGACGGTTCCCGTGATGGGCTGACCCGCATCGTTCAGCTTGCGCACGAGACCCACGACGCCCTCTTCGAACGTCGAGCTGGCGGCATCTCCGAGCTGGTCGAGACCGGGGATCGGGTTGCCGTACGGCGACTCGGTGGGGTGCCCCAGCAGCTCGACGAGGCGGCGCTCGACCTGCTCGCTCATGACGTGCTCCCAGCGGCAGGCCTCGTCGTGCACGTAGGCCCAGTCGAGACCGATCACGTCGCTGAGCAGACGTTCGGCCAGACGGTGCTTGCGCATGACGTCGACGGCCTTCTGTCGGCCGTCGCCGGTGAGTTCGAGGCGGCGGTCCTCAGAGACCACGACGAGACCGTCGCGCTCCATGCGCCCCACGGTCTGCGAGACGGTGGGCCCGGAGTGCCCGAGACGCTCGGAGATGCGCGCCCGCAGCGGCACGATGTTCTCTTCCTCGAGCTCGAGGATCGTGCGCAGGTACATCTCGGTGGTGTCGATGAGATCGGTCATTCAGAAAGTCCTCGGCGTCGCGCGGCTGGTAAGGACAGCCTACCGACCCCGTCCGACACAGACTCCGGATGCCGCTCCCCCGCGCCCTAGAATCGAGCCCATGCCGCACGTGGACCTCCCCACCGACCTCCTGCCCACCGACGGCCGCTTCGGATGCGGCCCCTCGAAGGTGCGCGGAGCGCAGCTCGAGTCTCTCGTCACCCGTGGCGCGAGCATCCTGGGCACCTCGCACCGCCAAGCCCCCGTGAAGAACCTCGTCGCGAGCACGCGCGAGCGTCTCGCCGAGCTCTTCCGCCTTCCCGAGGGGTACGAGATCATCCTCGGCAACGGAGGATCGACCGCGTTCTGGGATGCCGCCGCCTTCGGCCTCATCGAGAAGCGCAGTCAGAACCTCGTCTTCGGCGAGTTCGGCGGCAAGTTCGCCTCCGCCGCGAAGACCCCGTGGCTCGAAGCTCCCGACGTCCGTCGCGCCGAGCCCGGGACGCGACTGCGCGCGGAGGTCGTCGACGGCGTCGACGTGTACGCCTGGCCCCACAACGAGACCTCGACGGGCGTGGCCGCGCCGATCGAGCGCGTCCACGGAGATGCCGGTGCCCTCACGGTCATCGACGCGACGAGCGCCGCCGGCGGCATCGACTTCGACGTGACTCAGGCGGACGTCTACTACTTCGCTCCGCAGAAGAACCTCGGCTCCGACGGCGGGCTCTGGTACGCCGCGGTGTCGCCGGCGGCGATCGAGCGGATCGAACGCATCGCGGCATCCGGTCGCTACATCCCCGAGTTCCTCAGCCTGAAGAACGCGCTCGACAACTCGCGCCTGCAGCAGACGCTCAACACCCCCGCGCTCGTGACGCTGCTGCTGCTCGACGACCAGCTCGGCTGGATCCTCGACAACGGCGGACTGGCGTGGGCCGGTGCCCGCACCGCCGAGTCGTCGTCGGCGCTGTACGAGTGGGCCGACGCCAGCGCGGTGGCGACCCCGTTCGTCGCCGATCCGGCCGATCGCTCGCCCGTGGTCGTCACGATCGACTTCGACGACAGCATCGATGCCGCCGCGATCGCGAAGAACCTGCGCGCCAACGGCATCGTCGACACCGAGCCCTACCGCAAGCTCGGCCGCAACCAGCTGCGCGTGGCGACCTTCGTCTCGATCGAGCCCGACGACGTCCGCCGTCTCATCGGGGCGATCGACTACACGATCGAGCACCTGCCCGGAGCCTGAGCCCAAGACGACGAAGGCCGTCCCGCATCGCGCGGGACGGCCTTTCTCGTCGGGGAATCAGTAGCTTCGATCGTGTTCGTCCTCGTCGACGTCGTCTTCGTCGGACGCGTCTTCGTCGGAGTCGTCCGAGTCGGCCTCGGGATCGTCCGACTGGTCGAGCTCGTCGATGTCCACGCCGTCGAGATCGCCGGCGTGGAATCGCGCCTTCGGCTCGTCGTCGGCATCCTCATCGTCCTCGACGTCGTCGTCATCCTCGGTGTCGTCGAGATCGTCTTCGTCGTCCTCGGACTCGTCGTTCTCCGCCGCGGCGGCCTGCGCCGCCTGATAGTCCGCCAGGCGCGTTGCCCAGGGCACCCACTCGGGCGCCAGGAGGGCCCCCTCGCCGGGCATCAGCTCAGCCTCGAGAACGGTCGGCTCCGCGTCGTCGACGACGGCCACGCTCACGGTCCAGTACCACCCGGGATACCCGAGCAGTCGCGTGTGGAACCGCAGCGAGACGACACCGCCGTCTTCGAGCAGATAGCCGGCCGGCGGGCCGACGGTGTCGGCCGGGGTGATCTCGTGCAGCGCGCGCAGCGCGAGATCGTGGGCGTGAAGCAGTCGCTCGTCGACCGGCTGCTCAGGCTTCGAAGTCATCGGCGACCTTGCGCAGTACCGCGGCGATCTTGCTGGCGTGGGCGCCGCTCGGGTACCGGCCGCGACGGAGATCGCCGCCGATGCCGTCGAGGAGCTTCACGAGGTCTTCGACGATGATCGCCATGTCGTCCGCGGGCTTGCGCGAGCGCTTCGCCATGCTCACGGGCGCCTCGAGGACGCGAACCGAGAGCGCCTGAAGACCGCGCTTGCCGTCGGCGACGCCGAACTCCAAGCGCGTGCCGGCCTTGGGCGCAGGGGTCCCGGCGGGCAGGGCGGTGGCGTGCAGGAACACGTCCTGGCCGTCATCGGTGGCGATGAAGCCGAAGCCCTTCTCTTCGTCGTAGAACCTGACCTTGCCGGTGGGCATGGAAACCTCGCTGAAAGACGTGCGCGAACGCGCGGTGGAACGCGGGACCCGAACGGATCCCGGCCCTTCAGCCTACGCCACGTGCGCCAGGCAGTAGGCTGAGCGCGATGAGCACACGCACCCCCGACGGCGACGTTCCGATCCGCCGCGTCGATCGCATCCTGGCATTCATGTCACTCGGTCTGCTCATCCTGTCCGTCGTGAGCTTCTTCGCGATCATCATCGGGTCGAGCGCCCAGGCCGACATGAGCACCGGCATCTGGCCAACGGTCGGCGTTCTCCTCTACATCGCACCCCCGGTCGCGTTCGCCTGCCTCGTGGCTGTGCTCATCATGAGCTTCGTGCGGAGGGCACGGGCGAACAAGGGACGTTGACCGTGCCCGAGACCTCCGACCAACGCGCATTGGCGGTCTCGCTGAGCGCGCGGGCCGACGAGGACCTCGCGAAGCTCTTCTCCGAGCGTGACGTCTCCCCTTCGGCGACCTGGCGCGACACTTTCGATGCCGCGGATGCCCTGCTCGATCCCTCCTCGATCGCCCGGGCACTCCCCCCGCTGACCCGCGACGAGGCGGCGGCCCTTGTCTCCGCCGTGTCGGCCGACGCCCCCGTCCCGGTCGAGACCCGGGCCCCTCTGGTCGCGCGCGCCCTCGTCCGCGACGACGGCGCCGTCTACACCCCCGTCGCGGCCATCGTCGGCGAGACCTTCCCGCGCGGACTCCCGGATGCCACGCCCTCTCGCCCCGATCAAGCCGTGTCCTCGGATGCCGCCGCCGAGGCCGCGTTCACGAAGGCGGCCGCCCTGGCCGACGTCCTCCTGCTCACCCTGGAAGCACCGCTCGGACGCATCGGCTCGGGTTCGCTCGGCGCCACCGAGCGTCGGCGCCTGGTCGACGCGGGTGCCGTGGAGACCCCGGAGGAAGCGGATCTGCTCGTGGGGATCGCGGCATCCGTGGGTCTGTTGGGCAGCACGGGTCGGGCGTGGCTGGTCACCGCGGCCGGTCGGACGTGGCTGCGCCTGCCCACTCTCGACCGGTGGCAGAGCACCGCACAGGCCTTGCGCGACGCGCTGCCGCGGGCGTACCGCACGCCCGCGGGGGGCTGGATTCCGAGCGCGGAGTGGACCGACGCCCTGCCCTTCGACCCGGCCGGTCCGGAGCGTGCCGCACGGTGGCGCGAGCGGTTCTCGGCGTGGGGACTCCTCGATGCGGCCGGCGAGACCCCGCCCTGGAGTGCCGGACTGGCGGCGGGCGGCGACGTGGACGTCTCCGCCCTGCGCGATCTGCTTCCGCCCGAGGTCGATCGCGTCTATCTGCAGAACGACCTGACGGCGATCGCCCCCGGACCGCTGGCCCCGCACCTCGACGTGCGCCTGCGCAGCATGGCGATGCGCGAGTCGCGCGCGCAGGCGTCGAGCTACCGGTTCAGCGCCGCGACGATCGGCGCCGCGATCACCAGCGGCGAGACGGCGGAGTCGCTGCGCGCGTTCCTCACCGAGCTGTCCCTCACGGGCCTCCCCCAGCCGCTCGCCTACGTCATCGAGCGCACGTCCGCGCAGCACGGACGCGTCCGCGTGGCGAGCGACCCCGAGACGCGGATGACGCGCGTGACTACGACGGATCCGACCCTCCTCCAGGCGATGGAGGTCGACCAGTCGCTGCGGTCGGTCGCCCTCAGCCGCACGGATGACGCGCTCGAGTCCCACGTCGCTGCCGACGTCGTCTTCTGGGCGCTGACCGACGCGCACTATCCGGCCGTGGCCATCGACGCCGACGGAGCACCCCGCACCCTGGAACGCGCACGCCTCGCCGACGACTCCCCGTCGGACGGCCCCCTCGACACCTACGGTCCGCTCATAGAGCGCGTGCGTTCGGGAGGAGAGGACTCGGATGCCGCCTGGCTCGAACGCGAGCTCGATCAGGCCGTACGAGCGCGTGCGGTGATCGATGTGAGCGTGCGTCTGCCGGACGGATCGACGCGGATCTTCCGCCTCGAAGCCACGGGGCTCGGCGGTGGGCGGCTTCGGGGCCGCGACCGCGGCGCCGATGTGGAGCGCACGCTCCCGCTGTCGCACATCGACGGGATCGTGCCCGTCGAGTGACGGCGCGTGAAGCCCGACCGTCGCGACCCCGGTAGAATCGAACGCTATGGCTGACGGCCCCTTGATCGTGCAGAGCGACCGCACCGTCCTCCTCGAGGTCGCACACCCCGAGGCGGAGACGGCGCGGCATGAGCTCGCAGTCTTCGCTGAGCTCGAGCGCGCACCCGAGCACATCCACACCTACCGCATCACGCGCCTGGGGCTCTGGAACGCCCGCGCGGCCGGCCACGACGCCGACGCGATGCTCGAGACCCTCGATCGCTGGTCGCGCTTCCCCGTGCCGGCCTCGGTGAGCACCGACATCCGTGAGACCGTCAACCGCTACGGGCGACTGGTGATCGAGCGCAACGACGACAACGAGCTCGTTCTGCGCTCGACCGATCCGGCGGTGCTCGGCGAGGTGTCGCGGAACAAGCGCATCTCTCCCCTGCTCGTCGGCCACCCCACCCCCGACACGTATCTGATCGACGCGTGGGCGCGCGGCCACATCAAGCAGGAACTGCTGAAGATCGGCTGGCCCGCCGAAGACCTCGCCGGCTACACGCCCGGCACCCCGCACCCGATCGACCTCGCCGAGGACGGCTGGAGCCTGCGGCCCTACCAGCGCCAGGCCGTCGATTCGTTCTCCGAGGGCGGCTCGGGCGTCGTGGTCCTCCCCTGTGGTGCGGGCAAGACGCTCGTGGGCGCGGGAGCGATGGCCGAGACCCGAACGACCACCCTGATCCTCGTGACCAACACCGTCAGCGCCCGCCAGTGGCGCGATGAGCTGCTGCGCCGCACCTCCCTCACCGCCGAGGAGATCGGCGAATACTCCGGCCAGGTCAAAGAGATCAAGCCCGTCACGATCGCGACCTACCAGATCCTCACCGCCAAGCGGAAGGGAGAGTACGCCCACCTCGCCCTCCTCGACGCGCTCGACTGGGGCCTCGTCCTGTACGACGAGGTGCACCTGCTCCCCGCACCGGTGTTCAAGCTCACCGCCGACCTGCAGGCGCGCCGCCGCCTGGGCCTGACCGCCACGCTCGTCCGCGAGGACGGGCGTGAGGGCGACGTCTTCAGCCTCATCGGCCCCAAGCGGTTCGACGCGCCGTGGAAAGAGATCGAGGCGCAGGGCTTCATCTCGCCCGCCGCGTGCTACGAGGTGCGCATCGACCTCCCCGCGTACGAGCGGCTCGAGTACGCCGCCGCTGCCGACGAAGACCGCTACCGGCTCGCGGCCACCGCACCGGCCAAGATCGACGTCGTCCGTCGACTGGTCGATCGGCATCCGGACGAGCGCATCCTCGTCATCGGTCAGTATCTGGATCAGATCGACGAGCTTTCCGAGGCTCTCGACGCACCCAAGATCACGGGCGCGACCCCGGTCGCCGAGCGGGAGGAACTGTTCCAGGCCTTCCGCGTCGGCGAGATCTCGCTGCTCATCGTGTCGAAGGTCGCCAACTTCTCGGTCGACCTTCCCGAGGCATCCGTCGCCATCCAGGTATCGGGGTCCTTCGGCTCTCGGCAAGAGGAGGCACAGCGCCTCGGACGCCTCCTCCGCCCGAAGCAGTCGAACCACACGGCGAGCTTCTACACGCTCATCGCGCGTGACACCGTCGACCAGGATTTCGCGCAGAACCGCCAGCGATTCCTCGCCGAGCAGGGCTACGCGTACACGATTCTGGATGCCGACGGGATCGACGCCGAAGCCGCCTGAGACGTACCAGGGAGCGGCTTTCCGTTCCATATCCAGCACTTTGCTGGGTGCAGTCACGATAATGAGGGCATGACAGCTCCTCGCATCCTCGTCGTGGACGACGAACCGAACATCCGCGATCTGCTCATCACGAGCCTCCGCTTCGCCGGTTTCCAGGTGCGAGCCGTGGCGAACGGCGCGCAGACGATCTCCGCTGTGCTCGAGGAGGAACCCGACCTCATCGTGCTCGACGTGATGCTCCCCGACATGAACGGGTTCAGCGTCACCAAGCGGCTCCGCGGCGCCGGCTACACCGCCCCGATCCTCTTCCTCACCGCGAAGGACGAGACCGAGGACAAGATCATGGGCTTGAACGCCGGTGGCGACGACTACGTCACCAAGCCGTTCAGCCTCGACGAGATCGTCGCGCGCATCCAGGCGATCCTGCGCCGCACGATGCAGGCCGACGAAGAGTCGATCATCCGCACGGGTGAGCTCACGATGGACCAGGACACGCACGATGTCAGCGTCGGCGACGTCTCGATCGACCTCAGCCCGACGGAGTTCAAGCTCCTGCGTTACCTCATGCTCAATCCCAACCGCGTGCTCTCGAAGGCTCAGATCCTCGACCACGTGTGGGAGTACGACTTCAACGGCGACGCGGGCATCGTCGAGAGCTACATCTCGTACCTCCGCCGCAAGATCGATCCGCACTCCTCCGAGCCGCTGATCCAGACCAAGCGCGGCTTCGGCTACATGCTGAAGTCGGGCAAGACCGTCTGAGCGGAGTCTCCTCCTGCATACCGACGATGCCCTGACGCGCTGGTGGCGCCGCCTCAGCCTGCGGGCGAAGGTCACCGGCGTCACCGTCACGCTCCTCGCGGTCGGGCTGTTCGCCGCGGGCATCGGCACGATGGTGTTCCTGCGCACCACCCTCGTGAACAACCTCGACGAGCAGCTCGCGCAGCAGGCCGCGGGCAACATCGCCGACACCATCTTCACGACGACCACGCAGGACGGGAGGATGGTCTTCACCCCCGTCGAGAATGCCCCGCAGATCGGCTCGATGGTCGTGGTCTACAACGCGGACGGTCAGCGCGAGGCGTTCTTCAACGGCACGTCGACGAAGGCCACCCCGCAACTGCCGGACACCTTCACCACCCCGCAGACCTACACGCAGCTGGACAAGCGGATCGACCTCGACGACCCGGTCACCGGTCAGCACTTCATCGCGCGAGTCGGCCTCTTCGAGGTGCCCAACAGCGGTTCGTACACCCAGATGGTGATCCAGCCGCTCGGCCCCACCGACCGGATCGTCGCGGCCTACGTGGGCATCTACGGCTTCGTCGCGCTCTTGATCCTGATCGCCAGTGCGCTCCTGACCCGGTGGCTCGTCACGCTCACGTTCCGCAGCCTCAACCAGGTCGAGACCACCGCGATGGACATCGCCGCGGGTGACTTCAGCCAACGTCTCACCGACATCGTCCCGGACACCGAGGTCGGTCGGTTGAAGACGGCGATCAACGCGATGCTGGCGCGCATCGACGGGGCTCTCGGGCAACGGGATGCCACCGTGCGGCAGATGCGCCGCTTCATCGGTGACGCCAGCCACGAGCTGCGGACGCCCCTCGTCACCATGCGCGGGTACGCGGAGCTCTACCGCATGGGAGCCATCCGCTCGGACGAGGACGTCGCCCAGTCGATGGAGCGGATCGAGAAGGAGGCGATCCGCATGGGGGCCCTCGTCGAGGACCTTCTGGCGCTGGCCCGCCTCGACGAGCGTCGCGATGTGAGCATCACCGCGATCGACCTGCGACCCATCGCGCGCGACGCCGCCCTCGACGTTCGTGTCACCTCACCACAGCGCGAGGTCACGGTCGACGACACGACCAGCCGCAACGAGCTCGTGCTGCCCGTCATGAGCTTCGAGGTCCACCCGGGCACGGATGCTGCGACCACCGGCACACGTCGACGCACCGCCCCCACCACCTCGGCGATGGCGATCGCGGGAGCGACCCTCTCTCGCCTCCGGCGCCGCCCCAAGGAGGCCGGTGACGTCCCCGCGGGGGAATCGACCACCGAGTCCGCACCCACCACGACTCCCGCGACCGGCACGGTCCGGACCCCGCGTCTCGCGCCGATCGTGCTGGGCGACGAGAACAAGGTCCGCCAGGTCGTGACGAACCTCCTCGGAAACGCGCGACGGTTCACCCCCGACGACTCCCCCATCGGGCTGCGCGTGGGAGTGGATGCCGACGCGGACATGGGGTGGATCGAGATCATCGACCACGGCGAGGGCGTGCCCGAGCAGATCCGCGACCAGATCTTCCAGCGGTTCTGGCGAGCAGACACCTCGCGGACGCGCGAGACCGGGGGCTCCGGACTCGGACTGTCGATCGTGGCATCCATCGTCGATCTCCTGCACGGAAAGGTCGAGGTCGTCGACACCCCCGGCGGCGGCGCGACGTTCCGCGTTTCGCTCCCCCTCGCCGACCGACGCGATGCCCAGGAGCACGCGCTCATCGAGACGCAGCCGCTCCAGCGCCTCCCCGAGGACTATCGGCCCGAGCCGACTGCCTGAGTCCCCTGCTCACGGCATCCGAGAGCGCGCCCTCCCGGAACGACAGAACGCCCCCTCCCGAAGGAGGGGGCGTTCTGTCGTTGTCAGGCGTGGATCAGAAGTCCATGCCGCCCGTCGGGTCGCCCGCGGGAGCGGCGGCCTTCTCGGGCTTGTCGGCGACGACGACCTCGGTGGTGAGGAAGAGGCCGGCGATGGACGCGGCGTTCTGCAGAGCCGAACGCGTCACCTTGGCGGGGTCGATGATGCCCTGCGCGAACAGGTCACCGTACTCGCCGGTCGCGGCGTTGAGGCCGTGACCCACGGGCAGCTCGGCGACCTTGTTCGCCACGACGCCGGGCTCGAGACCGGCGTTGAGCGCGATCTGCTTGAGCGGAGCCTCGATGGCGACGCGCACGATGTTCGCACCCGTGGCCTCGTCACCGACGAGGTTCAGGTTGCCGAGGGCGTTCTTGCCGGCCTGGATGAGCGCGACGCCACCACCGGCGACGACACCCTCTTCCACGGCGGCCTTGGCGTTGCGCACGGCGTCCTCGATGCGGTGCTTGCGCTCCTTGAGCTCGACCTCGGTGGCCGCGCCCGCCTTGATGACGGCGACGCCGCCCGCGAGCTTGGCGAGGCGCTCCTGGAGCTTCTCGCGGTCGTAGTCGCTGTCGGTGTTCTCGATCTCGCGGCGGATCTGGGTCACGCGACCCTCGATCAGCTCCGACTCACCGGCACCCTCGACGATCGTGGTCTCATCCTTGGTGATGATGACCTTGCGGGCACGGCCGAGCAGGTCGACGGTCGCGTTCTCGAGCTTGAGGCCCACCTCTTCGGTGATGACCTGGCCGCCGGTGAGGATCGCGATGTCCTGCAGCTGCGCCTTGCGGCGGTCGCCGAAGCCGGGAGCCTTGACGGCGACCGACTTGAAGATGCCGCGGATCTTGTTCAGCACCAGGGTCGCGAGGGCTTCGCCCTCGACGTCCTCGGCGATGATGAGGAGCTCCTTGCCCTCCTGGATCACCTTGTCGACGATCGGCAGAAGGTCCTTG